>Ga0209706_10000014_pt1 | contig 83610 bp, 80 predicted proteins | sample PPLLaktember2015_6_FD_187263 | JGI IMG/M metagenome (GOLD analysis project Ga0209706, IMG submission 187263) | Freshwater sediment microbial communities from Prairie Pothole Lake near Jamestown, North Dakota, USA - PPLs Lake P8 Core (1) Depth... | ecosystem: Environmental > Aquatic > Freshwater...
CTCGGCATTCGCGTAGGGCAGGGGCTTCAGGAGCACCGCGTACACCAGGCTGAACACCGCGGTCGTGGCGCCGATGCCGAGCGCCACCACGAGGATCGTGCTGATCGTGAACACCGGAGCGCGACCCAGCAGGCGAAGCGCGTAGCGAAGATCACCGGAGAGGGTCATGGCTGGCCTCTTGGCGGTTCGAATGGCACGACGTCCGGATCATCGGAGCACCGAGAGCTTCAGGGCCTTGTCCCGCACGTGCGGATCCGGATCGATCCGCGCGCGATCGATCGCGGCATCCGCGCGGGCATCGCCCGAGAACACAAGAGCGACGAGCACCTTCTCGCGGACGTGCGCGTCGTCATCGGCCGCGGCCTCGAGCAGCGCGGGCACGATGCGCGGGTCGCGTCGCCATGCCAGGCCAACGGCTGCCTTCTCGCGCACGTGACTGTCCGGGTCCTCGAGCGCCTTCAGGAGGGCGGGCACGACCTTGTCTCCCGCGGTCAGGGCAATCTGGAACGTCGCGCGCTCACGCGCCGCCGCGTCGGGTGAACCCGTTGCCTCGCGCGCGTATGCGTCGATGCGCCTGGCCTCCTCGTCGATCAGGCGGGTCCCGATCCACGGACTGATATTCTCTGGCGTCATCGAAGCCTCGATGCCCTCGACCGCCAGCGAGGTCGACGTGGACGCACTGGCCACTGCCACGGCGGCGCACGCCACCAGCAGTGGCACGGCGCCGCGGGCGACGAGGCCCATGCGCCGCGGGCGGTCGGCCAGCATCGCGAGCAGGCGGCCCTCCATTTCCGACGGGTGCGCCATCGATAACGCCACAACCGGTGCGCGCCGGCCCAGGGCCTCTGACGCCATCGCCAGCAGCTCGGTGGCGTACCAGGCCGGCGGCACACCCGCGGTGAGCACGGCATCGTCGCACGCCAGCTCTCGCTCGCGACGCATGTCGCGTGCGGCGAGCCACGCCAGCGGATTGAACCAGTGAATGGCGCACACGGCATGGGCGAGCAGCTGCGCCTGCACGTCCCGGCGGCGGATGTGCGAGAGCTCGTGCACGAGCACGGCGTCGCGCCGCGCCTCGGGCCAGTTGGCGGCCTCCGACGGAATGAGGATGGTCGAGCGGGCGAGGCCGCAGACCAGCGGTCCCGGCACGAGTGGCGTCACGCGCACGTCGGGCGCGGTGGCGAGACCCAGCCGGCAGGCGAGCCGGGACGTCGAGGCGGCCCACGACAGAGGCGCGGGCGCCGAGCGGCGGCGAAGGCTCCACAGCCGCAGGTGACCGAGGGAAAAGAAGAGCGCGATGACGACCGCGCCGACCGCCCAGGCGAGGGCGGCCGCCGCCACGATGGAAGTGGCCGCGTGGGACGCAGCGAACGACAAGACCTGTGACCCTGGGGTGACCCGTGGATCGCCTCCTGGTGCCGGCCGCGAGCTCGCGCTCGTCTCTGCCCGCATCGGGCCCGTGACTCCGGACAGATGCCGGCCGTCCACCACCACCCAGCGTGGCGACGCCATGGTGATGAGCGGAAGCAGCAACACGGCAAGGAGGACGAGCCGCCACAGCGTGTGGCGCGTGGCGGCCGATGCCGTCTTCAGCGCATGTGCGGCGGCGAGGCCGCCGCCGAGCAGTGCCGTGGCCCGGAGTGCGAGCTCGAGTGTCATCATTCCTCTCGCCTGGCCTTGTCGATGAGCGAAGACAGGCGCGCCAGCTCGGCCTTCGACAGGCGCTCGGTCCCGATGAGCGCCGCGGCGGCCTGCGCGGCCGAGCCCTCGAAGAAAGTGGAGACCAGCCGCTTCAAGGCCGACTTGCGGGCGCGCTCGCGGGACACCTGTGGGAGATAGACGTAGCGGGGGCCCTGTTGTTCGTGCCGGGCATGCCCTTTCTCCTCGAGGATACGGAGCAACGCCCGGACGGCCGAGTAACTCGGCGGGTCGGGCAGCGCTTCGCGCACCTCGGCGGCGGTCGCCGACCCGCGCGCGTAGAGCACGTCCATGATCTGGCGCTCGCGGCGGGACAGCGTTTCCGGTGCCGTCATCGTGGTCCACTCCTCAACTGCCCGTCGCCGGGTTTCAACCGACCCTGCTTCAGCAGGTGCAGGTGCGCCTGGGTCAGGACCTCCCCACGAAAGATCACGGCATCGATGGCCCGGACGTTCCGGATGTCCATCAGGGGGTGCTCGGACAGGATCAGGACATCGGCAATCTTCCCCGCCTCGATGGATCCGAGTTCCGCATCCCGGCCGGCGCGCCTGGCCTCGCCAAGGGTCGCCTCCTGCAACGCCTGGCCCGCCGTCATCCCCTCGACGCTGGTGAGACGAACCAGCGTGTCAAGAACGTTGGAGCCGCCCGGTCGCGTGCCCGTTGGAAACGTCATTCGGGCAGGCAGCTCGAGGCCCACGAGGCGAGGGCCGTAGAACTCGCCGCGGTCGAGACCGCGCTGCCAGCGGTCGGCCTCCGTCCGAGACCACCCGCTTGCCCACATCGACGTCACGCCACGCGCCAGGAGGGCTCCACGCGTGTCGGTCGAGGGTGTGCCGGGCGCGGGATGGTCGAACAGCCCAGGCACGGCGAACTTGCCGGCACCATTGAGCACGTACTTGGCATCGAGCGGCGAGGGGTCGTGGGGGCGGACCGCCTGCACCCGGGTGCCCCCGATGAGGATGTCTTGATGGAACTGCAGTGTCCCGGAGCGCGCGTCGAAGACGGCGATGTCCCGCACGAAGGCCTCCAAGCGTGGACCCTTGGACGACGCGGCAACCGTCCCGACGGCCAGGATCGCGACGACCACTGACAGGCGTGCGTTCATTGCTAATTCTTTAGCATCAAGGGACGAGCGTTGCAAGCGGCGCGTCCGAACCGGTAACGTGTAGCCCATCCATGGCTGGACCCATCACCACCGCGTCGCTCACCTGGACCCACGACCTGCAGTTCCACGCCCGCAGCGGGCACTCGTCGCTCACGATCGACAGCAGTGGCAAGGCGGGCCCCAGTCCCGTCGAGACCCTCGCGCTTGCGCTCGCCGGCTGCATGGCCATTGACGTCGTGGATATCGTCAACAAGGGGCGCCATCCCCTCAGGGGGCTGTCGGCCTCGCTCACCGCGGAGCGCGCCGCCGAGCCGCCGCGTCGCTTCGTCAAGGTGGACCTGCGCTTCGTCGTGGACGGCGAGGTGCCGGCCTCGGCCATCGAGCGGGCGCTGCAGCTCTCGAGGGACAAGTACTGCTCGGTGTGGCAGACGCTGCGGCAGGACATCCCGTTCACGACCACTTACGAGGTCCGGCCCTGACCGAGCGCAAGGCCTACCTGGACGCGCTGCGCGGCGTGGCCGTCATCGTGATGGTCATGGCCCACGTCACCGATGCGTGGACCTGGGAGGCCGATCGGCACGACCACCGGTTCTTCCTGACGGTGTTCGTCAATGGCCTGGCGGCGCCGCTCTTCCTGCTGCTGGCCGGCGTGGCCCTGGCGATGGCAGGCGAGAGCCGCGCGCGCACGGTGGGGGAGGTCGAGGCTGCGCGCTCGGTGCACGCCCGGGGCTGGCAGGTGTTCGGACTGGCGTTTCTCTTCCGCCTGCAGGCCCAGCTGCTCGGCTGGGGCGCGCTTGTCAACCTGCTGAAGGTCGACATCCTCAACGTGATGGGCCTGGCCATGGTGGCTGCGGCCTGGATCTGGCGGCTGGCCGGCAGCCGCGCGGCGCGAATCTGGCTTTACGCGCTGGCCACGACGGCGTTCCCCATGCTGACGCCCGTGGTGCGCGAGGCGGGATGGATTGGCGTGCTGCCCGACCCGATCGAGGCCTACCTCCGCCCCCACCCGAATCGCAGCACGTTCACGATCTTCCCGTGGGCCGGGTTCCTGATGGCGGGTGCGCTCGCCGGCGAACTGCTCGACGCCGCGCGCACGCGGCCGCAGGAACGCGTGCTCCACCTGGGTCTTGCCGTTGCCGCGCTCGTGGGCGTGGCGGGCGGCTACGCCGCGTCGTTCCTGCCGACTATCTACGCGAACTCCACCTTCTGGAGCAGCTCGCCGACGTTCTTCTTCATCCGGCTGGGAATCGTCGTGGCCACCATCCCGCTGGCGTGGCTCACCGGACTGGTGTGGGGGCCCCTGGTCACGATGGGGCGATCGTCGCTCTTCGTCTACTGGATTCACGTCGAGATGGTGTACGGCGGCCTTGCGCTCCCGCTGAAACGGAACCTGTCCTGGGCGATGGCCATCCTGGCCACGGCGGCGCTGGTCGCGCTGCTCTATGCGATTGTGCTCTGGAAGAATCGCGTGATGTCGCGGCGCCCGCTTCCGCGCGCGCTCGATTTCCTCTCGCCCGTGCTGAGGTAGATCCGCGAACCCGCCTTGCCAGTTGGTTACAATGCGGCCCATGTCGCGTGTCGCCGCAGCACTCGTCTTGATCCTCGTCTCCGGCCTGTCGGTCCAGGCCCAGGAGGCACGCCGCCGGTGGGAAATGGAACGGCAGATCCGCCTCGACAAGTTCGAGCAGGTGCTGCCGCGAGCGATGCGCGACAACAAGATCGACATGTGGATCGTGGCCGTCAAGGAGAACCACTACGATCCCCTCTGGAAGGACCTCGGCCGCGGCTACGTCACCGGCAGTGGCTACTACATGTTCACCGACCGGGGCGGCGACCGTATCGAGCGCATCGCGCTCGGGCCGTCCGGCTACCTGCTCGAACAGTCCGGCGCCTACGACCAGGTCGTGGCGGCCTCGCGGCTGGCGGACCTCGTGAAGGAGCGCAATCCCGCACGCATCGGGGTGAACATGTCAGACGAGATTGGCCCGGCGGATGGCTTGTCGGCCACGATGCTCGCCCATTTGAAGAAGACGCTCGGCGAACCGTACGCGAGCCGCCTGGTGAGCGCCGAGAAGCTCGTCTCCGAGTTCCGGTCGAGGCGGGTGGCGTCGGAGATTGTCGCCTTCGGCGAAGCGGCGGGTATCGCTATCCAGCTGGCTGAGCGTGCGCTGTCGAACGAGGTCATCACCACCGGGAAGACCACGCTCGAGGAGGTGGCTTGGTGGCTGCAGGATCGACTGCTCGAGCGGGGTCTGGGCTCGGAATTCGACATGCCGTCCATCTACGTCACCGGTCCGAACGGCATCGTGGCCACCTCGACCGACCGGATCATCCAGCCCGGTGACGTGATGATGATCGACTGGGGGGTGCAGTTGATGAACTTCGGCACCGACGTCAAGCGCGTGGCCTATGTCCTGAAGCCCGGCGAGAGCGCCGCACCCAGGAGCATCCAGAACGCGTTCGACCAGGCGATTGCCGTGCGCAGCGTGCTGAAGAAGGCCATCAAGCCAGGGGTGCGCGCCGATGAAACCATGAAGCAGATGGACGCGGCGCTCGCGGCCGCCGGGTACGGTGTCATCGAGTTCAACCGCCCGAACAAGGACGACAAGACCGACGTGGTGTACGGCTTCCATCCCGTCGGCAATACGGGCCACGACATCGGTCCCTCGATGACGACCTGGCAGCCGCTGCAGCGCACGTTCGTCCTGCGGACCCAGCACATCTTCTCGTTCGAGTACTTCGCCTATACCCCCATCCCCGAATGGGACGGCGCCAAGCTGCGCATCCCCATCGAGGACGATGCGATCCTGACGGAGGACGGCATCCAGTTCCTGCACCCGGCCAACTATCGACTACTGATCGTCAAATAGCGGGATCTCCACACCGTGCTGTACCGCTTCGGCCTGTTCGAGTTCGACGTCGCCGCGACGGAGCTTCGCAAGCAGGGTCGGCTGGTTCGCATCGAGCCGCAACCGGCCCGCGCGCTGGCGTTGCTGCTGTCGCGCCCGGGGGAGGTGATCAGCCGGGACGAGCTGCGATTGCATCTGTGGGGCGCCGACACGCATGTCGACTTCGATCGGGGCCTGGCGTACTGCATCGGGCAGGTGCGTACCGCGCTGGGCGATTCTGCGGACAACCCGCGATTCGTCGAGACCCTGCCGAGGCGCGGTTACCGGTTCGTCGCCCCGCTGCAGCCCGTCATCCCCACCTCCGCGGCTCAGTCGGACATGGCTTCGCCTCCGGCACATCAGCCGGGTGATGTCCTTGCGGCACCGGCGCTCGGCGAGTCGCACGGCCCCTCCGTCGTCCGGGCGCGTGGCCGGTGGCCTGTCGCAGTGCTCACCCTGCTCGTCGTCACCGGCCTGGTATGGACCGTGTGGGCGCGCATCACGCCGCCGCGCCCCATCGTCGCGGTCGCGGTCTTCGATAACGAGACAGGCTTGGCGGAGTACGACCGCCTGGCCTCGACCGCGGCGGACATTGCCGTCGAACGGCTCACCGCCCTGGGGCCTCGCGAGATCGGCGTAATCGGCAACACCCCGACCCTTCGCGCGCCACGGGTCGAGCGCAGCCCCGCGGCGGTGCAAGGCGAAACCGGCGCCGGGTACTTCGTCTTTGGCCAGATCCAGAACGACGACGCCGGCGTGCGCCTGGTTGTCCACCTCATCCGGCTCGACGACGACACGCACTTGTGGGTGACACGCGTGGCACGTGCGCCCTCGGACCTTGGCGACATCGAAGACGTGGCGGCCAACCGTCTGGCCGAGGCCGTGCGACGCCACGTCATCGAGCGGGATCCGGATGCCCCTCGCTTCACACGCTAACCGCTACAGTCCGAAGGCCTTCGCCCCTCGGGCATCGCGGCGCAAACCCTCGTTGGACATAGCGGGGTGCTCCTTGCGAAATACGCCATGGGAGGCCCGATGAACGTTGATCGACGGTCGTTTATTTCGGATGTCTCGCACATCGCAGCCGTCTCGGTCGCCGCAGGTACGACCGGGATGTCGCGCTCGATGGCGCCACAGGAGGGCGCGGCCTGGCCGGACTGGCTGCCCCTGCAGGATCCCGCCCTGGCGAGAGAAGTAGTCGGCGTGTCCCACAGGGACGTGACGCGCGTGCGCGAACTGGTGGAACGGCAACCAGCACTGGCAAATGCGGCCATCGACTGGGGGTTTGGCGACTGGGAGAACGCGCTCGGCGCGGCGTCACACGTCGGACGTCGGGAGATTGCCGAGTTGCTGATCGCTCATGGAGCCCGACCCACCATTTTCTCGGCGGCGATGATGGGTCAGCTCGACGTCGTCAGGGCGTTTGTGAGCGCGAGCCCGGGCATTCAGCGGACTCTGGGCCCACACGGGATCACCCTGATGGCCCACGCCCGCGCGGGCGGCGCAGGCGCGGCCGCCGTAGTGACGTATCTCGAGTCGGTGGGCGACGCCGACCGGCGCCTGGCCAGCCAGCCTCTCGACCACGCCGACCGTGACGCAGTCGTGGGGGAGTACGCCTTTGGGCCCGGTGCCCGCGACCGCTTCATCATCGATGTGCGAAACGACCGGCTGGGCATCGAGCGCCCGGGTGGCACGCGCCAGTTGCTGATGCACACCGGCGGGCTCGTGTTCTTTCCGTCCGGCGTGCCGTCCGTGAGAATCGCCTTCGCGCGCGGCGGCGCCAGGGCCAGCCAGCTCACCATCGCGAATCCCGACGTGTTCCTCACGGCCACGCGTCGCGCCTGACGTCATAATCGGGAGCATGCTGGAGTGGCTGCTCCCCTGGATGGCGGTTGCGTTCGCGGTGGCGGCCGTCCTGTCGGTGGCGGGGTTCTTCGTCGCGCGGTGGATGTTCGTGCGCACCGCCGAGCAGGTGTCTCAGACGATCGACCGCCGCGTCGGGGCCACGGCCGCCCACGCGTTGACCCGGCTCGGGGCCTACGCGCGGGCCACGGGCATTGATCTCGCGGAGGCCGATCGCCGTTTCGGCGCCTACATCGACCGCTTTGCGCGGTTGATGGACAGCGCCATCACCCTGCCCGTCATCGGGCCGGTCGGCCTCGATGCCGCGATGGGGCTCGTGCCGGTCGTCGGTGACGTGGCCGCCGGCGCCATCTCCTTGACTTTGGTGGCGCGGAGCCTCCGCTATGGCCCCCCGGCCGCCCTCGTCTCGAAGATGCTGGCCAACGTGCTGACGGACGTCATCCTGGGCGCCATCCCGGTCGTCGGCGTGCTCGTGGACATCTGGTTCCGCGCCAACGACCGCAACGCCGCCCTCATGCGCGAGTTCCTGCAGCAGCGCCCGCAGTAGCCGGCGCCGCTACTGCGGCGGCGCCGTGGTCGTCGGCTGGGCCGCGGGCCCGGTCGGCAGATCGTTCCAGAAGAGCAGCGTGTTGAAGACGAGCGCGTGCTCGCCGAACGTCTGCCACCGGTAGATCGGGTTGTTGGCGAAGAGCAGTACGCGACCCTTGCCCGATGGCGCGTCCACGATCATCGGCCGGTTCCGCAGTTGATCGGCGCCACGCATCAGGCCGCTCAGCACGCCCGCCTCGCCACCCTGGTAACGCGCCAGCACCTGCGGCCGTTCGGGCGTGGAACCCATGAACCCCGCAAACTCGGCGGGCGGGCCCGCCTGCAGCAGCGGGCCGTCAGCCCAACGCACGGCCAGTGTCTTCTGGCCGAGGTAACCGTAGAACACCGGGTGCGCCGGCTGCAGGATCTCGCTCTGCACGTACGGGCCCGGCGCATACCAGCCGGCCGCCGGCCGCTGGGCATCCACGCCCCTGGCCAAGCCGAACTCGGCCGGGAAGTAGCTGGAGACGCCAAAGGTCATGACGAGGCCGCCCGCGTCGAGGAACTTCTGGAACTCGGTCACGCCTTCCAGCCCCATGCCGCCGCGCACGTCGTCCGTCTCGGCATACATGCCGAGGGACTTGAACTCGTCGCTCTTCTTGTAGGGCAACGGCCGCGACAGCTTCGGCTGCTCGAACACGACCGACTTGCCGTTCTGCGTCTGGTGCGGCACGACGATGACGTCGTACTTCGCGCGCAGATTCGCGCCGGCCTGCACGTGATCCTTGTGGATGAGATCGAACGGGATCTCAAATCGATCGAAGGCGAGGCGCACCCAGCCAACCTTCTCGGTGTTGGCCCAGGTGGTGTACATCGCGACCCGCGGCAGATCCACGTCGACGATCTCGACCTCAGGCATCTCGGGTATGGCAGTCGCCACCAGCCCGAGCGATTCGATCTCCTTGCGCGCCCGGTCCGAGAAGGGCACCAGGAACGACCCGGCCGGGAACTCGGCATCGGCGGCCTTGAAGGCCGCCTTTGCGCTCTTCACCGCCAGGTCCTTCAGGCGGTACCGGAGCGTGATGAGGTTGAGCGAGCCGTTGTGCCTGACGGCCAGGAAGGTGCCCTGCGCGAGGCCTGACACCGCGCCCATCGTCGTCACGTCCGAGGTGAGGAGCGTGGCCGCCGCGTCCAGAATCGCCTTGTCCTCGATCGTCTTCACCTCGATGTTGTTCGCTAGCGGCATCGTCCACGCGCTGTCGTCGTAGGTGTTCAGCTGCGGATCGGGGTAAGTCTGCTTCTCGAGCAGCGTCTTGGCCAGCCTGCCATAGGGCTGGTTCAACTTCACCACGTAGGAGCCGGCCGCGAACGTGCCTTCCTTCACGGTCAAGGACCCGCTCGCCCTGTGCACCTCGATGCCCTGGCGGCGGAGCAGGTTGACCACCCGGTCCATCTGCGTCTGGTCGCGCTGGCCCGCCGGAATCACGAAGCCGTGCGGCGGCTTGTTGAGGCCGGCGGCGACGCCGTTTGCCGATTTCTTGTAGAAGTTCTCGACGACCATGCTCGGGAACTTGGAGGTCAGCTCGAGCGCGGTGAGCAGGCCCGTCTGCGCGTAGTTGATCGAGTTGCGGATCGACCAGTCCACCTCACCCGCGGGCGCGGGGTTGGGTCGGTACCACTGCCTGGTGGTCTGCGACCCCTGCAGCCGCGCCTTCTTCGTGTTGGCGCCGCCCTGGTTGAAGACCTCGTACATCCGGAGCATGCCGTTGTGGTTGGCCGCGGAGAACCCCAGGTAGCCGGGCGACCACATGTCCACGAACCCGAAGTGCCACACACCAGGCATGCCGTAGTTGGTCATCCGGTTCACCTCGTAGGTGGCGAAGAACGGCAGCTCGGTGTAGAGCATCGGATCGAGGTTGGCGTTCTGCGGGGGCTGCCCGCTGAAGGTGTAGAGCAGCGTCTGCGCCTCGTGGACGTCGTGCCAGATGGGCGGTACCCAGTTCAGGTACCACTCGAGATGCGCGCGCAGCGAATCGACGCCGTAGTTGATGTCGCGGTTGTTGTCGTGGAAGACGTACTTGCCCCAGTACGGAGGGCCGCCGTAGTTCTCGCCGCCCTCGTACGCCTCGTTGATCTTGTAGGCGTAGTACCAGTCCACGTAACGGTCCCGCCCATCCACGTCGGTGGACGGCGTGATGCTGACGATGACGTTGTCGCGAATCTGCCGGATATAGGGCTCCTCGCTGACGGCGAGGCGATAGCCCAGTTCCATCACGCTCTCGGGCGGGTTGGTCTCGCCGCTGTGGAGGCCGGCGGTGATGTGGTAGTGCGGCTTCGTCGCGGCGATAATCTTCTGCGCTTCGGCCTCGGGCAACCCGCGCGGATCCGCCAGGCGCTGCATGTTCAGACGGTTGACTTCGAGGCTCTTGATGTTGGCCTCGGAGCTGATGAAGGCGACGACGATGTCACGGCCTTCCTCCGTGCGGGCGACCGTGAACGTCTTGATGCGGCCGGGGAGCGCTTTCTCGAGGGTGCGGAAGAATCGGAACTGGTCGGTCGTGTAGGTGAGTTTCTTCTCGGTGCCGATGTGGTAGCCCAGGATCTCTTTCGGCGTGGGCACTCCGGCGCGTCTCGGCAGGTGATCCACCAGCGGCGACAGGAATTCGGGCTTCGTGGTGGCCTGCTTCACGAAGGCGGCGAAGTCGGCGTCGTTCTGGGCGCCTTCGGCGGCGCCCCGGGCTGCCGACCGCGCCCGTTGTGACTGGTCCGCACTGGGCGCTGCGGCCGAGCCGGCGAGCAGGACGACGGCCACGAAGAGGGGCAGGCCGAGCTTGCCGTGTGAAAGACCACGCATTTGTGGTAACTCCTTCTAACTCAGCGAGATAGGGTAAACAGGCGAAAAACGTTGAGCGCCGGGGGCGCAGGACGGTAGAATCCAACCCTTTGGGCCGAATCCTATGATCAGTGTCGCCGCCATCCGGATGCAGCAGTTCGGCGTGCAATTTTATCAGGCCTCTCTCACCGCCAGTGATATCGACAAACTGGTCCGCTTCGAAGTGCTGAGTTACATCGATCAGGCGGCGGGCGTCAGGGGGGGCAAGAGGGCGCCGCAGTCGAAGATCAACTGGGACCTGCTCGAGCGGCGGATTGCCTCCAGCGAGAAGGCCTATCAGCGGCAGATCATCCGGAAGAAGATCGATGAGCTGGTCCAGTACTACGAGCAGTGCCGCCAGGCACGCGACCTGCCGTCGATTCCAGGCGCCGTCATCATCTCGGCCGACGAGAAGCTGACGTTCGATGCCGTGGAGCCCGGCGGCTCGGTCGGGCGGCTCAAGGTCCCCGAGCGCGAGGGTGTCCTGCGCGCCATCGACGGGCAGCACCGCCTGCTGGCCCTGCACGCGGACATCGATCGCTTCGGCGACGAGCCGTTCACCGTGCCAGCCATCATCTTCGACCGTCTGCCCGAGGACCACATCGTCCAGATGTTCGTGACGATCAACGCCAAGCACACGCGGCTGAACGCGTCGCACCTGGTGACACTCTCGGGGCGGCAGCTCTACCGTGACGAATCGCTCGCGGCTGCCCACGACGTGGTGCGGGCCTTGAACGACCGCGAGGAATCGCCGCTGCACGGCGACATCAAGCTGCTCGGCGTGGGGAAGGGCCGCGTGGCCCAGGCGCCCCTGGCGCAGGAACTCAAGAAGCTCTTCGCCAACCCGGAAGCGTTGGGCGGCAACCGCAAGGCCGACGACTTCCGCGAGGATGCGAAGAAATTCTTTGTCAACTACTTCAAGCAGATCGCGAACATCTTCGAGCCGGCGTGGAACGGCCGCAAGTACAGCATCAAGTCGGCGGCGGCCCTGCGGGCATTCATCCGCGTGGCGCCCGACGTGATTCAGAAAATCGACCAGCAGCACGCTGACCGCGCGGACTCGCGAGCCATCGGCCGAGTCATCTCGCCGTGGGGGCGTCGTATTGGCTCGCTCCGCTTCGAAACCGACGGCGCCTGGAAACGACAAGGTACGGTTGACGGCCTCGCCAAGGAGCTGCGGCTGGCGCTGCAGTATCCCGAGGGGGTCAGCGTCTGAAAGTGAAAAGTGAGAAGTGAGAAGTGAGGAGCGCATAGCGCCCGAAAGAGAAAAGGGCAGCCCGTGTATGCCACGGACTGCCCCTCCCTCACGAGAATTGCCGCCAGCTTGGCTCCCCCCAGCATCTACGGCACAGTGCCGTAGATAACAAACTGGCGACGCCCCCCTTATAAACAAGCTTCGTGCCGTTTCTGCTTTGGCCGGAAACAGGCCACTTTCCCAGTGAACTCGCGCGGAGTGCGGCGAAGGCCCACGACGCCAACCGACAGCATCGTGCCGGAACTTACAGTTCTGTACGCGTGTTCGCACGACCCGGCGCCGCGACGCGGACTCCGGTGGTCTCCAGCGCTTGCCGGATGGCCATCGCGAGCCCTGCCGCGCCGGGCGTGTCGCCGTGCACACACAGGGTGTCGGCTGCCAGCGGCAGTTCAAACCCGTCGATGGTGGTCACCGTCCGGTCGCGCGCCATGCGAACGGCACGCGCGACCACGTCGACTTCCTGGTGGATCACGCTCCCCGGGAGCGTGCGTGACACGAGCGAGCCGTCCTTGTTGTAGGCCCGGTCGGCAAAGACCTCGGCCGCGATCGCCAGGCCGTGCCGGGTGCCGGCGGCCAGGAGCGCGGAGCCGGGCAGCCCGAACAGGACCAACCCCGTGTCGACGAGCGCAGTCGCGCGCGCGATTGCGTCCGCCAAGGCTTCGTCCCGGCAGGCCATGTTGTAGAGCGCGCCGTGAGCCTTGACGTGCTGCAGCCGCACGCCCTGGGCCGACGCCACCGCTGCGAGCGCGCCCACCTGGTAGACGACCATGTCCTCGACCTCCTGCGGCGAGCACCGGAGTTCGCGCCGCCCGAAGCCCTCGAGATCCCGGAAGCCCGGATGGGCCCCCACGGCGACGCCGTGCGCGCGTGCGAGCCGCACCGTTTCCCGCATGACGCCCGGGTCGCCGGCGTGGAAGCCGCATGCGACGTTGGCGGAGGAAATCGCCGCCATGAGCGCCTCATCCTGGCCCATGCGCCAGGCGCCGAACGACTCGCCGAGGTCAGAATTGAGATCCATTCTCATTTTAGGCTTGACCGACTGAATTGGTCGGATTAGGCTCGTGTGGCAAGTTGAGATCTGGTCTCAACTTCGGCCGATCATGAACCGATTCCGCTCCGTCCTGCTCTGGCTCCACCTGGCCGCCGGCGTTCTCGCCGCGGTCGTGGTGCTCATTATGTCCGTCACCGGCGTGGCCCTCACCTACGAGAAGCAGATGCTCGAGTGGGCCGACCGCCGGGCGTGGTCGGTGCCGCCTTCGGCCGGCTCCGAACGCCTTTCGCCAGAGACGCTGCTGGCGCGAGTGCGCGAGGCCCGGGCGGAGGCGGTACCCACCACGCTCACCCTCCGGGCCCACCCGGCAGCCCCGGCGACCGTGGCGTTCGAGGATGCCGGCTCCCTGCTGGTGGATCCGTACAGCGGTGCCATCATCGGTCCGCCACCCACCGGGCTTCGGAGCTTCTTCCGGACGATGACCAACTGGCACCGGTGGCTGGCGTTCGAGCGAACGAGTCGGCCTCTGGGTAAAGCAGTGACCGGTGCCGCCAACCTTGCATTCCTGTTTATCGTGTTGAGCGGCATCTACCTCTGGGTGCCCCGGCTGTGGAGCCGCGCCCAGTTCCGCAACGTCCTCTGGTTCCGGCGCGGACTGCCATCCAAGGCGCGCGACTTCAACTGGCACAACGTCATCGGTATCTGGGCGGCCGTGCCGCTGGCGATCGTGGTGGCCGGGGCCGTGCCGATTTCCTATCCGTGGGCCAGCAACCTGGTCTATCGGCTTGCGGGCGACGTCCCGCCGCAGGCGTCCGGCCCCCCGCGTGGCCCTGGCGGGTCAGGTGGCCCGGGGGCGCCCGCAGGGTCCGGCGGACGCGGCTCTTCGCGAGGCGATGTCGAGCGCGACGAACCTCGGCCCGCGATCTCGTTGGCGGGGCTCGACCAGCGTTTCACCGCGGCGAGTCAGCACGTGGCCGAGTGGCGCACGACGACCGTCCGACTCCCCCAGTTGGTGCAGCAGCCGTACGTCTTCACGATCGACGAAGGCTACGGAGGGCAGCCGCAGAAGCGAGGCACGCTCACGGTCGACCAGGCCAGCGGTGCGGTGGAGAAGTGGGAGACGTTTGCGGATCAGAGCCCGGGTCGGCGGCTGCGCTCGTGGTTCCGCTTCGCGCACACCGGCGAGTACTACGGCCTGACGGGACAGACCATCGCTGGCATCGTCTCGGCGGGCGGCGTGGTTCTCGTGTGGACGGGAATTGCGCTCGCCTGGCGCCGATTCACAGGATGGGTGAATCGCCGACAACAGGGGCGCGCCGAGTCCGACCGTCGTCGGGCCGCGTAGCACCGGGTATCCAGCAGGGTCGTTCCAATCGTCACAGCGTCAGAAAGGTCCGTGGTCGCCGGCATGTTCGTTCGTGTGCTCGGTCTGTTCATCGCGATGGTCGCGGCGTCGCCCGCAATCGCGCAGGGGATATCGCCATCCAGTGGCCGTCTGACCGTCGAGGTCACCGACCCGAGCGGCGCGGTGGTCGCCGGTGCAACCGTCATCGCGCAGGGCCCCGGGCTCAGCCCCGTTGACCTCGTGTGGATCGCGGAGGAAGGGGTCTATCGCGCGACGGGCCTTCCCGGGGCGTCATACGTGGTAACCGTCATGCGCGAGGGATTTGGCGCGATGCAGGGGGAGGTCATCGTCGCGGTGACGGGCGACTCGCGCCTGTCGGTGGGACTCCAGCCGGCCGCGTTCACCGAGCGCATCACCGTCGAAGGGGCGGCCTCGCGGGTCGATGACACCGCACTCAGGCTGCCGACGTCGCTGCTCGATACGGCCCGGAGCGTCAGCGTGTTCGGCGCCGAACGGATCAAGGAGCTGAACTTCCGCTCCGTCAACGACGCGATCGCCTACGTGCCAGGTATGTCGGTCAACTCGTTTCGCACGGGCAGCTACCATTTCTACTCGCGGGGGTACCGGATGGGGCCGAACGACACGCGCGTGGATGGATTCGTCGGTCTCAACGCCGGCGGGCGCTATGGCGGCTCGATGTTCGGCGTCGAGGACGCGGTGTTCCTGCGCGGACCCGCGGGCATTCTCTACGGCTCGACCGGGTCGCCTGGCGGCATGGTGAACCTCGTCACCAAGAAACCGCAAGCCACTCCCGCGACCACCATCGAACTGCGGACGAGCACTTATGCCGGAGGCGGCGTCGGTGCGGGCGATCGGGCATCGGGGAGCATCGATCTCGACTCCGCGGGCCCGGTGGCCGGCAGCCGGCGCGTGGCCTACCGCGCGCTCTTCACGGCCGAGAACATGGACTACTTCACGAACGGCGTGACCGACCAGAACCGCTATGCGTCGGGCTCGGTGCGAGTGGCCCTCGACCGCGCGGGCCGCCACACCTTGACGCCCATCGTGATGTGGACCCGATTCAATCGCCCGCAGGGCGGTGGCATCGTTGCGTCCCCGTCGACGTCGCTGTCGACGAACGACGGCGTGAGTGGCCCGATCAACACCGGCGATCTCTCGCCGCTCCCGGTCAACTTCTCGGCCGGTGGCGGTGTCGATGACGTCCTGCAGGGCGGCGCCGAGGTGAGAGGCGCCGTCACCGATCGCCTGCGGTACACGGCAGCGTATCGGTTCGTGGGCAACGACACCGACATCGATCAGTTCACGCCCACGGTGAACAACGCCCTGCTCGTCTCGTCCAACGTGATGCTCCGGATGCACACGCGCAGCAACACCGAGCGCCGCAATCACAACTACGACGCCAACACGACCTATGAATTCAAGACGGGAGACGGCTGGCAGTCGCTCGTTCAGGCCGGGATCACCGGCCGGGCGACCCGCACGCGGTTGACCGCTCCACAAGGGCCGGTGCCTGCACCGCAATCGCCAGTCAACATCTACACTGGCGTGGCCAGCTCACCTCTGGTACCCAACTACCCGGCGATCGCCTTCGGCCCCTGGACCGAGGCTACCTATTGGACCAGCTTCGTCCAGAACCAGACCACCGTCGCCGACGGCCGCCTCGTGTTCACCCTGGGGCTTGGCTACGGCGCTGACCGACTGGCCGCGGGAGCTGCCAGCCGGGCCAGCGGCCTGATGCCGAATGCGGCGACCGTCTTCCATCCCACTGCGGAGACCTCCGTCTATGCGAGCTACTCGACCAGCTACAACCCTGTGGACCCCTCGGCCGAGAACGCGGCGGGTGTTCCCGGAACGTTCGGGGCCGCACGCGGCCGCAACACCGAAGTGGGTGTCAAGGGCGTGCTTCGTCGAGCCACGTGGGCCGTTGCTCTGTTTCACAACGAGATCGACAACGGCCTCGTTCCGTCCGGCGTCGGGGACCTCAACCCCAACGGGAACCGCTACTACGTCGCTGCCGGCACACGCCGCGGCCGGGGCGTGGAGCTGACCGGTGACATCTCGCCCCTTCCGAACCTCGAGGTCGAGGGGGCGATCAGCTACCTCGACGCCATCTACACGGGGGAAGGCCCCACCAGCGCGGCAGCGTCACTCGCGATTCCGGGCTCCCGGGCCGAGAAGTCCCCGGAATGGTCGTGGAGCCTGCTGACCCGCTACACGCGCTCGCGAGGAGTCTTGAACGGACTGGGTGGGTCGCTTGGCATCGCCTGGCAAGCCGAACGTCTCGGCAGCAACGGCGCCCGCACGGTCGGCGCGCCAGACCCCCTGGTCCTTCCGGCGTTCAGCCGACTCGATGCAGCTGTGTACTATCGGATCGGCGATCGGACATCGATCGGGCTGAACGTCGAGAACCTGCTCGACGAGCTGATCTTCGTCAACGCCAGCGTGGGTTCCTCCATCGAGGTGGCCGCGCCGCGCACCCTGTCGCTCCGGGTCGGATACCGGTTCTGACGCGCTATCATCCCCGCATGAGACTGATCGCGCTTCTCCTCATCCTGTCGGCGACGCCCGCCTGGGCACAGGCTCCCGTCCGCCAGACGCAGGAAGACGACTACACGCGCTACGAGCTGCTGGCGCCCGGGACGGGCCAGTTTCGGATCCTCTACGAGGTGACCGCCACCACGGCGGGCGCGCCCTATTTCTTCAACGTGATTCGAAAGGGGAGCGTCGCCACCGACGAACGCGTCATCGACGCGGCCACCGGACAGCCGCTCAAGTGGGAGGTGGTCAGCGGTGCCCAGGCTCGTGCCGAAGGGCACCCCACCGCCGACGTTGATGCCGAATGGATCAAGGTCTACCTCGCGCGGCGCGTGCCGACTGACGGCGAGGGCCGCGTCATCATCGACAAGACCTACAAGGACGACAAGAGCTACTACCGCGAAGGCGACACCATCGTCTTCGACCGGTCGCTCGGCATCCGGCGCAACAGCATCGTGTTGCCGGCCGGCTATCACCTGGTGAGCTGCAACGTGCCGTCGCAGGTGCTGTCCACGCCGGACGGGCGGGTGATGGTGAGCTTCATGAACACGGGCGCTGCGGCCGCGCCTCTGGTCATCAAGGCCCGGCCGGGCCTGGCGCCGTTCGTGCCGGCGCTCCCGACCGCGCGCGGGCCCGAGACGACGACCACGCTGCCCTCACAGGCGTCGCGCCTGCAGGAGCGGTCACGACAGGATCGGGAGATCGTGTACTTCCTGAACGACCCGGCCACCAGCTCGTTCAGCCTCTATCACGACTACACCGAGTCGCGGCCGGGCGTGGCCCACTACTTCAACGTCGTGCGGCCGGGAAGCCGAGTCTCGAACCCGTCGGCTCGGAATCTCGACACCGGGGAGACGCTAAAGGTCGAGACGCTGACCGGCGCGGCGTTGAAGGCGCGCAACCTGGACGCCGGCGAGCCGGTGGCCGCCAATGGCGACGTGGTCGTGATCTCGTTCCCCGGGATCAGGGAGGGGCAGTCCACGCGGCTGCGGATCGCGGAGACCTACACGGATTCCGGCCGCTACCAGGTGCAGGGCGACGAGCTCCTCTGGGATCGCGCGTTCGGGCGCCCGCGAAACACCGTCGTGCTGCCGGCGGGATGGACCGTCGTGGCGAGCTCGATTCCGGGAACGATCTCGACGGATGGCGATGGCCGGCAGCGGCTCTACTTCGAGAACAACCGGCCCGACGAGATCCAGGTGCTCGTCAGGGCGCGCCGCGTGACGGCATCGCCCGGCCGCTAGGTTACGTCAGCACCTTCACCAGCATCGCCTTCTGCGCGTGCAGGCGGTTCTCCGCCTGGTCGAAGACGACCGACGTCGGCGACTCGATGACCTCGTCGGTGACTTCCTCGCCCCGGTGGGCGGGAAGGCAGTGCATGAAGAGCGCATCGGGTCGGGCCAGGCCCATCAGCGCCTCGTTCACCTGGTAGCGCGAGAACTTGCGCTTGCGCTCCGCGTATTCGACCTCCTGGCCCATCGACGTCCAGACGTCCGTGTAGACGGCATCGACGTCGCGGACGGCCGCCTTCGGATCGGTGAACTCCGTGAGTCCGGCCCCATGTTGCGACACGTCGGCCGCCTGGTCCACCACCTCGTCCGGCAGCTCATATCCCTTTGGGGTGGCCACGTGCATCGAGATGCCGAGCATCATGGCCGCGTGCACGAGGGACGTGCACACGTTGTTGCCGTCCCCGACGAACGCGATGCGCCGGCCCTCGAGCGCGCCCTGCCACCGCTCTGCCAGGGTCTGCAGGTCGGCGAGGGCCTGGCACGGGTGCTCCTCGTTCGACAGCGCGTTGATCACCGACAGCTGCGGCGTGGCCTCGGCAATCTCGAGCAGCCGGTCCTGGCCGTAGGTGCGGATGACCACGGCGTCGACCCAGCGCTCGAGATTGCGTGCCACGTCCTGCAGCGGCTCGCGATCCGCGTGCATCACGTCGGCGGGAATCTCCACGATGTCGCCCCCGAGCTCGCGCACGCCGATGGTGAACGTCACGCGGGTCCGCAGGGACGGCTTCTCGAAGAGCAGCCCGACATGCTTGCGCGCCAGGGCGTGGGCGGTCGGGGCCGTCAGCCCGAGGTGACGGTCGGCCTTCACCTTGATGGCCAGGTCGATCGTCTCGCGGAGCTCGGCCGGAGTGAAATCGAGGATCGACAAGAAGTTGCGCGTCATTGAACCTACGGGCTGTGAACCGTCGTGTTTTGAACCGTCGTGTTTTGAACCGTCGTGCTTTGAACCGTCGTGCTTTGAACCGAACGTGCTTTGAACCGAACGTGCTTTGAACCCACGTGCTTTGAATCTACGTGCGATACTCCGCGTTAATCTTCACGTACTCGGCCGACAGGTCGCACGTCCACACCGTTGCCGTGTGTCGGCCCCCGGTCCCCAGGTTGACCTCGATCTCGAGGTCATGGCCTTGCAGGTACTCCGCGGCCTGCGGAGCCCGCTCGTCGAACGGCCGGCCGCCTTCGAACAGCACCAGCGATCCGATCCGGACGCGCGCGTGGTCGAGCACGAAGGCGGCGCCCGATCGCCCGGCTGCCGCGATCAGGCGGCCCCAGTTCGGGTCGCCGCCGTGCACGGCGGTCTTCACCAGCAGCGAGTTCGCAATCGCGCGCGAGGCCGTCCACGCGTCCGCCTCGCTGGCCGCGCCGCTCGCCGTGATCGAGATGAGCTTCGTGGCGCCCTCGCCGCCCCTCACGATGCCAAGCGCGAGCTCATGAGCCACCTGGCGCAGGCCCTCGAAGAGGGCGGGATAGAGGCCCTCGTCGATGATCACGCCGCTTGCGCCGTTCGCCAGGGCGAAGACGCAGTCGTTCGTGGACGGCTCGCCGTCCACCGTGATGGCGTTGAACGTGTAGCGGCACGCGTCCGAAAGCGCCCGGTGCAGCGTGGCCGGATCCACCGCCGCGTCGGTCGTGAGGTAGCCCAGCATGGTGGCCATGCGCGGCTCGATCATGCCCGAGCCCTTGGCCATGCCGCCGACCCGGAATGTGCCGACGTCGGTGACCACCTGCACCGCCGCGTCCTTGGGGAACGGATCGGTGGTCATGATGGCGCGCGCCGCGTCCGCGCCGCCGGTCTCGCTCAGCGCGGCGGCGGCCTTCGGCACACCCGCGCGGATGGCGTCCATCTTCAGGTTGACGCCGATCACGCCGGTCGAGGCGATCAGCGCCAGATCCACGGCGCAGCCGGCGGCCTCCGCGGCGAGCGCGGCCATCTCCCGGGCGTCTGCCATCCCCTGCGGGCCGGTGCAGGCGTTGGCGCAGCCGCTGTTGGTGAGGATGACCCGGGCCTGCCCGTCGCTTCGCGCGAGGTGGTCCTGACTGACCAGCACGGGCGCCGCTTTCGCCAGGTTCATCGTGAAGAGGCCGGCCGCGCTGGCCGGCAGTTCCGAGACGACCAGGGCCAGGTCCGGCTTGCCGCTGACCTTGATGCCGCAGTGCAGGCCCGCGGCCCGGTAGCCGTGCGGCGCGGTCACCCCACCGCCCATTCGATCAATGCGCATACACCTCCGAGGCCGCCCTGGGGCTCACGCGCTCGTTATCGGCCACGCGGATACTCATGCCTGCGTCTCCGACAGGGCCTGATCGAGGATCCCCACCGCTTCGTCAATCTCCGCCGCCGTCACGGTGAAGGGCGGGAGCATCCGCACCACCCGTTCGGCCGTGCGGTTGACGATCAGCCCGGCCTTGAGCGCGCGCTCCACGACCGGCTGCGCATCGGTGGTGAGCTCGAGTCCGCGCATCACACCCGCGCCGCGCACGCTCTGCACGACGGCGTGCTTCGCTCGAAGGCCCTCGAGACGCTCGCCGAACACCGTGCCGACCTTGCGCACGTGGCCGATGATGCCGCCGCCCTCGTAGGGGACCGCGTCGGCGGTTCCCGTGAGCTGCTCCAGCACGTACAGAGCCGACCGCATCGCGAGCAGGTTCCCGCCGTAGGTGGTGCCGTGGTCGCCGGCGAAGATCTTCTCGGCGACCCTCTCGGAGACCAGGGCTGCGCCAACCGGCACGCCAGACCCAATGGCCTTGCCCACCGTGACCAGGTCCGGCGACCAGCCCAACGACTGATAGTAGAACGCCTGTCCCGTGCGCCCGAGGCCGCATTGAATCTCGTCGGCGATGAGCAGCGTCCCGGTGTCTCGAGTGACGCGCGCGATCGCCGCGGCGAACTCCGCCGACAGCGGCCGGACCCCCCCTTCGCCCTGGATCGGCTCGGCGATGATGGCTGCCGTGCGATCTGTCACCGCGGCCTCGAGGGCCGCCACATCGTCGGGAGCCACGAAGGTCACCCCGGGGATCAGCGGTTCGAAGGGCTCGCGATAACTGGGGTTCGACGTGACCGAGAGCGCGCCCATGGTGCGACCGGAGAAGCCGTGCTTGAGCGCGACGAACCCGGTCCGGTCCTTCACCCCCTGCGAGAACCAGTAGCGCCGCGCGAACTTCAGGCACGCCTCCACGGCCTCGGCGCCGCTGTTGGAGAAGAAGGCGCGCTGCAGGCCGGAAAGCGCCGAGAGCTTGGCGGCCAGCTGGCCCTGCAGGGGATGGAAGTACAGGTTGGACGTCTGGATCAGCGTCTGTGCCTGGTCCGCGATGGCCGCCGCGAGACCCGGGTGCGAGTGCCCGAGCACGACGACGCCGATGCCGGACAGGAAGTCGAGATATCTGCGCCCCTCGACGTCGTACAGCCTGGTGCCGTCGCCGCGGACGAAGACCACCGGTTGCCGCTGGTAGGTCTGCAACACGTGACGCGCTTCGAGGGCCTGCACCTGTTGGGTCGTAATCATGTCGTTATCCGTGTTCCCGAGAATGGCGTCCGGTCGAGCGCCCGCCGCCCGAGGAACGCGCCGAGCGCCTTCGTGCCGCGGCCGTCCACGATCGCCACGGCCTTGACGCCACCCTTGACCGCCGCCTGGCAGGCCGTGAGCTTCGCCACCATGCCGGCACTGGCGGTGCCCGACTTCACCAGGGCGCGGATGTCGCGCGGCCCGAGGGTCGGGATGGTCTGTCCCTGTTCGTCGAGCACGCCCGCGGTGCCGCCCGCGACGACCAGGCGCGTGGCTCCGAGCCTCGCCGCGAGGCTGCCGGCCAGCGTGTCGGCGTTCACGTTGAACAGCTGGCCATTCTTCGCCGCGCCGATGCAGGCGATGACCGGCACGAAGCCCCGGGCGAGCAGCGTCGTGACCAGGGCAGGCGCCGCCGCGCGCGCCGGCTCGCCCACGAGGCCCAGGTCCACCATCTCGCCGCTCGTGGCGCGGTGCGCGGGCGCCTTCTTCACGGGCGCCACCCCGGCGTCTGCGCCGGTCAAGCCCACGGCCCGCCCGCCCGCGGCGTTGATGGCCGCGACGAAGCGCGTGTTGATGGCGCCGGCCAGCACCGAGACCACCACGTCGAGTGTGCGCGCATCGGTGACGCGCAGCCCGTCCACCTGGCGCTTCGGAATGCCGAGCTCCGCCAGAGCGGCATCGATCTCACGTCCGCCGCCGTGGACGATGGCGAGCGGGCCCGTCGTGTGGGCCACCACGCGCCCCATGGCGGCCAGCTTCTGATCGTTCTCGAGCAGCTCGCCGCCGAGCTTCAACAGCGTGAGGGTCACAGCAGCCCCGCGCGCTCGTCCAGGCCGTGCATGAGGTTCAGGTTCTGGATGGCCTGGCCCGCGGCGCCCTTCACCAGGTTGTCGATCGCGCTCGCGAGGAACACCCGCGCGTTCGCCTCGTCCACCTTCCAGCCGATATCGCAGAAGTTCGTGTGGGCCACGTGCTTGATCTCGGGCAGCGCCTCGCCGGTGATGCGCACGAAAGGCGCGGCCGCATAGGCGCGCTCGAACGCCTGGGACACCTGGGCGGTCGTGGTGCCCGGCACGAGGTGCGCGTAGATGCTCGCGAGGAGCCCGCGATCGAGCGGGACGAGGTGCGGCACGAACGTCACGCGTTGTCCGAGCGCCTGCTCCATCTCCGGCGTGTGGCGATGGCCGAAGACGCCGTAGGCGGCCACGCTGCCGTGGTTCTCACAGAAATGCGTCCGGTCCGACGGCGCCTTCCCGGCGCCCGAAATACCCGACTTGGCATCGATGATGATGTCGGCGCCAGGCGCCAGCAGCCCGGCCTGGGCCAGCGGCACCAGCGCCAGCAGGGAGGCGGTGGGGTAGCACCCCGGGTTCGACAGCAGCCGCGCAGTCCGGATGGCCGGGGCCTCGAACTCGGTGAGGCCATAGGCCACGCCGTCGGGTAGGACGCCCGTGGCCGGGTACCATTTCGCGCGCGTGGCCTCGTCGCGGAGGCGGAATGCCCCCGACAAGTCGATGACGCGCCGGCCCGCGGCCAGCAGTCGTGGCGCGAGCTCGGCCGACGCGGCTTCGGGTAGAGCCAGGAACACGGCGTCGGCAGACGCGGCGAGCGCGTCCACGTCGAGCGGGCGCACCTCGCCGTCCCAGATGCGGGCGAGCCCGGGGAGGCGGCGCAGCGTGCTGGTGGCCTGCGAGGCGGTGGCGATGGTCAGCGTGGCGCGCGGGTGACGGGCGAGCTGGCGAATCAGTTCCTGGCCGGCATAGCCGGTGGCGCCGGCGATGCCGACGCGAATGGGGCCCTCCGTCGTCTGCGCTGCCATCTCGTCTGGTCCTTTGACTGGTCCGCGTCCGCCCGGCGTCTTGGAAAGGGATGCGCCGAAAAGAATACTTATACATCCCACCCGCCGACCTGTCAACGCGAAATTAGGGTGACACGGGCAGTCGGCCGTGTATACTCATTCACTTAAGTGGATATTTATGAAGCCCCGCCGCCAGGCCGCCATCCGCGACGTCGTCGAACACGAAGCCATCCGGAGCCAGGAACAACTGCGACAGCGCTTGGCCGCGCGCGGCTTTGTCGTGACGCAGGCCACGCTCTCGCGCGACATCAAGGAGATCGGGCTGGTGAAGCGTTCGGCCGACGGCGCCTACCGGCCGGCAGGCGCCGAGGCCACGCCGGCCCCCATGGCCGCGTCCGCGCTCTCTCGCGCGGTGTCCGAGTACATGGCCAGCGCCGAGCCCGTCCAGCAGCTCATCGTGCTCCGGACCGGCGCCGGCCAGGCCCAACTCCTGGGCGTCGCGCTCGACCGCGCGCGGCTGCCCGGTGTCGTCGGCACCATTGCCGGTGACGACACCATTCTCGTCATCGCGCGCGACGCCAGGAGCGCGCAGAGCATCGTGAAGAAGCTGGACCACCTGGCCGCACGCGAGGGACCGCGATAGCGGCACGAGCGCAGGGTTCCCGCCGGTTGGCGCTCGTCGAATGTATCGCCAGCCTGGCGGTATGATCAGCCGTTACCGGAGCACGACCTGGCCACGCGGGCGCTGTTGCTTCTCACTGTTCACGGTTCCACTTACCTCTTTCACGTTTCGCCATCCCATGTCCCAGCACCTCTGGTCGGGCCGCTTCGACGCGGCCCCGGATCCGGCCGCCTTCGACTTCGGCATCTCGTTTTCCTTCGACCGTCGCCTCTTCGAGGATGACGTGACAGGCAGTCTGGCGTGGGCGGAGGCGCTGGCTGCGGCGGGCGTGCTCGACGCGGAGGACTCAGCGGCCATCCGCGATGGCCTCACCGCCATCCTCGACCAGGGCCGCCGCGATCCGTCATGGGTGAACGGCCCAGACGAAGACATCCACAGCTTCGTCGAGCGGCAGCTCGTGGCCCGCATCGGGGACGCGGGCCGTCGCCTCCATACCGGGCGGTCCCGCAACGAACAGGTCTCTGTGGACCTGCGGCTGTATCTCCGTCGCCGGATCCCGCTGCTGCAGGCCGGACTGCGCGCGGCGATTGCCGCCTTCGTGGATCAGGCCGAACGGGCTGGCGATGCGCTGATGCCGTCATACACGCACCTGCGGCGCGCCATGCCGGTCCTGGTCTCGCATTACCTGCTCAGCCACGCCGCCGCACTCAGGCGGGATCACGAGCGCTTCGAGCAGGCCAGGGAAGAGGCCAACGCCCTGCCGCTCGGCTCCGGCGCCATTGCGGGCACGGGATACGCCGTGGACACGGCGGCCCTTGCGAAACGGCTTGGCTTCGCGACGGTGGTGACCAACAGCATGGACGCGTCGTCGGACCGCGACTTCGCGGCCACGTTCCTCTACGCGACGTCCCTGGCGATGGTGCACCTGTCCCGCATCGCGGAGGATTTCATCCTCTTCACGAGCGAGGAATTCGGCTTCTTCGAGCTTGCCGACGCCTCTGCCACGGGCAGCAGCATGATGCCGCAGAAGAAGAACCCGGACCCGCTGGAGCTCGTGCGCGGGAAGACGGGTCGCGCCATCGGTCACCTGACGGGCCTGCTCGTGACGATGAAGGGGCTGCCCACCGGCTACAACAAGGATCTGCAGGAAGACAAGGAGCCGCTCTTCGACGCGGAGGACACGCTCGGCGTGTCGCTGGCGGCGACGGCCGCCGTCATCGGCAGGCTGTCGCTCCATCCCGATCGGACGGGGAAGGCCGCGTCCGGCCTGCTGCTGGCCACCGATGTCGCCGATTACCTGGTGTCACGCGGCATGCCCTTTCGACAGGCGCACGAGGTGGTGGGGGCGATGGTGCGCCAGCTGCTCGCCGACGGGCGCGACATCGAGGCGCTGTCGCTGGCCGAGTGGCAGGCCTTCAGCCCCTTGTTCGACGGGGACGTGACGACGCGCGTGACGGCAGCGGCCTCGGTGCGCGCGCGCCGGACGCCGCAATCCACCCACCCCGAGGCCGTCCACGCGCGGCTGGCCGAGCTCAGAGCCTGGCTCGACCAGGCCTCCGGGGCCCCCCGGCCCTGAGTTTGCCCGGGGCGAGGGCCTCTGTTAAACTGCTAATGCCCTGCGCCCTGCGGTGCATCGACCGTTCAGGCCTGTGCTTCCCACCCTGCGCTGAAGTGCTCTGAACGGGCTGTGATCTAGGAACTGTTTTCGGGGGAGTTGCATGCAGCAACGCCAGTATCGGCCTGGCGACGTGCTGGACGATTATTGTCCGCGCGAGCGCCGCGTTACGGACCACGCCATCGTGGCAATGGTCGAGGACGAGATTCAACGGACTCGCTGCGTCTCCTGCGACGCGGAGCACGAGTTCAAGAATGCCAAGGTTCCCGCCCAGCGGAAGAAGACGTCCACCGCGGCGCTCTTCACGCAGGTCCTCGAAAGTGCCGAGTCCCCGGCCGGACGGCTGGCCACCCCAGCCTCCGACTCGGTTCCGGCAGTCGAGGGCGTGCCGGAGGCCCCCCCGGAGCCGGTGGCCGCGGCCGCCGACAGCCCCTCCGAGGAGCCGCCACCCGCCGCCGGCGAGGACCGTCCGTTCCGACGCTCCCTGATACGCGCGCAGCTGCCGCGTCCGGAAGGGCAGCCCCCTCCGACACGGGCCATCCCCGAGTTCACCATGCACCAGCCCCAGAATCCGCGCGGCAAGCGTCCGGGATTCGGTCGCTTCCGTCGCCGACCCGGCGGGGCGCCAGACACCGGCGGGCCCATGCGGTTCGGGCGCGAGCAGGGCAACGGGAACGGCCCCGGCCCCGGTCAGGGCGGGCGCCGACGGCGCCGCAAGAAGCACTGAGAGTCGGGGAGATCGATGGGCACTGACGGACGCATGCAGGGCAAGGTCGGGTTGATTGTGGGTGTGGCGAACCATCGATCGCTCGCGTGGGCCATCGCCCAGGCAGTGGCGGCCGAAGGAGCGCGCGTGGTGCTCACCTACCAGGGCCGCTTCGAGGAGAACGTCAAGGAACTTGCGGCCCAGCTCTCGCCGGAGACGCTGGTCCTGCCGTGCGATGTGCAGCAGGACGGCGAGATCGCCTCGGTTTTCGAGCGCATCCAGCAGGACCACGGCGGGCTGGACTTCCTCGTGCACGGCGTGGCGTTCGCGCAGCGCGACGAGCTCACCAGCCCCTTCGTCCAGACCTCGCGCGACGGCTTCCGCCTGGCGCTCGACATCAGCGCGTACTCGCTCATTGCCCTCGCGCGGGGTGCGCAGCCACTGATGCAGGCGCGCGGGGGCGGCAGCATCGTCACGCTGTCGTTCCTGGGCAGCGACCGCGTCTTCCCGAACTACAACGTCATGGGGGTGGCGAAGGCCGCGCTCGAGTCGAGCGTGCGGTACCTGGCCAGTGATCTCGGCCCTCACGGCATCCGCGTGAACGCCGTCTCGGCCGGGCCGGTAAAGACGCTCGCCGCCGCCGGCATCGGCGGCTTCTCGTCGATCCTGGGGGTGGTGCGCGAGAAGGCGCCGCTCAGGCGCGCCATCGACACGTCGGAAGTGGGGTCGGCAGCCGCGTTCCTGCTGGGCGATGCCTCGCGGGGCATCACCGGCGAGGTGCTGATGGTCGACGCCGGTTTCCACGTGCTCGGCATGTAGCCGCCCGGCTACGCGTCGTAACGCTCCACGACAATTGCGCTCTCCGGCACCCCGAGGCTGCCCAGGCACGCCCGGATATCACTCACCAGGGCGGGCGGCCCGCACACCAGGCAGGCGGCATTGCGCGACGGCAGCGCTTCGGCGAGCAGATGCTGGTCGATGCGACCGCGGCGCCCCGGCCACGCCGCGTTCTCCTCACGTGTCACCGTCAGCCTCAAGGTGATGCGCCCGGCGGCCGCCAGATCGTCGAGCTCGTCGCGATAGGCCAGCTCGTCGACCGATCGCGCGCTGTAGACCACACCAATCCTGGGTGGCGTCGGGTGATCCAGGGCATCGATGAGCATCGAGCGCAGCGGCGCGATGCCGGTGCCGCCCGCCACCATCAGGAGCGACGAGCCGCGGCGAATCGGCGGCAGCGCGAACCTCCCGAAGGGGCCTTCGATGTCGACGCCCACGCCCGGTGCCGCCAGCTCGAGATGCGGGTCGGGCCCTCCGGCATCGTCCACCTGTACCAGCAGATCGATGCATCCGTTGCGAATGGCCTCGCCCGGCGCGGATGCAATCGAGTACGGCTTGCGAAGCGGCGAGCCGTGCAGGCCGGCCATCACGGCCTGGCCGGCGCGGAAGGCAAAGCCCTGCAGGCCCAGGTCGAGCCGGAGCAGCCGCGTGCGGGGCGTGGCGCGGACGACGTTCCGAACCCTCAGTGTCGTGACCATCGCGGACGGCCGGGCAGAGGACAGGTCCCCAGCCGATCAGAGCACGCCGAAGCCGGCACGCTGGATGTCGACCTCGGAAATGTCCCCGGCCTGCTCGGGCACGGCGACCACCACGGTGGTCATCCCGTCGGTGCCCGTTGCGGCGGACCGCACCTCGGTCCGCTGCTTGCGCCTCGTCTTGTCGCGATACATCCGGCTGTCGGCCGTGGCCATGATGGCCTCGTAGCCATCGCCATCGCGCGGGAAGATGGCGGCGCCGACACTGACCCCGAGGGGCAGGCGCCGTCCGGGCCTGACCTCGAACACCAGCTCCTCGACCGCGCGCTGCAGCTCCACCCGTTTGCGTTCGGCTTCGTCCGCGCCGCACCCGGCCAGCACCACCACGAACTCGTCGCCCGCATAGCGGATGCAGATGTCGTAGGGCCGGATGCCGGCGCGCAGGATGCGGGCCACCTCGCGCAGGGCCCGGTCGCCGACGTTGTGGCCGAAGGTATCGTTGATCTCCTTGAAGTTGTCGAGGTCCATGACCAGCAGCGCGACCTCCGACTTCATGCGCTCGGCGCGGGCCAGCTCGCGCGAGAGATGGAGGAACATGAACCGCGTGTTGGGCAGGCCCGTCAGCGGATCGGTGAGCGAGTCTTCCTGCGTCTGTTCGAAGACGATGGAGTTGTGGATGACTGCCGAGGCCTGCTCGGACACGCGGTCCAGCAGGCGGCGGTGGTCGTCGGTGTAGAAGTCCGACTCCGTGTGGTAGACCGCCAGCGTGCCGATGAAGCGCTCGTTGAACACGAGCGGCGCCACGAGCGCCGAGTTGAGCCACGTCATGGGCTGGCTGATGCCCGAGGCCTCGAAGTCGGCGCTGGGCCTTGCGTTGACGAGCGGCCGGCGGTTGCGCGCCACCCATCCGGTCAGCCCCTGGCCGGCGCGAATCGACATCGACCCGATGACGTCGGACTCGGCGCCGGTCGCGAACCGGCAGCGCAGCATGTCGTCCGGCTCGTCGTAGAGGAACAGGGCGCACGACGAGAAGGGGACGAGGTTGGTGAGCTTCGACGCGATCAGGGCCATCGTGTCGGCGACGCCGAGGCTGGTCCCCATCGTCTGCGCGATCTCGTAGAGCGCGTAGATCTCGCGGTGGGCCAGCGCGATGTCGTCGAACACCGTGCTGGCCTTGCCCGCGCCGTCGGGCAGGAAGCCGACGGCGGGCCGGCCGAGGTCGGACGTGGGCTCGAGGGAGAGGCGACGCCCCGGGGCGGCCTCGAGCACCTGTGCCTCGCGCGCCATCGCCGGGAGCTTGTCGATGAAGAGGTCCACGACCCTCGGGTCGAGGGCACGTCCTGCCTCCTGCTGGAGCAGCAGCAGCGCCGCCTCGTGCGTCATCGCCTTGTGGTACGGCCGGTCCGACGTGAGGGCGTCGAAGTAGTCGACTACGGTGAGGATGCGGGCGCCGAGCGGGATGTCGTCACCCTTGAGCCCCTGTGGGTATCCCTTGCCGTCCCACCGCTCGTGGTGGCTCAGGATGAGTGGCGCCACGGGATAAGGGAAGGGCACGGCGCTGATGATCTCCGCGCCGACCTGGGGGTGGATGCGAATCTTCTGGAACTCTTCCTGTGTCAGCGGGCCGGGCTTCGAGAGGATGTGCTCGGGGACGGCCAGCTTGCCGATGTCGTGCAGCAGGGCCGCGGTCTTCACGCCCTGGATCTCGCTCTCCGTCATGCCCAGGCCGCGCGCGAGGCCCGTGGCGTAGACCTGGACCCGGCGGATGTGGGTCTGGGTGGTCTGGTCCTTGGCGTCGATGGCCAGTGCCAGCGCCTCGATGGTGGCCAGGTGCAGGTCGGCCATCGCCTCGACGTGCCGACGCTCGTCGTCGATGCGCCCGAGATAGACGCGGTAAGTGCGGTAGGTGAGGTAGAGCGGGGCCAGACCGAGCAGCGCCAGGTACAACACGCCGGAGGACATCACCGCCCAGGTGACGGCGGCGGCGACGCCGGCTCCGACGAAATAACTGGGCGCGCTCCACAGGAAGTTCTCGTTCCAGACGGTCACGAGCGCCTGCCGCGTGGTGAGCGCGATGGCGATGGCGATGGTGAAGGTGTTGAAGATGAAATAGGTCGTAGCGGCAGCCACCAGCGGCCGCGCGAGCCCGGCGACCGTGAACTCCAGCCTGCCGGGTACGCCGCCCGAATAGCCATACGCAAACCCGGCCGCCTGCACGGTGATGGCAAGGCAGGCCATGCTGAAGAACGTGCGGTACAGCGGGTTCGGCGTCTTCATCCGGAAGGTGCACTGGCTCCACGCGCTGGTCACCGCCACGAGCATCGTCTCGTTGGGGCCGAGCAGCAGCAGCGCCGCGAAGTCCACCGCATAGGACACCGACATCGTGGACCCGCCCCGGGCCAGCGGAAGGCTGACCTTGAACGCCGAGGTCAGCGCCGAGAGCAGGAGGAGGACGACGAAGAGAACCGGTTGCTCGAAGGTGGAGCGAGGGCCCAGCCACGCGAGCAAGGCCGCGCCGACCACGATGATGGCGACGACGTACGTGCGTGCGGGGAGTGGGAGGGCGCGCATGTCCGATCAGTCCAGGTGGATCGCTCGCATGGCGTAGCGCGGAGAATACATTACCTTAGAGTCATATAGCAAGAAGTTCTGCTAATGGGCGCAGAAGTCCTTGTTTAGTAGTTATTTACCGTGCTTTTCCGCCGTTTCGATGGGACGTTCTAGGACGACCAATATACGACTCTATGTCGTCCTTCCGGCTTCAGTCCGGCTCCCCCGACGTCGTGATTCGACGGGCACCGCGGGCTCGAGGCCAAACTCTTCGATCTTGCGGTAGAGCGTGCCGCGACTGATGTCGAGGAGGCGCGCGGCCTCCACCTTGTTCCAATGGGCCGACTCGAGGACGCGACTGATGTGGGCGCGCTCGGCGTCCCGCAGGGTGGGCAGCCGGCCGGTGCCGGCGTCGGGAGCGGCCGGGGCCTGCGCGTGCAGGAACTCGATGTCGGACGGGCGGATGAACCGGCCGGGGGCGGAGAGCGCGGCGCGCGACACCGTGCTCTCGAGCTCGCGGATGTTGCCCGGCCAGTGATAGCTCACCAGCTGTTCGGCGGCCTCGGGCGACAGCTGCTTGGCGTCGAGCGACAGGCCGTTGGCCGCGCAGTAGCGCGCCAGGAACCGGTTCGCCAGGACCGGGATGTCGATGGCGCGTTCCTTGAGGGACGGCAGCCGGATCGCGAAGGCGTTGATGCGGTAGTAGAGGTCCTCCCGGAACCGGCTCTCGCGCACGAACAGGTCGAGGGGCCGATTCGTGGCGGAGATGAGGCGGAAGTCCACCGAGATGGACCGGTTGCCGCCGAGCCGCTCGAAGCGCCGCTCTTCGAGAACGCGCAGCAGCTTGGCCTGGGCGATCAGCGAGAGATCGCCGACCTCGTCCAGGAACAGCGTGCCGCCGTTGGCCATCTCGAGGCGTCCCGGCTTGCGCTCGTGCGCGCCGGTGAACGCGCCCTTCTCGTAGCCGAAGATCTCCGACTCGAACAGCGTGTCGGGCAGCGCCGCGCAGTTGACCGCCTGGAACTTCTCCTGGCCGCGCCTCGACAGCTCGTGGATCATGCGGGCGACGACTTCCTTGCCCGCGCCGGTGGGGCCGAGGATGAGGACCGAGATGTCCGACTTCGCCGCGGTGCGGATCCACTCGAAGATGGCCAGCATCTTCTCGTCGCGGCCGATCATCTCGCGGAAGCGCTGCACCGAGGGCGACGCCTCCTCGACGCCCACGTGGGCGCGCCGCTCGAGGAAGGTGTCGAGCAGCGTCGCGACCGGCCCCTCGGGGCGCGCGGCCGCGTACCCGGGCGCGTCGCCGCCGACCTTGCGGACCACGCCGAAATCGACGAGCTCACGGACGCAGTTGTCGATGTCCAGCCGCATGCGGCCGAAGGTCTGCATCAGCGCTTCGGTATCGAACACCTCGCCCGGCCGGGCGCTCAGGAACCGCAGGATGCCCGCGCGCAGCGGGGACTGCACGAGCGAGCGGAACCGGGTCTCGATGTCGGCCTCCGGGCGGGACACCGACGTGGCCCGCCGCGCCGCAAACGTCACGTCATCCATGGGCAAGGTCCCGAGTCTCAGGCAAATGCTACCCTAATGCGATGCCGCACCGTGCACCGGGGGCCCCGCAGAAGGGCCGGAAGTCATTTCTCACCGGCAAACCCATCCGCTACTATCGGCCGAAGGGCGCACCCGCGATACGCGCGCTCGTGGACGAGGGCTTCCAGGCCTTCAACGCCGCCCGGCTCGGCGAGGCGTGCCGCATCTTCACCGACAAGATGCTGGCGAAGGACCACGACACCACCATTGGCCTGACGATCGCCGGCGCGCTGACGCCGGCCGGCCTCGGGGGCTGCATCATCACGATGATGGAGCGGGGGCTGGTGGACTTCGTCATCAGCACCGGGGCCAACCTCTACCACGACCTGCACTACGCGCTCAACTTCACCCTGCGGCGCGGGTCGCCCTTCGTGGACGACCGCGTGCTGTACGAGGAGGGTGTCATCCGCATCTACGACGTGCTGTTCCCGGCGCAGGTGCTGCTCGACACCGACCGCTTCATCCGCGAGTTCCTGGTGACCAGCGGCCTGGAGGGCCCGGTCTCGTCGGCCGACCTGCACGACGCCCTGGGCCGGCACCTGCGGAAGGTGCGACCCGGCTGCGAGGCCTACTCCGTCGTGGCGAGCGCCGCGAAGTACGGGGTGCCCATCTACACCTCGTCGCCCGGCGACAGCTCGATCGGCATGAACATCGCCTACCACGAGCTGATGAACGACGGCAGCCTGATGGTGGACCCGAACAAGGACGTCAACGAGGTCTGCGCGATCATCCTGGCCGCCGAGAAGAACGGCTGCGTCATCCTCGGCGGCGGCTCGCCCAAGAACTTCTACCTGCAGGGCCAGCCCACGCTCTGGGAGGTCTACAACATCCCCAAGGGCGGCAACGACTTCTTCATCCAGATCACGACCGACCAGGTGGTCTGGGGCGGGCTGTCGGGCGCAACGCCAGCCGAGGCCGTCAGCTGGGGCAAGGTGAACCCGGGCGTGCTGCCGGACACGTGCGTGGCCTACTGCGATTCGACCATCGCCTTCCCGATTTTTTCGGAGTACGCCGTCGGCCACCACAACGGGCGGCGCAAGCGGAAGGGGCTGGTGCACAGGCGCGAGGCGCTCGTCGCCGCGCTCGTCAAGGAGGCGCGCACGCGGATGGCCCGTGCCGCGCGCGCGGCCACGCGGTCGAAACGGAAGGCCACCCGGGACTGATGGGCACGCTCTGGTCCGCGCTGGGGCCCGTGGCCGAGGCTGTCACCAACCGGCCCCGCGTCTACGCCGACGCGAACCTGCCCGCCGATCTGGTCGGCTTCATGCGCGACACGCTCGCCTGGGACGTGCTGTTCGTGATGGAACAGCCGGACCTGCGGCGGGCCCGTGACGACGAGCACTTCCGGCTGGCGCGGCAATTGCGCCGCACGCTGGTCACCCTCGATCGGGACTACCTGGATGATCGGCGGTTTCCGCCCGCCCAGACTGCCGGCGTGCTCGTGGTCGCGTCGCCGAACCGCCGGGCCTTCGAATCGTTGCTCTCGCGCATCGACGCGGAGCTCTTCCGTGCCGCAGGCGCGCCGCTGCCCCTCGAAGGACGTAAACTGCACGCACACAGCGACTGGTCATCATGACACTTGGGTTGGACCTCTCCGACGGTGCTGCGCGCGCCGTCATTGTCAACGAACACGCACAGGTGCTGGCCAGGGCCGAGCACGCCTTGGGCTCGGGCACGGTGTCGCAGGCGGCGGGCGCCGCGATGCGCCGCGCGCTGGCCGGGGCCGGGAACGTGACGCGGGGGGCCGTCGCCGTCACCCACCCCCGCGACGCCATGCCGGCTGAGATCGATGCGCTCTTCAAGGAGATCCTCCCCGGTGCGCCGAGGCCGGTGGTGGTCGGCGCGGGCGTGGCCGCAGCGGTGGCCGAGGGGTGGTGCGGCGCCGCGCGAGGACTGGCCAACGTGGTGGCGCTCTCCACCGGGGAGCACGTGACGGCCGGAATCGTGTTGAACGGCACGCCCTGGCACGGTTCGCACGGACTGGCCGGCTCGGTCGCCTGGCTGTCGCTCAACCCCGTCGAGCGCGAGGACTACCGGCGGTTCGGCGGTCTCGAGGCGGACGTCTCCGCCTCGGGCATCGTCCGACGGACCGTCTGGCGCATCAAGGCCGGAGACAGCTCGGTGGTGGCGCAGCAGAACAGCGGCGATCTGTCGCGCATCACCATCGACCAGGTCTTCCAGGGCGCGCGCGCGAACGATGGTGTCTGCCTGTCGGTGATTCGCGATACCGCGAAATACATCGGCATGGCGCTGTCGAACCTCGCGGCGACGCTCGATCCCGAGGTCATCGTCCTGGGCGGCATGATCGCCACCTCGGGCGACATGCTGCTCGAGGCCATCCGCCTCGAATGCGCGCGCCGTCTCGGGCCGGCGCAGGCCGAGCACCTGCGCATCGTGCTCTCGCCGCTCGGCCACGACGCCGCGGCCATCGGCGCCGCGAGGCTCGCCAGCGAGCCGCAATGATCGTCCTGGCGGGCGGCCACGTGGTGCTGCCGGACGGCGTCCTCAGGGAAGGCTCGGTCGTCATCGACCAGGGGCGCATCGTCGGGATTCACGACACGTCGATCGAGGCGGCCAGCGGCGCCGACGTGCGGCCCATGCGCGGCCGGACGCTGGTACCGGGATTCATCGATGTCCACGTGCACGGCGTCGAGGGCACCGACGTGCTCGACGGCCCGTCCGCCGTCGGCACGGTGGCCTCGCGACTGCCGCGCTACGGAGTCACCGCGTTCTGTCCCACGTCGGTGGCGTGCACACCGGCCGACCTGCGGACGTTCCTCCTCGCGGTGGCGGCAGCACGCGTGGTCTCGATGCCCGGGTCCGCCCGGGTGCTGCCGGCCCACCTCGAGAGCAACTTCATCAACCCCGCATGGAACGGCGCGCAGCCGGCGCAGTGCCTGCGGAGCCCGGCCAGCGGGGCCAGGCACGAGCCGGGCACGCTCGCGTTCTCCGGTGACGACATCATCCGCGTCATCGCCGCCAGCCACGAGGCGGTCGCGATCGTGACCATGGCACCCGAGCTGGACGGTGGCCTGGACCTGGTCCGCCGGTTCCGCGAGGCTGGACACATCGTCTCCATCGGCCACACCGGCGCCACTTACGCCGAGGCGCGGGCGGCCATCGCCGGTGGGGTGACGCACGCCACACATCTCTTCAACCGCATGACACCGCTCTCGCATCGCGAGCCGGGCGTGGTCGGGGCCGTCCTCGAGGCGCCGGAGGTGGCGGCCGAAGTGATCTGCGACGGCTACCACGTGCACCCGAGCGTCGTACGGCTGGCCCTCCGGGCGAAGACCGCCGGTCGCCTGATGGCCATCACCGACGGCACGGCCGCGTCGGGACTGCCCGTCGGGTCGCGCGCGATGCTGGGCGGGCGTCCCATCGTGGTGACGCCCAGGTCGGCGGAGCTCGAAGACGGCACGCTGGCCGGCAGCGTCATCACCATGGACCGTGCCTTCCGCATGCTGGTGCGGGGCGTGGGCGTGCCGCTGGAGCTCGCCACGCGCCTGTGTGCGACGACGCCGGCCGAGCGGCTGGGGCTGGGCGACCAGGGTCGCATCGCGGTGGGGGCCAGGGCGGACCTGGTGGTCCTGGACGAAGCGCTCCAGGTGGTGGAAACCTGGATAGACGGCGCCCGGGTCCCGGAACACTGATCGGCGCCTCTCCGTCTACAGAGGCCATGAGCCAGAGCCACCTGCACGCCAGCCTTCACGGGATCGCACGAGCCGCGCTCGTCGCCGGGTGCGCCGTGGCGCTCTCGGCGTGCGAGGTGAACCTCAACACCGAGGGGCTCACGACGAAGGAGACCAAGACCTTCACGGTCACGGGCCAGCCCGACCTGACGGTCGAGACCTTCGACGGGTCGATCGAAATCCACTCGTGGGACCGCAACGAGGTGGAGGTGGAGATCGAGAAGCGGGCGATGGAGCAGTCGCTCATCGACCAGATGCGGGTCGAGGCCGAGCAGCAGGGCGACCGCATTGTCCTGCGGGTGACGGGCCCCTCCGCCTACGAGTCGCGGGGCATCACGGTGGGCGTGCACATCTCGCCGGCGGCGCGGCTCCGCGTCGCGGTCCCCCGGAAGCTGATGCTGCAGGCCCGCACGGAAGACGGGTCGATCCGCGTCGAGAACATCGAAGGGAAGGTGGTCCTCCGGACGGGCGATGGCAGCGTCACGACCGACCGGCTGGCGGGTGAAATCGAGATCCGCACCGGCGATGGGGCCATTCGCATGGAGAAGTCGGAAGGGCGGCTGGATCTCGAGACCAACGACGGCAGCATCACGGTCGCCGCCAGGCCCACGGTGCTTCGGGCCAAGACCGGTGACGGGTCGATTCGCGTGCAGGTGGAACCCGACAGCACGATGGCTGACGCCTGGGATCTCGAGACCCGGGACGGCAGCGTCACGGTGACCCTGCCCTCGACCTTCAACGCCGACATCGACGCCGAGACCCGCGACGGGTCGGTGCGCTCGACCCACCCGATGCTCGACATCGGCGGCGACGACGACGAACGGCGTGAGCGGCGGCGCGAGCTGCGCACGCGCATGGGCGAGGGCGGTCGCGTGCTGAAGATCCGCACGGGCGACGGCTCGATCAGGTTCGAGCGTTAGCGCGGCGGGGCGCCGGCGTAGGCCGCCGGGTCGTCGAGGCCGAGGGCCGCAAAGGCATCACGGCGCTCGCGGCACTTGCTGCACTGTCCGCAGTGCAGGGGCACGCCCGCGGGATCGCGTGGCGCAACCGGGTTCATGCACGACAGCGTCAGTTCGAGCGGCACGCCCAGTTCCACAGCCAGGCGAATCACGTCTTCCTTCTCCATGGTGGAGAATGGCGCCGCCACCTCGATCGCGTGATCGAGACCGAGCGAGAGTGCTTCCTGCATCGCCGCGAAGAACGCCGGCCGCGCATCCGGAAAGGGGTTGCCGGCCAGCGGCCCGAGCGCGATGCGCCGGGCGCCGCGGGAGGCGGCCACCACGCCGGCCTTCGCCAGGAGCACGAGATTCCGCCCCGTGAGATAGACGTCCTCGTCCGGCGTGTCGTAGGCCGGCGGCGTGCCCCGAATGGCCCAGTGCGACGGCGAGTACACGTCGCGCATCGTGAACTCGACCCGCACCAGGGGACGGATGTCCGCGTCGGGCGACGGATGGGCGAGCAGTCGCGTGACCATCGCCAGCTCCAGCGGCTCCCAGGCCAGTCCGACGCTGACGTACACCGGCAGCACCGCGGCGCGCCTCGCTTCGTGCGCGACGAGGACCGCGCTGTCGAGGCCTCCCGACAGCAGGACGAGCGTGGGCCCGGGCGGCGTGGGGGAATCAGGGCTCATGAGCGTGCTTGATGCAGCATACTTTGGGCGACGACAAGCGCACGCTCCGATGATTGTCTTCGACCTGGACGGCACGCTCATCGACTCGTCGCGCGACCTCACCGAGGCCGCGTCCGAGCTCGTGCAGGGGTACGGCGCTCCGCCCCTGGCCGTTGCCGACGTGGTCGGGATGGTGGGTGAGGGTGCGAGGATCCTGGTGCAGCGCGCGCTGGCGCACGTGGGCCTCGATCCCGACACGCCCGGGGCGCTGGAGCGGTTCATGGCCATCTACGACCGGCACCTGCTCGATCACACCGTGCCCTACGAAGGCATGCACGAAGTGCTCGCGATGTTGCTCCGTGCCGGACCGCTGGCCGTGCTGACGAACAAGCCGGGCGCGCCCTCGGAGCAGATCCTCGACCAGCTCGGTTTGCGCGGGTTCTTCTCGGTGGTGCTGGGCGGGGACGGCGCGCATCCGCGGAAGCCCGACCCGTCCGCTCTTCGCGCGCTCGCGGCTTCGTCGTCCGGACTCACGATGATGGTGGGCGATTCGCCCGTCGATGCCGCGACCGCGGAGAGCGCGGGGTGCCCGTTCGTGCTGGCGGCCTACGGGTTCGGCGCCGCGAAGTTCGATGGCCACGTGCCCGCTGGGGCGCGTGTCGCGCATCACCCGCGCGAGGTGGTGTCGCTGGCCGAGACCCTCACCTTCGACGCGGCCCGCATGCCTATCGTGATCCGCTGATTGGCGCGTCCCTTCAAGCGGACGCTGTCCGATACCTCGTCGCGCGCCTCCACCTCGATGGGCTCGCCGGGCATCAGGTGGTGCTGCTCGATGAAGCGCAGGAACGGCGCTTCCTGATCGGTGACGCGCGTCACCGTCAGGCGCTCGCCCAGCGGGCAGGTGAGCAGCGTGTCGAACTCGTGGCGCGGCACGTGACCGTCGGCCTTCGGGATGGGATCGCCATGAGGGTCCGCTTCGGGCCGCCCCAGCATCTCGTCGATGCGCTCGATGAGGCGGTCGGACACGACGTGCTCGAGCTGTTCGGCCTCGTCGTGCACCTCGTCCCAGCCGAGCCCCATCACCCGCACGAGGAACAACTCGATCAGCCGATGCCGCCTGAGGACCAGCGCCGCAAGCTTCTCGCCCGCGGCGCTGAGCCGCACGCCGTTGTAGGGCTCGTATTCCACCAGGCCGGATTCGGCCAGGGCCTTCACCATGGTGGTGGCCGTGCCCGGCGCCACGCCCAGAGCCGACGCCAGCTGACCCATCGGCAGGAGGCGCTGCCCCTCGGGCAGGTGCCCCTCGCCAAGGTAGATGGCCTTCAGGTAGTTCTCGACGGTGCTGGACGGAAGCATTGCAGAATCATGAGTTTAGCAGAAGTCTCGCATAGCCCTTTTGACATTTTGCGTCATGATGTGGTTTAATTTTGGCTAATCAAAATTAGTTGGGCTGCATACAGCCGCCTACATGTCCCTCACCTGGTTGATCGTCGTCTTCGTCGTGCTCGTCGCCGGCTTCGCGCCCGAGGTGGGCCTTGTCGCGCGCTGGCGCCGTCGCCGTGTGTGGCTGGGCCGCGAGCAGGCCGAGAATGCCCTCAAGCACCTGCTGAGCCAGGCGTCGGCTGGCCATGCCACATCGCTGTCGTCGCTGCAGGGCGCGCTGCGCGCCAGTGACCGTACGCTGCTGGCGATCACGGCTCGGCTCGAGCGCGAGGGCCTCATCCGCACTGAGGGTACGGAGTTCCGGCTGACCACCGAAGGCGAACGTGTGGCCCTGCAGGTGGTGCGCGCGCACCGGTTGTGGGAGCTCTACCTCGCCGACGAGCTCGGCGTCCCGGTCGGCCAGGTGCATGCAAAGGCCGAACGGGCCGAACACCTCCTGAGCCCCGCGGACGTCGACCGGCTCTCGGCCGCCATGGGCCATCCCGAGACCGATCCACATGGCGATCCTATTCCTGGCCGAGACGGCCAGCTCGTGGCACCCGAGCAGACGCCCCTCAGCTCCTGGCCGATCGGCACCCCCGGCCGCATCGTGCACCTCGAAGACGAGCCGCCGCTGGCCTACGCGCAGCTGACCGCGCAGGGGCTTCGGCTTGGGCAGGTCGTGCACATCATCGACGCCTCTCCAACGCGGCTGGTGCTGAGCGACGGCGAGAACGAGTACGTGCTGGCGCCGATGCTGGCGGGCAACGTGCACGTGGCGCCCGCCAGGGCCGTCGCCGCCCCAGCCGAGGCGGTGCTGAAATTGTCCGACCTGCCCGCTGGCAGCATCGGCGAAGTGGTGTCGCTCGATCCGGGCCTGCGCGGGTTCATGCGCCGCCGGCTGCTGGACCTCGGCTTCACGCCGGGCGCCCGCATCCGTTCCGACCTGACCACCTTTGCCGGCGACCCGCGCGCCTACCGCCTGCGCGGAACGACCATTGCGCTTCGACGCGACCAATCCGATCGCGTTCTCGTGCGAGCGATCGCGTGAGCCGGGCCCACACGCCATGACGATGCCTGGCAACTGCGACACCTGCCCGATGCACGCCGAGATGGCGCGCCTGGGTGAGGCCGTTGGCGCCTTCGACCGCGTCATCGCGCTCGCCGGCAATCCCAACACCGGCAAGTCCACGCTGTTCAACGCGCTCACGGGTCTCAGGCAGCACACCGGCAACTGGCCCGGGAAGACGGTGACGCGCGCCGAGGGCGCCTTCCAATTCGGCGGGGTCCGCTACAAGCTCGTGGACCTGCCGGGCACCTACTCGCTGCTCTCGGCCTCGCAGGACGAAGAGGTGGCGCGCAACTTCCTGCTGTTCGGCAAGCCCGACTGCACGGTCGTGGTCGTGGACGCCAGCGCCCTGGAGCGCAACCTCTACCTGGTGCTGCAGGTGCTCGAGATCACCGACCGGGTCGTCGTGGCCGTGAACCTGATGGACGAAGCGAAGCGGCGGGGCATCGAAGTGGACACGCGCAGCCTGGCGCGCGACCTGGGCGTGCCGGTCGTGCCCATCGTGGCGCGCAGCAGCGACAACGTGATGGCGCTGCTCGGTGAGATGGCCGGTGTGGCCTCTGGCGAGACCATCACCCAACCGCTCCGGTCGCGCGGCACCCCGGAGTTCGAGCGCGCGGTGAGCCGGCTGGTGCCCCTCATCGAGGCTGCCGCGCCTGGCGTGCCGAATGCGCGGTGGATTGCCATTCGCCTGCTCGACGGCGACGCGGCCGTCGAGGAAGCGCTTTCGACCGGGCAGCTGGCCGAGCTCGTGGCGCGCCAGCAGGCGCCGGACACGCGGTTCAGCCGGAAGATCGCGCTGCAGGGGGCGCAATGATCGAGCGCGCCGCCGTGTCCCCGGCCGACATCGTGCGCGAGGCGGCGAGCCTGCGCCGTTCGCTCGAAGCAGGCTTCCGGGAGGAAGTGGTGACGTCGCTGTACGGCGAGGTGGAACGCATCACGCGCCGCGCCGTGCGCGATGCCGGCTCGCATCCGCTCGAGCTGGACCAGCGCATCGACCGCATCGTCACCTCGCGCGCGCTCGGCCTGCCGCTGATGCTGGCCATCCTTGCGGTGATCTTCTGGCTGACCATCGTCGGCGCCAACGTGCCGTCGCAGATGCTGGCCACGGCGCTCTTCTGGGTCGAAGACCTGGGCGCGGGCACGTTCGAGCGCCTCGGCTCGCCGTGGTGGCTCACCGGCTTCGTCTGGCACGGCGTGTTCCGGGGGCTCGCGTGGGTGGTCAGCGTGATGCTGCCGCCGATGGCCATCTTCTTCCCGCTCTTCACCATCCTCGAAGACCTCGGCTACCTGCCGCGGGTCGCCTTCAACCTCGATTTCCTCTTCAAGCAGGCCGGCGCGCACGGCAAGCAGGCTCTGACGATGGCGATGGGCTTCGGGTGCAATGCGGCCGGGGTCATCGCGACGCGCGTGATCGACTCGCCGCGCGAGCGCCTGGTGGCCATCCTCACCAACAACTTCGTGCCGTGCAACGGCCGGTTCCCCACGCTCATCATGCTGGCGACGGTATTCGTGGCGGCGTCGTTCCAGCCGGCCGTGGCCTCGCTCGTGGCTGCGGGGTCGGTCGTGGCCATCGTGCTGCTGGGGGTGCTCTTCACCCTCGTGGTGTCGTGGGCGCTCTCCCGCACCATCCTGAAGGGTGAGGCCTCGGCGTTCACGCTCGAGCTGCCGCCGTACCGGCGGCCCGGCGTGATGCGCATCATGTATACGTCGCTGATCGATCGCACGCTGTTCGTGCTGTGGCGCGCCATCCTCACGGCGGCGCCCGCCGGCGCGGTGATCTGGATCCTCGGCAACATCGTCGTCGGTGGCGAGAGCCTGGCGACCCATGTTTCGCAGGCGCTCAATCCGCTCGGCCGGGCCATCGGCCTCGACGGGGTCATCCTGCTCGCGTACATCATCGCCATCCCCGCCAACGAGATCGTCGTGCCCACCATGCTGATGGTGTACATGGCCGAAGGGATGATGACCGACCTGCAGGGCTTCGACGCGTTGCGCGCGCTGCTGGTGGGCCAGCACGGATGGACGCTGCTGACGGCCGTGAACCTGATGCTGTTCTCGCTGCTGCACAACCCGTGCGCCACGACGATCATGACCATCTACAAGGAAACCCTCAGCGCGAAGTGGGCGACGATCGGCGCGCTCATGCCGCTCGGCCTCGCCTTCCTCGTCACCTTTCTGACGGCGACTTTCGCGCGGGCGTTTCTCGGATACTGACCCGTGTCCCTCGACTCGGCGTTCGACACGCCCGAGAGCAAGCGCCGACATGTCGCGCGCCTCTTCGCGACCATCGCGGATCGCTACGACCTCATCACGCGGGTGCTCTCCTGCGGGCAGGACCGCCGGTGGAAGAGGCGGCTGGTGCGCGAGGCGCGCGTGGCCACCGCGGACCTCGCCCTCGATCTGGCATGCGGCACAGGCGACATCGCGATCCTGGTGCGGGAGCAGGGTGCGGGTTTGGTGATCGGCGTCGATCTCACTCCACGGATGCTGGCGCTGGCTCGCGTGAAGGGTGACGGTGTCCGCTACGCCGCCGGAGACATGGGCGCGCTTCCATTGCCGGCTTCGTCCGTGGACCTGGTCACCACCGGCTACGGCCTCCGCAACGTGCCCGACCTGGACGTGGCCCTGGCCGAGATCGCCCGCGTGCTGAAGCCCGGTGGCCGGCTGCTGTCGCTCGACTTCTCGCGCCCGGACTCGGCGATCGTGCGGGGCCTGTACCTGCGTTACCTCACGGTGGTCGGAAGCCTCCTCGGATGGGCGCTGCACGGCGATCCCGACACCTACCGCTATATTTCCGCCTCCATCCGGCGGTATCCCGGCCCGCGGGCCGTGGCCGACCGCCTGCTTGCCCACGGGTTCACACAAGTGCGCATCGTGCCACTGCTCCTGGGCCTGATGAGCCTGCACATCGCGCGCCGCTGACGCGACTCTATCGACCTGCCCGCCCCGGGCCGATGAATAGGGTGGCCGTGGCTCTCGTCGATTCCCTTCTGACCGCAATGGTGCGCGCCAACGGTGACGCGCTGGTGATGCACGTGGGCGAGAAGCCCATCGTGGTCGCCCGGTCCCGATCCATCGACCTCTCGAGTCACGGGCTGAACCTGAACGCGATGGTCGGCATGCTGGGCCAGCTGCTGCCCGCCGACGCGCAGGCATCGCTCGCCGAGTTCGGCGCCGTGGAGCACCGGTTGCCGCCGCGAGGCACCGACCATTTCACCGTGGTCGCCGCGCGGGGCGGCGACGACATCTGGATCGAAATCCGCCGTCGGCGGGAAAACGGCGCGCACGACGCCGAGGCACCGGCACACCGCAGTGGCCCCGCCGAGCCCACCGTGCGGGAGACCGAGCGGCGGGCCGAGCCTCCAGTGACGACAGTCGCGGAAGCCGAGCCCGCGCCGCAGCCGGCGCCGTCGGATTTCACCGAGGCCGCGGCGGAGGCAGCCCCCAGCGACATGGACGCCTCGGCCGAAGGCGTGTCACCCGAAGTGGCAGCCCAAACCCAAGGAGAAGCCCCATCCGAGGTGGAGGCCCAGCCGCAGGTGGAAGCGCAACCCGACGTCCCCCTCGAGCCCTTCGCTCCGGAAGCACCCTCACCCCTCGACACCGCGCCATCCCTCGCGCCGCCGCTGCCCGCCGCCGCGCCGCCCGTGGAGGACGAACTCGCCGTCGCAGCCGAATCCCACACCGAGGCAGCAGCAGCGTCGGACACCGAGGGTGCCGCGACACAGGCGACCGCTTCCGACGCTCACGAAGAACCGACCATCGCATCCGTTTCGCCGAACGAGAGAGTGACGACCGAGGCTCCCACCGAATCGCCGATGGTGACGGAGCAGGAGGAGACAGCCGTGACACCTGACGCCGAAATCCCCACCCCGCTTACCCAGAGTCTGACGGCCCCGAATTCAGATGCGGCCGTGGTCGATGCACACTCGGTCGGCGCGATCACGGCGGTCGGCGGGCCACACACCGTGCCCGCGATGGCCTCGTCTGTCGCCGGGTTCACCTCCGCGGATGCCGCGACGAGCTCCGCTGCGCCCGGGCAGGCCGCGCCGCCGTCGAGCGGGCTGGGGGCACCCCCGGCGGTACCGGCCGAACCGCCGGCCGCGGCCTTCCCTTCGGCATCGGGCGGCCAGCCCGGCGCCCCCGTCACGCGCACGGTGCGCATCGAAGTGCCGTCGCGCGCGACCGCATCCCGAGCGGCCAGCGCCGAGCGCCTGCTGCGCACCGCGGGCGATCTCGGCGCCACCGAACTGTTCCTGATGACGCAGGCGCGCCCCTACGTTCGCGTCGGCGGCGAGGTCCGCCTGCTCGCGGACGAGGCGGCGCTGTCGGCGACCGAGCTGGAGGCCCTGCTCGCGGACATCACGCCGGAGCCGTCGCGCGATGCCGTCAGCCGCGGCGAGACCGTGGAGTGGCTGGTCGAGCTCGCGGGCGTCGGGCGGGTGCGCTGCGCCAGCTTCCGCGATCATCGCGGCCCTGGCGCCATCTTCCACCTGCTGTCCACCCGCGTCACGTCTGTCCAGCAACTGGGCCTCGAGGCCGATGCGCGGTCCCTGGCCAGCGAGCCCGATGGCCTGGTGCTCGTCGCCGGTCCGGCGGGCAGCGACAAGTCGGCGATCCTCTCGGCATTCGTGGACGAGATCAACCGGCACCGCGCCGACTACATGATCACGATCGAGCCCTGCGTGTACCTGGTGCACGAGAACGTGCAGGCGCTCGTGAGCCAGCGCGAAGTCGGCGCCGACGCCGACCGAGCGGTTGCCGCGACCCGTGCCGCGCTGAACGAGAATCCGGACGTACTGGTGGTCGACAACCTCGCCTCCGGCGACGTGGCGGCCCTGGCCGTGGAGGCTGCCTCGCAGGGGAAGCTGGTGCTGGTATCGCTCGAAGCCGGTTCGACCGCCGAAGCGGTGCAGCGCCTCATCGACCTGGTGCCCGCCGACAAGCGCGCGGTGACGCGTGACGCGCTGGCGCGCACGTTCCGCGGCGCGGTCGCCCAGCAGTTGTTGCGGAAGATGGCCGGCGGCCGGGTGGCGGCGCGCGAACTGCTGATGGGGACCGGCGCGGTCTCGCGGGTGCTGGCCGACCAGTCCCGCGCGGACGTGGCCGCGGCCATCGAGGCGGCCCGCGACGGCGCGCCGCTCGCCGATGCGGTGGCGGGCTACGTGAAGTCCGGCATCGTCGACGTGCGCGAGGCGTTCAGGAAGTCGCCGAATCGCGAGCGCCTGGTAACGGCCCTTCGGGCCGCCGGGGTGGACACCGCCGCCATCGACCGGCTGCAGTAGTCAACCCAGCCAGGGAGCGAGCTCTTCGACGAGCATGTCGATGACGTCGTCCTCGGTGAGGGCGGCGATGGCCGGCGTGCCCGGCTTGAGCTGGCGTTCGGCGTGCAGCATGCGGCTGCCGCGGCCCCGCGTGATGCTCACCATGGGCTGCGGCGGATCGGCGGTCGCATCGAACGACAGCGCGATGGCTTCGTCGCGGCGCCGATCCGGCACCAGCCGGACCTCGCCCGTCGGCGTCATCACCTCCCACGCCAGGCCTTCGGACTTCAGCACCATGGCCATCGAGCGGAACGCCGGGACGGCGCACGTTTCGAGGAACTCGTCGTAGGCCTTCTGGGCTTCGTGCACGCGAGCACGCCGATCCGCGGCCTCGCGGCGCGCCTGTTCCACGGCTTTCTGGACCCGCTTGCGGAGGTGAGCGACGTCAGCCATCGATCAAATCGCTCCAGAGGCCTTCAGGCTGGCAATCATGTCCCGATCGTACTCCAGTTCGGCGAGCACGGCCTCGGTGTGCTGCCCGAGCGTGGGCGGCGGGGTGCGCACTGACCCCGGCGTGTGCGACAGCTTGATGGGCGTGCCCATCACCCGGGTGGTCCCGACGGTCGGGTGCTGCAGCGTGGCCACCATCTCGCGGGCCGCCAGGTGGGGGTCTTCCAGCACCTCGCCCACATCGCGCACGGCGCCGCACGGCACGCTCGCGGCGTGAAAGCGCACGGTCCACTCGGCACGCGTGCGGGCCCCGAGCGTGCGATCCAACTCGGGCTTCAGCACGTCGTAGTGCTCCATCCGGTCGCGATTGGTGCGGAACCGCGGATCGTCCGCCAGTTCCGGGCGATCGATGGCGGGGCAGAAGCGCTTCCAGATGCCGTCGTTGCCGACGGCGATGACCATCTCGCCGTCCGACGTCGGGAACGTCTCGTAGGGCGCGATGGTGGGGTGCCGATTGCCCATCCGCGTGGGCACCTGCCCGGTCGCGAAGTAGTTGCCGGCCTGGTAGGTGAGAAGCGCCGCGGTGGCGTCGAGCATGCCGATGTCCACGCGCTGCCCCTGCCCGTCGCGCTCGCGGGCGAAGAGCGCGGCCATGATGCCCTGCGCCGTGAACAGACCGGCGACGATGTCCGAGATGGCCACGCCCAGGCGGAAGGCGGGGCCATCGGCATCGCCCGTCACGCTCATCAGGCCGCCCTCGGCCTGGATGACCGCGTCGTACCCCGCCTCGTTGCGGCGTGGGCCCGACTGGCCGTACCCCGAGATGGAGGCGAACACCAGGCGTGGGTGGCGCGGGTGCACCGTGTCCCACCCGAAGCCGGCGCGCTCCATGGTGCCGGGCTTGAAGTTCTCCACCAGGACGTCGGCACGCGCGATCAGGCGGTCGAGCACCTCGCGGCCCCGGGGGTGCTTGAAGTCGAGCGTGACGCTCTCCTTGTTGCGGTTGATGCTCAGGTAGTACGCGCTCTCGTTGCCGACGAATGGCGGGCCCCAGTGCCGCGTGTCGTCGCCCCGGCCCGGATGCTCGATCTTGACAACGCGCGCTCCGAGGTCCGACAGCACCATCGTGCAGTAGGGCCCCGACAGCACGCGCGTGAGGTCGAGCACCGTGATGCCCGCCAGCGGTCCCGTCATCGTGCGTCCCATTCCCTCAGCCGGAGGCTGATGCGCGACAGGTCGGTGACCAGCGCGTACGCCGTTTGCGTCAGCGTGCCCTCGCGCTGGACGATGCCGACCTCACCAAGCAGGTCGGTGATCAGGTAGAGCGCGTTCTCGGTGTCCTCGAGGTTCGCGAGCGGGTCGCGTGCCGCCAGCATCTCGGGCTCGACCCGGGCCGTGATGACGCCGCCCTGCCGGGCGGCAGACGCCACCAGCCGAATGCGGCGCCCGCGGGCCATGGCGTCGGCCAGGTCGGCGGCCCTGACGTCGCCGATACCGGTGCGCGCCACGTGGTGCGGCGTGATGGCGCCGGCCATCAGCACGTTGACGAGCGCCGCGGTCTTGGCGGCGGCGTCCCAGCCCTCGATGTCGAGTGACGGGTCGGCCTCGGCGATGCCGCGGGCCTGCATCTCGCGGACCGCCTGGTCGAACGGCTGCCCGCGCTCGAGGGCCGAGAGGATGAAGTTCGACGTGGTGTTGATGACGCCGCGGAAGCCGTCGATCCGCACGGCCGGCATGGTCTCGCGGACCAGGTTGAAGACGGGGATGCCGTCCATCACGGCGCCCTCGAAGAAGAACACGCGGTCCACCGCCTCGGCCAGTGACTCGAGCTCGTGATAGGCGAACGCGGCCGGCCCCTTGTTCACCGTGACCACGTGCATCTGCGCCTCGAGCGCGGCGCGCACGTGCGAGATGGCCGGCTCGCCGCCATCGATGTCGAGCACCGTGGACTCGAGGCACACCAGCCGGCCCTCGGCGGCCTCGTCCGCCAGCGCCTGCGCGCTCTGGCGGATGACGTCGATGCCGCTGCGCTCGCGCGGCTCGGCCTCGAGGCGGTCGAGCGAATGGCTCGCTTCCACCAGGGCCGCCGCCCGGGCGACGTCCACGCCCTCGGGATCCACGACCGATCCGTGGTGGCGCGTGGCGATGGCCACGACGCGCCAGTCGAAGTCCAGCCGTTCGCCGATCTCGTTCAGCAGGTGCACGAAGCGCCGGCCGACGTGGCCGAAGCCGACGAGCACCAGGGCCAGGTCGGGCGTCGTCATGCCGAGGGCATGGCTACGCGCCCGGGCTGGCCGAGCGAGGCGAGCAGTTCGTGCAGCCGCGTGAGCCCGGTGGTCATGTACGCCAGCGGCTCGCCGAACCCGAGCCTCAGGTAGTGGTCCATCCCGAAGTGATCGCCCGGCACGACGAGCACACTCTTCTCCTCGCGCAGCCGGGTGACCAGCTGGGTGGAGTTGATCGGGTGCGGGTAGCGCACGTAGCAGATGGCGCCGGCTTCGGGCCTGAGCCACTGGAATCCGTGGGCCTTCAGCCAGTCCTCGAGTGCCGGCAGGTTGGCGCGCAGGATGCCGCGCGTGCGCTCCAGCAGCGCGGCACGGCGCGCCGGGGCCATCGCCACGCGCGCAAGGCGATCGGAGAGCGCACCGGGAGCAATGGTGGTGTAGTCGTGGTACGACCAGAACGACGCCACCGTTTCGCGCGGCGCGACGATCCAGCCCACCCGGAGGCCGGGCAGCCCGTAGGCTTTCGACAGCCCGGCGGTGACGATCACGCGATCGCTTCGCCCCCACATCGACGGCGTGTCCACGCCGTCGAGCTCGGCGCCGCGGTAGATCTCGTCCGACAGGACCCACGCGCCCACGCGATCGGCCGCCCGCGCGATGCCGTCAAGGTCGGTCGCCGTGAGCCGCGCGCCCGTGGGGTTGTTCGGGTTGCAGATGATGATGAGTTTCGTGCGCGGCGAGACGAGCGCGTCCAGCTCGTCGAGGTCCACGCGCCACCGGCCCGCGGCCGTGTCTTCGACGAGGTGCCACTCGCGCACCGTCCCCCCGAACGCGCGCGCCAGGCCCCAGGTCTGCATGTAGCAGGGCAGCAGCATCACCACCTCGTCGCCCGGCTCGACCAGGCGCCACGTGGCGATGTAATTGGCCTCGGATCCGCCATTGGTGACCTCGACATGCTCGGCCGTGGCCCCGGGGTACAGAGCCGCGATGGCGGTGCGCAGCTCGACGGTGCCATTCGACTGCGTGTAGGCGAGCGGCTGGTCGAGCAGCGCGTCGATGGCCGCCGCGTCGCCAACGAGTTCGCGCGTCGAGAGCGGGCGCACGCCGCTCTCGGACAGGTTGTACTCCACCAGGTTCTCGTAGGTGGACTGCATCCGCTCCATCGCAAACTGTTCGAGTTTCATGGCGGGCAGTATACTTGCGGTTGGCTCAGCCTGAATGGGTGAGGAACTCGTACCCCGCTTCGCGCCAGTCCCCGGTGGCGAGTTCACGATGGGGGCCGACGACGGGAATGACGACGAACGACCGGCGCGGACGGTGCGGGTCGATGCGTTTCACGTGTCGGTGCACCCCGTCACGATCGAGCAGTACGCGGAGTTCGTTCGCGACACGGACCACCAGCCCCCCTCCCTGCGCGACCTTCCCCTCGTCGTCACGCCCCAGCACGAGCTGCCGTTCCGCGAGCTCGCGGCGGCGTACGTGTGGCGCGGCGGCGAGCCGCCGAAGGATCGCGGCCGCCATCCCGTGACGCTCGTCACGCATGGCGACGCCACGGCCTATTGCCGGTGGCTGAGCGGCCAGGTCGGAGCGCTGGTCCGGCTGCCGACCGAGGCCGAGTGGGAGCGCGCGGCGCGCGGGGACCTGGAGGGCAGGCGATACCCGTGGGGCGACGACATCGACGCGTCGCGCGGCAACTTCCTGCCCGAGCCGACACTGAAGCGCCACCGCGGCACGAGGGCCGTGGGCGCCTACCCGCCGAATGGCTTCGGCCTCTTCGACATGGCGGGCAACGTCTGGGAATGGGTCGCCGACTGGTACGCGCCGGACACCTATCGCACGGGCACGACCGACAACCCTCGCGGCCCGGCGCAGGGCGTGTTCCGCGTCGTGCGTGGTGGATCGTGGGTGAGCCACGACATCGACCAGCTGAGGTGCGCGCATCGCCACAAGGTGCCGCCCGACACCTACGCCTACAGCATCGGCTTCCGCGTGGTGTACTCGGGATAGAGGGTTCGTCGGTTATCGCAGGAGCTGCCGTGATGAAGACCACCGTGATCGCCTGCCTGGGAAGTCTCGTCCTCGGAACGTCGTTGTCATGGGCGCAGAACACGCCGGCGGCCGAGCCGCCAGTAGTCGTGGTGCAGGGCGAAGGCGTGGTGCGCCTGGCGCCGGACCAGGCGTTTATCAGGATCGGCGCCGAGTCGCGCTCCCGCAACCCCAAGGACGCGCAGGCCACCAACGCCGAAGCCATGACGGCGGTGCAGCAGCGCATTGCCGCAGCCGGTGTGCCGAAGGACGCCGTGCGGACCGTGTCCATTTCACTGCAGCAGGAATTCGATTACACGGGCGGCAAGCAGACGCCGCGCGGCTACGTGGCGCGCAATATCGTCGAGGTGCGCGTGGACGACCTGACGAGGTTGGGTGACGTGATGGACGCGTCGGTGGGCTCCGGCGCCACGTCCATCCACGGCCTGCGCTTCGATCTGAAGCAGCGCGATGTGCACGAGCGCGAGGCGCTGAAGCTCGCCGTCGCCGATGCGCTGTCGCGCGCGGAGGCGGCCGCGAGCGGCGCGAAGCGCACGGTGGACCGCGTGGTGCGCATTGCTGAAGGCGCGCCGGTCACGATCGTCCGGCCCGAGGCTGCCGCTTTCCGCATGGCGGCCGATGCGCCGGCCTCGACGCCGGTGGCCGAGGGCGAGATCGAAATCCGCGCCCAGGTGACGGTCACCGCGGTCATCAAGTAGCCGGCACTCACGGTTCCGGCATCAAACATCCAGGGGGCGCGTCGGCTCTGGCATCCATGTCGATGTGGCATGGGACCAATCTCCGACCCATCCAGTCGGATTTTGCTTGCCCTGGGTTGCCGGTCGTGCTTTCCTAGGAATCCCCCTGAGCTTCCGCCATGTCGCCCTTGTTGTCCGCAGACCTCGGCCGTGTCAGCCCCTTGTTCGACCTGGTGGGCCGAACCCCGCTCATCCGGTTGGGCCGAATCGAGCGGGATTACGCCGGCCTCGAGCTCTACGGGAAGGCCGAGTTCCACAACCCCGGCGGGTCGGTGAAGGACCGGCCCGCGCGCCGGATGCTGCTCGAGGGATTGGCCAGCGGCCAGCTCCATCCGGGCAAGGTGATCCTTGATGCGACCTCGGGGAACACGGGCATTGCCTACGCGATGTTCGGCGCCGCGCTTGGCTATCCCGTCTCGCTGTGCGTGCCGGAGAACGTGACGGCCGAACGGAAGCGGATGCTGAAGGCGTACGGCGCGGACCTGGTCCTGACCGACCCGCTCGAGGGTTCTGATGGCGCGATTCGCGAGGCGCGGCGACGCTACCAGGCCGAGCCGGAGCGTTATTTCTACCCGGATCAGTACAACAACGACTTCAATTGGCGGGCGCACTACGACACGACGGCGCCTGAGATTCTGGAGCAGACGGGCGGACGCCTGACGCACTTCGTGGCGGGGCTGGGCACGAGCGGCACCTTCATGGGCGTGGGGCGGCGGCTGCGAGAGGAACACCCCGACGTGGTGCTCGCATCCGTGCAGCCCGATGCGCCGCTGCACGGCCTGGAAGGGCTGAAGCACATGGAGTCGGCCATCGTCCCGGGGATTTACGACCCGGGGCTCGCGGACGTGGATGTTCGCGTGGACACGGAGGAGGCGTTCGAGATGACGCGTCGCCTCGCCCGCGAGGAGGGCCTGCTCGTCGGCATCTCGTCGGGCGCCAACGTCGTGGCGGCCACGCGCGTGGCGCGAGCGCCGGCGGTGGTGGTGACGATTCTCTGCGACACCGGCGATCGGTACCTGTCGGAGCGATTCTGGGAGGCGTCGTGACGGATGGGCTGAGGTTGGGGCCTGGCGTGGCCGCCGCTATCCGCGTGCATGGCCGGGAGACCTATCCGCACGAATGTTGCGGGGCGATGCTGGGGCGGGACGGCGTGGTCACCGAAGCCTGCGCGCTGCCGAACACGACGGAAGAGGGCCCGCGGCGCCGGTTCCTGGTTCGCCCGGCCGACTATCGGGCCGCGGAGGAACGCGCGAGCCGGCAGGGTGTGGACCTGCTCGGGTTCTACCACTCCCACCCGGATCACCCCGCGCGGCCATCGCAGTACGATCTGGATCACGCGTGGCCCGTATTTTCGTACGTGATCCTGTCGGTGGTCGGTGGCGCGCCCGCAGAGATGACGTCGTGGCGTCTCGGCGACGATCGTGAGCGCTTCGAGGAAGAGACACTGACGGGTGGGGCGTTGACGTCCTGAGGTCCAGAGGACCTGGGTCTTGGGACTTGGGACTTGGGGACTGACGGAGAAGAGTGAACGATTATGGCGACGAAGATCCTGATTCCGACACCGCTGCGCGCCTTCACCGACAAGCTCGATGCGGTGGAGCTGGACGGCCGGACCGTTGGCGAGCTGCTGCAGAGCCTGACGACGAAGTACGGCGCGCTCAAGCATCACCTGTACACGGGTGACGGGCGGCTGCGGAGCTTCGTGAACATCTACGTGAACGACGAGGACATCCGCTACCTGCAGAAGGAGGCAACGCCCCTGAGCGCCGGCGACGTGGTGAGCATCATCCCGTCGGTCGCCGGTGGCAGCGGGGCCGCGATGGCCTCCGCGCTGCCGCAACTCTCGCCCGACGAAGTGCGCCGCTACAGCCGGCACCTGATCCTCTCCGAGGTGGGGATGGACGGGCAGCGCGCGCTCAAGGCGGCCAAGGTGCTGTGCATTGGCGCCGGCGGCCTGGGCTCGCCCGCCGCGATGTATCTGGCCGCGGCCGGCGTCGGGACCCTCGGTGTGGTGGACTTCGACGTCGTGGACATGAGCAACCTGCAGCGCCAGCTGCTGCACACCACGCCGGATGTGGGCCGCCCGAAGCTCGCCTCCGCGAAGGACAAGATCAACGCGCTCAACCCGCACGTGCACGTCGAGACCTACGACACGGCCCTCACCTCGGCCAACGCGCTCGACATCTTCAGGCCGTACGACGTCATCCTCGACGGGACCGACAATTTCCCGACGCGCTATCTCGTCAACGACGCCTGCGTGCTGCTCGGCAAGCCGAATGCGTACGGCAGCATCTTCCGCTTCGAAGGACAGGCGTCGGTGTTCGCCACGAAGGGCGGGCCCTGCTACCGGTGCCTCTATCCCGAGCCGCCGCCGCCGGGCCTGGTGCCGAGCTGCGCCGAGGCCGGCGTGCTCGGCGTGCTGCCGGGCATCATTGGCACCATTCAGGCCACCGAGGCGATCAAGCTGATCCTCGGTGCCGGCGAGCCGCTCATCGGCCGCTTCCTCATCTACGACGCGCTCCGCATGAAATTCCGCGAGCTCAAGCTGCGTCGCGACCCCGAATGCCCGGTGTGCGGCGACCACCCGACGGTCCGCGAGCTGATCGACTACGAGCAGTTCTGCGGCGTCACCGGCGGCGTGACCGCGGGGTCTGCCACGACGACGCCTGAAGACGATGCGATTTCCGAGATGACCGACATCACTCCCCGGGAACTGAAGGCGGCCATGGACCGGGGCGACTCCCTGGTCATCGTGGACGTGCGCGAGCCGCAGGAGTACCAGATCGCGCGAATCGAGGGCTCCGTGCTCATCCCGCTGGGCGAGATCCCCCAGCGGCATGCCGAGATCGACCGAGACGTGCTGGTCGTCTGCCAGTGCCGGTCGGGGGTGCGCAGTGCCAAGGCCGCCGCGTACCTCCGCAGTCTCGGCTTCCCGCGGGTGCTGAACCTGACCGGCGGGATCCTGCGCTGGAGCGACGAGGTCGATCCCAGCCAGCCGAAGTACTAGGGGGCCTCGCCGCTTAGCGCGGCACGGTGGGCGGGCTGGCGCCCGCGGGAATTGCCCACGCGGCGGAGCCGCGCCTACCGCAAAGCGGCCCACGCCCGGCAGGCGCGCCCCCGCAATCCCGACTTGCCAGGTCCGACATACCGGACTAAAATAGGACTTCGGCGGTCGGATATCAGCCAACGCCTATGTTGAGGTTCTCCAAGAAGTCGGATTACGCCCTCATCGCGATGAAGCACCTCGCGATGCGGCAGGACAGCGGCGACTCGTCGAGCGCGCGCGAAATCTCTGAGGCGTACGCCATCCCGCTCGAACTGCTCGCCAAGATTCTGCAGCGCCTGGCCCGAGCCCGGCTACTCGTGTCGGTGCAGGGCACGCGCGGCGGCTATCGCCTGGCGCGCCCGGCAGCGGGCCTCAGCGTGGCCGACGTGATCCAGGCCGTGGACGGCCCGGTCACCGTGACGGCGTGCTCGCCAGACGATCACGCCTGCGAGCAGTACGGGACCTGCAGCATTCGCGATCCGCTCTGGAAGATCAAGAGCCGCATCCTCGAGACGCTGAGCACGGTCTCCGTGGCCGAGCTCGCGGCCGACACCGAGACGCCCGCCGCGCAGGGCGCGAAGGTGTCGCCGCTGGTGTTCATGTCGTCGGTGGGAGAGTCCTGAGTGGCCTGCGGAATGGAGGCTCGACCGTGATCTACCTCGATCACCACGCGACGACGCCCGTGGACGCCCGCGTGCTCGAGGCAATGCTGCCGTTCTTCACTGAGAAGTTCGGCAACGCGTCGAGCCGCACCCATCGCTTCGGCTGGGAGGCCAACGAGGCCGTCGAGCGCGCACGCAAACAGGTGGCGTCCCTGATGGGCGCCAGCGCGCGTGAGGTGGTGTTCACCAGCGGCGCGACGGAGGCCACCCACCTGGCCATCGCGGGCGGGACGGCCGTGGCCCCTGCCGGCCGGCGACACATCGTGACGGTGGCCACCGAGCACAAGGCCGTGCTGGATCCGTGCCGACAGCTGGCCGCGTCAGGGTGGACGGTGACCGAGCTGCCGGTGGCGCCCACGGGTCTGGTGGACGTCGACGCCGTTGCGCGGGCGATCACGCCCGGCACGGCACTGGTCAGCGTGATGCTGGCGAACAACGAGATCGGCGTGCTGCAGCCGGTGGCCGACATCGCGCGGCTGGCGCACGCGCAGGGTGCGCTGATGCACACCGATGCGGTGCAGGCGCTCGGCAAGGTGGCGGTGGACGTGGCGACGCTTGGTGTGGACCTGGCCTCGTTCAGCGCGCACAAGCTCTACGGCCCGAAAGGCGTGGGCGCGCTCTACGTGAAGCGCGGCGTCGAGAAGCAGCTCGGCGCCCCGGTTCGCGGCGGCGGCCAGGAACGGGGCCTTCGAGGCGGCACGCTCAACGTCCCGGGCATTGTCGGGTTCGGCGCGGCGTGCGAGGTGGCGGGCCACGAGATGCAGGTCGAGGCGCACCGGGTGAGCGCGCTTCGCGACCGCCTGTGGCAGCTGCTGCAGGAGCGAGTCGGCGGCGTGACGATGAACGGAGCGGAGTCGCCACGGCTGCCAGGCAACCTCAACGTCGGTTTCGCCGGCGTTGAAGGCGAGTCATTGCTCGTGGGGCTGACCGATGTGGCCGCCTCGTCGGGCGCCGCGTGCACGAGTGCCGAGCCCTCGCACGTCCTGGTGGCGCTTGGCCTGGACAAGACCGGTGCCCTGGCATCGCTCAGGCTCGGGCTGGGCCGCTGGACGACCGCCGAGGAGATCGATCGCGCGGCGGCGCACCTCGCCGACGTGGTGGCGCACCTCCGGCGATCGGCTCCCGCGACGCGGCTGGCCGCGGCCGGCGCGAGCCGATAGGAAAGGCTCGATGTATTCAGCGGCGGTGCTCGAGCGCGTCCGGAACCCTCGTCGGGTGGGCGAGTTCCCCGAGGGGCGCGAAGACGTCGGGACCGGGCAATCGGGGACGCTGGACGAAGGCACGACAGCGCGAATCCAGGTTCGTGCGGAGGCGGGACGCATCGTCGAGGCTCGCTTCAAGGTCTTTGGATGTAGCGCCGCCATCGCGGCGGCGGGCCTGGTAGCCGAGTGGCTGGAAGGGGCGACGGTCGAGGAAGGCCGGCGCCTCACCCCGGAACGGGTCGTGGCGGCCCTGACGCTGCCGGCCGAACGCGCGCACGTCGCGCGCGTGGCGGTCGATGCGGCGCACCGGGCCCTGGATGATGTGACGGAGAAGGCGGGAAGACGGCCATGATTGAAATCACCGAGAGCGCGGCGCGGGTCATCGCGCGCCAGTTGTCGAAGCAGCACCAGGAATCGGGCGGGCTGCGCATTGCCGTCAAGGCGGGCGGCTGCTCGGGCTACGCCTACACCTTCGCCTTCGATGGCGCGCCCAGGGCCACCGACCACGTGTTCGAAGGGCCCGGCGGCGCGAAAGTGTTCGTCGACCCGCGCAGCCTGAAGCTGCTGGACGGCACGGTGCTCGACTTCGACGAACAGAACCTGATGGCCACGAACTTCACGTTGAGGAACCCGCACGCGACGAGCACGTGCGGCTGCGGCGAGTCGTTCTCGGCCTGAACCCAAGACCCAAGACCCAAGTCAGGACCGCACATGTCGACATTCGACATCGACCGAAGTCATCGAGCAACTGGCGAACACCGAATACAAGTACGGGTTCGTCACCGACATCGAGCAGGACATCGCGCCCAAGGGGCTGAACGAGGACATCATCCGCCTCATCTCGTCGAAGAAGGACGAGCCGGCGTGGCTGCTCGAGTGGCGCCTGAAGGCCTACCACGTGTGGCTGAAGATGACCGAGCCCTCGTGGCAGAACGTGACCTACGAGAAGGTGGACTACCAGGCCATCTCGTACTACGCGGCGCCGAAGGAGAAGAAGAAACTGAACAGCCTGGACGAGGTGGATCCGGAAATCCGGGCCACCTTCGACAAGCTGGGCATCCCGCTCATCGAGCAGCAGCTGCTGGCGGGCGTGGCGGTGGACGCCGTGTTCGACTCGGTGTCGGTGGCCACCACGTTCCGCAAGAAGCTGGGGGAACTGGGCATCATCTTCTGCTCGTTCTCCGAGGCGGTGAAGGAGCACCCGGACCTGGTACGGCAGTACCTGGGCTCGGTCGTGCCCCACACCGACAACTTCTTCGCCGCGCTCAACTCGGCGGTGTTCAGCGACGGCAGCTTCGTGTTCGTTCCGAAGGGCGTGAAGTGCCCGATGGAGCTCTCCACCTACTTCCGCATCAACGCGAAGGACACGGGCCAGTTCGAGCGAACGCTGATCGTCTGCGAGGAAGGCGCCTCGGTGAGCTACCTCGAAGGCTGCACCGCGCCCAAGCGCGACGAGAACCAGCTGCACGCGGCGGTGGTGGAGCTGGTGGCGCTGGATCGCGCCACCATCAAGTACTCCACCGTGCAGAACTGGTACCCGGGCGACAAGAACGGCCTCGGGGGGATCTACAACTTCGTCACCAAGCGCGGCCTGTGCAAGGGCGTGGGCAGCAAGATCACCTGGACGCAGGTCGAGACCGGCTCCGCGGTCACCTGGAAGTACCCGAGCTGCATCCTCCAGGGCGACGACTCGGTGGGCGAGTTCTATTCGGTGGCGGTGACCAACAACTTCCAGCAGGCGGACACCGGCACGAAGATGATCCACCTCGGCAAGAACACGCGCAGCACCATCGTGTCGAAGGGCATCTCGGCCGGCCGCGGCCAGAACACCTACCGCGGGGCGGTCAAGATCGGCAAGAACGCCCAGAACGCGCGCAACTACTCGCAGTGCGACTCGCTGCTCATCGGCGATCGTTGCGGGGCGCACACCTTCCCGTACCTCGAGATCAAGAACACCTCTGCGACGGTCGAGCACGAAGCGTCCACGTCGAAGATCGGTGAGGACCAGATCTTCTACTGCGAGCAGCGCGGCATCTCGAAGGAAGACGCCATCAACATGATCGTCAGCGGCTTCTGCAAGGAAGTGTTCCGCGAACTCCCGATGGAGTTCGCCGTCGAGGCGCAGAAGCTGCTCGGCATCTCGCTCGAGGGCTCGGTGGGGTAGTTCTCGAAGCGTTCAACGTCAGAAGCTCAAGACCCAAGACCCAAGACCCAAGACCCAAGGACACTCATAGCGTCATGTCACTACTTACAGTTCAGAACCTGCAGGTGCGAGTGGAGGACAAGCAGATCCTCCACGGGGTGAATCTCGAGGTGAACCCCGGCGAAGTGCACGCCATCATGGGCCCCAACGGCTCGGGCAAGAGCACGCTGGCCCGGGCGCTGGCGGGCCACCCGGGCTACGAAGTGACGGGGGGACGGGTCCTCTACCGCGGCGAGGACCTGCTCGAGATGGCCGCTGACGAGCGCGCGCGCAAGGGCGTGTTCATGGCGTTCCAGTACCCGGTGGAGATCCCCGGCGTGAACAATGCCTACTTCCTGAAGGCGGCGCTGAACGCCGTGCGCAAGGAGCGGGGCCTCGACGATCTCGACGCCATGGACTTCATGGCGCTCGTCAAGGAGAAGGCGAAGCTCCTGGACGTGGACGAGGCGATGCTGCAGCGCTCGGTCAACGAGGGCTTCTCGGGCGGTGAGAAGAAGCGCAACGAGATCTTCCACATGGCCGTGCTCGAGCCCACGCTCGCCATCCTGGACGAGACCGACTCGGGCCTCGACATCGATGCCCTCCGCATCGTGTCCAATGGCGTGAACGCGATGCGCAGCCCCGAGCGGGCGTTCATCGTGGTGACGCACTACCAGCGGCTGCTCAACTACATCGTTCCGGACTTCGTGCACGTGCTCAGCGAGGGCCGGCTGGTGAGGTCGGGTGGGCGCGAACTGGCGCTGGAACTCGAAGAGAAGGGTTACGGCTGGCTCGAGCAGGCCGCGGCGAGCGCGAGCGACGGCACTGACGGCACGGACCGGACGCTGGCTGCCGGCGTGAAGGGTGCGCGGTGATGACGATCGTGGCAGAAGGCCTGGACTCGTACCTCGTCGAGCACGAGAGGTTCGTGCGCGGGCGCGGCGACGCGGCTCCGGCGTGGTTGAAGACCCTGCGCGGCCAGGCGCGCGACGCGTTCGAGCGCCTCGGCTTCCCGACGACTCGGCAGGAGGAGTGGCGGTTCACCAACGTCTCGGCGATTGCCCAGACCGCCTTCAAGCTGCCGGAGGGGACGCCCACCAACCCCGCGCCGCTGGTCTCGCGCGTGGCCGTGCCCGGCGCGGTGCGCCTCGTGCTGCTGAACGGGCGGTTTGCGCCCGAACTGTCGGACCTGACGACCATGCCGGTCGGCCTCAAGGTGGGGAGCCTGGCGGCGGCCATCGCCCAGGGTGCGCCGGAGTGCAGCGCGCTCGGCCTGCAGCCCATCGACGCCCAGCCGTTCGCGGCGCTCAATACCGCGTTCCTCGAGGACGGCGCGCTCATCGTGGTCCGCAAGGGCGCGGTCATCGAGACACCGGTCCACGTCATCATCATCGCCGGCGGCGCCGCGAAGACGATGATCCATCCGCGCGTGTTGATGGTGGCGGGCGCGGGCAGCCAGTCGAACGTGGCGATCAGCTTCCTGACCGCCGCGGGCGAGGCGCACTTCACCAACGCCGTCATCGAGGCATCGCTGGCGGAGCAGGCCATCGTCAACTGCTCCATGGACCAGCGGGGCACCGAAGGCTCGTTCCTCGTGACCAACCTGCACGCCAGGGCCGATCGCGACAGCTCGTTCAAGCTGCGTACCATCACCCTGGGCGGCCGGCTGGTGCGCAACGACGCGACGGCGGTCCTGGCGGGCGAGGGCGCACACGTGGACCTGGACGGCTGCTACCTGGCCGACGGCTCGAGCCTCGTGGACAACCACACCACCATCGATCACGCCACGCCGAACTGCACGAGCCACGAGCTGTACAAAGGGCTCCTGGACGGCAAGGCGAAGGCGGTGTTCAACGGCCGCATCATCGTCCGGCTCGACGCCCAGAAGACCGACTCGAAGCAGACCAACCGGGCGCTGCTCTTGTCGGACGAGGCCACCATCAACTCGAACCCGCAGCTCGAGATCTTCGCCGACGACGTGAAGTGCACGCACGGGGCGGCGGTGGGCCAGCTGGACGAGGAGGCGATGTTCTACCTGCAGGCGCGCGGCCTGAACCGCAAGGACGCGCGGGACATGCTCATCCACGCCTACGCGGGCGAGGTGCTGGAGCGGATCGCGATTCCGCAGCTCAGGACGCAGCTCGAGCGCGAGCTGTTCAAGCAGCTCGATCGCGACCTGGCGGAGCACGACAAGGCGCAGTAGGCAGCGCCCGTGGGCGCCCCGAGGTGACAGGCGATGGCAACGGCAACCGCGTTCGACGTGACGGCCATTCGGGCCGACTTCCCCATCCTGGGCACCGAGGTGCACGGCAAGCCGCTGGTGTACCTCGACAACGCCGCCACCACGCAGAAGCCGCGCATGGTGCTGCAGGCGCTGCAGGACTACTACGCGTCCAGCAACGCCAACGTGCATCGCGGGGTGCACCACCTGAGCGGGAAGGCCACGGACCTGTTCGAGGGCGCCCGCGCGCGCATCGCGACGTTCATCGGCGCCGCGGATGCAAAGGAAGTGATCTTCACGCGTAATGCGACGGAGGGGATCAACCTCGTGGCGCAGACCCTGGGACGCGCCAACGTGACCGCCGGCGACGAGATCGTCATCTCGGCCATGGAGCACCACTCGAACATCGTGCCGTGGCAGATGCTGTGCGAGGAGAAGGGCGCCACGCTGCGGGTCATCCCGATGTTCGATTCGGGCGAGCTCGACCTCGAGGCGCTCGGCCGGCTGCTCTCGCCGCGGACGAGGATCGTGGCGATCTCGGCGTTGTCGAACGCGCTGGGCACGGTCAACCCGGTCGAGCAGATCACGCGCATGGCGCACGAGGTGGGCGCGGTGGTGCTGGTGGACGGCGCTCAGGCGGCGTACCACATGCCCGTGAACGTCCGTGCCATCGACTGCGACTTCTTCGTGCTCACCGGGCACAAGGTGTACGGGCCGACGGGCATCGGGGTGCTCTACGGCAAGGCGGCGCTGCTCGACGCGATGCCGCCCTGGCAGGGCGGCGGCGACATGATCAGCTCGGTGACCTTCGAGCGGTCCACCTGGAACGTGCTGCCCTACAAGTTCGAGGCCGGCACGCCGCATATCGCGGGCGCGGTGGGGCTGGGTGCGGCCGTGGACTACATCGGCGCGATCGGGATGGATCGCATCCAGGCCTACGAGCGCGAGCTGCTCGCCTATGGCACCGAGGCCCTGCGGCAGGTGCCGGGGCTGACGCTGGTCGGCACGGCGCCGCGGAAGGCCAGCATCCTCTCGTTCGTGATGGACGGCATCCATCCGCACGATCTCGGCACCATCGTGGACCGCGAGGGCGTGGCCATCCGCACCGGCCATCACTGCGCGCAGCCGGTGATGGATCGGCTCGGGATTGCCGCCACGGCCCGCGCGTCGCTGGCGATGTACAACACGCGCGAGGAGATCGACGCGCTGGTCGCCGCGCTCCACAAGGCGCGAAAGGTGTTCGGCTGATGTCGGAACTGACGGACCTCTACCAGGAAGTCATCCTGGACCACAACCGCAAGCCGCGGAACTTCCGCGTCATCGAGCACCCCACCGCGTCGCAGGAGGGCTACAACCCGCTCTGCGGCGACCGGCTCACGCTGTACGTGACCGTGGACAACGGCGTCGTCACCGACGCGTCGTTCCAGGGGTCGGGCTGCGCCATCTCGAAGGCGTCCGCGTCGCTGATGACCGAGGCCATCAAGGGCAAGACGGTGGAGCAGGCCCGTGCGCTGTTCGACCAGTTCCACGGCATGATCACATCTCCCCCGGGCAGCCCGTTGCCCGAGATGGGCAAGCTGGCCGTGCTGTCAGGTGTGCGCGACTTCCCGACCCGTGTGAAGTGCGCGGGCCTGGCGTGGCACACGATGAAGGCCGCCGTGTCGGATCAGCCGGCGGGCCCGGTGACGACCGAATGAACGAGAGGTTTCTCCCGATGATGCCCATGCCTGGTGGCAGTCCCGAGGATTCGTCCGCCAACGAGCACTCCGAATCGGTGTCGGACATCGTCCCGGACGCGGCGAAGATGGCCGAGCTCGGCCCGCAGGTCACGGCGGCGCTCAAGACGGTGTACGACCCCGAGATCCCCGTGAACATCTACGAGATGGGCCTCATCTACGACGTACTGGTGGACGCGCAGGCGCGCGTCGGCATCCGCATGACCCTCACCGCCCCGGCGTGCCCGGCCGCGCAGTCGCTGCCCGTCGAGGTGAAGCACAAGGCCGCCAGCGTGCCCGGCGTCGCCGACGCGAAGGTGGAAGTCGTGTGGGATCCGCCCTGGACGAAGGACCGCATGTCGGACGCCGCCAAGCTGCAGCTCGGACTGCTCTAGCCAACGTGGCCCTGCTGGTCTGCATTGCCACGTCGCTCGAGGGCCGGCTCCTGCACGAGCGGCTGAGCGGGTCGACTGACACGCGCGTCGTCTGCTCGGGCGTGGGCCCCGTGAACGCCGCCCACGCGGTGACGCTGGAGATCACGCGGCAGCGCCCCGATGCCATCGTCGTGTGCGGCGTGGGTGGGGCGTATCCCGGCTCCGGGCTGCAGGTGGGTGATGTGGTGTCGGCCGACATGGAGTGCTACGGCGACCTGGGCGCGGCGACCCCGTCCGGCTTTCTCGACATGAAGGCGCTCGGCTTCCCCGTGGTGGCGTCGCCCGAGCCGCTCTACAACGATCTGCCCATGCAGGTGTGGCCCGTCGAGCGACGGGCGAAGTTCGTGACGGTGAGCACCTGCACGGGCACGGATGCCGCGGCGCGCGCGATCGTGGCGCGCACGGGTGGCGCGGTGGAGAACATGGAGGGCGCGGCCGTGGCGCACGTGGCGCACCTGCATGGCATCCCGGTGGGCGAGGTGCGCGGGATCAGCAACATGGTGACCGATCGCGACACCAGCCGGTGGCGGCTGATGGAGGCCGCGATCGCCGCGCAGGAGGCGCTTCTCGCGTGGATGGCCCGACGGTGACCTTCGCCTTTTCCACCTGCCCCAACGACACGTTCGCCTTCCACGCCCTCGTGCACGGCCTCGTGCCCGGCCCGCGCCTGGTGCCGGTCATGGACGACATCGAGGCCCTCAACCTGCGGGCGGAGCGCGGCGAGGCCGAGGTGACCAAGGTCTCGATCGCCGCCTATGGGCCCCTGCGCGATCGCTACGTGCTGCTTCGGGCCGGCGGTGCCGCCGGATTCGGCGTGGGCCCCATCGTCGTCGCGAGGTCGCCACGTGAGGTGGGCGGGCGCATCGCGATTCCAGGCGAGCGCACGACCGCGGCGCTGCTGCTGCGGTTGCTGGGCCGATTCGAGACGGTGGCCATGCGCTTCGACCAGATCGAGGACGCGGTGCTCCGCGGCGAAGCCGACTGCGGCCTGTTGATTCACGAAGGCCGGTTCACGTACGAGGGCAAGGGGCTGACGCTCGTCGCCGACCTCGGCACGGTATGGGAACAGCGGATGCGCTGCCCGCTGCCGCTGGCCGCCATTGCCGTCCGTCGCGACCTCGCGCCGCAGCTGGCGCCCGCCGTTGACCAGTCGCTCCGCGCGAGCGTGGACTACGCGCTCGCTCATCCCGACGCCAGCCGCGATTACGTGGCCGCCCACGCCCAGGAGATGGATCCGGACGTGATGGCCCGCCACATCAGGCTCTACGTGAACGACTACACGCGCGCGCTGGACGAGCAGGCCGTGCGCCGGATGATTGCGTGGGCCGAGACCGAAGGACTGTTCCCTCCGGGCGACCCGGCGCTCCCAATCTTTGTCTGACCATCGGCGCCGCCGGATGCCTCGGACGGTTCTATTGCGAGCAGCGGGGGGCGGCGGTCGGAGTCCCCTGCATGACCAACGCGCGGTACTCCGCGATTGCCTGCTCGCACTTCGACTTGTCCGCGCGCCTGGCCACCTGGGAGAGCGCCCACCCCGCCAGCGCCCCCACCGGCCACCTCGGCGAGCGGTACGCCTGCGGCGTCCACTGGTTCAGGAAGTCCTGGTGCGTGGGCGCGCCGTACTGCAGGGGCGCGTTGCGCGAGATGTCAAAGTCCTGGAGGATGTCGAACTTCGGTGCGACTCCGTAGACCTGCACCTGATACTCCAGTTTGAGGGGCGTGCCCGAGGCCTGCTCGCGCGCCTCGGACACGCGGAGGCCCTTCCGGATGCGGCTGAGCGAGACGCCCAGCCTGGTGGCATCCACCACGGGCTCCTGGCCGTTGGTCGGCTGCGCCTCGGCCGGGGCGGCCGGAGCCGCGGGCGCAGACACCTGCGCGCGGGCCGTGGCAACCACGGTCGCGGCGAGCAGCAGCGCCAGCGCGCCCGTCCTCATGCGCTCATTATGACGCGCACGGGGCGGCCGTGGCCGGATTCCGCGGACCGGTCGATCGGCAGATTGCGCGGATTACGCAGAAGCTCATAATCTCAGGGAGTCTGTTGGGATTACACCGGTGTCGACGCCGTTGCGAATCATGTTGATCGCGCTGCTCGTCGCGGTCGCGGCACTGGTGGTCGTGGCCGTTGGCGTGCGGCTCGTGGAGCCCGGCCTCGCGTTCTTTCCGCTTCGCGGCGAGGACGAGACGCCGGCCTCGCTTGGCGTGCCGTTCGAGGCGCTCGACCTGACAACGGCGGACGGCGAGCGCGTGCACGCGTGGTGGATGCCGCGCGAGTCGGCGCGCGCCACAGTGCTCTACCTGCACGGCAACGGCGGGCATCTCTCGATGTGGGCGCCGGTACTGGTCGGCATCTGGCGGCAGGGCCATTCGGTGTTCGCGCTGGACTACCGTGGGTACGGCCGGAGCAGTGGCCGGCCGTCGGAAGCGGGACTCTACCAGGACGTCGCGGCGGCGGTGGCCACCGTGCACGCCCGCACCGACCGTGGCCCCGCACCGCTCGTCTACTGGGGCCGGTCGCTCGGCGCCGTCATGGCCGCGCGCGCGGCGCATGAGCGCGCGCCGGACGGCCTGATCCTCGAGGCTGGCTTCCCGTCCATGCGGGCGGTGCTCGAGGGCAGCCCCTTCTGGCTGCTATCGTGGTTCTCGAGTTACCGCTTTCCGGCCAGCCAGTGGCTGGAGGACGTGACCGCGCCGACGCTGGTGCTGCACGGCGAGCGCGACTCGGTCATCCCGTTCCGCCTGGGACAACGTTTGTTCGAGAGCGTGCGGGGCCCGAAGCAGTTCGTTGCGATCCGGGGCGGTGATCACAATGACCCGGAGCCGGCCGAGCCCGAACGGTACTGGTCGGCGGTGCGGGAGTTCACGAACGGGCTGGGCAAGTAGGTTCAAAGCACGCAGGTGCAAAGCACGAAGGTTCAAAGCACGGAGGAGCAGGATGGCTGGAATGAGCACGATCGTGAAGGGTGTCGGGGTCCTGGCGGCCGCGTGGCTCACAGTGGCGGTGGCGGCCGAGACGCAGCCACAGACGCCGGCGGTCCCGGCGGATCTCGTGCTGATGAACGGCGCGGTGCTCACCGTGGACGCGCGCGACTCGGTGGCCGAGGCGGTCGCGGTCTCGGGCGGGCGCATCGTGGCGGTCGGGTCGAACGCGGACATCAAGCCGCGCATTGGCCCCGCCACGCAGGTGGTGGACCTGGCCGGCCGCGCGGTGTCGCCGGGCCTCATCGACTCGCACGTGCACTTCTCCCAGGCTGACAAGCTGTTCAACGTGGATCTCAGCGACCCGGCCGTCAAGACCATGGACGACGTGCTGCAGCGGGTGGCGGCGCAGGTCAAGCAGCTGAAGCCGGGCGAGTGGGTGCGGGGGCGCGGGTGGGACGAGGGCCGGCTGGCCGAGCGCCGCTACATCACGGCCGCGGACCTTGACACGGTGGCGCCCAACAACCCCGTGTGGCTGACGCAGACGACCGGCCACTACGGCGTGGCCAACACCTACGCGCTGAAGATGGCCGAGGTCCGGAAGGAGACGAAGGACCCGCCGGCCGGCACCATCGATCGCGACAGGGAAGGTCACCCGACCGGCGTGCTGAAGGAGACGGCGCAGGGGCTCGTGACCAGGCTGGTCCCGCCGCTCACGCGCGAGCAGCAGAAGCAGGGGATCCTGAAGATCGTCGAGGACTTCAACCGCGAGGGCATGACGGGCGCGAAAGATCCCGGCATCGGCGAGCTGAAGTGGGAGCTGTACCAGGAGCTGCTGCGGGAGGGAAAGCTGAGCGTCCGCGTGTTCGCTCTCTGGTCCGGGGCACGCCAGGCCTCCGACGGCCCCGCGGTGATGGCCAGGGTGCAGCGGCAGCCGAAACCGCCCGCCTCGTTCGGTGATGGCCTGCTGATGTCCGGCGGCGTGAAGATGTTCATGGATGGCAGCGGCGGCGCGCGCACCGCCTGGATGTACGAGGACTGGAACAAGGAGTTCACCGGTCGCGATGCCGGCAACCAGGGCTATCCCTCGACGCCGCCGGACGATTACCGGCAGATCGTCGCGGCCCTGCACCAGGCCGGCATCCATGTCAGCACGCACGCCATCGGGGACCGTGCCATCGACTGGGTCGTGGACACGTACGATCAGGTGCTGAAGGCCACACCGACGAAGGGGCTCCGCCATGGCATCATCCACGGGAACACGCCCACCGACCACGCCATCGATGTGATGGCACGGCTTCAACGCGAGTTCGACGCCGCCTATCCCGAGGCGCAGGCGCCGTTCCTGTGGTGGATCGGCGATACCTACGCAGCCAACCTGGGACCCACGCGCGGGCGCCGCCTGAAGCCCTTCCGCACGTTCGTGCAGAAGGGCGTGCGCTGGGGCGGCGGGTCCGACTTCCAGGTAACGCCGTTCCCGGCCCGCTACGGCCTCTGGTCATCGGTCGTGCGCGAGACACTGAACGGCACGCACGGGGCGACGCCGTTCGGGACGGACGAATCCATCGACATCAGAACGGCGCTGCGTTCCTACACGCAGTGGGCGGCACACACGATGTTCCTCGAGGATCGCGTCGGGACCATCGAGGTGGGGAAGGAGGCGGATCTCGCGGTGTGGGACAAGAACCCGTACACCGTGCCGTCGGCCGGACTGAAGGAGCTCGTGTGCCAGATGACCTTTGTCCGCGGGCGGATGGTCTACCGCGCGGAGTCGGCGGGCCCACTAGTCAGGTAGCGCGCGCGAGCAGCGCGTGCACCCGGCGGACGCCGTCGGTGAGGGCGGCCGGGCCCGGCTGCAGGATGAACGCGGACTTCACCTCGTAGATGTGGCCGGCACGCACGGCCGGGATCTGGTCCCACCCGGGTCGCGATGCGATGCGCTCGGGGCGGAGAGGCTTGCCGCACCACGAGCCGATGATCACCTCCGGGCGTGCGGCGATCACGTCTTCGCTCGAGACGATCCGGTCCTTTGCCAGCTTCGCGCGGCGCCGATCGGGAAACACCGGGTCGCCGCCGGCGATCTCCACCAGCTCTTCCACCCACTGGATGCCGCTGATGAGCGGATCGTCCCATTCCTCGAAGTAGACGCGCGGCCGCCGCGCGAACCCGCGTGCCTCGTCGCGGACGCGCTCGAGGCCGGCCTCCAGCTCGCTGGCCAGCGCCTCGCCCTTCGCGGGCACACCGACGATGCCCGCCAGCACGCGGATCATCTGGAGAATCTCGGCGACCGAGCGCTGGTTGAAGGTGAACACGGAGTGGCCGCGCTTGACGAGCTCGGTGGTGATGTCGGCCTGCAGGTCCGAGAACGCGAGGATGAGGTCCGGCTCGAGTGCTTCGATCTTCTCGTAACGCGCGTGGAGGAACGACGAGATCCGCGGCTTCCGCCGCGCCTCGGGAGGGCGCACCGTGTAGCCGCTGACGCCCACGACGCGGTCGCCTTCGCCGAGCAGGTACAGTGTCTCGGTGGTCTCCTCGGTGAGGCACACGATGCGCCGCGGATAGGCCTGATCCATCGTCAGCGCCCTCCCCGAGGTATTGGTCTTCTGATCTGCGTCATCTGCGCAATCTGCGGCTTCGTCATCTGCGGCTGTGTCTCTGTGTCTGCGGCCATCAGATCGCAGAAGGTGAACCCATCCCGCTCGATGACATCCCCGCGCACGACAGGGATCGGCGTCTCGAACATGGGTCCCGCGCAGGCAAAGGTGTGGAACTCGCCGTTCTCTCCGCAGGGATCCGCGCCGGGGGGAAGGTCGCTGAGCAGTGCGGTGTCGAACGGGCGGCCCGCAAACGAGCGGTCGAGCGCCCGGGGATCGACGCAGGTGACCCGCGCCTCGAGCCCGCCCGCGATCATCTCGCGGGCGAGCGCAGCGGTCGTGCGGGTCTTCCAGAGCGGGAACAGCGGCTCCAGGCCCGTGCCGGCCAGGCGCGCTTCGCGATACCCCCGCACGTCCTCGAGGAACAGATCGCCGAACGCGACGTGGGTGAAGCCCGCCGCGACGTGCTGGCGGACAGCGGCGCCGATGCGCCGCTCGTACTCCTCGTTCGAGCACGGCCAGGGCAGTGGGACAACGTGGAGCGGCACGCGCACGGCACGGGCCTGGGCCTCGACCAGCGAACGTCGAACCCCGTGCATGGCCACGCGGTCGAACGCCTCGTTGGTGGTGGTGAGCAGGCCCTGCACGCTGCCCGGGTGCTGCTGGTTGAGCACGTGCAACATCCACGCGCAGTCCTTGCCGGACGACCACGACACGAGGACCTTCATCGGCCGTGCCATAATCCGGTCAGGAGGCGTCCATGTCGATGCTGCCACGTGCCAGCTGGGCCTTGGTGATACTCGTGACCGTGGTGCTCGCGGGCTGCGGCGCCAGGTCCATCAACCAGGTGCTGGCCGATCCGGCGAAGTACCGCAACACCACCGTCACCGTGCGAGGGACCGTCGCCGAGAGCGCGTCCATCCTGGGTCGCGGCGCCTATCGCATCACGGATGGCGGCCAGGGGCTCTGGGTGGTCACCACCGGCGGCGCGCCGCGCCAGGGCGCCCGCGTGAACGTGACCGGTCGACTGCAGGACGGCTACGACCTGAGCGCCTTCGGCAACGTCCTCAAAATTCCCGAATCGCTCAAGAGCGGGCTGGTCCTGATCGAGAGCTCGCACGAGGCCCGCTGAGACGGTGGGCGGGCGCCTCATCGGAGCGCCTCCGCCATTCGCTGTACGACATCCGCCACGCGCGGTCCGGGAACGGTCAGGCCCTTCCCGGTGAGGACGATCACCCGATTCTGGCGGACGGCGGGTACCGACGCCAGTGGCGTCCAGCTCGCCGCTTCACGAGCGGCCTCTTCGGCCGTGAGGATGTCCGCCGAGCGCACCTCCAGGATCACCTCGGGCGCGCGCGCGAGAATCAGCTCCGTGGTGGCCTGCACCGACTGGCGGTTCACGTCCGCGAACACGTTCGCCCCGCCCGCCGCCTCCAGCATGTCGTGGAGGAACCCTCGCCCGCCGCTCGCGTAGATGTTGCGCAGCGCGCCCCGCTCGCGGCCGAACACGAGCAGCGTGCGTGGCCGCGGTCGGCCCGCCTGCCCGGCGCGGATGGCATCCAGGCGCGACTCGACGCCGCGGGCGATGGCCTCTGCCTCCTGCGCGTGCCCCGTGCGAGCCCCGAGCGCGCGCATGGTGGTGGTGATGTCGGCCAGCCCGGCGTGGCGATAGTCGAAGAACCCGATACGGGCGCGCTCGAGCTGGGACTGCAGGTCGGTCTGCGACCCATAGGTGATCACGAGGTCGGGCCGAAGCGACAGGATCCGCTCGACATCCGGGTCGAGCAGCGCCCCCACGCGCGGCAGCGCCTTCACCTCGGGTGGGTCCTGGTCGTAGCTGCTGACCGCCACCACCTGCGGTCCTGCCCCGATGGCGAAGAGCATCTCGGTGACCGCCGGCACGAGCGAGACGATACGCTGCGGCATGACCTGTCCCGGGAACACGAAGGACACGAAGGGCACGAACAAGAACACGAAGTTCAGGAACGCAAAGGGTGCGGTCTTCCCCTTGTGTTTCTTCGTGCCGTCCTTCGTGTTCTTCGTGTGCTTCGTGTTCCCGGGGACCATCACGCCTGCCTCACCAGCAACCACAGGAAGAACGGCCCCCCGATGAGCGCCGTGATGATGCCCACGGGGATCTCGAGCGGGGCCATGATCGTCCGCGCCAGCAGGTCGCACAGCACCAGGAATGCCGCGCCGAAGAGCGTAGCGGCCGGCAGCACGACGCGATGATCCGAGCCCACCATCAGCCGCACGAGGTGCGGCACCACGATGCCGATGAAGCCCACCGGCCCGCCCAGCGACACCGCCGCGCCCGTGGCCAGCGACGCGCTGAAGAACGCCCATCGCTGCGCCTTCACCACTTCCACCCCGCGGCTGGCGGCCATGTCTTCACCCATGGTCAGCAGGTTCAGAGCCCGCGGCAGCACGGCAAACACCGCGAACGCCGCGACGATGAACGGCGTGGCTGCCACGATGGGGCCGTAGCCACCCACGTCGAGGTCGCCCATCAGCCATCGCACGGTGCGGAACGACTCCGCGAAGTCAGCCAGGTACTGGACGAAGAGGATGAGCGCCGAGAAGAACGAGTTGAGCGTCACGCCCGCCAGTAGCAGCACGTTGGTGGACAACCCGCGCCTCTGAGACGAGGCGAGGCCGTAGACGATGGCGATGGCAACGAGCGAGCCCAGGAAGCTGGCGATGGGCACCGACGAGACGCCGAGCGCGCCCACGTCCAGTCGCATGGCGATAGCGAGCATGGCGCCGAGCGCCGCCCCCGCCGACACGCCGAGCGTGAACGGCGTCGCGAGTGGATTGCGCATCAGCGCCTGCAGCACCACACCCGCGGCCGCGAGCGTGGCCCCGATGAGCGCCCCGGCCAGCACGCGCGGCAGCCGAGCTACGAAGAAGATCTGCGCGTCGACGTTGTCCGCCCACGGGACCCCGGTGTCGAACGCGCGCGACAGCGAGATGGACGTGCTCCCCATCGTCGGCGCCCACAGCAGCACCGTCAACGTGGCGGCACCGAAGATCCCGACGACGGTGAGGAGCCGCCGGCGAAGGCTCATGGGCGCAGGCGGCGGACGGGGACGACGGTCATGTGGCCCGTGCCGTCGTGCACGTGCACGTCGGCGTCCACGTCGTACAGCTCGCGCACGTGGTCCGGCGTGAGCACGTCTCCAGTCGGGCCGCTGGCGATGACGCGCCCGTGCCGCATCAGCACCAGCGATCGGCAGATGGACGCCGCCAGGTTCAAGTCGTGTGTGGAGATGGCCATGGTCACGCCGCGATCGCGGTTGAGCGTGGACAGCAGGGTGGCGATGTCGAGCTGGTAGCCGAGGTCCAGCGAGGCCGTGGGCTCGTCGAGCAGCAGCGCGTCGGAGGCCTGGGCCAGCGCCGCCGCAATGACCACGCGCTGCTTCTCGCCGCCGCTCAGCGTGTGAAACTCGCGGTCCTCGAGATGGGCGGTGCCCGTGGCGGCCAGCGACTCGCGAGCGAGCGCGTAGTCGCGGGGGCCTTCCACCTCGAACAGGCCCAGGTGCGCGTGCCGGCCCATCAACACGATCTCGAGCGCGGTGTACTCGAAGGCCAGCTCGGTCTCCTGCGGCACGACGGCCAGGCGCCGCGCGATGTCGCGGCGCGACATCCGGGCCATCGGGGTGCCATCGAGCAGCACACGCCCCGAGGTTGGTGCCCGTGTGCCGCTCAGCAGGCGGAGCAGCGTGGTCTTTCCCGAGCCGTTCGGCCCGAGGATGCCCACGAGATCGCCGCGGCCCACCTCCAGCGTCACGGCGTCCACCACGATCGGCGTGCCTGCGTGATAGCGGAACGTGACGTTATCGGCTCGCAGCAAGGCGCACTCCCACGTAGGCGGTGCGACGAGGCGCCGGATATCCCAGCACTTCTTCGTACGCCCGGTCGAAGAGGTTCAGCACGCGCCCCTGCACGGTGATGCCGCGCGCGATTCGGAGCGACGCGCCCAGGTTCGTGATGCCGTAGCCGGGGTTCGTGTAGAGGCCCCCGGTGGGGCCCCAGGCTGGCTCGGCGTCCAGCGTCTCGCCGCGCAGCAGGAGCTGGACGAAGGCGACGGCGCGGTCGCGGGTCCACGACGCGTCTATCGATCCCTGTTGCCGCGGCCGGCGGAGCAACGGATCGCCCACCACGTAGGGGGGCGGGGCGTCGGGCGAGCCGTCCACGGCGAGGATCTCGGTGGAGAGGAATGTGTAGGCCGCCTGCAGCGACAGGCCCGCGCCGGGCCGCCAGGCGGCGGAGAGCTCCGCGCCACGGGCGCGCGCGTTGGAGATGTTGTCGGTGCTCCAGCGGCTGGCGCCGGCGAAGCTGCTGCCTACCGAGACGATGAGGTCGTCGTAGGTGTTGAAGAACGCCGTGGCGTCCAGCTGCACGGCGCCGCCGGCCAGCACCTGCGCGACGCCGATATCAGCGCTGCGGCTCCGCTCGGGCTTCAGGCCCGAGTTGTCGGTGAAGGCAATCTCGAACGCGTCGGGCGGGCGGATGCCGGTCCCCACCGCGCCGTGCACCCGCGTCCATGTGCGCGAGCTCGCGGGATCGCCGGCCACCACCCAGTTCGCGGCCAGCTTCGGGTTCACCGACGTGAGCGTTTCGGAGGGAAAATCGGGACGCGGCGTGAAGGCGAATGGGTCGCCCGGAAAGGCATCACGATGGATACGCTCACCACGCACGCCGGCAGTGACGCTGAGCCGCGCCGCCGCCTGCCAGCGCGCCTCCGCGAAGAGGCCAAGCACGCTGCGAGTCACCGGCACCTCGCCCGCGCTTCCGGCCGTGATGTAGGTGCTGCCGCCCTGTTCGCCCAGCCACTCCACGCCGCCGGTGAGGCCGACGGACGCCGTGGCTGCCATGTCGGTCTGCGTGCGCACGTGGGTGCGCCGCGACTCGCCCTCGGAGGGAAACCCGCTCTCGAATACCAGGTCGTAGTCGGCCAGGTCGACTTCGGTGCGCTGCCGGACGCGACTGGTGGCTCCGGACCATGGCTGAATCCAGCGTACGCCGCCGCTGAGGCGATCGGAGAGATTGCGTGCCGTGCGGTCCACGCCGAAGAAGCGGCCCGCCGGATCGGATCCATACGGCCCCGGGGTGCCACGATCCGTCTCGGTGTATCGCAGCGTGCCCTGCAGGTCCGCGCCGCTCACGCCTTCGCGCCAGCCCAGCGTCACCGCTCCCTGCTTCGTCCGCGCATCGTCGTTCGTCACCGCTTCGCCGTTCGCGGCGAGGCCGGTGAAGCCCTCCTCCTCGAAATAGTCGCCGCCGGCCTGCCAGCGGAAGCCGCCGAGCTCGCCGGTGGTTGACGCCGCGGCCCGGCGCATGGCGCGACTGCCGCCCTCCACGAGCCCCTGCACCGACGGCGCGCCGCCGCTGTGCGTGATGATCTGCACGACGCCGCCAATGGCGTCGGCGCCGTAGAGCGCACTCTGTGGGCCTCGCACCACTTCGATCCGGTCCACGTCGGCGAGGGGAAGCTGCGAAAGATCCATCCCTCCGCCGAAGGTGTTGGCGCGGATGCCGTCCACGAGGACGAGCGTGTAGTCGGACTCGCCGCCGCGCGTGAAGAGCGAGGCCACGGCGCCGGGGCCGCCGTTCTGCTGCACGACCAGGCCGGGTACCGAGCGGAGCGCCTGGCTGGTCGCGAACTGCTGCCGCGCCTGGAGCTCGTCGCCGTCGATCACGGTGGTGCTGTCGGGCACGCGCGAGAGCGGCTGGTCCACCTGCACGGCCGTCACGACCAGGCGCTCGTCCACGGCGGCCAACCGCAGCGCCAGGTCGATGTTCTCCGTGCGGCTCGCCTCGATCGCCACGGCACGGGCCGGTGCCGCGAGGCCTGGCGCCGAGGCGTGAATGAGGTAGCGGCCGGGTGCGAGCGAGGCCACCTCGAAGGCCCCGTCGGCGTCAGAAAGGGTAGTGCGCGGTGCGGCGGCCGGCCCTTCGACGACGACGGTCGCGCCCACGATGGGGCGTCCGTCGGGGTCGAGCACGCGGCCGCGAAGCGCTGCGTCCTGGGCGAAGGCCGGCGACGACGCGAAGAGACAGATCGCGTACGAAGAGATGAGCAGGGATGCCTGGGTGTACAGGCGTGAGGGGTAGTGCATGGCGCCTCCCCGGCGTGACCCGCGCCGGTGCCCGCCGCCGACATGGCGGACGGGCCGAAGGACGGATTCCGTGGCGGAAGGTCTCCTGACTTGCGGATCGTGACGCGCGCCCGTCGTCTTCCCATCGCCGGAGGCGACAGTGACGTCGCGCCTTGCCCTGAGCCCGTCGATGGGCCGAAGCCCCCAACGTGGTGCAGCAGGGCGAAGCGAGATGAATGGACGCGCGCTCCCCGCTTACAGTGGCGGGACCGTGTGGGCTTTTCACCCAACTTCCCTGACCGCCGGGAACGCGTCGGTTGTCAGGCGGATTGTAGCATGGCAGAATGGCGCCGCCCGGCGGCGCTCCGCGTCGCGCGGGGCCTTGCTAAAGAGTGGCAGCGAATGAGGTTACGGGCTCTGTAACGTTCCAGTGCCGCTGGGCTGGGTTTGGGGATAGAATACAGAGTTTGTGTTTGCCATCATGACGCCCCGCCATTCAGGGCCGACCACAAAGAGGAACGCATGAGCAAGAGTTCGACCGTGACCGTCCGCGAGACCCCCGTGCAGCAGGTGGCCTCGGCGACGGCTGGCGGCCTTGTGATTCACGGCGAAAATTTCGTCATCGACACGGACGACCGCATCGAGCTCGTGGACCTGACCGACAAGGTCATGACCTACGTCCGGCAGTTCAATATCAAGGAGGGGATGATCACCCTCTGGTCGATGCACACGACCTGCGCCGTCTTCATCAACGAGTTCCAGCGCGCCCTGCTCGTGGACATCAAGAAGTTCCTCGAAGAGATGGTGGCCCGCGACCGCTACTACATGCACAACGATCCGGATCACTCGGATTGCGATCGCATGAACGCCGACTCGCACCTGCGCGCCATGCTGCTGGGCCACTCGCTCACGCTGCAGATCAGTGGCGGCGAGGTGGTGCTGGGCCAGTGGCAGCGCATCCTGATGGCCGAGCTTGATGGCCCGCGCGCCCGCACCCTTCGTGCCCAGGTGTGGGGTATCAGCTAACGCTGCCGGGAGTCGGGAGTCGAGGCCGACCGCGACCGACTCGGGGCCACCCTGACGCTCTGGTCTACCTTCGATGATTGCGCGCCTCAAATCTGCAGGACTTGCCGAGATTGCCGACAAGGTGGAGGCGCGCGAGCGCCTCTCTTTCGACGAGGGGCGGCAACTCTTCGAGACGCCCGACCTGCTGGCACTCGGGTGGCTTGCCAACCGCGAGCGCGAGCGTCGCCACGGCGCCCGCACCTACTTCAACCACAACCTCCGCCTCGAGGCCACCAACGTGTGCACGGCCTCGTGCCTGTTCTGCTCGTTCGCGCGCCTCAAGCCAGGTGACGAGGGCGCCTACACCAGTTCCATCGACCAGGTCCTGGCCAAGCTGCGCGACCGCGCTCACCAGCCGCTCACCGAAATTCACATCGTCAACGGGCTGCACCCTGACCTGCCGTTCAGCTACTACACCGACCTGCTGCGGGGGTTGAAGCAGATCCGTCCGGACATTCACCTGAAATGCTTCACGGCGGTGGAGATTGCGTTCTTCGCGGATCTGTACGGCAAGAGCGACGAGCAGGTGCTGGTGGAACTGCGCGAGGCCGGGCTCGACTCGCTGCCCGGCGGCGGCGCGGAGATCTTCGCGCCACGCGTGCGCCAGAAGATCTGTCATGACAAGTGCGACGGGGACCGCTACCTGTCCATTCACCGCACGGCCCACCGGCTCGGCATGCGCACGAACATGACGATGCTGTACGGGCACATCGAGACGATGGACGAGCGCGTGGACCACATGCTGCGCATCCGCGCGCTGCAGGACGAGACGGGCGGGCTGCAGGCGTTCATCCCCCTGGCGTTCCACCCCGACAACAACCAGATGCGCAAGCTCCCGGCGCCGTCGGCCGCCGACACGCTGCGTGTGCACGCGGTGGCGCGGCTGCTGCTCGACAACGTCGATCACATCAAGGCGTACTGGATCTCCTGCGGCGTGGAAGTGGCGCAGACGGCGTTGTGGTTCGGCGCCGACGATCTGGACGGCACCGTGCAGGAAGAGACCATTTACCACATGGCTGGCTCGTCCACGCCGACGGCGCTCTCCACCGGCGACATCGAGCGGCTGATCGTCGAGGCCGGCCGCGAGCCCATCGAACGCGACACGCTCTACCACGTCATCCGCGTGCCGCAGTTGACGCCGGCGTAACGTGCTATAGTCGATCACGGACCAAGTTGGTCGGCGCGGCAATCGCGCGCCGGACGGCTTGGTCCTTTTCGTGTCCGGAGATTGCGAAACTTTTCACAATCTCGCAAGCCGGCACGGCACACGAGGCACACAGACGATGACGACGGGCACGTTCCTGCCGGTCCTCAACGAGGTGGAGAAGGCCAGTATCCGCGAGCGACAGCCGCTTCCGGAGCAGTACCTCGGGTTGTCGGACGAGGAGATGGCCACGCGCATTGCGGCGGCGCGCGCCGCCCTGGGCGACCGCCTCGTGATCCTCGGCCACCACTACCAGCGCGACGAGGTCATCCGCTTCGCGGACTACACCGGCGACTCGTTCAAGCTCGCCCGCGAGATCGCCAGGCACCCCCAGGCCGAGTTCATCGTCTTCTGCGGCGTGCATTTCATGGCCGAGAGCGCTGACCTTCTCGGCCTGCCGCACCAGAAGGTGATCCTGCCCGACCTGGCCGCCGGCTGTTCCATGGCCGACATGGCCGCGCCCGATCAACTCGACATCTGCTGGTCCGAGCTCGAGCAGCTGGGCGTGGCCTCGCGCGTGGTCCCGGTGACCTACATCAACTCCGCCGCGGCCATTAAGTCGTTCGTCGGCGAGCGCGGCGGCACGGTGTGCACCTCGTCCAACGCCGCGGCGACACTGGACTGGGGCTGGAAGCGGAAGGAGAAGATCCTGTTCCTGCCCGACCAGCACCTGGGGCGCAACACCGCGTGGAAGATGGGCGTGCCCCTCGACGAGATGGTCGTGTGGGATCCGTTCGAGCCGTTCGGGGGCCTCACCCGCGAGCAGGTCGAGCATGCGAAGCTCATCCTCTGGAAGGGGCACTGCTCGGTGCACGTGCGCTTCACCGTGAAGCAGATCGAGTCCGTGCGAGCGCAGCATCCGGGGGTGCGGGTCATCGTTCACCCCGAAGTGCCGCACGACGTGCTGCGCGCGGCAGACGACTTCGGATCCACGGAGTACATCCTGAAGACCGTGCGAGAGGCGCCCGCAGGAACGACCTGGGCCGTAGGCACCGAGCTGCACCTCGTCCATCGCCTGGCCGAGGAGGTGGCGCCCGCGAAGACGGTGCTGTCGCTCGACTCGATGGGCTGCCTCTGCTCGACCATGTTCCGGGTGTCGCCAAACCACCTGCTGTGGGTGCTCGAAGGCCTCGTCGACGGCGAGGTGCACAACCATGTCGTCGTGCCGGATCGCGACAAGAAGTTTGCGCGGATCGCGCTCGACAGGATGCTTACAATTACCTAGAGGAGTTCATGCACATGGCCCATACACTGCCAGCCCTGCCGTACGACTTCGCGGCGCTCGAGCCGCACATCGACGCGCAGACGATGCAGATTCATCACGGCAAGCATCACCAGGCGTACGTCACCAACCTGAACGCCGCGCTCGACAAGCACCCCGAGCTGCACGACAAGAGCCTCGACGACCTGCTGCGGGATCTCGCGGCGGTGCCCGAGGCCATCCGCACGGCCGTCCGCAACAACGGCGGCGGCCACTGGAACCACTCGATGTTCTGGAAGCTGATGGGCCCGAATGCCGGCGGCACGCCGACGGGCGATGTGGCGAGCGGTATCGACGCGGCCTTCGGCAGCTTCGACAAGTTCAAGGAGCAGTTCCAGGCCGCGGGCATGGGCCGCTTCGGCAGCGGCTGGGCGTGGCTGGTGGATAACGGGGGGAAGCTCGAAATCACGAGCACGCCGAACCAGGACAACCCGCTGATGGACGGCAAGAAGGCCATCTTCGGCGTGGACGTGTGGGAGCATGCCTATTACCTGAAGTACCAGAACCGCCGCGCCGATTACCTGGCCGCGTTCTGGAACGTGGTGAACTGGGGAGAGGTGAATCGGCTCCTGAAGGGCTAGGAGCCGACGCGTGCGACGGAGCGCCGGGGCCTCAGCCCCGGCGTTCGTGTTTCTGCCGGTCGCATCCCTGGTGACGCCTCACGCCTTCCGCCCGTAGCCGCCCGCCACCGCGACGACCAGCATCACCAGCAATCCCCACGAGTAGAAGTTGAAGAGGCCGGCGTCGAGGGCGGAGACTCGCGGCATGGCCGCCGTTTCACCTGACGCCGTCGCCGCCGACATCAGGATCGTCGGCAGGAAATAGGGAAGCAGGAACGGCCACGTGCAGACCGCAAGGTCCAGAAGGTTGGCGCGGCGATAGGCGGTGATCCCCACGGCCTCGCCCGCACGCCGAGCGTAGTCGCCCACCGCCAGGATCGCGACCACGCTGTGCGTGGTGACGAGCACGGCTCCCATCACCGTGGCCACAATCCGCATCTCGCTGGTCCACCGCGCAGAAGACCGCCCGGATGTCTGGCCCACGAGGCGCGCCAGCGTGCCGCTGGCCTCGAGCCCCGCGACCAGGCCCACGAGCAGCAACGTGAACACCGTCACACCCACGCCTCTTTCGAGCCCGTCGATGATCAGGCTCGTCGCCGCATAGCTGCCAGATTCCACGCGCAACAGCTGCGCGGGTGACAACAGGCCGAAGGACAGCGCGATCGTGATGGCGGCCGTGATACCCGCCATCAGCGCTTCCACGAGATGCCGCCGCGCCAGCAGCATGCCGACGATGAGGACGGGCACGACCGCCACGGGCCAGCCGCCAGGCCGGCCGCCGACTGGCGAGGCCACCTCGCTGGTGTCTCCCGCGAATGTACCGAGAGCGAGGTACGCCATCGCCGCCACCACACCCGCCGGCAGCACGTACTTGAGCCGCGCGCGCACCGTCCCGCCAATGTCTGCCCCCTGGGTGCCAGACGAGGCGATGGTGGTATCGGAGATGGGCGAGATGCTGTCACCGAACGTGGCGCCGGCCAGGATGGCGCCCGCCAGCACGCGTGGGTCGGCACCGGCACCCGCGCCGGCAGGGTAGAGCAGCGGCCCGCAGATGAGGATGGTCCCGAAGCTGGTGCCGGTGGAGGTGGCCACGGCCGCACACGCCACGAACGCCGCGGCCACATAGGCGCCGCCCGACAGGCCGAGCTGCCCGGTGATCCAGACGAGGGCCTGGACGAACCCGGCCGCCCCCATCAATGTGCCGAGCACGCCGGCCAGGAGCCATGCCATCACCATCAGCAGCACCAGCGGCTGCGACATCCCCGCCAGCAGCGTCTCCGAGTACTGGTGCCGATCCCTCGCCAGCAGCAGGCCGACCGCGATGGCGGCGAGCAGGATGGGCCAGAAGCCGCGCTCGTCTGGAGCGCCCGCGAGCGCCAGCCAGCCGACGCCGACCAGGAACACCACGAAGGGAGCAAGCGCGCCGGCGGCGCCGCCGCGCATGGCGAGAGGAGGCGGGGTCATCTGGCGGCTATAGACTACTGCTGATGGACGACGCGTTTCAGTTGTACGACCTGCGCGTGGAGGTGGTCGCCACAGAGCGGCCGATGGTCTGCGGCCACCGCGCGGGCGACTGGTTCGAGGTGCAGGGCGAGAACCTGCGCTTCCCGGACGGGAAGGCGTTCTCGATGTACGCGCTGGCGGCGTTGCTGCCCCTGCTGCCCGCGAAGCAGCGGATGACGCACGAACACGACTGGATGACCACCGACACCGACATCGCGTGCCCCGACCCGAACTGCGGCGCGCGCTTCCGCATCACGCGCACCGGCGTGCGCACCTTCCGCCACAGCGAGGTGACGGTCGTGCCGCTGCCGCCACGCGCCTCGGACAGATGAGCGTCCCGCGCGCGAGCCTGGCGCCCGCTTACACCATCTCGCGCGTCCTGAAGGGCGGTTGGCAGCTCGCGGGGGGACACGGCCGCGTTGAAGTGGACGCCGCGGTCGCCGACATGGAGGCGTTCGTCGAAGCCGGCATCACCACCTTCGATTGCGCCGACATCTACACCGGTGTCGAGGCCCTCATCGGCGAGTTCCTCCGCCGGTTGCGCGCGCGCGCCGGGGCAACGGCGGCGGGTCGCGTGCAGGTGCACACCAAGTGCGTGCCAGACCTGGACCGGCTCGCGTCCCTGTCGAAGCGCGAGGTGGAAGCCATCGTCGATCGATCCCGGCAACGGCTCGGCGTGGAGGCGCTGGACCTGGTGCAGCTGCACTGGTGGGACTATGGCGTCCCGGGCTGGATCGAGGCCGCGCAGGTTCTGGACGATCTTCGCCGCGCCGGCAAGGTGCGGAACGTGGGCCTCACGAACTTCGATACCCTGCGCCTGCGCGAGATCATCGGCGCTGGCGTGCCAGTGGTGTCGCACCAGTTGCAGTACTCGGTGCTGGATCGGCGCCCCGCGCACGGGATGACCGCGACGTGCGAGCGTCTCGGGATCGGTCTGCTCGCCTACGGGGCGCTGGCCGGCGGCTTCCTGTCGGAGCGCTGGCTGGGACAGCCCGCGCCAGGCGAGCCGCTGGAGAATCGCTCGCTGGTGAAGTACCGGCTCATCATCGAGGAGTTCGGCGGGTGGGCGTCGTATCAGCAGCTGTTGAGCGCGCTCGACGCCGTGGCCAAAAAGCAGCGCACGACCATCGGCGCGGTGGCCGTCCGCTGGGTGATGGACCAGCCCGGCGTCGCGGGCGTCATTGTCGGCGCCAGGCACGCGCGTCACCTGCCGCAGACGGTCGCCGCGACGACCCTGGTGTTGGACGAGGAGGACCGCGGCCGAATCGCGCGCGCGCAGGGCGCGATGGGGCCCGCGGGGGACGTCTACGATCTCGAACGCGTGCCGGGCGGCCGTCACGCAGCCATCATGCGCTACCACCTGCACAGGACAGGGTGATGCGCTGGCTGCAGGTGTCAGCCCTTGCGTGGACGATGGCGTGCCCTCGGCCGGCCCTGGCGCAGGAGGCCGCGCCGATGCCGGCCGGCGCCGATCCCGAGGTGGTGGTTTCGGCCTCGAACCTGACACGGGTCGAGTCGTGGCGATTCTTCGAGCCACCCATCGACGAGGTCGATCCCGACTACACGTTCTTCGGCAACCGGTTCGACACCTACCTGCGCGTCCGCGGTTCCCGCTTCGATCTGAGCGGCGGGTTTTCCTACGTGCGCGTCGAGCACCTGCCCACCGACGCCATCGGTCCTGGCGGCCTCGGCACCGGCCCCTTCTACTACGTCGCCTCCGGCATCCCGTACAGCTACCAGGCGTCCCTGAAGGAGTTCACGGCATCGGTGCATACGCGCGATCGACGAGTGGGCGTCACTATCGGCCGCATGCCCTACGCGTCTGGCGCGGAGGGCGAGCCCCTGGGCTCGCGAGCCGACGCCTCGCGTCTTGCCGAGCTTAGCCGTCTTCGCCTTGACGGACGCCTCGTCGGGACGTTCGACTGGTCGTTCTACCAGCGACGATTTGACGGGGTGAGGTTCGACGTCGCGCGCGATCGTGACTACGCCGGCGGCGGCCTGTTCCTCGTCTCGCAAGGCGGCTACGAGGAATCCACCAACCTCACGATACCGAAACTGCAGGTAAGCACGGCCTACGCCGGTCGCCGGCATGGTTCGACGGCGGAGAGCCAGCTGTTCGCGTACGGTTACCGCGATCGCCGCGCGGTCGACATCAGGCCCGACAACGCCAACCTTCCAACCGACGCCGCCGATGTCACCGTGTGGGCCGTGGGTGGCTCGCACGTCGGCACTCGAGTGCTGGGTGGCGGTGAGGCCGACTGGCTGGCCTGGGGGGCGTGGCAGACCGGCGACTGGTATGGGCAGGCGCATCGCGCGTTCAGCGTCGCCGCAGAAGGCGGCTATCGCTGGCGCGATCAGCCCGGCCGGCCGTGGATCCGCGTGGGCGTGTCGTACGCGTCCGGAGACGGTGACGCGCGCGACGATCGGCACGGCACGTTCTTTCCGATGCTGCAGGAGACACGCACCTATGCCCTGTCGATGGTCTATGCGCAGGCGAACCTGCGCGACGGGTTCGTCCAGGTGCTCGCGGACCCGCACCCGCGCGCCCGCGTGCGGGTAGACCTGCACCGGCTCGATCTCGCGCACGCCGCGGATCGCTGGTATCAGGGCAGTGGCGCCACCGCACGCGAGGGGCCGTTCTTCGGCTACTCGACACGGCCCTCGAACGGCGCTCGAGGGCTGGGCACTGTCGTCGAGGGCACGGCCGACGTGCGCCTCTCACGGTACTGGTCGATGAACGCCTACCTGGGCCGCATGTGGGGCGGCCCCGTCGTGCGCGGGGTGTTCCGGGGTGACCGGCTGTTCTACTGGTATGTGGAGAATGTGCTGCGGCTGACGCTGGGGCCGTAGGGGGTCTTGGGACGTGGGTCTTGGGTCTTGGGACTTGGGTCTTGGGCCTGGGGTCTGGGCTCTGGGTCCCGGGCTGGCTCTCGGGGGCAGAGCCCTGAATTCCTCAACGGCGGTCGAGCGATTGCCGAAGCCGCAGAATGGCTCCAGCGGTTCGATTGCCCAGCGTCTCTATCGCCCTAGAAGCATCGCCGTTGAGGAAGCCAAGGCGCTCGGAGAGCGTCGCGAGGTAAAGCAACTCCCGGCAGGACCCAAAGGCGATCTCCAGAAACCGCTGGAAGTCGCGCTCCCCCTCCCGAGCACAGCCCTCCACGATGTTCGCAGGCACCGAGACTGCGGCGCGACGAAGCTGTGCCTGCAACCCGAAGCGCTCCTCCGCGGGGAACCCCCTGGTCGAGCGGTACACGCAAAGAGTGAGGTCGTCCGCGAGCGAGAAGGCAGTGAGCTTGCGGTGGTCTCGTGCCATGGCAACTGGACAGGTGCAGCGGGCGTGCCATTCCCGCAATCTGGAGATCCTCGCGGGATTCCCTATGTCGCCTCGGTCCGGGTCTTGCCAGACCGCAGAATCTGCTGCATCTCGGCGCCACGGAGATCGCAGGAACTACATACGCGGCACCCCAAGTCCCACGACCCAGACCCAAGTCCCAAGTCCCAAGTCCCAAGACCCAAGACCCAAGACCCAAGACCACAGATCTCAGAAGAGCGTCACCACCACCTCCGTCCCCGCCTCCACCACCGTGACATCCGCCGGAATCTCGATATACCCATCCGCCCGCGACATCGACGTGATGTCGCCCGACGCCTTGAAGGCGGGGACGGCCTGGCCCTCCACCACGCGCACCGTGTAGAACTGGTGGCGGTTGGGCACCGACGTGACCCGCGCGGAGAGGGGCATGCGCATCGTGCGGGGAAGCGTGGGCGGGAGCCGCGCCATGCGGCGAAGCGCGGGCACCAGCAGGATGTACGCGTTCGAGAGGCACGACGTCGGATATCCCGGCATGCCGAACACCGGCGTGCCCTCGACGTGTCCGAAGAGCGTCGGCTTGCCCGGCTTTACCGCGATGCCGTGGAACAGGACCGTGCCGCGGCGCTTGATGACGTCGAGGATGAGATCTCGCTCACCGACCGAGCTGCCTCCAGAGAAGACGATGAGGTCGTGGCGCAGGCACTCGTCCAGCGCCTGGTCCAGCGCGTCCAGCGTGTCGCGCGCGGTGGAGATGGGCGCGGCCACGCCGCCATGCTCGTTGACCACGGTAGAGAGCGTGAAGCGG
>Ga0209706_10000015_pt1 | contig 83302 bp, 72 predicted proteins | sample PPLLaktember2015_6_FD_187263 | JGI IMG/M metagenome (GOLD analysis project Ga0209706, IMG submission 187263) | Freshwater sediment microbial communities from Prairie Pothole Lake near Jamestown, North Dakota, USA - PPLs Lake P8 Core (1) Depth... | ecosystem: Environmental > Aquatic > Freshwater...
AGGCCGCTATGGAGGGACTCACCCACTCGATGTGCCCGGTGGCATCCACCAGCACGAGGGCATCGCAGCTGAGGGTGGAGAGCGCTGCCAGGCGTTCGACGTCCGGAGTCATGCGGGTCGCTGACATTCTATGTCTGGCGAAGCGCCCGCTCGAGGCGAACGCCCACCTGCCCGTTCCACGGCGGGATGACGATGGTCGCCGGACCCGTGGCCTGAGCCATGCAGGCCAGGCGCACGATGGGCTGGGGGTCGTCGGAATCGAGGTACCCCAGGGCCGAGATGGTGGCGCGCTCGCGGGGTTCCACCGGCGAAAGGTGCCGGGCACCTGCCAGCACGCCCACCCAGCACGAACCGCACGAGCAGGATCGGCACTGCACGGGGATGGGCCCCTCCGTACACCGCGACTCCGTCGAGCGATAATCGCGCCTGTCCTCAGCGGCCGCTGTCGTCAGGTGTTGCGTATCGATCAGGGGGAACCCGCCGTCAGGCCGTCGCTCGTCGAAGGTGACACGCCACTGGCGGCGCCGGCCGCGAAGGAAGCCCCACAAGCCCTGCGACTCGCCACGGCTACGCCTGGCCACGATCCGGTCCGGCTGCGTCTCCGGCAGCCCGATCAGTGGCCCGGTATCGGACCGACCGTCGTCGTCCTCCGGGAGGTCGGGCAGGCCGGCCTGCTGCAGCGTCCGCACACCCACCGCGACGATGCCCACGAGCCAGGACGGGTCCACCTGCAGCCGCGCGCCCAGGTCCCGTGCGATGGATTGCACCTGCGCCGCGAGATCGAGGCTGCCCGGCGCCACCGGCCGGCTGGCAAACGCCTGCACCGCCTCGCGAACGGGGCGCCAGTAACGGTGCCCGAACAGGAACCAGTGCGACGTCTCGCGCTGACGGTCCAGGCGCCACGTACCCTCGAGGCGCAGGTGGTGCTCGAGGGCGGGTGGATCGGCCGCCGCGTCGATGGCCCGCTGTAGCCGCATGGGATAGAAGTGCAGCCAGATGCGCGTGGCCTCACGATCCACGGGGTGCATCGCGTTCAACAGGCGGTCCACTGCCCTGTGCCACGCTGCGTCGTCGTGCTGCGCGAGAAAACCGAGGAACAGCGGGTCGATCACCAGAGCGCGGCCTTCATTTCCGCGATGGCTATCTCCACCTTGCCCAGGTCGTCGAGCACGCGGGTCGCTTCGTCCAGGGTCGCCTTCAAGGTCTCGGCGGACGGCGTGCCGCCGCGTTTCACCTCCCAGGCCAGGTCCCGCGTCGTTTCCGCGCAGGCCCGGCAGACGGCGAGCGTGCGCTCGTGGGCTTCGAGCAGGTGCAGGACCTCGGCTTTCTCGTCGGATGTCACGGCTTCAGGATAACGTCGGGAACCGGGAGTCGGGAGTCGGGAGTCGGCCGTCGGGAACGCGCTCCCTCGTGTGACCGATCACGCGCTTGCGTGCGGCCCTCAGCTACGTGCGGTGGTGGTCGGGGCGCCAGGTCGTGATCGCCTTCTTGATGTCCCTCGGCGCCAGCTGCTCGGTGACGGCTCGATCGAGCAGGGCGCCCAGCTCTTCGTCCGACGCGAAGCGCAGCGCGACGATCTGCCTGGCGCTCAGCCGGGTCAACTTCGCGTCCTCCCCCGCCGGCAGCACCTCCGCGCAGCGGACCTTCATCTCGAGCATGATGATGCGATCCTGCAGTCTGGTGGTGTACGTGCGGCTCATCGAGATCAGCACCAGCACCGCCGCCATCAGCCAGCCGAACGCCGCATCGCGGGCATCCCAGTCGAAGGCAATCGTTCCCGTGAAGGCCACCGCCGCGAGTAGCCACAGCGCCGACGCGATCAGCGTGGGGACAGGGTGATGGGCGTGAGAGGCGTAGGACTGCATTGGGGGAAACCGGGGGAGAGGAATAGTGAGAAGGGAAAAGGCAAAAGGCCTACCTCAGCTTGCCCTCCAGTTCCTCATAGATCTTGCGCACGGCGATGGGGGCCTGCTGGTCGCGCAGGAACCAGTCCGTGTGGACGCCCCAGTTGGCCTGCTTCGCAGCATCGTCGGCTGACAAGCCCAGCTTGTGGAGACGCGTGACTTCGGCGATGACGGCCTTCAACGACCGCTGGAACTCCACCAGTTCCTCGCGCGAGACCTTCGCGTCCTCGATGAAGCCGTGCCCGGGGATGAAGCGGTCCACGTCCATCGCCAGGGCCCGGTCGAGCACGTGGACCCACTCGGTGGGATAGGCCGAGCGCATCGCCGGGAACACGCGGTTCAGGTATGCCTCGCTCATGAACAGGATCTTCTGCGCGGGCAGATGGACCATCAGGTCGCCGCCTGTGTGCGCGCGCCCGAGGAACATCGCGCGCACCTCGATGCCGCCGACGTCGATCGCCTGCGTGTCGCCGGTCATCGCGGCCGGCGGCACCACCACTGGCGGCGCAGTCGGCTGCCGCTTCGGGTTCGCGGCATCCCGCCTCATCTGCTCGAGCGAATGACGGTGGATGACGTAGCTGATGTCCTTCGGCAGGACGGAGTTGCCCGCGGTGTGGTCGCCATGGTCCGACCCGACCACGTACCATTTCACCGGCTTCGCGGTGACCTTCCGGATGTGATCGAGCATGGTCTGCGTGGCCGCCGGGCTGCCCTGCCCGTCTGCCACCAGCACGCCCTCGGCACCGACCACGAAGAGGCTGACGGTCGTGAAGCCCGGCTGCCGAATCTCTTCGTAGCCATAGACGTTCTCGGCCAGCTTGATGGTGCGCGGGAACGCGGAGAGCGCCACGCCGCGCTTCGCGGGATCGGCCGTGCGCACCTGCGACGCCGAAGGGCCCGCCGAAAGTACGCCGATGAGCCCGATGACTACGACACCGACCGCACGAGACATGACGCCGATCGTAACACCGATGAACCCGGAGCCGCAGATCGACACAGATGAATCAGGCACGGCCGCAGATGGGACGCAGATGGCACAGACACAGACGGCCGTTCTTCGAACCCCTTGGGCTTTTGAACCTCTGTGCCTTGAACCTCCGTGCCCTACCTTCCGTCGATGATGTCCCCCAGCCCGAACGCGCGGTCGAGGATGGATCCCTCTTCCTTCCGCCCGCGGCTCACCTGCGGCGCGGCGGCGTAGATGCGATCGGCCATGCGGCTGAGCGGCAGCGACTGCAGCCACACGCGGCCGGGCCCGGTGAGCGTCGCGAAGAAGATACCCTCGCCGCCGAACAGCGCCGTCTTCACCTTGCCCACGAACTGGATGTCGTAGCTCACGCTCGGCTGCAGCGCCACCAGGCAGCCGGTGTCGACGCGCAGCGTCTCGCCCGGCTGCAGGTCCACGGCGTGGATGGTGCCGCCCGCGTGCACGAAGCAGAGGCCGTCGCCCTCGAGCTTCTGCATGATGAAGCCCTCGCCGCCGAACAGGCCCGCGCCGATCTTCCTCTGGAACGCGATGCCCACCGACACGCCGCGCGCGGCACACAGGAACGAGTCCTTCTGGCAGACCAGGTGGCCGCCGAGCGCCTTCAGGTCCATCGCCAGGATCTTGCCGGGGTACGGCGCGGCAAACGCCACGCGCTGCTTGCCCTGTCCCTGGTTGTGGAACACGGTCATGAAGAGGCTCTCACCCGTCAGGATGCGCTTGCCGGCCCCGAGCAGGGCGTCGAGCACGCCCTTTGGCGCCTGGCTGCCATCGCCAAAGATGGTCTCCATCTGGATGCCTGGCGTCATATACATGAACACGCCGGCTTCGGCGACCGCCGCCTCCCCCGGATCGAGCTCGACCTCGACGAACTGCATCTCGTTGCCATGGATGACGAAATCGATGTCGTGCGCCCGACGGCCGGGCGGCATCGGCGGCGGTGGGGCCTGCCCCGCCGAAGCGCCGGGCTGGATGAACGCCGCGAAGGCGGGCACGTCCTTCACCTTCTGCCACGTCGTCATCCCCGACGTGAACACCAGCGTCTCGGCGTCGATGCTGCCGTTGCGAAGGTTCGACAGGATCTCGTCCTGGGTGACGGGGCCGACCTGGTGGCCGCCGATGGCCATAAACCACTGCTGTGCAGACATAAACTGCCTCGTGTCGTCGGGTGTCGGGAGTCAGGAACCAGGAGTTAGGAATCAGCAGTCAGGAGTCAGGAGTCAGGAGTCAGGAGTCAGGAATCAGGCGTTGCCGGCGGCGTCGATGCGCGCGGTCGTTTCGGACTCGAGTCGCGCAGCGGTGGCCGCGTCGAGGCCCAGCTGGTGCGCCAGTTGCGCCAGGTAGATGCGCTCGCCGCCGGTCACTTCTTCGTCGGCTCGAACGATGGTGAAAGCCAGGATGTAGAGGTCGTGGCAGGCAACGTCGTCGGTGACGCCGCGGACGATGTCCGCCAGCGGGTGCGGCCGATCGATCTCCTGCGCGGCCGCGGCCTCCACGCCGGCCTTCCGTGCCTGTTCGAGGATGAGGGCCCGCTCGGGGGCCGTGAGCGTGCCATCGGCGCGGGCGGCCGACACTGCCAGGCGGACGATGCGCAGCACTTCGGCCGGCATGGTCGATACCGTCGCCTGGCCGGGGATGGGCGGCACCGGCACCACACCGGTCGTGGCCGACCCGGGCACCGCACCCGCCGCACCTGCCTTGAGACTGTCGTAGATCCCCCACGCCACGCCGGCGGCCGCCAGCAGGGCACTGGAGGTGACCAGGCCCCGATGGCCGGTCACGAACCTCGCTGCCTTCCGAGCCCGCTTTCGGCCGGAGCGCCCGAGCGCGCCGTTCAGGAACAGGGAAAGCAGTTGGGCAGGATCGTTCAATCGCGCCTCTCCACACAAGAATACGAAGCGGCCCCCGCGAGGTTCCGCACGCGGCGGCCCCCCGGCGGCGTCAGAGTCTCGTGGACGCCGCGGGCTTCGGCACCACCACCTTGGGCGCCTCCGGCGTCCAGTCCTCGCCCGGATTGATGAAGCGGTTGGTCTCGAGCTTGTACTGCTTGTCGTACAGCTGCCGGTAGCGCCCGTTGGCCGCCAGCAGTTCGTCGTGTGTGCCGCGCTCGACGATCTCGCCGCCCTCCATCACCAGAATCTGGTCGGCGCTGCGGATGGTCGAGAGCCGGTGGGCGATGACGAACGTCGTCCGCCCGGCCCGCAGCGTCCGCAGGCCGTCCTGGATCATCTCCTCGCTCTCGCTGTCCAGGCTCGACGTAGCCTCGTCCAGGATCAGCACCTTCGGCTGCGCCAGGATGGCCCGCGCAATCGATACGCGCTGCCGCTGGCCGCCCGAGAGCTTGATGCCGCGCTCTCCCACGACCGTGTCGTAGCCATCCGGGAAGCGCAGGATGAACTCCTCGCAGTGCGCCACTTGCGCGGCATGCTTGATCTGGTCGAGCGTGGCGCCCGGCTTCGCGTAGCCGATGTTCTCGGCAATGGTCCCGTCGAAGAGGAAGTTCTCCTGCAGCACCGACGCCAGCTGCTCGCGGTAGTCGCGCAGCGGAATCTCGACCAGGTCGCGGCCGTCCACGAGAATCCGGCCTCGCAGGGGGCGGTTGAATGCCATCACCAGGCTGATGAGCGTGCTCTTGCCGGAGCCGCTGGATCCCACGAGCGCCGTCGTCGTACCCGGCGACGCCTCGAAGCTGACGCCTTTCAGGACGGGCCGGCCCGGGTCGTACTCGAACCAGACGTCGTCGAAGCGGATGTCGCCGTGGATGGCGCCGAGCGGCGCCTTGTGCACGTCGGCCTCGTCTTCGGTCTGCATGTCGAGGATCTCGCGGATGCGATCCAGACCCGCGAACGCCTCGGTAATCTGCGTGCCGATGCTGGCGATGGAGATGAGGGGCGCGGCGAGCAGGCCGATGAAGAACACGTACATGATGAAGTCGCCCAGCGTCATCCGGCCCGCCAGGATGTCGCCGCCGCCGATCCAGATCATCACCACGCCGATCACGCCGACGATCACGGTGCTGCCCGACGTGGTGGCCGAGACGCCGGTCATCGACTGCGCGATGTTCCTGAACAGACGGTGCGCGCCCTTCGTGAAGACGATCTCCTCGCGCTTCTCGGCGGTGTAGCTCTTGACGATGCGGATGCCGCCGAGGGCCTCCGTGAGCCGGCCGGTCACGTCTGCCTGAATCTTGCCGCGCTCGCGGAAGAGGGGCCGCAGCCGCTTGAACGCGTACGCCATCCCGCCGCCGAACAGGGCCAGCACCACCGCCGTCACCAGCGTGAGCCGCCAGTTGATGTACAGCAGCACCACGAGGCTGATGGCCGCCGTCACGACGCCGCCGACCAGCGACACGAGGCCCGTGCCCACCAGGTTCCGGATCCCCTCGGCGTCGGTCATGATGCGCGACAGCAGCACGCCCGACTGCGTCGAGTCGAAGTAGCGGACCGGCAGGCGCATGATCTTCGCCTGCACGCGGATGCGCATGTCGGTGATGGCGCGCTGCGCAGCCACGCCGAGCAGCTGCGAGAGGGCGAAGCTCGTCACGGCCTGCACGAGCGTGGCGGCGCCCGCCGCCAGGGCAATCGGCATCAGCAGCTCGGCCCGCGACTTGCCGATCACCTCGTCGATGACGACTTTCGACAACGCTGGCAGCACGATCCCCGACAGGCGCGACACCAGCATCAAGGCCAGGCCCGTCAGCAGGCGCTTGCGGTGCGCGTACAGCAGCTCGCGCGCCTCCCGCCAGGCCGCGCCCTTGTTGAAGGGCTTCTTGGTGCCGGCCTCGGCCGACTGCGGCAGACCTCGCCCGACGCCGGACCGCTCGGCCCGGGCCATCCGCGGCGCGCCGGAACGCATCAAGGCCATGTCAGTTGAGGGCGTACGGAACCGCCAGCGTGAACGGCGCGATCTTCGCCTGGAACGCGTCGCCGCCGGTCGTCACCATGGTGTAGCTGCCGTGCATGGTCCCCACATTGGTCTTGAGAGGACAGAAGCTCGTGTACTCGAACTGCTCGCCGGGCTTGAGCACCGGCTGCTCCCCCACCACCCCGGGGCCCTGCACCTCTTCGGTCTCGCCCTCGGCATTGGTGATGATCCAGTGCCGGCTGATGAGCTGCACTACCTCCGGGCCCACGTTCGAGATGGTGATGTGGTACGCGAAGACATACTGGGCCTCGCCGGGCGAGCTGCGATCGGGCAGGAACTCGGCCGAGACCTGCACGCGGATGCCGTTGGTCGTGGTGTCGCTCACCTGGTGATTATCTCATTCCACTGAGTCTTGGGTCTTGGGGCTTGGGGCTTGGGGCTTGGGTCGTGAGGTCGGGGGGCAACCTTGATCTAGTCCAGATGGCCGCGATCTAGTCCAGGTGGCCGCGCTCCGAGTCGCCCATCTCCACGCGATCGGTCGGGAAGTATTCCTTCCACCGCTCGCTCACCTGGGCCGCGATGTCCGAACGACACGAAAGCTCCGCCGGATACCACGGCTTCATCCGGGCGTCGATGACCACCGGCGGCTCGTAGCTGACATGATGCCGCACCACGCGGGCGGCGGCCGCGTGGATGTCGGCGGCGGGCTCGAAGCGCGTGAACGTGGTCCACAGGAAGTTCATCTCGCTTCGCGTGGCGCGCGCCGCATCGTCGGTGACGACCACCAGCGGCCAGCCGGCAAAGGCCGGGTGGGCCGCTACGCGCGTCGCCCAGTCGCGGTGGTCCGCGAAGCCCGGTCCCTGGACCACGAGACAGCCGCCGCAGAACACGCGCACGTCGGCCACGTCTGCTGGCGGGGGCACGGCCGGCGCGAACGCGCGCGGCAGGTCCCGAACCGGGTCGCCCAGGCCCAGCCACACGCCCTTCGAGCCTTCGTTGACCATGGGGCCCGTGTAGTCGAGCGTGTCCATGGACAGATTCGAGAAGACGTACAGGTCCACCCGCGGGTCGGTCCGTGCCAGCACGTGCTCCAGCGTCGCACGGAAGTCCTTCAGGTTCACCGCCCGATCGGTCAGGAGAAGGAACTTGGTGAGCGACAGCTGGCCTTCTCCCATGATGCGGAAGGCGCTGGCCATGGCCTCACGCTTGTAGCGCTGCTTGACCACCGCGGCCGCCAGCGAGTGATAACCGGTCTCGCCGTAGGACCACAGCTGCTCGACCGCCGGCATCACCAGCGGGAACAACGGCGACAGCAGCTCCTGCAGGAGATCCCCGATGAAGAAATCCTCCTGTCGAGGCTTTCCCACCACCGTCGCCGGATAGATGGCGTCGCGGCGGTGGGCTACCTGCCGGACCTGGAGCACCGGGTAATCGTGGCGCAGCGAATAGTAGCCGTAGTGGTCGCCGAACGGGCCTTCGGGCCGCCTCACCTGGGGCGGCACCTCGCCCATCAGCGCGAACTCCGCGGTCGCCACCAGGGGGTGCGGGTGACCGTGAGGGCCCGGCACCTGCGGCAGCCTGCGGCCGGCGATGAGCGAGGCGAGCATCATCTCGGGGACGTTTTCGGGCAGCGGCGCAATCGCGGCGAGGATCAAGGCGGGCGGCCCGCCCAGGAACACCGTCGCGGGCAGCGCCTCGCCGCGCGCCTCCGCCACCTGGTAGTGGAAGCCGCCGCCCTTCCCGATCTGCCAGTGCATCCCCGTTGTACGCGCGTCGTGCACGTGCAGGCGGTACATCCCCAGGTTCGATCCCTTGCCGTCGGGGTGCGTGGTGTAGACCAGCGGCAGCGTGACGAAGGGACCGCCGTCATCGGGCCACGACGTGATCACGGGCAGCTGGTCGAGGCCCAGCGTGCCAGTCACCACGTCGGTGACCGGACCGGATCGTTGCCGTCGCATGCCGACCTTGATCAGCTCGGCCGCCAGCCCGCGCGCGCCCCACAGCTTGCCGGGCGTCGGCGGCATGATGGTCTCGGCCAGGTGGACGATGTCGCGAATGAGGCGGAGGGGGCGCTCGCCGAACGCGAGCTCGGCTCGGCGCGCGCTGCCGAAGAGGTTCGTCACCAGGGGGAACGCCTTGCCCCGCACGTTGGTGAAGAGCAGCGCGGGACCGCCCGCGGCGATGACCCGACGGTGAATCTCGGCCACCTCGAGGCGTGCGTCCACGGGCGCGGACACCTCGATGAGATCGCGGTCTCGGCGCAGGTGATCGAGAAAGGATCGCAGGTCAGCGAACATCGTGAACGACGCGTCCCCCGATCATAGTCAGAACGCTGCGCACGCTGGCCAGGTCCGCTGGCGACGCGGTGAACGGATCGGCCGAGAGCACCGTGAGATCGGCCAGGGCGCCCACGGTCAGGTGCCCCTTCTCCCGGTCGGTGAACTCCGCATGCGCCGAGCCGCGTGTGAGCGCTGTGACGGCCTGCTCCATGGTGAGCGCTTCGGCGCCACGCTCGGGCGAGGTCGCCCAGGCGAGCACGTCGAACGGCCGCTCACCCTGCCCGGAGCCCAGCGAGAGTGTCACACCCTGTTGGACCAACGAAGCCAGGGGAACGGCCCCGCCGGGCCGCTGCACCACCACCATCCCCGACCTGGCCAGGCGTGGGGCCAGCGCCACCGCGGCCATGCCTGGCCGCTCCACGCGAGGGCGCTTCCTCGCCCATACCTCGGGCCGTCCCTCCTGTTCGATGGCCTGGACGTAGATGGCGAGGGCCGGCTCGTCGGCGGGTTCGATGGCCAGGAGATCCTCGGTGCCGTAGGCCCACCCCACCGCCTGGCGAATGCGGGCCTCGTCTGCGGCGCCCAGCACGAAGCCCATGCCGCGAATGTCCAGCCGGAACCCGGGCTGCGGGGGCAGGTGCGGACGGCTGTCGATAGTGGCGCCGTCGGGGCCGGGGCGCGGCATCCGCAACATGCGGATACGAACCGGCAGGTCGGCGGTGAGCACCGCCGTGGCCGCTTCCTTGACGGTGCGCGTGCCCACGAACCAGTGCATCGAGGTCACGCCGGAGGCCACCGCCGCGCGCGCGAAGGCGGTCAACGCCGCCTGGTCGCCCCCCGGATCGTCCACGTGCGCATCGTTGAGACCGGGGATGACCGCGCGGCCGCCGAGATCGCGCGTCCACGTGTCGCGCGACGCGAGCGCGGACACTTCCGCGGTCGCCCCAACCGCGATCACGCGATCGCCACGGATGGCGACGGCTTCGGCCCAGGGTTGTTCGGGGTTGGCCGTGAAGACGCGGCCGTTCAGGAGCACCCCGTCCGGCGCGGGCGGCGCACACGCGGCTGTCAGCGAGAAGAGCAGTGCCGTGAGGGGAAGGAGCAACGCAGAACGGGAGCGGCTTCGTAAGTCGGGAGCGATCGCGACGGGAGGAATCGTGTCCCCTCCCGGCGCAATTCTCTCCCGGCGCCGCTCTTGGCGCTCCCGGCTCCCGACGAAGTGCGTCACCCCTGCCAGGGCTCGTCGGCGCTGCCGCCGTAGATGGCGGGAACCTTGCCCCCCATCGGCCGAAGGTAGGTGGACAGTTGACCGCGGTGATGAGCGTTGTGCACGGCCTCGAACACGAGGTACTGCGCATTCGGCATCTTCATGCCGAAGAAGTCGACGATCGTGGCCAGCTTCGCCCCGTCCATCGCCAGCACGCGCTCCAGCCGGTTCGGCATGTGCTCCTTGTACCAGCTGACCAGTTGCGCGATCGTGGTCGCGCCGCTCGGATTGGGTGCACCGAACTGCTGGTTGATCACGCCGTCCAGGAACCACACGTCGCTCTCGGCCAGGTGAGTGGCCAGCTCCCATGCGGACCGCGACTTCTCCTGGGGCTTCCAGTCCTTCCTGTCCTCGGGCACTGCTTCGAGCACCTTGACGGTGGTCATCCACTCCTGCTGAATCTGCTGTCCCATCGCCTCGGCAACGGCCTTCGCCTGATCTGCGGTCATGTGGTGGCTCCTCTGTTTCAACTTCTCGTCAACTTCCGGTACTTGATTCGGTGCGGTTGATCGGCCGCGGCGCCCAGCCGGCGCTTCCGGTCGGCCTCGTAGTCCTGGTAGTTGCCTTCGAACCACACCACCTCGCTGTCGCCCTCGAAGGCCAGCATGTGGGTGGCGATGCGATCCAGGAACCAGCGGTCGTGGCTGATGACCACCACGCAGCCGGCGAAGTTGAGCATCGCCTCTTCCAGCGCGCGCAGCGTGTCCACGTCGAGATCGTTGGTCGGCTCGTCCAGCAGCAGGAGGTTGCTGCCCTTCCGGAGCAGCTTGGCGAGGTGGACGCGGTTGCGCTCGCCACCCGAGAGGGTCCCGACCTTGCGCTGCTGCTGGGCCCCCTTGAAGTTGAACCACGACACGTACGCCCGCGAGGCCACGGTCTTCCGGCCCATCGTGAGCTCGTCCTGGCCGTCGGTGATCTCGTCCCACACGCTCTTGTGGGGGTCGAGCGCGTCGCGGCTCTGGTCCACGTAGCCGAACTGCACCGTCTCGCCCAGTCTCAGCGTGCCGCCGTCCGGCTGCTCCTGCCCGGTGATCAGCCGGAACAGCGTGGTCTTGCCGGCCCCGTTCGGACCAATCACGCCGACGATGCCCGAGCGCGGCAAGGTGAAGGACAGGTCGTCGAAGAGCACGGTGTCGCCATAGGCCTTGCGCAGGTGCCGCGCCTCGATGACCATATCGCCCAGGCGCGGGCCGGGCGGGATGTAGATCTCCACCGAGTCGAGCTTCTGCGCCGTGTCCTGGTTCAGCAGCTCCTCGTAAGCGTTCAGGCGGGCCTTGCCCTTGGCCTGTCTCGCCCGCGGGGACATGCGAATCCAGTCCAGCTCGCGCTGCAGCGTGCGCTGCCGGCGGCTCTCGGTCTTCTCTTCCTGGGCCAGCCGGCCCTGCTTCTGCTCCAGCCAGCCCGTGTAGTTGCCCTCGTACGGAATGCCGCTGCCGCGATCGAGCTCGAGGATCCAGCCGGCCACGTTGTCGAGGAAGTAGCGGTCGTGGGTGACGGCCACGACCGTGCCGGCGTAGTCCTTCAGGAAGCGTTCGAGCCAGGCCACCGATTCGGCATCGAGGTGGTTGGTGGGCTCGTCCAGCAACAGCAGATCGGGCGACTGCAGCAGCAGCCGGCAGAGCGCCACACGGCGGCGCTCGCCGCCCGAGAGCGTGGCCACGTCGGCATCGGACGGGGGACACCGCAGCGCTTCCATCGCCAGCTCGAGTCGCGAGTCCAGATCCCAGGCATTGGCCGCGTCGATCTTGTCCTGCAGCTTCGATTGCTCGTCGAGCACCTTGTCCATCTCGTCCGGGGACAGGTCTTCGCCGAGCTTCGTGTTCACCGCGTCATAGCGCTCGAGGACGCCCTTCAGCTCCGCGACGCCTTCTTCGACGTTGCCTTTCACGTCCTTGGCGGGATTGAGCTGGGGCTCCTGCGGCAGGTAGCCGATGGTGACGCCCTCGCCGGCGAACGCCTCGCCGACGAAGTTCGTCTCGACGCCGGCCATGATCTTCAGGAGGGTCGACTTGCCCGCGCCGTTCAGCCCCAGCACGCCAATCTTCGCGCCCGGGAGGAACGAGAGCCAGATGTCACGGAGGACCGTGTGGTCGGGAGGATAGGTCTTCCCGAGCCCTTTCATTACGTAGACGTATTGCGGCGCCATGGAAGCTTCTGACTATAGCAAAAGAAACCACGAAGGCACGAAGAGCACGAAGACGCGTGTCCTTCGTGTCTTCGTGGTCTCTCTTCTTACGCCTCTGGTTTCAGCGTGACGACGGTGTAGCGGTCCATCGGGAAGTACTTCTTGAAGATCCCGTGCAGGATCTCCGGCGTCAGGCTGTCGGTGCGCTGCGGGCGGCGCAGGATGCCGGCGGGATCCCAGCCGTACAGGTGCACGGTCTGCAGCGATCCGACCCAGTAGTTGTTCTGCCGCGCGTTGGTCTCGAGGTCCCGCTTCTCCATCTCCTTCACCTTGTTCACATCGTCGGCGGTGGGGCCCTGGGCCTTCAGGCGCTCGACCTCCGCGAACACGGCCTGCTGCAGCTTCTCCACGTTCTCGGGAGCGCTCCCGAACTGGATGACGACGGCCCCGTACCCCGGGAGCGGCAGGCTGTTCTCGTACCCGACGGACACGCCGTAGGTGCCGCCCAGTTCCTCGCGCAGGATCTCCCGGAGGCGGATGCCGAGGATGTTCCCCGCTGCCCGGACCCGGTGCATCTCGAATTCGTCCTGGCCAGCATCGGCAAAGAACGAGATGACCGTCTGGCTGGCCGGTTCCTTGCCCTTCTTCACCTCTTCGCGCGCGATCGCCGACGGGAACCGCACGCCCATGTCGCGGAAAGTCGCGGTCTTCTTCCCGGTGGACGGCAGGCCGCCGATCCAGCGCTCCACCAGCGGCATCAGCTCCGCCACCTGGAAGGCGCCGACGAAGAAATAGGTGTAGTCGGCGGCGTTGGCGAAGCGTGCGCGATAGAACTGCTGCATGGCATCGAGCTTCATCCCGGGCACGTCGGCCGGCGTGATCATCTTCGCGCTGTAGTGATTGGACGTGTTCACCAGGCTCACCTTCTCGCCGAACACCGCGCGCGGGTTCTGCGCCTGGTTCTCGAGCATGGCGCCGAGCCGACGCTTCAGCAGGTCCAGCGTCTCGGGCGTCAGGTTGGGCGAGGTGAACGCGAGGTAATTGAGCTGCAGGGCCGTCTCGATGTCTCGGGGCGTGGCCGACCCACTGATCTCCTGCGTGTAGGTGCCAATGCGGGGCGAGGCCTGGGCGATCTTGCCGGCCAGCATCTTGTTCAGATCGACCGGGCTGAAGCCGCCCATCCCGCCCACGCCCACCAGCGAGCTGGCCATCTCGGCGCCGTGAAAGTCGGCCTCCGGCGCCAGCGAGGTCCCGCCGAGCGCGTAGGCGCTGAACAACACCTGATCGTTCTTGAAATCGGTGGGCTTCATCCACACCTCGACGCCGTTCGAAAGCGTCACGATGGTCACCCCGAGGTCGGCGAGCGTGCGCGTGGAGGTCACCTTCCCGCCCGCGGGCGGGTTCTCCACCAGCGTCCGCCCGGCCGTGGCGTCGGCCCAGGGCTCCACCGTCGCCGCCGAGGCGCGTGCGACCGCCGCCTTCAAGCTGTCAACCGTCGGGACCGGCACGTCCTTCCTCTCGGGCGCCACCGCCAGCACCACGCGGTTCTCGCTGGTGATGAGGCCGCCCGCCACTTGCGACACTTCGTCGGCGGTGATGGTCGGAAGGTAAGTGGAGGCGATGCGGTACTCGAACTCGATGCCGGGGATGGCCTCGGCCTCGAGGAAATGCCGCACGTACTCCGAGGCGTAGCGGGGGCTTTCGTTGGTGGCGCGCTCGTTGTAGGCGCGCTCGTAGAAGGCTAGCAGCGCGCGACGGGCGCGGTCCAGCTCCGCCGCGCTGAAGCCAAACCGCTGGACGCGGCGTGCCTCGAGCGTCAGCGCCTCGAGGCCGGCAGCCAGGCCGTTCTCGGGCACCGCGGCGCCGATGTCGAACAGCTGCAGCGAGCGCCCGAACGTGTCGATGCCCGCCTCGGCGCCGATGAACGGCGTGTCGGGCCGTCGCGCGATCTCGCTGAGGCGCGGGTTGATCATCTCGCCGATCAACTGCCGGACGAGTGCCGCGCGGTAGTCGCCCACCGTGCGCTGCTCCTTCGCCTCGCTCTTGAAGCTGAGGGTGACCGTCCACCCCTGCGCCTCCGGGTCGGTGGCCACGCTGTAGAGCGTGTCGGCGTGCGGCGGAATCCGGCGATCCACCGTCGGGACGGGCGTCGCCCGCCGCGCGATGTCGTCGAAGCGCGCCCGCACCAGCTTCTCGGCCTCGGCCGGATCGATGTCACCCACCACGACGACGGCCATCTGATCCGGGCGGTACCACGTGTCGTAGAACGCGGCCAGGCGCTCGCGCGGCGCGCCCTTGATGACCTCGGGCGTGCCGATCGGCAGCCGCTCGGCGTAGCGCGATCCCTGCAGCAGCACGGGCAGCTGCTTGTCCATCAGCCTCGAGCCCGCGCCCAGGCGGCCGCGCCACTCCTCGAGCACCACGCCCCGCTCCTTGTCCACCTCCTCGGGCAGCAGCAGGATGCCGGACGCGAAGTCGTGCAGGGCCAGCAGCCCCTTGTCCACGTAGCCGTCGCGGTCGGTCGGCACGTCGAGCATGTAGATGGTCTCGTCGAAGCTCGTGGAGGCGTTCACGTGGGGGCCGAACCGCGCGCCGATCGACTCGAGGAACGTGATGAGCTCGCCGGGCTTGAAGTTCCGCGTGCCGTTGAACGCCATGTGCTCGAGGAAGTGCGCCAGCCCGCGCTGATCGGGTTCCTCCTGCAGCGAGCCGGCGTTCACCGCGAGGCGCAACGACACGCGCTGGGCCGGCCGACCGTTCTGGCGGATGAAGAACTTCAGGCCGTTGGCCAGTTGCCCCACGCGCACGGCCGAATCCACGGGCAGCGGCCGGTCCAGCGCCAGGTCGGCCGGGATGGCAGGAGCCTGTGCCGCCGGCGCCGACGCCTGCGGCCCAGGGGCGGCTGCGTGTCCCCACACCGCCGCCGATCCGCTCACCACGCCCGCCACCAGCACCATCGCTTTCAGCATCCGCATCTACGCTCTCCTCATCCGGCCGCCACACTCGCACTCAGCACCAGCACTCCGCACTAGCACTCCGCACTCCGCACTCGCACACAGCACCCTGCACTCTGCACCCTGCACTGTGTACTATCTTCCCATGCTCCTCCGCATTAAACGTCTCAACCCCTCGATTGGCCTGCCGGCGCCCGCTACCGGTGGGGCCGCAGGTTTCGACCTGGCGGCCGCCGAGGACGTGGAGGTCCCGGCTCGGGGCATCCGCCTCGTGGGGACGGGGCTCGTGATTGCCGTGCCGAACGGCTGCTTCCTGGGGATATTCGCCCGCAGCAGCACCCCGCTCAAGCGTGGCCTCATGGTGGCCAACGGCGTCGGGGTGGTGGACGCCGATTATTGCGGCCCCGATGACGAGATCAAAGTGCAGGTCCTGAACATCACCGACCAGCCGGTCGTCGTGAAGAAGGGCGAGCGCATTGCGCAGGGCATCGTGCTCCCCGCACCGGAAGTGCGATGGGAAGAGGTTGTCGAGATGAGCACTCCCACGCGCGGGGGGTTTGGAAGTACCGGCTGATGCGGAAGATCCTGCACGTCGACATGGACGCGTTCTACGCGTCGGTCGAACAGCGCGACAACCCGGCGCTGCGCGGGCAGCCTGTGGCCGTCGGCGGCGATCCTGCGGGACGAGGGGTGGTGGCCGCCGCCAGTTATGAAGCCCGCACGTTCGGCGTGCGCTCCGCCATCCCGATGTCCCGCGCCGTGCGCCTCTGCCCCGGCCTGATTATCGTCAGGCCCGACTTCTCGAAGTACATGGCGGTTTCCCAGCAGGTGTTTGCCATCTTTCGATCCGTGACGCCCCTCGTGGAGCCCCTGTCGCTGGACGAGGGCTACCTGGATGTCACCGAGAACGCGTGGGCCGAGCCCCTGGCGGTGAAGGTGGCCCGCCGCATCAAGGCCGAGATTCGGGCCGCCACCGGCCTCACGGCCTCGGCCGGCGTAGCACCCAACAAGTTCCTGGCAAAGATCGCGTCGGGGTGGAAGAAACCCGACGGCCTCACCGTGATCGCCCCGGAGCGCGTCGAAGCGTTCATTCGCGACCTGCCGGTAGATGCGCTGTGGGGCGTGGGTCCCAAGACCGCCGAGCGCCTGCGCGCCCACGGCATCGAGAGGCTCACCGATGTGCGCGTGCGGGACGCGGACGACCTGCGCGGCGTCGTCGGCAGCCTGGCCGACTGGCTGATCGACCTCGCGCACGGGCGGGACGACCGGCCCGTCGAACCGAACCGCCCGTCGAAGTCGTCCGGCTCGGAGTGCACCTACGCCTCGGATCTGACGGCCATGAGCGAGGTGCGACGCGAGGTGGACGAAATGGCGCGCGAGGCGGCCGCCTGGCTCGAGCGCAAGCAGCTCCACGCGCGCACCGTGGTCCTGAAGGTCCGCTACAGCGACTTCACGACCGTGACGCGCAGCCACAGCCTGCGGCTCGCCACCCGCGACGCGGACGAGATCGCCGCCCGCGCGCTCGCCCTCATCGACCGCACCGCGGCCGGCCACCGCCCCGTGCGCCTGCTGGGCGTGAGCGTGCACAACCTGTCCGAGTCTCCCGATCCCGTCACGGCGTCCGTCGAAGACGAGGCGCGCCTGCCGTTCGACTGAGTCCCCTTCGCCGCCCGCCCTCGCTCGTCCTTGAGACCGCGAGACGAGCTTCGGCTCGGCACGCCCGATCTTCTCCCACCTGCTCGCGCCCGTCCGCTCCTGGTCCCACCCTGTGGTACCTTCCTTCCATGCGCCCCATCATGCTGCCCGCTGCCCTGTGCCTCACCCTGACGATTCCCGCGATGCACGCGCAGGCGCCGCCCATCTCGGAAGCGGAAACCATGCAGCACTTCCAGGCGCTGCTGAGGCTGGACACCAGCAGCCCTCCGGGAAACGAGCTGCGCGCGGTCGAGTACCTCAAGCAGGTCCTGGAGAAGGAAGGCATCACCGTCCAGGTGTTCGCCAAGGACCCGCAGCGCGCGAACCTGGTGGCGCGCATCAAGGGCAACGGGAAGAAGCGGCCCCTGCTCGTGATGGGCCACACCGACGTGGTGACCGTGGACCCGAAGAAGTGGACCTTCCCGCCCTTTGCGGCCCAGCGCGACGGCGGCTACGTGTACGGCCGCGGCGCCATCGACGACAAAGACAACCTCGTCGCCAGCCTGATGCTGGTGCTCGCGCTGAAACGGCAGAACACCCCACTCGACCGCGACGTCATCTTCCTGGCGGAATCCGGCGAAGAGGGCGCCCCCGAAGTGGGCGCGCAGTTCATGATCGACCACCACCTCGACGCCATCAACGCCGAGTTCTGCCTGGCCGAGGGCGGCGGCGTGGTGCGCACGGGCGGCAAGGTGCACCGCGCCAACGTCGGCACGACCGAGAAGGAGCCTCGCGCGGTGGAGGTCATCGCGCGCGGGCCCGCCGGTCACGGTTCGGTGCCCTCGCGCAACAACGCGGTCACGCGGCTCTCGGCGGCGGTCGGGAAGGTGGCGTCGTGGACGCCGCCGCTGCGCATCAACGAGACGACCGGCACCTACTTCCGCAAGCTCGCGGCCATGTCGCCGCCAGAGGCCGCGCAGCGCTACCGGGACCTGGTGAACCCCGACCCGAAGGTGTCGGGCCCGGCCTCCGACTGGATGCTGGAGAACGAGCCGCAGCACTGGTCCATGACCCACACCTCGCTGGTGCCCACCATCGTCGGCGGCGGCTATCGCTATAACGTGATTCCCTCCGAGGCCAAGGCCACCATCGACGTGCGGCTGCACCCCGACGAGGACCAGTCAACGTTCCTCGAGACCCTGCGCGGCGTGATCAACGACCCGAACGTCGAGGTGCGCTGGGCCCGCGACCGCTACCGCCCGGCCGGCGCCTCGTCGCTCACCACCGAGGCGTTCACCGTCATCGAGCAGCAGGTGAAGACGCACTACGGCGTCGACGTGCTGCCCACGATGAGCACCGGCGCCAGCGACATGGCGCAGATCCGCTCCAAGGGGATCCAGTGCTACGGCATCGGCCCGGCCATCGACTCGGAGGACGGCCCGAAGGGCTTCGGCGCACACAGCGATCAGGAGCGCATCCTCGAAGCCGAGCTGCACCGCTTCGTCCGGTATCAGTACGACATCGTCATGGCACTGGCCGGGTCGAAGTAGCGTGGACTCCCGGCGAGGCGCCTACCGCTTCTCCACTCTCACCCGAACCAGCTCCACGCGCTCGATGGGCGTCTCGCCGTTCACGGCCACGGCCTCGATCTTCTGCGCCACCTCGATCCCACTCTCCACCTTGCCGAACGCAGTGTACTTGCCGTCCAGCGCCTGCGCCCTCGCGGTCACGATGAAGAAGGACGAGGTCGCGCTGTCGGGGTCGTCCGTGCGCGCCATCGAGAGCGTCCCCACGTCGTGCAGTTGGTCGTTGAACTCGGCCTTCATCGCGCGGATGAACGACTGCTGGCGCTCGCCCAGCGGCTCCTTGCGGGTGGGCAGGTGGCCCGACTGGATGACGAACCCCCTCACGACGCGGTGGAAGCTCATGCCGTCGTAGACCCCCGCCTCGGCGAGCCGGAGGAAGTTGCGCACGTGGTTGGGCGCCCTGTCGGGCATGAACGACACGGTGATGGTGCCCGCCGACGTCTCCAGCACGGCGCGGTAGTGCGCCAGGTCGTCGACGGACTCGGTGGAGAACGGGTCGGGGGTGGCCGCGGGCTTCTCGCGAATCGTGACCTTCGTGAGCACGACCCGCTCGGTGGCCAGCCCCTTCTCGTCCACCGGCGTCTCCGAGATCTTCTGGGCCACCAGGATGCCTTCGACCACCCGCGCGAAGACGGTGTATTTCCCGTCGAGCGACGGCTGCGCGTTGATGCACATGAAGAACTGCGTGCCCGCGCTGGCGGGCTTGCCCGGCACCTGCACCGCCGCCACGGCGCCCTGCGTCAGGAGTTCGTCCGAGATCTCGGGCGTCAGCTTGCCCAGCCCGCCGGAACCGAACTTGTCGCGCGCGGCCGGATCCTTCGTGAGCGGATCGCCGCCCTGCACGATGCCGTAGCGCACCATGCGATGGAAGGCGGTGCCGTCGAAGCCGCCCTCCTGCGCCGTCTTGACGAACAGCGCCACGTGACCGGGCGCCTTGTCCGCGAGCAGATCCCACACGATGGTCCCGGAAGACGTCTCGAGCACGGCCTGCTGCGCTGGCTGGGCCGCGGCCACGACGGGGGCGAGGCTGAGAAGCGAGAGAAGAATGGTCCGCGCGTGCATGCCGGCATTATCCATGGATCTCGTCCCCGGGTTCGTCTCTGCGATCTCGCGCGCGACACGAACCACCGCGAGAGGGGCCCCGTCTACATCTCCAACCTGCACGCTTGAAGTCCTGCACGTGATCGGAGCGATGGTGCGAGGCGCCGGAGGACATTGCCATGCGCCTGCCTGCCCTGTTGTGTGTGGTTGGATTCATCGCTTCCTTCGTCCCCTCGGTGGGGGCGCAGGCCTCCCTGCCGGCGCGGTCGTTCCAGCTGTCGCTGCCCAGCGTGGCGCCGCAGGCGGCGCCGCCCGTCGCCGAATGGTGGCGTGATGGCGGCCCCAGGATTCGTCCCAGCGACAAGCGCGTGGCTGGCCTGCTGGACATGGGCATCGAACGCTCCGCGCGAGTGCGCGACCTGGTGAACAGGGTGGAGGCCGGCCAGGTCATCGTCTACATCGGAATGAACCCGATGATGCAGCGCGGACTGGCGGGCTGCGTCGCGTTCGTGAGTGATGCGGGCCGCTACCGGTACCTGCGCGCGATGTTGAATCCCGACCTCACCACCGAACAGGCCATCGCGGCGCTTGCCCACGAGCTGCACCACGTGACCGAGATCATGGCGCACCCCCAGGTGCGCAGCGAGTCGGACCTGGCGTCGCTCTATCGGCGAATCGGGACCGAGAACCGGCGCGCGGCCCGGTCGGGATGGGAAACCGGTGCCGCGCAGCAGGTCGGGTGGGACGTGCGACGCGAGTTGAAGGAGCACGCGGTCGCCGCCACCATCGCGAAGCGCGAGGCTGAGGCGAAGGTCAACCAGCAGTGAGTTCAGAGGAAGTCCGCAATCTCCGAGAGGGGTTTCCTCGAGATCTCCGGCACCCGCGCCCCTTCGGCCGGGTAGCCGGCCACCAGCAGCAGGAACGGCCGCTCGTGTGAGGGCCGGCCCAGCAGGGTGTTGAGAAAGCCCATCGGGCTTGGGGTATGGGTCAACGTCGCCACCCCGGCCAGGTGCAGGGCGGCAATCAGCAGGCCCGTGGCGATGCCGACCGATTCGGTGGCGTAGTAGTGCTTCACGTTCTCGCCACTCGCCGTGCGGCCATGGGGCTGCACGAAGATGGCAATCAGCCACGGTGCCACGTCGAGGAACGGCTTGTTCGCGTCGGTGCCGAGCGGCGCCAGCGCGTCCAGCCAGGCCTGCGGCGCGCGGGTGGCGTAGAACTCACGCTCCTCGTCTTCGGCCGCTTCGCGCAGCCGGCGCCGGAGCGCGCGGTCGGCCGCGCTGACCGCAACGAAGTGCCAGGGCTGCTGGTTGGCCCCGCTCGGCGCCGAGCCAGCGGCGCGAATGGCTTCTTCGATGATGTCGCGGGACACGGGCCGGTCCGAGAACTCGCGCACCGTGCGACGCCGGCTCATCCGCTCCCGAAACGCCCTGGCGCGCGCCGCGCCGTCCTCGACCTGTTCGAATTGCAGGGGAATGGTCTTCATCTGGCTCACCGGCCGCGCTGCTTCTGGAACTGCTTGATGGCCTTGCCCATGATTTTCGAGCGCCGCTTCTCGTCGATGATCGCGCGCGCGTCCCTGCGCGCCCCGAACACCTCGATTTCCTCCTGCAATTTCACGTAGCTCGCCAGGCGCGATTCGGCGAGCCGTCCTTCCGCCATCGCCTGCTTCACCGCGCAGCGCGGCTCGTCGCGATGGCGGCAGTTCGTGAAGTGACAGCGGGCGGCCAGGGCCTCGATGTCGTCGAAGGTATCGCGCGCGGCCTGCGACACGTCCCAGAGCTGCAGCTCGCGCATGCCAGGCGTGTCGATCAGCAGGCCACGCCCCGGGAGCACGATGAGCTGCCGGTGGCGCGTGGTGTGGCGGCCGCGGGAGTCGGAGGCGCGCACCTCCTGCGTCGGCAGCATCGCCTCGCCCACAAGGGCGTTGATGAGCGTCGACTTGCCCACGCCGGACGACCCGAGGAGGGCGCCGGTGCGGCCGGGCCCGAGATGGCCCAGGACGGCCTCCAGTCCCTGCCGCGTGACAACGCTGATGGCGTGGACGGGCACGCCGGCGGCGATCTGCTGAATCTCCGCGAGCGCGTCGGCCAGGTCCGGCGCCAGGTCGGCCTTGCTCAGCAGTACCACCGGAGCGGCGCCGCTCTCGTGGGCCAAGAGCAGGTAGCGCTCGAGGCGTCGCGGATTGTAGTCGCCGTCGAGCCCCATCACCAGGAACACGGTGTCGATATTCGCCGCCACCACCTGCTCTTCCGTCAGCTCACCCGCGACCTTGCGCGAGAACTTGCTCCGCCGCCGCAGCACCGCCTCGATGGTCCCGCTGGCCTCGTCCCCCGTTGGCCGGACCGCCACCCAGTCGCCGACCGCGGCCAGCTCGCTGCGGCTGATCGCCCGGTGCTTGAAGCGGCCGGCGTGCTGCAGCTTCAGCTCGCCCCTCGTCGAGAGGCCTCGAAAGATGTAGTTGAACTCGATGGCGATGCGGGCCGGGATGAGCCCCTCGCGCTGGAAGGGCACAAAGGCGTCCGCCCATCCGGTGTCCCATCCGAGTGCCCGCAGGTCGTCCGACACGCGACAATAGGATAAGCCCATGAGTGGCCAGCTCACGCTCTTCGATACCACCCCGCCCATCGAGCCCGACCCGGCCGCGGCCCGGCTGCGACTGGTGCACGAGGACGCGCGCGCCATTGCGGCCCATCTGCCTGCCGGCGTGTTCTTCGGGACCAGCTCCTGGAGCTTCCCGGGCTGGAAAGGGCTGGTCTACTCGTCTGCCCGCGCGCAGGCCGCCCTGGCGCGCGAAGGCCTGCGCGAGTACGCGCAGCATCCCCTGCTGACGACCGTGGGCGTGGACCGCAGCTACTACGCGCCCATCCCCCTCGACGACCTCCGCGAGTATGCGGCGCAACTGCCGCGCGGGTTCCGCTGCTGCTTCAAGGCGCCGGCCTCGGTGACGGCGCTGGCGCTCGGGGCGCCCGGCCACCAGGCGCCCAACCCGGACTTCCTGTCAGTGGATCGACTGGTGGCCGACCTGCTCGAGCCCTGCGCCGCGGTGTTCGGCGAGCACACGGGACCCATCATCCTCGAGTTCCCACCGTTCCCCCGGCAGCGGCGCCTGGCGCCGGCCGAGTTCCATGCCCGGCTCGATCGGTTCCTGGGCGCGCTGCCGCTCGGCTTCGAGTACGCCGTGGAACTGCGGGATGCCAGCCTGCTGACGCCGGCCTACCGGGCGATCATCACCCGCCACGGCGTGGCGCACACCTACAACTACTGGAGCGCGATGCCCATGCCCGGGGCGCAGGCAGCCGTAGTGCCGCCCGACGACGCTGACGTCTCGATCATCCGGCTCCTGCTGCGGCCGGGCACGTGGTACGAGGATCAGCGCGACCGGTTCAAGCCATTCGACCGGCTCGTGGAACCAGACGAAGCCATGCGCGCCGACGTCGTGCAGGTCGTGACGCGCGCGCTGTCACGCGGGCGCCGCGCGTTCGTCCTGGTGAACAACAAGGCCGAGGGCTCGTCTCCGCTGACCGTGATGGCCCTCGCCCGGCGACTCGCGGGCCCACAAAGAAACCACGAAGACACGACGCATCACGAAGAACACGAAGGTCAATAGGGGGGCTCACTTCTCACTTCTCGTTCGCCCGCGGACCCGGAGGCGATCTCATCCAGGAAGGCCCCGGCCCGCGTCGTGAAGGACGCGTGCCGTTCATGGCCGCCCTCGAAGACGTGCTCCGTCGTGCGCACACCCGAGCCGTGAAGATGGTCCAGATCGATGCGAGCCTTCTCCTCCGTGTACCACTCCTCGAGCGTGCCGCGACCGAGCAGCAGCGGAGGGAGATCGGCGGCGTGCAGCCGCACGTCGGGTGAAAGATCCCCGGCCAGGATGATCAGGCCGTGGCAGGGGTGCCCGGCAAAGGCGGCCGCGCGATAGGCCATCGCCGTGCCTTGCGAGAAGCCGCAATACACGAGCGCGCGGGGAGCCGGCCCCAACCGTCCCCTCACCTCGGAGACCACGGCACGGACGTACGCGATGTTGTCGGCGATGGCCAGTTCGCGATCCTCGCGCGTCATCCAGGCCGCCACGACATCGCCCTTGCGCGTGTAGTATCGATTGAGCCCCTGGATGCTGACCAGGTGCCATCGCCGCCCGCCGCGGATGGCCTCCATGTGCGCCAGCTGGATGGCCGCGGTCTCGGCCTGGCCGTGGAACCCTACCAGCATCCCGTCCGGCCGCCCCTCGGCTGATGCCGATTCGAGATAGTGTCCGTGGGTCGTCGTGGCGATGGTGTGTCGTGTCATGCGGCGCGTCCCGGTGCCGTCGAGCTTAACCCGTTGTGAGGTATAACCGCCGGATGCAGACCGTCGGATTGGGCTGGACGGCGTGGCTGGCCCTCCTGGCAGGGATCGTGGCAATTGGGCTGCTGGCGGTGGCGGGCCCCGGGTACCAGGCCGGGTGGTTCGGCCTCGGCACCGCCCTGCAGCGCATGCTCACGTGGGCGGCGTATGCGGGCATCGCGGCGCTGGTTCTCGGGGTGCTGGCCCTGGTAATGAACCTCCGCCGCGGCGGCGGCGCGGCGTTCGTCGCCCTGCTCGCCATCGCGGCCGGCACGACCGCCGTGGCGGTACCGTGGCGATGGCAGCAGGCCGCCGGGGGCGTGCCGCGCATCCACGACATCACGACCGACACCATCACCCCGCCTGTGTTTGTCGAGGTCGCAGCGCTCCGCCAGCGCCTGAACGTCCCGAACGGCCTCGAATATACCGAGGAGGTGGCGGCCGAGCAGCGCGCGGGGTATCCCGACCTGGCCCCGGTCTTTCTCGACGTGCCGCCCACCGACGCGTACCGCCGCGCGCTCGAGGCGGTCAAGGCCAGCGGATGGGATGTGGTCGCCGCGGACGAAACCGGCCGCCGCATCGAGGCCACCGCCACCACGTACTGGTTCGGCTTCAAGGACGATGTGGCCGTCAGGGTGACGGCGATGCCGGACGGGGGGAGCCGCGTGGACGTCCGCTCGGTCTCGCGCGTAGGCCGCAGCGACGTCGGCACCAACGCCCGACGTATCCGTGACTACCTGTCAGCGTTGACGAAGTAGCGCCCGTGCTTTGAACGTCTGTGCTTTGAACTCCCGGGGCTCTACCTCAGCACGTCGAACATCCGGGAGAACTTGATCGTGAGCGACCGGTCCGTGCGCAGTGGGGCCTCCGGGTAGAGGTCGTACAGCCCTCGCGTGTCGTTGTAGACGATGAAGAGGCCGGTATTGGCGGCCTGCAGCCACGCGAACCGCAGGTTCATCGACCAGATGTCGGCGCGGTCGTTGTACTGGACGAGCCCCTGCACGAACACGCGCGGGTTGAACGAATACGACACGCGCGTGCGGACCAGGTTCGTGATGAAGTCCCCCTCCGGCAGGTTCACGTCGTTGCGCGAGTAGGCCAGCTCCATGGTGAAGATCTCCGACGGCCGGATGCGCAGCGTCGGATTCAGCGTGACGCGGTCGCCGGAGAAGAACCCGCCCATGAACGTCTGCAGGTTCAGGCTGAGGGGCGCCCCCTGGTTCGTCATCAGCACCAGCTGCGCTTCCGCGTTGTCGTAGGTGCCGGGCGGAACGAAGATGCCCGGGTAGATCTGGAACGGTGTGCGGACACCCTCACGCGTGATGTTCATCCCGGTGTGCACCTCCCAGCTGTTCTTGAACTGCCAGTGGTTGTCGAGGTGCGTGTAACCGGTCTCCTGGAAGCCATCGAAGCCCCAGAACCCGCGGTACGTGGCGTGCGGCCGTACCTCCTGCAGCTTCAGAAAGTCCGTCGGGCGGAAGCGCGTCATCACCCGGACGTCGGGTTTGCGATACCCCCTGCGTGACAGGAACCCCACCTCCGGGTTGAACTGATCGCCCACTTCCTGGTAGCCGGCATCGAGGTCCCACCTCGGATAGAGCACGCGCGCCCGGAGGTTGAAGGCATGGTCGTCTCCGTCCACGCCGGGCGTATCGGTCCTCGCCATGAACCCCGAAACCAGCGAGTTGCGCCCGATGCCCCACTTGCCATCGACGGCGTAGGTGCGGTTGTAGTCGTCGTCCCCGGCGAGGTCGCCGAACCCCTGACGGTTGACGAAGATCCCCCCGACCGCCGAGCGGTTCGGCAGCTCGCGGCTGAGGCGCACGACCCCGAAGTTGTTGCTCGGCGTGATGCCGCCGAACTCCTCGGTCTGCATGTCGAGGACGCCCACGTTCCACAGGCCCATCTTGCCCGACACGCGCCCGCCGCCGATGATCGGGATGGCTTCGCCGCTGTTCCCGATGCCGATGCGCCGGCTGAAGAAGAGGTCCACCTCGCCGGGATTGCCCACCGAGAAGAAGCCCGCGTTCTCGAGGAAGAACGGCCGCTTCTCTGGAAAGAACAGGTTGAACCGATCGAGGTTCACCTGCTGATCGTCGACTTCCACCTGCGCGAAGTCGGTGTTGTAGCTGCCGTCGAGGGTGAGGCTGGGCGTGAGGTTGTACTTCACGTCGCCGCCCACGTCGCCGAGGCCGACGGGGTCCACCGGGTTCACGCCGCTCTGGACCACGTCCCCGAGCACGTATGGGATGACCTTGAAGTTGCGGAAGACCGGCGGCTGCAGCCCGGCGATCGAGCCCGCGATCGACACCCGGTACAGGTTGAACTGCCGCGGGATGGGCGCCCAGTACGCCTCCTCGTTCTTGCGGCGGATGTTGCGCTGGAAGTTGACGCCCCACACCTGGTCGCTGCCGCCCGGGTAGCGCAAGGTCTTGAACGGGATGGCGAACTCGGCCATCCAGCCGATGTCGGTGGTCCGCGTGCGCACCTGCCAGGCGCCGTCCCAGTTGAGATTGAAGCCGCTGCCCGAGCCCGACTGCTGCATCTGCCCGCCCGTCAGCCCGCCGCCGCCCTGCCCCTCGTTGGTCACCTGGCCGTCGTACTCCAGCCCGGCCGGGTTGGTGCCGAAAACGAACCCGTTCTGGCGATCGCCGAAGGTGTCGAAGATCATCCGGAAGCTGTCGGTGTTGTCGAGCGAGCTGTCGCGGCGCGAGTCGGTCACGATGATGCCGTTGGTGTCGCTGTCGTAGCAGACCACGCCGATGTAGAGGGTGTCGCGCGTGAAGGCCATCCGCACCTCCGTCCGCTCCGACACGGGCTGCCCCTCGTTCGGCTGGTACTGCTTGAAGCCCTCGATGGGCGCGGCCTGCTGCCAGATGGGGTCGCCCAGGACGTCACCATCCACGGTCGGCCCCTCGGCCACCCGGGCCGCCCGCGCGGCCGGACGATCGGCCCCACCGGTCGCGGGGGTCATCTGCAGGGATTGCGCGAACAACGCGCTGGAGTCCGCGCCAGAGAGCAAAAAACCGGCAAGACAGGCAGAATAGACCCAACGGCTCACGAGCACCTCTCCGACAAGTGACAAATAGAGACAAAAACGCACTGCTGGAGCAACCGGTGATGGTACTACAGAGCCGATGGTGGGTATCCCGATGAGTCCCTTGTCCTTTCAGATCCCGATCGACGCCGACACGCCCGGCGTTGGCGCGGCGCTCTACGCCGCCGAGGGCGGGGCCCGGCTCGATGCCGTGCTCGTGCTGGCGCACGGGGCAGGCGCGGGGCATTTCAGCCCGTTCATGACGGTGTACGCCGCTGCGCTCTCCGCTCGGGGCGTGGACGTCGTGACCTTCAACTTCGGGTACATGGAACGCGGGCGCAAGACGCCCGACCGCGCGCCCGTCCTGGAGGAAACCTTCCGCCGCGCGGTGGCCGGCGCCCTTGAACACCGCCACGTGCGCGGGTCCCGGCTGTTCATCGGCGGCAAGTCGATGGGCGGTCGCATCGCCACGCACCTGGCCGCCGACCCGGAGCGCTGGCCCCCAGGGGCCCACCCCCTGTCGGGCGTCGTGGTGCTCGGCTACCCCCTCGCGCCTCCGGGCGGACGCAGCAAGGGCGACCGGGTGTCTCACCTGAAACGCCTGCGGGTGCCCACGCTCATCGTCCAGGGGACGCGGGATCCGTTCGGCGGCCCCGACGAGATCCGCGAGGCCGTGTTCCGCGAGGGCGCCACGCCGCCCATCGACATTCACACCGTGGACGGTGGCGACCACTCCTTCGGCGTGTTGAAGTCCAGCGGACGGGATCAGGACGCGGTGCACACCGAGATCCAGGACACCATCGCGGCGTGGCTCCGCCGGTGAGCGGCCCGGGCCTGGGCTTCATCGGCGCCGGACCGGTGGCCCTCGCGCTTGGCACGGCCTTTCAGCGCGCGGGCCTGTCCGTCCTGATGGCCCATGGCCGGGCGGGGACCGACGCGCCGGCCCGCGCCGCCGGGGCCCGGATAGGCGGGTTCCACCCGGGAGGACCAGGCGCTGGCGGCCCTGCTGCCCCTGCTTCACGGGACGCTGGCCGCCGTGGCCGATCGCGGCCTGGCGGGAGCCATGGGTGGGTGTGTGGCCCGCGGTGATGTCGGCACGGTGCGTGCCCACCTGTCGGCCCTCGACGAGTCCGCGCGAGGGAAATTGGCGCCGTGCTCGAGACGGGGCCCCAGGACTGACGGTTCCGTCGCGGACCACCCCGGCCCTGTTCGCTCCCGGCGCGATTCACTCCCGACGCGCGTGTCCCTCTCGACGCGATCAGTATGGTTGGTGCAACTGCACCGGATGGAGCTTCTTCTTCTTCGACGCGCGCAGGTTGATCATCTCCACGAACACCGAGAACGCCATCGCGAAGTAGATGTAGCCCTTCGGGATGTGCTGGTCGAGCCCTTCGGCCACGAGCGAGACGCCGATCAGCAGCAGGAAGCTGAGCGCCAGCACCTTCACCGTCGGGTGCTGGTTCACGAAGCCGCTGATGGACGCGGCCGACACCATCATGATGCCCACCGCGACGACGACGGCCGTGACCATCACCCAGAGCTGATCGGCCATGCCCACGGCCGTGATCACCGAGTCGAGCGAGAACACGATGTCGAGCAGCATGATCTGGCCAATCACGGCACCGAACGACGGCGCGACACGCGCGGACGCGTGGCCCTCTTCGCCTTCGAGCTTGTCGTGGATCTCGCGCGTGGCCTTGGCGAGCAGGAAGAGGCCGCCTCCCAGCAGGATGAGATCGCGCCCGGAAATCTCCTGGTCGAAGATCTCGAAGAGCGGCGCCGTGAGCCGTACGACCCACACGATGGAGAAGAGCAGCAGGATCCGCATCAGCATCGCGGCCATCAGGCCCACCTTGCGGGCGCGGTCCTGCTGGTCGGCCGGGAGCTTCCCGGCGAGGATGGAGATGAAGATGACGTTGTCCACGCCCAGCACGATCTCGAGGACCGTGAGGGTGACCAGGGCGATGAGCGCGTCGGGGGTGAAGAGGCCTTCCATGCATCAGCTCCTGGGCTTGTGCAGACAGGTGGCGGTGTTCACGCAGGCGTCGGCGAGCCTCAGGCGCGCCACCGGTTCGCCGCCGGCCAGGTGGCGGTCGATGATCTCGGGAATGTCGGCCTCGGTGACCCCGCCGTACCAGACGGCATCCGGGTAGACGACCACCGTGGGGCCGTGCTCGCACTGATCGAGGCATCCGGACTTGTTGGCGCGGATGCGCCGGTTCAAGCCGCGCTCGGCCAGCGCCTTCTTGAACGCCTTCTGGAGTGACTCGGAGGCCGACGGGTCGCAACACCCGCGCGGATGGCCCGCGGGGCGCTGGTTGCAGCAGATGAACAGGTGCTTCTCGAAGGGCGCCAAGAGGACCTTGTCAGGAAGTGAGAAGGGAGAAGTGAGAAGGGAGAAGTCGGAAGTGGGGACCGGGAAGTGGGGAGCCGGCCTGACGCACTCGCCTGTTGCCTGTCGTCTCTCTGCTCTTCACTTGTCACGTCACACTTCTTACGTCTGACTTCTCACTTCTCACTTTCAAAGTGCAGTTCCGGCCGCCCCTTCAGCCCGCCCCAGGTGTCCGGGTCCTGCCAGAGCAGGGTCCAGAAGTACCGGGCCACGTCGGCCTTCGGGTAAGCGGCGACGAGCGCCGCCACGCCCTTGTCGAGGGTCGGCTCGTCCGGGGCTTGCGGGGACTCGTCCTTGATGAGGCCCTCTTCGTGGGCGATGCTCAGGGCGTCGAGGAACGCGCCCATCATCGGGCGCTGGTGCTCGAGGTGATACGCCACCAGCAGGCGCGCGGCCAGCAGGTCCGAGACCTGCGCCATGTTCGCCAGGTGCTTCGCTTTCTTCTCCACGCCGAGCGAGAGCACGCTCTTCGGGCGGAACTTGATCTGCCGGGCGATGAGGGCCACGGCTTCGGCCTGCTCGAGCGCGGCCTGCTCGTCCTGCCAGAACGAGGCGGCGGCCGAGACGCGTTGCTCGACAGGCATCAGGCGCCACAGGCGGGCTGGGCGCATCTCTTCGGACGACATAGGCACGACAGTGTACAGCACGGGGGTTCAAAGCACGAAGGTTCAAGGCACGGGGGTTCAAAGCACGGGGGTTCAGTGATTGCGTCGCGGTTTCGGGGACGGTCGTCGACGGGTGGCCTCGCGCCGGAGGTGGGTTCTCAGCCGCACGGTCATCCACCGACACTCCGCGCACAGCCGGATGGCTTCAGATGCCGACTCGGCAGCAAGGAGGCCCGCCACCACGCTGTCGCGGGCGGCGGGGCACACCGCGTGCCATACCCGAACCTCCGTGCTACGAACCTCCGTGCTTAGAACCCTTCGTGCCTTGAACCCTCCGTGCCCTGAACCTCCGTGCTTTGCACCTCCGTGCTTTGCACCTACCGTGCTTTGCACTATCGTCTCCCCATGCCCGATCAGCCGAATTTCTTCGATGAGGTCAACCGCACCTTCGACGAGGCCGCGACGTTCACCAAGTACCCGCCGGGGCTGCTCGATCAGATTCGCTGCTGCAACAGCGTCTACCGATTCGATTTCCCGATCCGCCGCAAGGATGACACCATCGAGGTGATCCACGCCTGGCGTGCCGAGCACAGCCATCACAAGATGCCCGTCAAGGGCGGCATCCGCTTCAGCCCCGAGGTGTACGAAGAAGAGGTGATGGCGCTCGCGGCGCTGATGACCTACAAGTGCGCCATCGTGGACGTGCCGTTCGGCGGCGCCAAGGGCGGGATCAAGATCGAGCCGAAGGACTACTCGCTCGACGAGCTCGAGCGCATCACGCGCCGCTACACCCACGAGCTGGTGAAGAAAGGCTTCATCGGCCCGGGCATCGACGTGCCGGCGCCCGACTACGGCACGGGCGAACGCGAGATGGCGTGGATCGCCGACACCTACGCAGCGCTCAACCCCGGCCAGCTCGACGCCATGGGCTGCGTGACCGGCAAGCCCGTCACGCAGGGCGGCGTCGCCGGGCGCCGGGAGGCCACCGGGCGCGGCTTGTACTTCGCACTGCGCGAGGCATGCGCCCAGGCCGATCTGATGCAGCCCTTGGGCCTTTCTACCGGGCTCGCGGGCAAGCGCGTCGTCGTGCAGGGGCTGGGCAACGTCGGCTACCACGCGGCCAAGTTCTGCCGCGAGGGTGGCGCCGTGGTGGTGGCGATTGCCGAGCGGGAGGGCGCCATCTTCAACGCGAAGGGCCTGAACGAAGACGAGGTGTTCCAGCACCGCAAGCAGACCGGGTCCATCCTTGACTTCCCCGCCGCCACGAACCTGGCCAGCACCGCGGCGGCACTCGAGCTCGAGTGCGACGTGCTGCTCCCGGCGGCGCTCGAGGGCGTGTTCACCGCCGAGAACGCACCGCGCGTGCAGGCGAAGATCATCCTCGAAGGCGCCAACGGCCCCACGACACCGGAGGCGGATCCGATCTTCCGGCAGAAGGGCATCCTGGTGATCCCGGACATCTACTGCAACGCCGGCGGTGTCACCGTGTCCTATTTCGAGTGGCTGAAGAACCTCTCACACGTGCGGTTCGGACGCATGTCGAAGCGGCACGAGCAGGCCAACGAGCTGCAGATGCTGCGAGCCATCGAGGCGGCGACGGGCAAGCACTTCAGCGACGCCGAGATCGCGGCGCTGGCGAAGGGGCCGGATGAGCGCGACCTGGTGAACTCGGGCCTCGAGGAGACGATGATCAGCGCCTTCCACGCGCTGGTCGAGACGAAGCGAACGCACCCCGGCATCCCCGATCTCCGCATCGCGGCGTTCGTGAACGCCATCCACAAGGTGGCGCGAAGCTACATGGAGCTGGGAATCTTTCCGTGAGGTCGTCACCGAATTCACGACGCCGCGAAGGAGCCCGAGGGCCAGCACGAAGATGACGATTGGGCGCCAGGCGCGATACCCCCGGGTGCGTCACCCCAAAAAACGCACAAGCCACGGAAGCGTGGAAGTCGAACGGCTGAAGCGCCGTCGTCGTTCCGCGGTTCCGTGGCTTGTACGCGGCGCGAACGCCGAGAGTGCTACTTGAGGTGCTTGCCCACGAGCTTGGTCATGTCGAACATGCTGACCTGACCCTTGCCGCCGAAGATGGGCTTCAGCTTGTCGTCGGCGTTGATCATCCGCCGGTTCTTCGCGTCCTGGAGCCCGTTCTTCTTGATGTAGGCCCAGAGCTTCTTGGTCACCTCGGTGCGCGGTACCGGCTTGTCGCCGATCACCGCCGCCAGCGTCGCGCTCGGCGTCACCGGGCGCATGAACGCGGCATTCGGCTTGCGGGCCGACTTCTTCGCGGCTTTCTTCACGACCTTCTTGGCGGCCTTCTTCGCGGTCTTGGCGGTCTTCGCCTTCTTGGCTTTCTTGGCCATCTGTTCTCCTTCGACGCCAAACTCTGACGGCGTCGTTCGTCCCCCGGTTGGGTGGTAACAGATACTAGCGGTTTCCGGAGGCGGAGTCACTACATATTGTGTCCCTATGCGACTCTGTGAACCGACGGCGCTCCATAGGGGAAATCGGGCCTCTGCCCGAACAGCGGCGGCACTAAACGCACCACCGTGCCGGGGCCATGGTCGGGACCCGCACAGCCTTCTCATTTCCTGGCTTCTGACTTTGGACGGCGCGCGTTACTGCGTCCCGTAGTGCGCCATCCAGGGACCGATGGCGCCCACCGCATAGAGCACGGTGAGCCCGGCCAGCGCCCCGTGTACGCGGTACGCGTAGAGCAGGATGCCACCTGCCGCCGCGCCCAGCTTGGCCGCCAGTAGTGTGGGCGCGGGCCCGATCAGGGCCATCCAGCCGGCAAGGATGCCGTTGCCTTCCGCCGCGACGCCGTGGGCATCCACGGCCACCCAGGTGAAGATGCCGTCCCACATCTGGGCGGCGAGGAAGAGGAGGAGGATCAGCCGGGGGAGCTGCATACCCGCTGGCGCTGCAAATTTCGCAACTTATCCAGACCGTTTCCCGTCAACAACTTACGGCGATCCAGTCTGCCTCACAGGTGGCTTTTGTCTCGATGTCGTGGCCCCCGCGCGAGCGCGCCGGCAGTCCTACGCGTCCTTCCGTGGCCGGAGGTTCTGCGCCAGCACCCTCTTGCGCAGGCGGATGCTCTTCGGCGTCACCTCGACCAGCTCGTCGTCGTTGATGAACTCGATGGCCGTCTCGAGCCCCAGCACGCGCGGCGGCACGATGCGGATGGCCTCGTCCGCGGTGGAGGCGCGCATGTTGGTCTGCTTCTTTTCCTTCGTGATGTTCACGTCGAGGTCGTTGGTGCGGGAGTGCTCGGCGACGATCATGCCCTCGTAGACCTCGGTTTGCGGCTCGATCATCATCACCCCGCGCTCCTGCAGGTTCGCCATGGCGTAAGCGGTGGCCACCCCCGCACGGTCCGACACCAGCACGCCGGTGGCGCGTGCCGGGATCGGGCCCGCCCACGGGTCCCAGCCGGCGAAGATGTGGTTCATGATGCCGGTGCCCTTCGTGTCGGTGAGGAACTGCGACCGGAAGCCGATGAGCCCGCGGGCCGGAATCCGGAACTCGAGGCGGACACGCCCGCTGCCGTGATTCACCATCTTCGTCATGGTGCCCCGCCGCGTGCCGCACATCGAGATGACCACGCCCTGGAACTCCTCGGCCACGTCGATGACGAGCTCTTCGACCGGCTCCATGCGCTGCCCGTCGATCTCCCGCGTGATGATCTCGGGCCGCGAGACCTGCACCTCGTACCCCTCGCGCCGCATCATCTCGATGAGGATGGCCAGCTGCAGCTCGCCGCGGCCGAGCACCTTGAACTGCTCGGGGGTGTCGGTGTTCTCCACGCGCAGCGAGACGTTGCCCAGCAACTCGCGGTCCAGCCGCTCGCGCAGGTGCCGGGAGGTGACGTACTGTCCGTCCCGCCCGGCCATGGGCGACGTGTTGATGCCGAACACCATCGAGACGGTCGGCTCGTCCACGGCAATCGGGGGCAGCTGGAGCCGGTGCTCGGGGTCCGCGATGGTCTCACCGATGTTGATGTCCTCGATGCCGGCCAGGCAGATGATGTCGCCCGCGGCGGCCTCGGCGATTTCCACGCGCTTCAGCCCGTCGAAGGCAAACAGCTTGGTGACACGCGTCTCGTGCGCGGATCCGTCGGGCTTCAGCACGACGATGGGATCGTTCAGCTTCACGCGGCCGTTGAAGATGCGCCCGATCGCGATGCGGCCCAGGTAGTCGCTCGAGTCGAGGTTGGCGACCAGCATCTGCAGCGGTGCCTGCGGGTCGCCCTGCGGGGGCGGCACCGAATTGACGATGGCATCGAAGAGGGGGCGCAGGTCCTCGCCGGGCACGTCGAGATCCGCGGTGGCGGTGCCGGCCCGGCCGCTCGTGTAGAGCACGGGGAACTCGATCTGCTCCTCGGTGGCATCGAGGTCGATGAACAGGTCGTAGACCTCGTTCAATACGTCCTTCGATCGCGCATCCGAGCGGTCGATCTTGTTGATCACCACGACCGGTGGCAGCCCGCGCTCGAACGCCTTGCGCAGCACGAAGCGTGTCTGCGGCAGCGGCCCCTCGGCGGCATCCACCAGCAGGACCACCCCGTCCACCATCGACAGCACGCGCTCCACTTCGCCGCCGAAGTCGGCGTGGCCCGGCGTGTCGACGATGTTGATGAGGATGTCGCCGTAGTGGACCGCGGTGTTCTTGGCGAGGATCGTAATCCCCCGCTCGCGCTCCAGCTCGTTGCTGTCCATGGCGCGCTCGGCCTGGCGCTCGTTCGACCGGTACACGCCCGCCTGGCGGAACATGGCGTCCACCAGCGTGGTCTTCCCGTGGTCGACGTGGGCGATGATGGCGACGTTGCGGCGCAGCGCGTTGGCAACCCCCTGCGGCGTCGTCTGGCGTGTAGGCATCCTCCCAGTATAAGGCCTCCGGCCCCTGGCCCCCCTCAGAACAGCGGATGGACGTTCACGAAGAGCGCAAGGCCGAGGGTGTAGAGCAGCGAGGCCAGCGCGATGAATCCTGCGCCATCGTCAGGCGCGCAGGCGCGGGTCGACGAGGGCTTTCGGCAACCGCATGGCCTCGGCATCGGCCAGCGCCTCGTTCAGGCGGTTGAGCGCGTAGACGCGCGCCCCAATCGCGCGCCACGGAATGCGGCTGGCATGCTGCTCGAGCACGCTGAGCGCGCGGAGGAAGTGGCCGGCCTCGCTGCCCCAGCAGCCGCGAATCTCCAGGTGCTTGCGGTTGATGTGCTCGTGCGCGTTCACGGTGCTTGGCCCGGCGTTGGTGTAGTGCCCGGCAATCACGTACCGGCCACCGTCGCGCACCAGCGCCAAGGCCTCCTCGACGGCCCTGGGCGATCCCGACGCCTCGATGATGACGTCGGGGCCGCGGCCGCCCGTCATCGCCAGTACCAGCTCGCGGCGCTCGTCGGCGTTCGTCTTCGAGATGTCGAGCGCGAGGTCGGCGCCCATCTGCCGTGCCAGGTCGAGCCGGTCGGCGGGCGCGCCGGTGGCGATGATCTTCGACGCGCCCGACAGCCGCGCGAGCGCGATGATGCTGAGCCCCACGGCACCGGTGCCCTGCACCAGTACGCGATCGGCCAGGCGGATGGCCGCGCGATCGAGGGCGTGCACGGCGGTGATGAGACCACAGCCGCCGCCGATGTAGTCCTCGGGCTCCACCGCCTGGGGGAGCACCGCTGCCACCACACCGGGCTCGAGGTAGATGGCTTCGCTCCAGCCGCCGAAGAGGCCGTCGGCCGCGGCGTCGGTGATGCCGTACACCCTGCGCTTCGCGCACTTGGTCGGCGTGCCGCTGACGGCACAGGCATAGCACCGCCCGCAGGTGCGGTGCACGTCGAAGAAGACGATGCGGTCGCCCTCGCGAGCGGTGCGGCCGTCGGCGAGCAGGATCGGGCCGCGTGCCTTCTCGAGCGTCCCGACCGAGACGTGCCCGGGGATGATCGGATAGGGCACGCCGCTCAGCCGACCGTGCCAGAGATGGACGTCCGTGCCACACACCTCCGAGAACATCGTCCGGAGCAACATGCCGCCCGGTTCGATCTTCGGCTCGGGGAACTCCCGGAGCTCGATGGGCGCGAACGGCGCGGGCATCACGGCGGCCAGCACGGAAGGCATGGCGACATGGTAGTGCATGGGTGCGCTATCCTGTCTCCATGCCCTTGTACGAATACGAATGCCGGTCGTGTCATCACCAGTTCGAGCTGCTGGTCCGCGAGTCCACCACGCTCGAGTGCCCGGCGTGTCATGGCACGGAGCTCGAGAAGCAGCTGTCGGTGTTCGCGGTGAGCGCGCCGGGCGGGTCGAAGGCCGAGGGCTCCCGAGCATCGGCCCCGTGCGGCGCGTGCGGCCATCCCGACGGCCCCGGCTCCTGCAGCATCAACTGATGGCCTCCCTCGACGTCCTGTTCCGCCCCCGCGCGGTGGCGGTGATCGGCGCCTCGCGCGATCGCCACAGCGTGGGAGGGTCGATCCTCCACAACCTGCTCACCTTCGAATTCCAGGGCCAGGTGTTCCCGGTGAACCCGAAGGCCTCGGTGGTGCACAGCCTGAAGTGCTACGCGAGCGTCGAGGACATCCCGGATCCGGTGGACCTGGCGGTCATCGCCGTTCCCAAGCCGCACGTGCTCGAGGTGCTCGAATCCTGCGGGCGCAAGGGCGTGGGCGCGGTCGTGATCATCACCGCGGGCTTCAAGGAGATCGGCGGCGCCGGCCTCGCGCTCGAACGCGAAGTCGTCCGCATCGTCAAGCACTACGGCATGCGGCTGGTGGGACCCAACTGCATGGGCATCATCAACATGGACCCGTCGGTGCGGCTCCAGGCCTCGTTCTCGGCCACGGAGCCGCTGTCGGGGCCGATCGCGTTCTCGTCGCAATCGGGCGCCCTCGGCGAGGCGATTCTCGCGTTGATGCGCGACCGGGGCCTCGGGTTGTCGATGTTCGTCTCGCTCGGCAACAAGGCTGACGTCTCCGGCAACGACCTGCTCGAATACTGGGAACAGGACCCGAACACCCGCGTCATCCTGATGTACCTCGAGAGCTTCGGCAACCCGCAGCGGTTCCTCGAGATCTGCCAGCGGGTATCGAAGAAGAAGCCGATCATCGCGGTGAAGTCGGGCCGCACCGCGGCCGGCGCACGCGCGGCCGCCTCGCACACCGGGTCGCTGGCCGGCGCCGACAACGCGGTCGCGTCGCTCTTCACGCAGGCGGGCGTCATCCGGGCAACCAGCATCGAGGAGCTGTTCGTCTACGCGTCAGCGTTCGCCAGCCAGCCCATGCCGGCCGGCACGCGCGTGGCCATCGTCACCAACTCGGGCGGGCCGGCCATCCTGGCCACCGACGCCTGCATCGAGCTCGGCCTGCAGATTCCGACGCTGTCGGACGAGACCCAGGCCCGCATCCGCGCCGCCGTCGCCCCCGAAGCGAGCGTGACCAACCCCGTGGACATGATCGCCACCGCCACCGGCCCGCAGTACGAGGTGGCCATGCGTGCGGCCGCCGAAGACCCGTCGGTGGACGCCCTCATCGCGATCTTCACTTCGCTGGAGATGATCGACGGCCCGTCGGTCGCACACGGCATCATCCGCGGCGCCCATGGCTGCGCGAAACCGGTGCTGGTGTGCTTCATGGGCAGCGTGCGATCGCGCGAGGCCATCGACCTGATGCGCGACGCCGGCCTGGCCGTCTACACGTTCCCCGAGGACGCGGCTCGGGCCCTCGCGACGATGGTGCGCCACGGCCACTGGGTGCAACGTCCCGCCGGCGTGCGCCGGCCATTCGACGACATGGACCGCCCTGGCATCGATCGCATCGTGCGGTCGGTGCGGGAAGATGGCCGCGTGCAGCTGACGCTGGCCGAGGCGCAGAACCTCTTCAGCTGCGCGGGCATCCCCGTGCTGCCGTGGCGCGAGGCCTCGACCCGCGAGGAGGCGATCGCCGCGGCCGAGATCCTGGGCTACCCGGTGGTGGCAAAAGTGAGCTCGTCGGCCATCGTCCACAAGTCGGAGGTGGGAGGCGTCCGCGTGGGCCTGGAGTCGGCTGAGGACGTGGGCCGGGCGTTCGATGAGATCATGGCCGCCGCCCGCCGGCGCGACGCTCGCGCCAGCCTCGTCATCCAGCAGCAGGCCGCCGGGGGCACGGAGGTCATTCTCGGCGCCACGCGCGACACGAAGTTCGGTCCCCTGCTCATGTTCGGCCTGGGCGGCATCTTCGTCGAGATCATGAAGGACGTGGTCTTCAGGGTGCACCCGCTGTCGGACGCGGACGCGCACGAGATGATTCGCGCCGTGAAGGGATTCCCGATGCTCGACGGCGCGCGCGGACGGCCACAGGCGGACCTGGCCGCGCTCGAGTCCGTCATCCTGCGGCTCGACTACCTGATGGCCGTCTGCCCGGATATCGGGGAGCTCGACATCAACCCGCTGTTCGCTGCGCCGGCGGGGCAGCCAACGGCCGCGGCCGACGCCCGGATTACTCTCGCCTGAAGAAGCTGGCCGGCGGATTTGACAAATCAAAACTCTTTGTCAATACTTGGCAAAGTGCTTTTTGATTAGTCAAAACATGCCGGCCCTACTCCGACCTCTCGCGTTCGTCGCCCTCCTTCTGGCCCCTCACCCGGCCGACGCCCAGGGCACCGCCACGCTGCGCGGGCTGGTGACCGACGAACAGGCTGCCGTCATGCCCGGCGTTGACGTCCGGCTCACCCGCGCGCTCACCGGGCTCTCGCGACACGTCGTGACTGGCCCGGACGGCCGATTCGAGCTGGCCAACCTTCCCCTGGATCGGTACGACCTCGAGGCAGGGATCGCCGGCTTTGAGCCGCACCACCAGGTCGTCGCCCTCCGTACGAGCGTGCCCGAGGAACTGAGACTCGTCCTCCGTGTGGCAGCGCAGACCGAGGTGGTGCGCGTGACGCCCGCGCCGCAGCTCGTGGACGCCACGATCACCGGTACCCGCACGCAGGTCAGCTTCGTCGGCATCGAGCAGCTCCCTGCCCCGGTCGGCAGCCGTGGCGTCGAGTCGGTGCTGGTCACGCTTCCCGGCTTCGCACAGAACGCCAATGGCGCCATCCACCCGCGGGGCGCGCACAACCAGATGACGTTCGTGGTGGACGGGCTGCCAATCAGCGACCAGCTGACCGGGGCGTTTGCCAACGCGCTCGACGCCGGCCTCGTGCAGTCGGCAGAGCTGTGGACGGGCAACATCCCGGCGGAGTTCGGAGCCAAGGTGTCGGGCGTGGTGGTCATCACGAGCCGAAGCGGGCTGGGCGCCTCGAGGCCCCTCACCGGCGACGCCACGCTGGCGGCCGCGGGATTCGGCACCTGGCACGCCTCGGCCCAGGGTGGCGGCGAGCGCGGCCGCATCGCCTACTACGCTTCGGCCACGACGATGCGCACCGATCGGTTCCTGGACCAGGTGTCGCTCGACAACTTCCACAACAGTGGCGCGTTCGGGCGCGGCTTCGGCCGGGTGGACCTCCGGCTGTCGGACACACAGACGGTGCGTGCGCACGTCATGGGCGGAAGGTCCCAGTTCGAGCTGGCGAACCTGCGGTCGCAGCAGCAGAACGGCCAGGACCAGCAGCAACGCCTGTCCGACGGCGCCATATGGGGAGCGTACACCGTGACGATGGGCAACGCCTCCACACTGGAGATCGTGGCCGGACGACGCGGCACGCGGGCCGCCCTCGACCCGAGCGCGGGTGACATACCGGTGACCGCGCAGCAGGACCGCGCCATGGCGACGACCACCGCGACCGCGCGCCTCACACGTCTGCTCGGCACGCACAGCCTGCGGGCCGGCCTCGACGTGCAGCGCGTCGACGTGCGCGAGTCGTTCACCATGGGCCTGACCAGCGCCGACTTCAACGCCCCCGGTTCGGACGGCTACAACGCCGCGCTCGCGCCCTACGACCTCACCCGCGGCGGATCGCCGTTCGCCTTCGACGACCAGCGGGATGGCCACCTCTTGAGCGGCTTCGCGCAGGCCCAGCTGCAGTGGGGGCCAGCGGCGATGACGCTCGGGGCGCGCTACGATCAGTACGCGCTGCTCGTCCGCGAAGGGCAGGTGCAACCGCGGGTCGGCGTGGCATGGGCTCTGCCGCGGCAGTGGGGCGTGGTGCGCGCCTCCTACAACCGCAATTTCCAGACGCCCCCGGTCGAGAACCTGCTGCTCTCGAGCTCGCCGGAGGCCGCGGCCCTCGCGCCGGCCAGCGTCCAGGACGCGCTCGGCGGCGCGTACCGCCCGCTCGCTCCCGAGCGGCAGCGCGTCATCGAGGTCGGCTATCAGCGGGCGCTCGGCCGCGTGGCCAGCGTCGACTTGTCGGCCTATCGGAAGCACTCGTACGATCAGCAGGACAACAACAACTTTTTCGATACCGGAATCATCTTCCCCACCACGCTGGCCGAGATCGACGTTCGCGGCGTCGAGGCGCGCCTGGTGCTCCCGGAACGGCACGGCCTGTCGGGCACGCTGTCGATGACCACCAGCCGGGCCATCTCCACCCCACCGTTCACCGGCGGCCTCTTTCTCGGGCAGGACGCCATTGATCTGCTCTCGGCGGGACCGTTCTACATCGACCACGACCAGCGCCTCAGCCTGCACGGCACGGCGCAGTGGCGAGGCGACGCCGGATGGTGGGTGGGCGGGTCGGTGCGCTACGACAGCGGCCTGGTCTCGAACCCATCGGATCCCGCGCAGGTTGCGGCTGACCCGGACTTCGCGGACCTGCTCCCCTACGTGGACCTCGGGGCCGACGTGCCGCGCGTCCGGCCCCGCACCATCGTCGATCTCGTGAGCGGCCTCGATCTCCGGCGGGGCGGACGGCGGGTGTGGAGCCTGCAACTGCAGGTAACCAACCTCACCAACCGCACCGCGCTCTACAACTTCCAGTCGGTCTTCGTGGGCACGCGACTCATCCAGCCGCGCACGCTGGCCGTGAGGCTGAAGCGTCATTTCTGACAGCGCGGCCGGGACTGAAGTCCCGGCGCCATGGACTGCCGGGGCCTCAGCCTCGGCGGGGCGGCGGTAGACTTGTTGTGATGGAGCGCGTCCCTGCCAAGCCCATGGCCGCACCTGCCGCCGACACATCGTCGCCTTCCCAGGTCACCCTGCCCGTCGACGGCATGACCTGCGCCGCCTGCCAGGCGCGCGTGCAGCGCGCGCTGCGCGCCACGCCGGGCGTGACCGAGGCGACGGTGAACCTGATGATGCACTCCGCGACCATCGCGTACGACCCACGCGTGCTGTCGCCGGAGGCCCTGGTCTCCACGATCAACAAGTCGGGCTACCAGTCGCGACTGCCCGAGCCCGAAGCCGACGAAGTGGCCGAAGACGAGGCCCGGGAGGCGGCGCAGCGGGACGAGTATCGGTCCTACCTGAACAAGGCCCTCGTCAGCCTGGCCCTTGGCCTGGTGGCCATGGTGCTCTCCATGCCGCTCATGGCCGGTGCGGCTCACGGGGGCCACGCTTCCACCGACCCTCTGCAGGCCTGGGTGATGCGCGTCTGGGACCCCTGGCTGCGCGCGGCCTGGCCGGGGATCTATGCGGTGGACCCGCGCCTCATCGCCTGGCTGCTGATGGGCCTGACCGTCTTCGTCATGGCCTGGGCCGGCCGCCACTTCTACACGCGCGCGTGGACCGCCATCTCGCATGGGTCGGCCGACATGAACGTGCTCGTGGCCGTCGGCACCGGCGCGGCATTCCTCTACTCGGTGACGGCCACGGTGGCGCCGCAGCTGTTCACGGCCAGCGGCGCGTCGGCCGACGTCTACTACGAGGCCATCGTCTTCATCCTCTCGCTGCTGCTGCTCGGGCACGCGCTCGAGGCGCGAGCCAAGACCCAGACCATGACGGCGCTGAGGCGGCTGGCGCGCCTGCAGCCCGCAACCGCCCGCGTGAAGCGCGGCGCCGGCGAGGTCGAGCTTCCCATCCACGATGTGCGCGTGGGCGACGTGGTGATCGTGCGGCCCGGCGAGCGGTTCCCGGTGGACGGCCGCGTCGTGGCCGGCGCCGGCGCCGTGGACGAGTCCATGCTCACGGGCGAATCGTTGCCGGTCGACAAGCAGGTCGGCGACCGGGTGGTGGGCGCCACCATCAACCACTCCGGTGCGTTCGACGTGCAGGCCACGGCCGTGGGCGCGGCCAGCGTCCTGGCGCAGGTGATGCGCCTGATGCGCGAGGCCCAGGCGTCGCAGGCCCCCATCCAGCGCCTGGCCGACCGCGTGTCGGCGGTGTTCGTGCCCGTTGTTCTCGTCATTGCCGTCCTCACCTTCGGCGTGTGGTGGGTGGCTCTCGAGACGCCCACGGTGGTCCGCGCGTTGCTGCCGGCGGTGGCCGTGCTCATCATCGCCTGCCCTTGCGCGATGGGTCTGGCCGTGCCGACGGCCGTGATGGTGGCCACGGGCCGGGGGGCCGCGTCCGGCGTGCTCATCAAGGGCGGCGAGCCGCTCGAACGCCTGGCCTCGGTGGACACCGTGGTGTTCGACAAGACGGGAACCCTCACCGCCGGCATCCTGCGGGTGGTCGGGATCGTGCCCATGCCTGGCATGGATGCGGCGACGCTGCTGGCCCATGCGGCCGCGGTGGAACGACGATCCGAGCACCCGCTGGCCACCGCCATCGTCCGCCATGCCGAGGCGCAAGGGCTCTCGATACCCGAGGCGGCGGAGTTTTCCATCGTGCCTGGCCAGGGCGCACAGGCCGCGCTGGGGTCTCACCACGTGATGGTCGGCAGTGCCGGGTTCCTGCTGAAGGCCGGGGTCGAATCCGCCTCGTTGTTGGCGGCGGCCGACGCCGCGGCCACACAGGGCCAGACTCCCGTGCTGGTAGCCATCGACCGCAGGCCCGCCGGCGTGATCACCCTCGCCGATACGCTGCGCGACAACGCCGCCAGCGTGGTGGGCGAGCTCGAGGCCATGGGCCTGGGCGTCGTCATGCTCAGCGGCGACCGCCAGGCTACTGCCAACGCGATCGGGCAGGCGGCGGGCATCTCCAGCGTGGTGGCAGAGGTGCTGCCGGCGGGCAAGGTCGACGCCGTGAAGGCGCTGCAGCGGGATGGCCGCCGTGTGGCGATGATCGGCGATGGCATCAACGACGCGCCGGCGCTTGCGCAGGCCGACGTGGGCATCGCCCTGGCGTCGGGCACCGACATCGCGGCCCACGCCGCCGATGTCACGCTGATGCGCAGCGACCTGGCCGGCGTCCCCGACGCAATCCGGCTGGCGCGGGCCACCATGCGGACGATGAAGCAGAACCTGTTCTGGGCCCTCGTCTATAACGTGGTCGGGATACCCATCGCCGCCGGGGTGCTCTACCCCGCCTTCGGCATCCTGCTCAGCCCCATCATCGCCAGCGCCGCCATGGCGTTCAGTTCCGTGAGCGTGGTCTCGAACAGCCTCCGCCTCCGACGCGGATGACGCCGTCGATGCGCCGCGATGGCGCCAACGCACGAAAGCCGCAGATGCGCAGATAGGAATGCGTTGGTGCTAGGTTAGGATGAGGCCGTGTTCACCAACATCCTCTGCCCTGTCGATTTCTCCAAGGACTCCGAGCGCGCCCTGGCGTGTGCGCTGTCGCTGGCCCGGGCCACGGCAGGCCACCTGACGCTCGTCACGGTCGTCGACACGCTGTTGAACGCGGGGGCCGAGGCCGCGGGAGCCGGAGATACCCTGCACGCGCAGACGCAGCAGGAGTTGCGCGCGCTGCTCGATCGGTCGGCGACGGCGATGCCCCTGCCGAACGTACCGGCCGTGGCGGTCCGCGTCGGCAATGCCGCCGCTGAGATTCTGACGCAGGCGGAGGAGTGCAACGCGGACGTCATCGTGATGGGCATGCGCGGCCTCGGCGGTGCGCAGAAGTTCCTGCTGGGATCGACCAGCCAGCACGTGCTCGAGCGGTCCGCGGTGCCGGTGCTGGTGGTCCCGCCGCCCACGCGGCAGTAAGACCTGCTAGAGCAGCCACACGCCGAGCCCCAGCGCGATCGCCATCATCACGAGCACCGAAGCGGTGAGCGTCCGGAACGGCCCCTCGCCGATGACCGCGGCCAGGGCGAGCTTCACGCAGGTGTTCGAGAGCAGTCCCACCGTCACCGCCTTCGCCGCCACATCCAGCGTCAGCAGGCCGGTGCCCACGCTCTTGGCCATCGACAGGGTGAGGGCGTCGGCATCGTTCAGGCCCAGCACCGCCGCCGTCGCGAGCACGCCGCCGCTTCCGAGCCGTTGGCCCACCACGTGCACGATGAAGAGGACGGCCTGGAACAGCATCGCCATCTCGAGCGCGCCGCGCAGCTGAAGGGGGTTACGGGGCAGGTCCAGCACTTCCTCCGACGGCTGGTGCGTCCAGAACCCCCACGCCGCGGCCACGGTGCCAATCGCGAACGGGGCGACCAGGTGTGGCACCAGCGCCAGGGCGAGGGCCGGGCTCAGCACGGCGGCGGCCACGATCACCCGCACGTAGAGCACCGTGCTGGCGGCGACGACGCCCTGCGCCAGCGGCTGCCCCAGCCCCTCGTGGTCGCGGCTCAGCCGCGCGAACGAGAGGGTGACGCTCGTGGACGAAACCATTCCGCCCAGTAGCCCCGCCACCGGGTACCCTCGCGAGGCGCCGACCACGCGCCTGGCCAGGTAGCCCGCAAAGCTCAGCCCCGAGAAGAACAGCACCAGCATCCACAGCTCGCGCGGGCGCACACCGCCCAGCGGTCCGTACGGTCCCTCCGGCAACAGCGGCAGGACGACGACGGCCATCACCGCGAAACGGAAGGCGGCGCTCAGCTCCTGGATGTCCACGCGGGCGACCCACGTGTGCAGCCGCGACTTCTCGAGCAGCAGCAGTGCTGTCACCGCCACGATGCCGCTGGCTACTTCGGTCTGCCCCAACCCCGCGGCCGCGCCGGCGCCCACGACCACCAGGGCCGCGACCTCCGTGGTGGCCTCGATGTCGCGGCGGCTGGCGACGATGTACGCGATCGCGATCAGCGTGCCGGCGGCCAGCAACAGGACGGCGGCGAGCAGCGGCGCGCCCCAGACCCACAGGCGGCCAGAGAGCCCCGCCAGCGCCCCGAGCATGGCAAAGGTCCGCACGCCGGCAAATCGAGCCGCCGGGCCTGTGGCGTGGCCAGACCACTGCCGCTCGACGCCGATGGCGGCGCCGCCCAGCGTGGCGACGAGAAGCGCAAGGAGGGAATCAGACACGAGCGTCGGCGCGGCGTTCGAGCAGCCGGAACTCGGCGCCCTGCCGCAGCCGGTCGATCAGGTCGGCCAGGTTGCGGGGTTCGACGAGGTCCCACTCTTCGTCGAGACCGACAATGGCGTTGGCAGCCGACGCCAGCTGGGCGATGGTCGCGTCCGGGAATCGTCTGCGGAGCACCGTCAGCACTTTTTCGCGATCGACCATAACACGCCTCGGGAGGATGGGGGCGCCGCCCCGAGGCACCGTCGATCGGTCCCCACGATCGGCGGCACCATCCGGAACGGCGTGACCCGCAAGACTAGGGAGCAAATCGCACGCCACGCCAGGCGCGGCAGATCGCGCCCGAAACCAGGATCGCCGACGGGCGCCGCGAGCGAACTGTCGATGCGGCGCCGGTCGTGACAGCTTCCCGGCATGTCATCCTGCGGCAGGGGCATTCTCGCCCCAGCGCGGGTCGTGACAAAAACAGGGCGGCCGCGCGGCCGCCCTGGGCAATGGAGGTGGGATTGTGGCTAGAAGCGGTACAGAAGCCGGGTGAAGAAACGCCCGCCAGAGTACGGGCGGTTGCCGTAGCCGGTCATGAGGCCGCCCAGCCAGTCGATGCGCGGCTGTCCGTCCTGCGGGAAGAAGCCCACGGGACCGCCGGAGTCGAGCGTGTTCCAGTCGGTGACGTCGAAGTTCTCGTACCAGTAGCCGACACCGACGCCGACCGCCCTGCTCACGAAGTACTTGAAATCGACCGTGAACCGGCGCCAGTCGTTCACGACGTTCGGCAGCGGAATGAACTGGTTGGCGGCCGTCAGCGAGTCGATGCGCGGGCCGTAGTAGTCGAAGTTGTTCTCCGAGTCGTTCATCTCGTATCCGACGCGCAGGTCGGCCTTGGACTCCATCAACCCGAGCAGGTCCACGTAGGCCAGCACCGTGTTGACCTTTTCGTTGTTGTCCATGAACCAGTTGCGAGCCGGGTCCGTCCATGACGGGTCGGGGGGCGGGTTGGCGTTGCGCGACTTCTGTACCGCGGCGAACTCGTCCCATCCGTAGGTGAACCCGAAGTGCACCATGTCGTTGAACGCGTAGTCGAGGCCGGCCGCCCAGGCATTGATGTCCTGGCTCAGCAGGCCGAACTGCTCGCGGCCCACCGGAATCGATTCGTCGCCCAGGAAGGTGTCCCGGGTGGTCGTGAACTGGAAGAACACCCCGACTTGGTCATGCGGGTTGGCGCTGAGGATGAGCATGGCCCTCGTGCGGTCGCGGTCCGCTTCGTCGTAGTAGCGGAGGCCAGGCTGCGTGCCGGCCGGGCCTTCCTCGTAGTCCTGTCCGCTGAGGATGAAGCCCTCGCCGCGACGCTGGCCCGCGTCGAACGACGCCCGGACGCCGACGTAGTCGAAGAGGCGCGCGTCGTAGGCCAGACGGAACATGTGCTCGGACACGTCACTGAAGCCGCGCCCCTCGCGGTCGTACTGCTCGTTGGCGTAACCGACGCGCAGCGAGCCGAAATCGCGAAGCCCGAACGTGCCGTTCACGTCGAAGTTTTTCCGGGTGATCTGGAAGTACTCGGAGAAGCCTTCCAGGTACGGCGTGGCCGGGTCGTCCACGAACTCCTCCGGCACCGAATCGAAGCGCACGTACTCGCGCCCGTCGAAGTGCGGCGTGTTGTTCTCGTGATCGTTGAAGCGGTAGCGGGCCTGGATGGTCACGAACCGCAGCTCGCGGCTGTTGAAGTTGACCAGCCAGTTGGTGCTGTTGACCGCCGCCTCCGCCGATGATCGCGGCAGCTGGCGGAGGCCCGGGAACGCCGCCAGGACGACGTCGTTGTTGATCGACGAGTTGAGCGTCCAGGGCAGCAGCGCCTCGTTCTGGCGCATGAAGGTGTAGTTCAGGTTCCCGTTGATGGTCGTCCGCGAGGTGAACTTGTACATCCCGGTCGCGCCCACGGAGTTGAGGTTGTTGCTCGGCCAGAGCGCCGCCTGACCGAGGGCCGGGCCGTTGCCGTTGCTGTAGCCGCTCCCGTCGTACGGCCCGCTTGGCGGCACGAGGCCGTTGTTGAAGTCGGTTGCCCGGATGGGGTTGTCCCAGGTCAGCGTCTGGACGTCGTTCGTGAAGTAGCTGCCCCAGTAGTCGAAGCGGAACATGCCCTTCGGGTTGACCCACTCGGTGCCCGCCTTCAGCTCGTTGTTGCGCTGATCGATCGGGATGGCCAGCTCGTTGACGTTGTTGAAGGCATAGGACGCCGCCCACGGCATGTCGCCCGTGCGCGCCGTCGTCGACGCGTCGATGTCAATGGCAAACGACGGCGAGGCCACGTACTTCACCTTGCCCCCGACGATGTCACGGCGCACCTGCATGTCGTCGCGGACAATCAGGTTGTTGTAGACGGAGCGGTTCGCCCGGGCCGCCGCCGACGTGGTGGCGTTGCACGTGGTGGGGCCCGAGCCCGGTGCACACGGCACGCCGACCGCGCTGCCATCCGCGGCCGCGTTGGTCGGCCCCTGGATCCTCTGGCGGGTCTGTGGATCGAGCGTGAGCGTTCCCCGGTCGTCCCCCTGCCACACCAGCGGCGCGTCGTAGAGGTAGTTGAGGGGAATCGAGTCGTACACGCCGCTCACCTTCAGCTTGCCGTTGTCGTAGTCCGCCGAGTACCGCTGGTCGCGATAGCCGATATTCGAGGCGCCGAAGTTGAACCGGTACTGCTCGGTGTTCTTGGTCCATTCGAGCAGCGTGGAGGCGCCTGGCCGCAAGTCGCGGTAGCGCTCGAAGCGGGCTTCATCGCCATCGACCTCGCCGAACCTGACGCCGACGTCGAAGAGGCCCTGCGAGGGCACGTCCGGCGGCGCCGGCTTAGTGGGCGGCGTCTGAGCCTGTGCCGGGTTGGCAGAGGCCAGCAGCAGCGCCGCAAATGTGACTACAAGTATGTTGCGCATCGCATGCCTCCCCATCACCGCAAGAAGAACTTCCCGTTCGGGTGGTTCGACCCATGCACCTGCTGGTGGCAGTTCGCGCAGGACTTGCCATACATCTTGTTGGCATTCCCCGAGTTCTGCAGGGTGAACCCCTCGTATACGGTGGGAGGATGCCGCGACGTCACGTGACACCGCTGGCAGAGGAACGGGAGCTTGGCCTGGAGCATGCGGTCGTTGTTGCTGCCGTGCGAGTCGTGGCAGGTGGTGCAGCTATCGACCACCGGCGCGTGCTCCCACAGGAAGGGGCCACGCTTCTCGGTGTGGCAGCTGGTGCAGCTCTGGTCCACCGTGGTGCCCGTGCGCAGGAGCTTGACGTTGACCGAGCCGTGCACGTTGTGGCACGACGAGCAGGTCATCTTGCCTTCGCGGACCGGCATGTGGTTGAAGCGCTGCTGCTTGTTGGTGATGGTCTGATGACACCGCGCGCAGGTGAGCTGCTGTGTCTTCGCGCGCATCAGCGTCGGTCCCTCAGCGGCGTGCACGCTGTGGCAGTCGACGCATTTGACGTTCCGGTTCTCGTGCTGGCTGCCGTCCCACAGCGCGTGCTCGCCGCGGTTGTGGCAGGTCTGGCACTGCCCGTTGGCCACGTCGGCCGCAACCTGGTCGAACTGAATCGGCTTGACCTTCTCCGGGTCGCTCGCGTGGGCGTCACCCGGCCCGTGGCACGACTCGCAGCCCTGCTTCGACGCAGGCGCAAGCGCGTTGCCCTTGAAGCCATGTTTGGTGGCCTCCACCGCGCGGTCGTAGTTTTCGTGGCACACCACACAGGCTTCGCTGCCGAGGAAACCCGACTGGGGCGCCTGCTGCGCCGGCTCGGCCGCCGGTGCCGCTGGCCCTGCCGCGGGGGCCCCGACGGCACCGTTGGGGGCCGGCGCGCCGGGTGCCGCGCCGGCGGCGGGTCCAGCCAATGCCGAGATGCCGACACTCGCTGTCGCCAAGAGGGTGGCGAGAACAACCGCCCAGTTGCCGTAACGTCTCATAAGTCCGCTCCTGCCGACTCGATCGTGCCGGATTTCCGGCAGAATCGGTCGTACGGCGGAAGTGACTGCAATCAGGATGCCGGGAGCTACGTAGAACTACGGAGGGAGAGAGCGGGGCGACCTACTTGGCCGGGACGCGTTCGAGCAGCCGGAACTCGTGGCCGTTGCGCAGCCGGTCCACGAGGTCGTGGAGGTCCGTACATTCGACCTCGCGCCACTCCTCATCCAGGCCAACGATGGCATTAGCCGCGGCGGCCGTCTGTGTGTCGGGGGCGCCGGGAAATCGGCGTCGCAGGACCGCCAAGACCTTCTCTCGATCCACCATGATGTCGTGCGGAATACGAATAGACAGGGCCGCGCCGCCCGGCCAGAGCCGACGGTCCCCACGGCCGGCTCCGGGACACGAGCGACGCGTCCCACTTCACCGCTCGTGATAGCAAGCGGGATGCCACCAGCCTCAGCCGGAGGAATCGCGATTTTCGGCCTGTTCTTGGAGAGAGCTGCCGGACCCCACGCCGGATGTCCGGCGCGGTGACGATCCGCCGTCAGTCTGCCCCGGCACTGCGACCGGCATCGTCGCCGCCGCCGTCGGGCAGGCCCAGCTTCTTGATGCGGTCGCCCAGCGTGGAGCGCTTGATCTGCAGCAGCTCGGCGGCTTTCGACTTGTTGCCACCGGCCACCTTCAGCGCCCACGTGATGAGGCCCTGCTCCACGTCACGCAGCCGCTCCTCGAGCGAGACCGACGAGGGGTGGGAGTGGGTCTCGACCAGGGGCTCGGCCAGCTCGGTGCCATGATGGAAGAGCACGCTCACCGGCACGCAGCCGATCTTCACCGTGTCGCACGTGCAGGTCTGCGCGATGCGCTCGCAGGCGTTCTCGAGCTCGCGCACGTTCCCGGGCCAGGGGTACCGCATGAACGCCTGCAGCACGCCCGTGGAAAGCGGCTTGGCCTCCTGGTCGCGCTGCTTGTAGAAGCGCTTCAGGAAGAACTCGGCCAGCAGCGGGATGTCCTCGCGCCGCTCGCGCAGGGGGGGCAGCGTGATGGGAATCACGTTGAGCCGGTAGTACAGGTCCTCGCGGAACTTGCCTTCGGCCACCAGCTGCTTCAGATCGCGCTTCGTGCCGGTGACCGCGCGAACATCGATGGGGATGGCGCGCGAGCCGCCCACCCGCTCGATCACCCGGTTCTGCAGCACGCGCAGCAGCTTCACCTGCACCGACAGCGGCACATCGTCCACGTCGTCGAGGAACAGCGTGCCGCCCTCGGCCGCCTCGAAACGGCCCGGCCGGTCCTTGATGGCGCCCGTGAAGGCCCCGCGCTCGTGCCCGAAGAGCTCGGACTCGATGAGCGTCTCGGCGAAAATCGCGCAGCTGACGGGGACGAAGGGCTTGTTCCGGCGGTGGCTGGCCTGGTGGATGAGGTTGGCGATGAGCTCCTTGCCCGTGCCCGTCTCGCCGGTGATGAGGATGCTGCTGTCGGAGTCGGCGACCACGCGTACGTAGTCGAAGACCGCCCGCATGCGCGCGCTGCGGCCCACCACCACCTGGTCGATTGAAAACGGCAGTACGGGTCCCACGTCAGACGACCACGAGTTCCTCGAAGCCTGGCACTTCGTCGCGCAGCGCCTGCTCGAGGCCCATGTAGAGCGTCATCGACGCGCTCGGGCACCCGACGCAGTTGCCGCTCATCCGCACGGTGGCCTTGTTGCCGGACACGTCGACGAGCTCGATGTCGCCACCGTCGTTCTGGATGAACGGGCGAATCCGGGCCACGACGACCTCGACCTGTTCCTTTGTGATCATGTTGTTCTGTGCGCTGCTCACCCGTGCTCACTGCTCCTGCAGGAGCGCCCTCGCCGTGACGAACCGGGGCTCGATGTCGACCGGCACGTCCCCCAGCCTGTCGAGGACGGCTTTGGTCTCGGGGCGCATCACCCCCAGCCGGTCGATCATCGCCTTTGCGTCCTGGTAACTGCCTTCGGCCTGCAAGGTCATGATCTCACGAGTCAGGGCCGTTACACCCTCCCGGATTCGGCCGGGGTTCACGGCAAAGGTGCCGGTCCCGTCCACGGTGAACGCCCCCTGATCCAGCAGGTAGTTGAGCTGGATGGCCTGACCGCGCCCGTGGGCTTCGTTGATCCCGAAGCGGACCGAGCGGAACGCCGAGGCCAGGAAGGTGGTGTACATCGTTTGCTCCAGCCGTTTGTCGAGCGTGCCCTTGTCCACCAGGAACTGCAGCGCGAACAGGCCCGAGATGTCGGCCTTGGCCTCCTCGATGGCGCTGTAGGTCTCCTTCAGCTGCTGCCGGACGGTGGTGGCCCGCCCCCCCACGCTGATGTCGTGGGGCCCCAGGCCGTGCATCAGCTCGTGCATCAAGATGTGCGTGAAAAACGCCTCGAACGAGACATGGGCCTGGTCGGCCGGCGCCAGTGCGACCTTCGAGATGGGCACCAGCACCGTGTCGAACTTGGCCTGCTGGTTGTTCTTCAGCATCACGCGCTTGCTGCCCTTCTCGCGGATGACCCGCTCGTCGTTGGGCAGGTTGTAGGCGGCCGTCTGCACGCCGCGGTTGGCGTCCCCGGCCGAGAACACGGTGTTGACGACGGCGATGGGCGCCATCGCGCCGAGCGTCGGGTTGCGGTACTTCGGATCGATGGGCAGGCTGTTCTCGATCTCCTGCAGCGCGCCCGCGAATTTCTGGAGCTGCGCCGACTCGGCCTGGTCCTTCACCGTGATGAAGGCCTCGAAGGCGGCCTTGTAGTTGAACCACTCGTCCTCGTACACCTCGTACGGGCCGATCGTCGGCTCGACGGCCGACGCGAGCTCCATCCACTTCACGTCGCTGTCGTAGTAGTCGTTCGACTGGAACGCGGCCGCGCGCGCCTCGAGGAACGCCTTCAGCGTGGGCTCGGCGGTGGCCCTGGCCGCCTCGCGCAGGTGATGGGCGGCCAGCGCCAGCTCGCCCTGGTACTCCACGCTGTACGGAACCGCCGTCAGCGTGCCGTCCGGCGCGCGGCGGATGGTGGTGAAGAACCCCGTGGCCCGGGCCTTGTCCGCCGGCGAGAGCCCTGCGATCCACTGCTCCACGTCCTCGCGGGTCGCGTCGGCCGGGTAGAAGTTGGCGGAGGCCGGCTTGGCGGGCACGCCCGGCAGGAACGGCTCGTTGTGATCGAGCCGCGACCAGGGCCCCTTGTTGACGAGGAACGCGTGGAGGCGCGCGCGCCCGAGGGCCGTGTCGTCCCGCAGCAGCTCGTAGAGCCGCGTCTCGTTCCCGGCCCACACCTGGCCCAGGAAGAGCGCATCCATCACCTGCGCGGCCTGCACCAGATGCTTGAGCGCGGTGCGCTCGCTCGCTGGCAGGTTCGCGAGGTCCACCGAGAGATCGGTCGGCGCAAAGCGCGCGACCGAGCGCTGCAGCGCGGTCACCTCCCCGCTATCGGCGGCTGGTTTCCCGGCTTCGGTCGGCGCGGGCGCGGAAGGCGCCGTGGCGGTGCATCCCGCCAGGGCGGCGACGAGTGTTGATGTGACGGCGGTGCTCATGAGGCGTGTCAGCTTCTCGCGTTTCACTTCGGGCTTCTCACTATTCTGTTCTCGCTACTCTCTCTTCGCTAATGCACGCCGGAGCTTCCCTGGAGAGCCGAGGGCTCGGCGCCGAGCCGCCGGATGGCCGTCTCCCACATCGAGCCCAGCGGAATCGAGAAAATGAGGTCGGGCTGCACGGGCGCCATCAGCCACGCCGAATCGGCCAGCTCGATGTCCAGTTGTCCGGCGCCCCAGCCCGCGTAGCCGACCACGATGCGGATCTCTGGGTCCGGAGGCTGGCTCAGGGTGCGCCGGATCAAGTCGGGCGACGCGGACAGGTACACGCCCTCGGTCACCTCCATCGCATCCTCGTCCAGGCTCTTGTCGGCGAGCAGCACCCAGGCGCGCGTGGGCTCCACGGGGCCGCCGACGAACAGGTGCACGTCGGGACGGATGGGCATGGGCGGCTCGGCGCGCACGACCTCGCTGGCGGGCTCGGCCATCTGGCGGTTCACGATCAGGCCGAACGCGCCGTGCGGGCCGTACTCGGCCAGCAGCACCACCGATCGGCTGAAGTTGGGGTCGCCCATCTGCGGCATCGACACCAGGAGAACGGGGGCCAGGGACGGAGCATCGTCGCCCATGCCCCATCGTAACTCTGGAATGGGGATCGGGGATCAGGAGTCAGGAGCCAGGAATCAGGAGTCAGGAATCAGGAGTCAGGAGTCAGGAATCAGGAGCCAGCCGGGCCTTCGCCCACGTGACGGCGTCCCCGACAACGGGGGTGTGGGCGCTGTGCGCGGCGTTTCGGACGCCGTGGCCCGGACGGTCCAGCACGGCCGCCCCCGCCGGGTCTCCGGCATTCCCGATGATGGTGGCGAGGTTCCGTCGCAGCTGCGCCAGGGGGGCGTGCATCATGGCGCTGCCGCGCACCACGCCGTGCAGTTCCTGGTCGGTGCGCTGCCATAGCTCGGTGGCGCGCGCCCCGTCGCGCGGCCGCGGTTGCCACGCGGGATCGCCCGTGATGGGGGGGCCGAGGTTCCACGGGCACACCTCCTGGCAGATGTCGCATCCGAAGAGGTGATTGCCGATGTGGGCACGCTGCCCTTCCGGGATGGGCCCGTCCAGCTCGATGGTCAGATACGAGATGCACTTCGTGGCGTCGAGCGTGCGCGCATCGACCAGCGCGCCGGTCGGACACCCGTCGAGGCAGAGGGTGCAATCGCCGCACTGGTCCGGCCCCGGCGCGTCCGGCGCAAGCGGCAGGCTGGTGGCGACGCCCGCGAGCAGCATCCAGGACCCGAGCTCGGGGTTGATCACGCAGCAGTTCTTTCCGATCCAGCCGAGACCCGCGTGCGTCGCGTAGACGCGCTCCTGGACGTGATGCTTGTCCACGAACACGCTCGCGTCGAACGGGTCGGGATGCTGCTGGCGCATCCACGCGACCAGCGCGTCCAGGCGCTCGGCCAGGACGAGGTGATAGTCGTCGCCGCGTGCGTAGCGCGCGACCCGGACGGCATCCGGTGCATTCCCGGAATCCAGCTCACCGGTGTTGTAGATGCTGCCCGTGACGATGACCGACCGGGCCGACGGCAGGAACTGACGGATGTCCGCGCGCGTGGCGGCAGACTTGTGCATGTAGATCATCTCGCCCGCGTAGCCACGGGCGAGCCAGTCCTCCAGGAAGCCGAGCTCCGGCAGCGCCGCGGCCGGAGCGATGCCGCACAGGTCGAACCCGAGCGCCCGGGCCTGCTGCTTGACGTCCGCGGAAGTCAGCACGCCTCAAGGTACAACAAGAAACCACGAAGGCACGAAGCGCATCACGAAGGACACGATCCCTCTGGGCATAGCCCAAAGGAACCTTCGTGCCGGCCTTCGTGCCCTTCGTGTCTTCGTGGTCTCTATTTTTTAGCCCTTCTTCACGAGCTGCCGGAGCACGTACGGGAGGATGCCGCCGTGCGAGAACGCGGTGAGCTCCTCCGGCGTGTCGATGCGCACGGCCGCCGTGAACGACGTCACGGAGCCGTTCTCGGCGGTGGCCTTAACCGTGACGCGCGAGCGCGGCGTCAGGCCGGCACCCACGCCCTCGATGGCGAAGACCTCATGGCCGTTCAGGCCGAGGCTGGCCGCCGACTGCCCGTCCACGAACTGCAGCGGCAGCACGCCCATGTTCACCAGGTTGCTCCGGTGAATGCGCTCGAAGCTCTCGGCGATCACGGCCTTCACCCCGAGCAGCATCGTCCCCTTCGCCGCCCAGTCGCGCGACGAGCCCGAGCCGTATTCCTTGCCGGCCAGGATGATGAGCGGCACGCCCACGGCCTGGTAGCGCATGGCCGCGTCGTAGATGGGCATCACCTCGTCTCCGGGCAGGAACTTGGTGACGCCCCCTTCGATGCCCGGCACCATCTGGTTCTTGATGCGCGTGTTCGCGAACGTGCCGCGCATCATCACCTCGTGGTTGCCCCGGCGCGCGCCGTAGGAGTTGAACTCCTTCGGACCCACTTCATGGCCCACCAGGTACTGGCCCGCCGGGCCATCGGCCTTGATGTTGCCGGCCGGCGAGATGTGATCGGTGGTGATGCTGTCGCCCAGCACCGCCAGCGCGCGGGCGCCGGTGATGTCGGCCAGCGGGGCGGGCGTCATCGAGAGGTTCTCGAGGAACGGCGGCCTGCGGATGTAGGTGGAGTCGTCGTCCCACGCGAAGCGATCGCCGGTCGGCACCGGCAGCTGCTGCCACCGCGCGTCGCCGTCGAAGACGCTGGCGTACTGCCGGCGGAAGGCGTCGGCGGTGACGCTCGCGAGCATCGTCTGCTGTATCTCCTGTTGGCTCGGCCAGATGTCCTTCAGGTACACCGGCTGGCCATCGCGGCCCGTGCCCAGCGGCTCGGTGGTGAGGTCCACGTTCATCGACCCGGCCAGCGCGTACGCGACCACGAGCGGCGGCGACGCCAGGTAGTTGGCGCGCACGTCCTGCTGGATGCGGCCTTCGAAGTTCCGGTTGCCGCTCAGCACCGCTGCCACCACCAGCCCGCGCTCGCGAATCTCGGACGCAATCTCGTCGGGCAGCGGCCCGCTGTTGCCGATGCACGTGGTGCAGCCGTACCCCACCAGGTTGAAGCCGAGTTGATCCAGGTAGGGCTGCAGGCCCGAGCGCGTCAGGTAGTCGGTGACCACCTTCGAGCCGGGCGCGAGCGAGGTCTTCACCCACGGCTTCTGCTGCAGGCCCTTCTCCACGGCCTTCTTCGCGAGCAGGCCCGCGCCAATCATCACGCTCGGGTTCGACGTGTTGGTGCAGCTCGTGATGGCCGCGATGACGACCGACCCATGTTCGAGCTGGGTCTGGACGGCCACGGCAGCCGAGCCTGCCGAGGCGGCTCCGCCACGAACCGCCGCGACCTTCACGCCCTTCTTCAGCTCGTCGAGCGACCCGGCAAACGACGTCTTGGCGCTCGACAGCGACACGCGATCCTGCGGGCGACGCGGCCCGGCAAGGCTGGGCACCACGGTCGCGAGGTCCAGCTCCAGCGATTCGCTGTAGACCGCGTCGGGCGAGGCATCCGTGCGGAACAACCCCTGCGCGCGGGCGTACGCCTCGACCAGCGCCACCTGCTTGTCGTCGCGACCGGTCAGGCGCAGGTAGTCCAGCGTCATCTCGTCGATCGGGAAGATCGCGACGGTCGCGCCGTACTCGGGGCACATGTTCCCGAGGGTCACGCGGTCGGCAATCGTCAGGTGCGCCAGGCCCGGGCCGAAAAACTCCACGAACTTGCCGACCACGCCCTTCTTGCGCAACGCCTCGGTGATGGTCAGCACCAGGTCGGTGGCCGTCGCGCCCTCGGGCAGCCGGCCGGTCAGGCGATAGCCGAGCACCGGCGGGATGAGCATCGAGCTCGGCTGGCCCAGCATCGCGGCCTCCGCCTCGATGCCGCCCACGCCCCAGCCCACCACCCCCAGTCCGTTCACCATCGTCGTGTGCGAATCGGTGCCGAACACGGTGTCAGGGTAGGCGACGACGCCGCCGTCCTGTTCGTCGCGGCACACCACGCGCGCCAGGTACTCGATGTTCACCTGGTGGACGATGCCGGTCTCGGGCGGCACGACGCGGAAGTTCCGGAACGCGGTCTGCCCCCAGCGCAGGAACACGTAGCGTTCCTTGTTGCGGTGGTACTCCAGGTCCGCGTTCAGCTCCAGCGCGTTGGCCGTGCCGAAGTGGTCCACCTGCACCGAGTGGTCGATGACCAGCTCCACGGGCTGCAGGGGGTTCACCTTGTCGGGGTTCCCGCCAAGGGCGACGATGCCGTCGCGCATGGCGGCGAGGTCCACGACGCAGGGCACGCCCGTGAAGTCCTGCAGCAGGACGCGCGCGGGCATGAAGGAGATTTCTTTCTCGCCAATCGCCGCCGGGCTCCAGCCGGCCAGCGCGCGGATGTCGTCGGCCTTTACGAAGCCGTTGTCCTCGCGCCGCAGCAGGTTCTCGAGCAGGATCTTCAGCGAGAACGGCAGGCGGTCCACGCCGGGGAACCCGGCCTTCGCCAGCGCGGGGAGGCTGTAGTAGTGGATGGTCTCGCCGCCCACGGCGAGAGTGGTGCGTGTCTTGAAGGTGTCGAGGCTGGACATGATGTGATCCAGCGGATCATACCAAGGAAGCGCAGGAGGGGCGTCCCCCGCGCCGCCCGGGCGCTACTTCCGGCGCAGGGGGATGTCCAGTTGGCTGGAGCGGGTCGTGTCCACTTCGGCCCGGTACAACAGCGTCGTCCCCTGCGATACCTCAACCATGTAGCGGCCGCTCGCGAGGTTCCCGAACAGGAAGCCGCCGTCGCGCGCCGTGTTGGCAATGCGGATGGGCGCCTTCGACTGCCGGGGCGGGGTGAGCTTCACCTGCAGGTTCTGGATGCCGTCCCGGCTGTCGGCGTCGAAGACCCGGCCCCGGAAGTCCGCCGACTGGGCCTGAAGGACCGGGGACGCCAGGGCCAGGACGGTCAGGACGGCCACGAGCAGGCGGCTCATGGCTGCCCTCCGACGAAGTCGGCGGAGACCGGGGCGATGACGGGCTGATAAGGGCTCGCCTCGGCGACGACGGGCTTGAAATGGACCTCGATCTCGCCGCCATCGGTCGTGCGGCGCGCGCTCTCCTCGCCCAGGACCTGGCCGTTCACCACCAGCAGCACCTTGTAGTCCTTCTGGTTCCGCCCGATGAACGGCACGCGGATCTCGAAGTCGCCCTTCGCCGTTCGGGCGTCCTGGTCCACCGATGCGTAGATGAGCACCGGGTACATGTGCGCATCGACGGGCCCCTTGATCCGCACTGTTTCCACGCGCGCGTAGTCGGAGAGGTTGTTGACGGTGTAGAGGGGATAAATGAGGGGGAAGAACCCCAGCGCAAACAGCGTGAGCGCCGGGTAGTTGTTCTTGAACCCGCCAATCGGCGTCGAAATCTCGATCGGCTGCTTCGACTCGGCATCGATGTAGATCTTCTCCGTGTAGATGAGCCATATGCCGCCCACCACCATGAACACGCCCGTGAGTGCGCTCACGAAGTAAAGCCAGAGTCGGGGGTCTTCCATGTTGCCTCCTACTGGGTCTTCAGGAACTCGATCAGCGCTGCCTTCGTGTCGGGTGGGAGGGCCGTTCCGTAGGCGTGGCCACCGTTGCCATTGCCGGGCTGGCGGGTGTCGATCGCCATGCCCGCGCGCTCGGCATCGGGCCCGGTCGACACGAAGCCCACGCGCGCCGGGTCGTACACGTCGTAGCCCCGGAAGAAGCGCGCGGGCCGGAGATCCGGCGGCTCCAGCAGATCCGCCATCGTCGGGACCGATCCGTTGTGCAGGTACGGCGCGTTCAGCCAGGCACCCGAGAGCGGCATGGCGACGTAACCGTCCGTCTTCCGGAACGAACGGAACTGCCACGGCCGCCCGGCCGCGAGATCGTTGAACGCCGCGGCCGACGCCGCCGTCCAGGCGTCCAGCCGGTGCCGGTCGGTCCCGATCTCAGCGACGGGAATCACCTCTCCCATGCGCGCCCCGTTCGTGGCGTGGCATGCCCCGCATTCGGTGGTGAAGACCTCGCGCCCACGGGCCACGAGGACGGCATCGGTCGCAAACGGATACGGCGGCGGCGGAAGGCCTCTCACCCAGCCGCCCACCGTCTCGACGCTCTCGAGATCGACCGACTTCACGCTGGCGCCGTTGCCGAGGGCCGAGCCGACGAGCACCTCGCGCAAGGCCGGGTTGATGCCGTCCCAGTGAAACGCGCGGCCATCGCGCAGGCCGAGGGCCCAGAGGGGCGTCATATCGGAGGTGCCGATCGATGCGTCCACCGGCTGGCGCAGCTGCCGGAACTTGAACGGATTGATCGAGTCGATGCGCCCGGGGCCCCAGTCGGGCCGCGTGTCCATCCACCGGAACTCCTCGCGGCGGCGAGCGAGCGCGCGCCTCGTCCCCGGCACGAGCGCGACGCGATAGGCCAGCGCATCGAACCACGACACCGACCCGATCTCGCCCGCGGCGGCGAGAATGCGCGACGCGGTGAAGCGGGGATCGGCGGCCGCGGCCTCGAGGAATCGCGAGTACGCCTGCGGCACCGCAATGGTGGCGGCGCCGCCGGGCACCAGCACGCGGCTCGCGTCCGGCGCGGTGCGGTAGGTGGCCGTGTGGCAGAACGCGCAGTTGACGGCGACGCGCGCGGACCCCAGCACATCACGCTTCGAGAACCCGATCGGCAGTTCGCGACCCGGCTCCCACACGAAGCCGAGCGACGCGTAGCCGCCGGGCAGCAGGTCGGGGAACAGCCGGGGCAGGGCCTGCCAGATCCAGTACGGCAGGCCTTCCTCGGACTCGATGCCCACCGAGCCGTACTTGAAGTGATCCGCGGGCGAGACCGCCGGCTGCGCCCCCGCGCGGCCGGACAGCCCCAGCGCCACGAGCGACGCCGACAGCAGCAGCAGGCGGGTCATCGCGTCTTCAGGTACTCGATCAGCGCCTCGCGGTCGGCAGCCGAGAGTTCCCGCCCATAGAGGTGGCCGGCGTTGCTGTTGCCGCGCAGGCTGGTGTCGAACCGGACGCCCTCACGCTCGGCGTCGGGCCCTTCGGCCACGAAGCCCACGCGCGGCCAGTCGTACACGTCGTAGCCGCGGTAGAACACCGCCGGGCGCTCTTCGGGGAACAACAGCGCGCGCAACGTGGGCACCGAGCCGTTGTGCAGATAGGGCGCGCGCAGCCACACGCCGTCGAGCGGCATGTTGGCGTAGCCGTTGGTCTTCCGGAAATGCGAGAACTTCCAGGGCTTCCCCGTACCGATGGTGTTCATCTTCGCCACCAGCTCGGGGGTGAACGATCGCACGCGTTCGGGATCGGTGCCGATCTCGTCCGCGGGCGTCACCTGGCCGACGCGCGCGCCGCCAAACGCGTGGCATGCGGCGCAGGAGGCCTCGTACACCGCGCGACCCGGCTCCACGCGCGACTGGTCGATGCGCGCCTCGGGATAGGGCGGTGCCTTCAGGTCGAGCGTCCACTGCGCGATGCGGTCGAGCGAGGCCAGGTCCAGCGACGTCTCGGTGGCGCCCGCGCCAATCGCGGCGCTCTTGTTCCGCTCTTCCACCATGTCGTTGTTGCCGTCCCAGTGCAGCCACAGCCCCTGGCGCGGCCGCTGGTTGAAGAGCGGCGGCAGGTCGGCGGTGCCCACGGTGCCGTCGGCCTTCAGGTCGAAGCCGAACATCCGCTTGTAGGGATTGAAGGTGTCCACGCGGCCGGGCCCTTGCGGCGGGCGGTCGTGGAACCACGCGTTCTGCTCGGCGCGCTCGAGGATGCCGTCACGCGTCTGCTTGATGACGAAGAAGCGATAGAACAACGCGCTGAACCACGAGAACTCCGGATCCTGCTTCCGGACGGCCTCGATCATCGTTCCCGCCTCGAACCGCGGATCCTGCGCGCAGGCGGTGAGGAAGTTCGCATAACCCTGCAAATCCATCTGGTGTGCCGGCATGCCGAGCACGATCTGGCGGGGCGCCGGCGGCGACTCGCGCCACGTGCCGGCATGGCAGGTGGCGCAGTTGAGGCCGACCAGGCCCACGCGATCCTCGACGTACGTCGTGCCGATGGGCCGGCCCCGGGGGGCGTTGGGCTCCATGATGAACCCCAGCCGCTCGTAGCCCTGCCCGGGCCGATTCGGCAGCTTGTCGGCGAACAGCACCGGCAGCACGCGCCAGATCGGATACGGGACGCCGACGGTTTCCTCGCTGCCGAACGACCCGTACTTGAAGTGCGTGGCGATGTCGTCCTGCGCAGCGACGCGGGTCGAGACCGAGCCGACGGCGCACATCAGCGCGCCGACGGCCAGCCCGAGGGCCACCAGGGGCCTGCGGGTGGCCTGAGAGGCGAGGAGCCCCCGCTGCGTCATCTGCGTCATCGGCGGCTTCTGCGGCCAGGCATCGGTGTCGCTCATCGTCACACCCCCTGGAACGGCTGCGGCTCGAACACCGACATGATCTGCCGCACCATCTCGTCGCGAGAGGCGAAGCGCGTCTCGTCGTAGCAGCCGAGCGGGTTCTCCACCACGTTCACCAGGCACTTGTTGCAGTAGGTGCACGGCCGGGCCGCGCGGTCGTCGCCGCGCGCGAAGATCTGCACGAGGTCGCGGTTGGCCACCAACGGCCGCGCCGCGCTCACCGCGTCGCAATCGCCACGCGTGATGGCGGCCCGGATGACGGAGGCCGTCTGGAAGCCGCCCGTGCAGATCACCGGGATCGTGACGGCCTGCTTGATGGCCCGCGCCTCCGGCAGGTTGGCGCCCTCGATGGCGTCGAGGTCGCCCGCCGCGTCGTTCCACGCCCGCCGCGCGATGCGTCCGGTCACGCCGCGGAACAGCAGGTAGTTGAGGAACGTGCGCTCGCCGCTCGAGATCATCGCGTCGTACGCGCGCTCGAGGTCTTCGATGGGCAGGTCCTTCCCCTTGGGGTTCATCGGGTGCGGGAAGAAGCTGCCCGTGGAGACGTGGATGGCATCCACCCCCGCCTGCTCGAGCCAGCGGCACACCTGCACCGATTCGGCCAGGGTGTTCCCCGACGGCCCCCGCTTGAACAGCGCCAGCACGTCGTCGTGATCCACGGCGCTGATCTTCATCTGCAGGTGAAAATCGTTGCCCACCCGCGCGCGGATGGCCCGCACGATGTCCAGCACGAAGCGGGCGCGATTCTCGAGGCTGCCGCCGTACTCATCAGTCCGGTCGTTGATCGCGGAGCTGAGGAACTGCGTGATGAGATACCCGTTGGCGCCGTGCAACTCCACGCCGTCCAGCCCGGCCTCGCGCGCGCGGCGCGCGCCCTCGGCGAAGCTCTGCACCACGTCCTTGATCTGCGGGATGGTCATCCGCTCGCAGCGGAAGCCGTGCACCGGGTCGGACTTGTCGGTCGAGCTGAGCCCCACCGGATACTCGATGCCGTTGACGTCGCGCTGGCGGCCTCCGTGGCTCAGCTGCAGGATGTACTTGCAGTCGTGCGCGTGCACGGCCTCGCCCACCTTCCTCCAGAAGGGGATGCGCGAGTCGTGGTCGATCATCGCGTAGTTCGGTACGATGCGGCCGCGGAGGTGCACCGGCACGAACGACGAGATGATGGCGCCCACGCCGCCCTTCGCGAACGACGCTTCCCAGTTGATGCGGGCCTGGTTGCCCGAGCCGTCGTAGTTGTCGAAGCGCCCCGAGATGTTCGACCGGAGCACGCGGTTCTTGACGGTGAGGTTCCTGAACGCCAGCGGGTGGAACACGATGTCCTGTGGCATGGCTCGGCTCCCGTCAGAAGGTCTTCAGGTACTCGATGAGCGCCCACTTGTCGGCGTCGGGCATCGTCGAGCCGAAGATGTGGCCCTTGTCGAGGATGAAGTCGGGCGCCTTGTTGTTGTCCAGCATGCGGCGGAACACCCGCTCGTCGGAGATGAGGTTGAGGATGAAGCTGCGCCGCACGATGTCGGGCAGCCGTGTCGGGTCCACGCGCGCCACGTAGTCCACGGGCGTGCCGGCCGGGATACGAACGCGCCGCTCGGTCCCGCTGATGGTCACCCAGCTGTCCACGGTCGTGACGGGAATGGACTGCACGCCGAGCCGCCGCTCGGGCCACAGCATCTTCTGCATCCCATCCATGAACGCGGTGAGGCGTCCCTGCACAGAGGGGTCCTTGACATACACGCCGACCGAGTTGTTGTGCAGGTAGGGTGCCGTCGCCCAGATGCTGGTGAGCGAGGCCGTCCGGTAGTAGCCACGTCCCCCGCCCGGCAAGTCGAAGCTGAGGGGTTTGGTCGGATCCTGCGGGTTGTACAGGTTCGACACCTTCCCCACGGCCGGCAGCGACTTGTAGGTGTCGGACGAGAATTGATCCCAGATATTCCCGCGCGTGGCGTTGGTGGCCAGCGCGCGTGCCGCATTGGTGCCGAGGAGCGCGATGCTGTAGCGCTTGTCATCCGACAGGAAGTTGCCTTCGAGGAAGTCGGGGCGTTCCACGGCCTCCTTGAACCAGGCTCCCTGGTCGGCCGTGCCAGCGGGTGGGCGCTTGCTGGAATGGCACGTCGCGCAGTGCTGGGCGAACGCCTGGCGCCCCGCCCTCAGCGTGTCGGCCGACGCCGTCAGGTGCGCGGCTCCGCCCGGCGCCTCCTTCAGCAGCAACGGCTCCATCGTCTTCAGGAACGCCTCGGCATTCGCCATCCGCGCTTCGGTCTGCACCCAGTCGGGGCAGTTCGCCCGGGCGTGATCCATGTCGAAGGGCTCCTGCTTCTTCGCGATCCCCAGGACCGGGTCGTGCCGCGTCACCCAGTAGTCCCCGCACATGCCGATGTTCACGTAGACGCGCAGCGACGCGCCGGCCACGCCCACCGAGTCGGAGCCATCCTTCAGGATGTGGTGCACGGCGCGCATCGTGCCGTCGCGCATGCGCTCCTCTTCCGTGGGACGCGCCTCGAGGTTGAAGATGGTGTTGATGGCGTTCGGGTTGTTGATGTGGTCCGTCGCGAAGCGCGAGGTGTCGGACGTGCCCGCGGGCTGGCGCGCCGCCACGTGCCAGCGGAAGTCGTCCGGCTTCATGTTGAGGCTGAAGAGCTTCCCTTCCTCCCAGTACTGGTTGCCGATCGTGCCCGCGAGGTTGTCCCACGTGGGTCGCTCGGGATCGGACGGCGGGTTGAGGGGATTGAAGCCGATGTGGCAGAAGCCACACGTCATCCCGATCAGGTACGGGGGCTCCATCGTCCCGGGGTGTTCGAGGTACTTCGCGGCATCCCAGTTCGCCGGATCGAACTTCGGGTTGGTGAACTTCCGCAGGCCCACGATGCCGCTGGCTTCGCCGGGAACCCCCGGCACCGCCCCCTGATCGCAGCGGTCCATCCACAGGCCGTACTGGTCGGGAGCGGTCGCGGCCTCGCAACCGGGCTGCGTGATGGCGCCCAGGTCGCGGAATCGCCAGCCGTGGCGCCGGCTGTCCACGTAGTTCAGCAGGTTGACGTTGCCGTCCGTGATCCGGGCCATCTCGACCCAGAACCGCTGGTTACCGCCCGTCCAGAAGTACCAGGTGTCGCGGCCCTCACGCTGCTCCGGCGTGAGGTAGCGACTGGCGTACCCGTAGTCGTTGCCAGAGGTGCCGGGTTGTTCCGCATGCGCCACGGCCGGCGCGCGGCTGGCGGCCATACCCAAAGCAACGGCGAAGAGACCTGCGGAAAGGCCGCCGGCGGCGGTCACTGAGGCGCGGCGAGGGCTGAATGTGGTCACGGCTACCCGCTCCTTGTCGGAAACAGAACCGAAGCGTGCGCCGGGGGGAGCGGTATCACAGCACAAAAGCCGCGCCAGCGCACGCGCCAATTCACCTCTGGTGGTGACGGCCGCCGTGCCAGCGTTTCAGCGGGCGACCGGCGTTTCACCGGGACGAAAGGAGGAACTGGCGGGCCACCTCCGCGGGCGGCCGCTTGTCGCGGTCCACGGCGGCGTTGAGCCGCCTCATCTGTTCGGCCGAGAGGCGGCCCCTGAGGGCCCTCAGCGCCGGCTCCACGCCGGGCAGGGTGCGCAGCAGGCTGGTCCGCGCCACCGGCACGGCGTCGTAGACGGGGAAATACGAGCGGTCGTCGGCCAGCACCACCAGCTGAAGCGCCTCGATGAGGCCGCTGGTGGCATCACCCGCCGTGACGTCGATTTCCCCGGCGGCCAGGGCGCGGTAGATGAGGTTCAGGTCCATCACCCGCGGCGCCGCGGCGAATCCCAGCCCGTAGGTCGACGCCAGCCCCTCGAGGCCGTCGGGCCGTTCGAGGAACTCATAACCGAACCCGGCCGTCAGTCGGGGCGCCGCGCGCGCCAGGTCGCTGATGCTGCCCAGTCCCTCGCGCGCCGCGAGGTCGGCCCGCGTCAGAATGGCGAACGTGTTGTTGAAGCCAAGGCGTGGCAACACCGTGACGCCGAGCGGCAGGTAGCGCTCCCGCACGCGGGCCAGCACGGCCTCCGCGTCCGCGGACGGCGGCTCGCCGAAGATGGCGGTGAGCGCGGTGCCGGTGTACTCCACGTACACGTCGATATCGCCCGCGACCAAGGCCCCGTGCGCGATGGCGGTGCCGCCCAGGTTGAAGCGCCGCTCCACCGTCATCCCGGTCGCGCGCTCGATCTGCTGGGCGACGATCTCCCCGAGCACGATCTGTTCGGTGAAATTCTTCGAGCCGACGACGATGCGATCGGGCCCGGTGGCCGCGCGGACCCACCATCCCGCGGCGCCCAGCGCGAGCAGCACGAGCAGTCCGACGAGCGTGGCGGGGTGCGTCCGCCCACGCGATCGCGGGCTCGACCAGCGCCCGAACCATGCCAGCCCCCCGTCGGCCAGCAGCGCCAGCAGCGCGGCCGGGAGCGCGCCGGCAAGGATGACCGTGGCATCGACCATCGCCAGGCCCCGGAAGATATAGTCGCCGAGGCCCCCCGCGCCGATGGCCGAGGCAATGGTGGCGGTGCCCACCCCGATGACCACCGCCACGCGCACACCTGACTGGATGGAGGGTTGGGCCAGCGGCCACTCCACCTGCCATCGCACCTGTCGAGGTGTCATCCCCATGGCCACCGCGCACTCCACGACTGCCCGGTCCACGCCCTGGATGCCCGTGATGGTGCCTCGCAGGACGGGAAGGATGGCGTAGAGCGTCAGGGCCACGAGCGCCGTGCGCGTGCCGATGCCGCCGATGAACGGCAGGGGAATGAGGAACCCGAACAGCGCGAGGCTGGGAATGGTCTGCGCGAGGTTGGCGAGCCCGACGATGGGCCTGGCCAGGCGCGGGCGATGGGCCGCAACGAGACCCAGCGGAATCCCGATGGCCGCCGCCACGAGGCTCGACAGCACCACCAGTTGCACGTGCTCGGCCACGCGCGCCGCGAACTCGACGCGATGCTCGAGCAGGAAGCGCCCGAGCGCGCTAAGCATGGCCCCCCGGGCGCAGGTCGAGCAACGCGCGCACGGCAGGGTGCGTCGAGGCTTCGAGCGCGGCGACGGTGTCGCAGGCCACCACCTGCCCGGCCTCCACGACGGCGATGCGGTCCGCCAGGCTGGCGGCCTCCACGAGATCGTGGGTGACCAGCAGCACGGTGCGCCGCCAATTGGCCTGCAGGCGGCGGAACTGTCGATGAAGCTCGCCGCGCGTGATGGGATCTACGGCGCCGAACGGCTCGTCCATCAGCACCACCGGCGGATCGCCCGCCAGCGCGCGCGCCAGGCCGACGCGCTGGCGCTGGCCGCCCGACAACTGGTCGGGCCAGCGGTCCCTGAACTCGGCCGGCGGCAGCCCCGCGGCGTCCAGCAACTCGTTCACGCGCGCCGCGATGCGATCGTCGGCCCATCCGAGCAGGCGGGGCACCGTCGCGACGTTCGCGCCAACCGTCCAGTGCGGGAACAGACCCACCTCCTGGATGACGTAGCCTGTGTGCCGGCGGAGATCCACCGGGTTCCAGTCGGCAACCTTGCGCCCGTCCACCCGCACCTCGCCCGACGTGGCGTCGAGCATGCGGTTCACGCACCGCAGCAGCGTGGTCTTGCCGCTGCCGCTTCGTCCCACCAGCGCCACCACCTCGCCGCGCGCCACCGACAGCGTCACCCCGCGGAGCACCTCCGCATCGCCGCGCCGGAACGAGACGTCGAGGAACGCGATCATGGCTCCCAGAACATCATCAGCGACACCGAGGGCCAGGTGCGCGTCTTGCCTTCGAAGTCCACCCCCTCCTGTCGCCACGTGGCGCGGACATCGCCCCGCAGCCCAAGCGAGCGGCGCTGACCGTGGCCGCCGCGCAGCCAATACCGCGCGCCGCCTCCAAGGTAGTAGACACGGCCCGTTTCGACGAGCGTGCGCTCGTCGTACAACTGCCGCAGGTAGCCCGCACCGCCCGTCACGAAGGGCCGCATCCGGCCGACGATCGGCCGCGGAAGCTGCCACACGGCGCCGACATCGATCACATACTGCGCCAGCCGTTCGGCCTCGAGCTCGATCGGCGAGGCCTCGGCGTCCTGCGACAGCGCGGTGGTGATGCCCGGCTCCGCATAGGCCAGGCCGAGCTCAATGGAGAGGTGACGCGTCAGCGAATATCCCACCCGCGCCTCCACCCCGGTCGCGCCGTCGATGGACGAATCGGCGCGGAACAAGGTGAACGGCGGGGCGCTGGACCCGACGCCGTTCCCGCGGAGGTCGGCCGCGGCATCGCCAATCGGGTAGCCGCCCGTCCATGCCAGCCCGCCACTGAGCGCCACGCGATGCCGCCGCAGGGATGGCCCCTCGGTGCTGCCTTGCGCCCGAGCGGTCCCGACGGCGAGCAGGCAGCCGCACGCGAACACGACGAGCACGTGGAGCCGGGCTCCGGTCACTTCGGTTCCACCTGGATCTCCACGGCACCCGAGGAACCGCCGCGCGGCGCCACCATCATCCTCGGCGCATAGGTCACGTTGAAATCCACGTCCACGTCGCCCGACAGAAAGCTCTCCACGTCGGCATCATCGAGCGGCTCGACCCTGAGGATGTAGGGACCCGGCTCGAGCCCGGCCACGACGAACTCGCCGTCGGCACTGAGCGTGAATCCGCCGACCAGTGCCCCGGTTGCCGGATGGAAACCCACGACGTGCGCCCCGTACACACCGCGGCCGTTCTTCACGACGCGCCCCCGGATGCTGCCCGTGTCGCCGCGATCGGCATCGGCCGCGTACAAGTCCATCACCGCAGCCGCGTCATCCGCCTGCAGCACGCGGTCGGCGACCGAGCCGGCGGGGAGCGCGATGGGAAACATCACCGCACCGGACCCCAGCACGCGGCGGCCACCGGTGGCCGTGCGCTCGGTCTCGCCGATCGCCGAGTGCCCCAGCCCGACGAAGTGCCCGAGCTCGTGCAGCACCACCGATTCCAGGTCCACCCGCCCGGCTTCGCCCTGCGGCGCGACCGACCACTGGAACCGCGTGTTGAAGAAGATGTCCGCTTCGATGAGGGCGCCCGTGGCCGCGTCGAGCAGCAGGCTCGTGGCGCCCAGCACCCGATCGAGGTCCGGACGTTCGAGAAACCCCAGCGTGTTGCGCCCATCCATGCCCGTCGGAGGCGCGTTGGTGAACCCCTGGAACGCGAAGCCGAGCGTCGTGCCGGGCACCGCCTGCCAGGTGGCCGCCGCCCGGCCGACCGCGGCGCCGAACTCGGTCGCCGTCACACCAGGAATGTCGCGCTCGTTGACGAAGTAGCGCACGGGCGCCGACGCCCACTTCACATCGACCGTGCGATCCCCGATGCGGAAGCCGAACTTCAGGTAGGCCAGCGCCGGCGCCGGTTGCGCCAGCCCCATCAGCGCCACCATCGCGAACGCCACCAGGCGCCTCATCGCAACACCTGCGCGCTGCGCACCGCCGCGCCGAACGCGGCCATCGACAACGGGCGCCGCGCCGGATCTCCACGGACAAGGCGGCCTGGCGCCCCTCCGGTGTCGATGATGGGCGGCACCACCATCAACGCGCCGGATGCCGCGTCGCCGGTCACGCGGAACACACCCTGTGTCGTGCCCGTGACAATCGGGATGGAGGGGCCCGTGGCTTTCAGGAACAGCACCACGCGATCGCCGACCGAGAAGCGCGCGGCGCCGGGAATGATGTTGACGAACGTCCCGACCTGCCCCCCGGGCACCCGCACGGTGAGCTCTTCGCCCAGATTCCCCTTGAAATAGTCGAACGCTTCGATGCGCACGAGGCTCTCGATACCCCGGCGATCAGCGGTCCACTGGCCGTGTGCCTCGGCCACGCGCCCGTGGACGATGGCGATGGAGTCGTCAACGAGCTCGGCGAATGACAGGGGTTTGACGGTGATGGCCGACAGCGGAAGGCTGCTGACCAGGATGAGGGCAAGGACGAGAGCACGCATCCAGAGAGTGTAGCGGCAGATCAGGCCCTTTCGGCGACCTCCATCACGGCCTCGGCGGCGCGAGCGCTGGCGCCGGGCCCGCCGAGCGCGGTCTTCACCTCGCCCAGGGCGCGCACCATCGCCTCGCGCTTCGCGCTGTCGGTGAGCAGGGCGACGGCTTCGTCGGCGACCGCTTCGGGGGTGCACTCGTCCTGGATGAGCTCGCGCACGATCCGCCGCCCCGCGATGAGGTTCACCATCGCGTACATGTCCACCTTCGCCAGCGGCTTACCCAACGTGTAGGTGAGGGGCGACAGCTTGTAGAGCACCACCATGGGCCTGGCGTGCATGGCCGTCTGCACCGTGGCCGTGCCCGACGCGGTGAGCACCACGTCGGAGGCGCTCAGTACATCGTCGGTCCGGCCTTCCACCATGCGCGTGACGCCGGGCGTGTCGCGTGCCGGGACGTCGGTCGCCCGGTCCACGAACGGCGCGAACCACGGATCCGCAAGGTGCGGAGCGCGGGCCACGAGGAACTGCACACCCGGGACGCGCCGCGCGATCCGCGCGCGGGCGTCGGCCAGCACCGGTGCGAGGCGCTCCAGCTCGTTCGCGCGGCTGCCGGGCAGGAGCGCCACGACGGGCCGCGCCGGGTCGAGGCCGAACTGCCGCCGCAGGGTCTGACGGTCCGCCGATGGCGCCGTCATCTCGAGCAGGGGGTGTCCCACGAACCGCACGTCTACGCCCTCGCGGCGGTAGAGTTCCTCCTCGAACGGGAAGATCACCAGCACGCGGTCCACCAGCGCCTTCATCGTCTTCATGCGGCCGGGCCGCCAGGCCCAGAGCTGCGGGCTGATGTAGTAGACGATGGGCACGCCGAGGGCTTTCACGGCACGCATGAGCCTGAAGTTGAAGTCGGGATAGTCCACGAGCACGAGCACGTCGGGACGCTCGTCACGCGCCGCCGCCACCAGCCGCTTGTAGGCAGCCCACGAGCGGGGCAGCACCTTGAGCGCCTCGGTGAGGCCGGTGACCGACAAGCCGTGAAAGTCGGCCACGAGCCTCGCGCCCGCGTCAGCGAGCCGCTCGCCTCCGAGGCCGAACGCCTGCAGGTGCGGGTCGCGCGCGGCGAGGGCGCGAACCAGCGCGCCGGCGTAGAGGTCGCCGGACGGCTCGCCGCACGAGATCATCACCTTCACGGTTTCTTGAGGTCGGCCGACAGCAGGTCCAAGCGGTCGATGGGAATGCGCTCGTACTCGCCGAAGCCGATGCCCTTGAGGCTGCCGACGAACTGCTCGGCGTTGCCCACGAGCACCACGGAGAGCCGATCCGGCCGCACGAACGCGCGCGCCACCCGCTGGATGTCGTCGGGGGTCACCCCGAGGATCCGCTCGCGGTACTTCGGCAGATCGTCCACCGACAGCTCGTAGAAGAGCTGGTTCAGCACCTGCGTCGCCAGCTGGTCCGGCGTCTCGATGGTGAGCGGGAAGTGTCCCACGGCGTAGTCCTGGGCCGCCTCGAGCTCTCCTTCGTTCACGCGCTCGCGCTGCAGGCGGGAGAACTCGTCGACGACCACGCGCAACGCCTCGGCGGTGCTCCCGGTCTGCGTATCGGTATCGGCCACGATGGCGCCGCTCCACTTGTAGCTGTCGAGGTCCGCCGCCGCGCCGTAGGTGAGCTGGCGCTGGCTGCGCAGCACCTGCTGCAGGCGGTTGGCGCCCTCGCCCCCGAGGATCTTCACGGCCTGGTCCAGGGCTTCGTAGTCGGCGTGCTTGCGCGGAATGCCCAGGTGGCCGACGCGGATCTCGGTCTGTACCGCGTCCGGCCGATCGATGACGACGACACGCTTGGTCGGCTCCGGAGGCGCGATGGGATTGAAGGCCGGCACCTCGCCGGGCTTCCAGTCACCGAAGTACTTCTCGATGCCCGCCATGGCGTCGGCATGCGACACGTCGCCCACCACGGCCACCAGGGCGTTGTTCGGGACGAAATGCGTCCGGTGGAAGTCGACGAAATCGGCGCGCGTCAGCGACTGCAGCGACTGGGGCGTGCCCGAGCCCGGCATGCCGTAGGGATGGAACCCGAAGATGAGGCGGTCGATGACCATGCCAGCCACCGAGTCGGGATCCTCGGCCGCCACCTTCAGCCCCGACAGCGCCTGTTGCCGCTGCCGATCGATCTCTTCCTGCAGGAACGTGGGACGCCGCACGACGTCCGACATCAGCGCCAGGCCGGTGGCGTAGTCGTCCTTCATCACCACCGTGTTCACGAAGCTCAGGTCCGTGCCGGCGCCGGTGCTGAGGATGCCCCCGATGAAGTCGACCTCGTCGGCCAGCTGCTGCGCGGTGCGGTTGCCCGCGCCCTGGTCGAGGAGCGTGGCCGTGAGCATCGCCACGCCCATCTTGCCCTTCGGGTCCTGCGCGGCGCCTGCGCGCACGATCATCCGCACGCTGACGGCGGGCTGCTCGTTCTGGCTCACCAGCACCACGGTCAGTCCGTTGGCCAGCTTGCGGACCTCGAAGGGCGGGAACGACACCGGGCGCGGCTGCAGCGGCCGCGGGGGGAACTCGCGCGGCCACGACTGCGCGGTCTGCCCCACCGCGACCGAGGTCAGCACGGTGAGGGCCAGCGCCGCGACCACGAACGTCCTCATCAGCGTGCCTCCGCCGCGCCCTGCGCGGCCGTGCCCTTCGGCATCACGTGAATGACGACGCGGGTCTCGGGCCTGAAGTAGGTCTGCGCCACGCGCTGCACGTCGGCCCGGGTGATGTTCTGGAAGATGTCGAACTCGCCATCCGCCGTGGTGATGTCGGCGTGCAGCACCTCGGCGTGGGCCAGGTGCGTGGCCTTCTGCTGGACGGTCTCACGACCGAGGATGTAGTCGCGGGCAAACTGGTTCTTCGAGCGCTGCAGCTCGCGCGGCGTCACGCCGTCCGCCTTCATCTTGTCGAGCTCGGCGATGAGCGCCTTCTCCACGGCCGCCGGCGTCTGGCCGGGATTGACGATGGCCACGGCGTAGAACAGGTTCGGGTGCTCGATGAGATTGGCCTGCCCGAACGCCGTGAGGGCCAGGCCCGACTCGTACACGAGCTTCTGGTAGATGCGCGAGCTCTGCCCGTCGGAGAGCACCTTGGCCGCGATGTGCAGCGGATAGGCGTCCGGGTGGCCGTCGTAGGTGATGTGGTGCGCCACGACCACGGCCGGCAACGGCACCGCGTCCTCGACGACCGCGCGCTTCTCCTGCGTCTGCGGGGGCTCGCGCGGGATGTCACGCGGGACGGGCTTCTCGGCCTTCGGCACGCGGCCCAGGTACTGGTTCACCAGGTTGACGGCCTGATCCATGTCGAAGTCACCGGAGATGAGCACGGTGACGTTCGACGGCACGTAGTAGGTGGCATAGAAGTCGCGCACGTCGGCCAGCGTCGCGGCGCTCAGGTCCTCCATGCTGCCAATGACGGGGTGCCGGTACGGGTGTGTGGTGAACGCCTGCTCGTAGATGATCTCGTTCAGCCGGCCGTAGGGCTGGTTCTCGATGCGCATCCGGCGCTCTTCCTTCACCACCTCGCGCTCGCGGACGAAGGTGTCCTGGTCGATGCGCAGCGTCGCCATCCGGTCCCCTTCCATCCAGAGAACCAGCGGCAGGAACTGCGACGGCACCGTCTGCCAGAAGACCGTCGTGTCTTCGTTGGTGTAGGCGTTGGCCTGCCCGCCCACTGACGCCACGATCGAGGTGTGCTGCTCGGGCTCCACGTTCCTCGACCCCTTGAACATCAGGTGCTCGAAGAAGTGCGCGAAACCCGTCCGCCCGGGCTTCTCGTCCTTCGAGCCCACGTGATACCAGAGCTGGACGTTCACGATGGGGGTGGAGCGGTCCTGGTGCAGGATGGCCGTCAGGCCGTTGGGCAGCTGCAGCCGCTGGTAGACGAACTTGGGCGGGCGCGAAGCCGCGTCCACCGACGCGCCCCAGACCAGGGCCGCCGCGACCAGCGCGACACCGTATCTCATCAATCGCTGCATGCGTGTCAACCCCTACTTCTTCTCCAGCTCCGCAATCCGCTGCTCGAGCTCCTTGAGCCGCTTGCGCATCTCGGGAAGCCTGCGGAACACCGCGGAGGCCTTGCGCCACTCCAGATTCGGAATGGCCGGATAGCCCGACACGAACTGCCCAGCCTCGAGCGAGTTGGTGATGCCCGACTGCCCTACCGCTTTGACGCCATCGCCGATGGTGAGGTGGCCGCCGACGCCCACCTGCCCGCCGAACATCACCGCATCGCCGAGCGTGGTGCTGCCCGCGATGCCCACTTGCGCCGCCAGCAGCACGTTACGGCCCAGCAGCACCCCGTGTCCAATCTGCACGAGGTTGTCGATCTTCGTCCCCGCCCGCACCCGCGTCTCTCCCACGGCCGGACGGTCGATCGTCGTGTTCGCCCCGATTTCCACATCGTCCTCGATGACGACCGGCGCCATCTGGGGAATCTTGACGTGCGTGCCATCGCCGGCGGTGGCGAAGCCAAAGCCGTCGCTGCCCACGACCGCGCCGTTCTGCACCACCACGCGCGCCCCGAGCGTGCAGCGCTCGCGTATTGAGACGTGTGCGTGCAGCACGCAGTCGGGCCCGATCGCGGCCCCGTCGCCAAGGACCACGTGCGGGTGCAGGATGGTGCGCGCCCCCACGCGGGCCCGGGCGCTGACCACCGCAAACGGGCCGACCGAGGCCGAGGGCGCGACCTCGGCCGACGGGTCGACCGAGGCCAGGGGATGGACGCCTACTTCGGGCCGATCCGGCGGGGCCAGGATGGCCGCGGCGCGTGCCAGCGTCACATACGGCTCGGCGCTCCTGATCACGGGGCACGGGGCCCCGGTCACGGCGGGCGCGGCAATCACGGCCGAGGCACGAGTCGTGGCCAGCGCGTGCGCGTACTTCATGTTGGCGAGGAAGGTGAGATCGCCGGGGCCGGCCTGCTCGATCCTGGCCACGCGCACGATGTCGGGGCTGCCGTCGCCTTCGAGCGGGCAGCCGAGTGCGGCAGCCAGATCGCCGAGCGTCACGGGGTCGAGAATATCACGCGGGTGGAGCCGCCATCCGCTCGACGAACCGGGCCAGCCGGGGCAGTTGCAGGCGCTCGCCGATTTCGTGGACGAGCCGATACCGCTCGGGCCCGGGCGCCGACATGGCGCGCCCCAGCGTGGTGAGACCCGGGTTGGGCACCACGGTCCAGCGCACCCCGGAGAGCCCGCGCCGCGCGCCGCGAAACGCCAGGAAGTGCCCGACGACGGTGAAGGTGAAGAAGTAGCCGAACAGGTTCGGACCGGGCACGACCATGAACGGCGCTGAAGCAACGAGGCCCAGCGCGTGCACGATCAGCAGCCGCAGGTGCCGGTCGTTGTCTTTCTGCAGCATGGCGCGGAACGTCTGCAGCGCGCCATCCTGAGCCATCGTGTCGGGGATGTGCAGCGTAGCGTCGTTCACGCTGCGCAGGCGCCATAAGAGCCGCTGCTCGGCCACGCGTTCGGCCACCCACCCCATCAGCCAGTGCTGCAGGCGTCCCAGGGTCGTGGGCGGCTGGTGGTGGGGTCGCTCGTGCCGCTGGCGTTCGGCCTCACGGATCATCTCCGAGAACCGCGCGCTCATGCGCGCGAAGAAGCCCGGGGCACTGCCCTGCGCCGGCGCCTCGTCCTCGTCTGCGTGCTCGAAATAGGGCTCGAACCGATCGGCCCCCAGCGGGATGAGATAGACGTTCACACTGTTATGGACGGCGCACGCGGCGGGGAGTTCGCGCCAGCCTGGTGGGCACCGCCGGTCGCCCGGCCTGCTCCCAGGCGCCGATCACCACCGCCGCGACGGCCGTGATCGAATCGTTCAACCGCCGCTCGAGCCCGGGCAGGGCCTCCGCCGTGAACGCCTCGAAGTACTGATCGTCGTAGAACTCGCCGTTCCGGGCAGCCTTCCTGTCGGCCTCGAGCACCGCCCCCGACACGCGGTTGGACGCCAGCAGCACGTCGAACATGAAATCGCGCGGCCTGGTCACCGGATGCGCCGCCGCCGGCGCGATGGTGAGCGCCGCGCGGTTCCGCTCGAACAGCTCGCTCTCCCACCGGCCGTGCAGCCCATGCTGATTGGTGAGCTGGCCGTCGTAGTTCACCACGGAATGGAGCGGCACGTGGCCGTCGGAGACGTAATGGAAGAGGATGGCCGTGTAGAACGCGATGTTGTCGAGGGCGTAGGGCGGAGGGCTCGGCCGCTTCAGCGACTCGAAAGCGCGCTGCAACTGGCCATAGAACTCCTGCACGCGCCACGGCAGCAGGCCCTGCTGGTGGACGAACTCGCGCCCGAATTTCTGCACGGCCGTGTCGTAGTCGCGCGGCAGGGCCTCGAACGGGTACGGCCCGAACGCCTCGTGGTCCATGTCGAGGAAGTGATTCGGGGGCTCGGCCTCGAAGCCCGCGGTCCGCCACATGTCGGGGTCCACCGAACGCTCCACAATGAACGTTCGCCGCTCCTCGAAGAGCGGCCGCAGCGCCGGCGGCAGCAACGCGATGGCCCGATCGGCAATCAGCTTGTGCGCCTCGAATCCCCAGGCGACCGAGGGGACGGGGAGGATCAGCAGCAGGAGCAGGGCCAGGAGAAGGCGCATGAGGGAATTGTACAGAAAGGCACATGGCGAAAGGCCTCAGTCCTCAATCCGCACGCCCAGGCCCGCCCAGCCGACGCGGCCCGAGGCGTCGGAATAGCGATAGTCGTTGAGCCACAGCTGGGGCGGGGACTCGCTGCGATCGATCACGAAGAACGGGAAGCGCGACCATCGCAGGTAGGCCTGCGCCCGCGGCGTGGCCAGCCCGGCCTGGGCCTCGGGCTGGTCGAACCCCTTGTCCACGCCGTACCCGGCGGGCCGGAAGCGCGGGCCGGGCTCGAACCACAGGAAGCCCTTCTCGTAACGATCGCCGGTGTCCACCAGCACCTCGCGCCGGAAGGGGTTGGCGAACACCGGGGTGACCATGAAGCGCGTGTCCGGCGGGCGTCCCGCGCGGGTGAGGCCGTCGCGGACGACCGTGCGGGCCCACAGGTTCGAGGCCAGCATCACGAGCGCGTAGGCCGTGGCCACCGCCAGGGCGACACGCGCCGGCTGCCATGGCGCCGGGGCGCCACGCCGGGCCGCGACCGAGGCCAGCAGTGTCCCGGCGCCGAGAATGGCCCACATCCAGGGATCCACGATGAACAGGGCGTCGCCGTAGAACCAGCGGCCCGAGAACGGCATGAGCAGGCGCAGCCCGTAGCTGTTCAGGTAGTCGAGGAAGATGTGCGAGATGACGCCGATGTACGACAGCAGCAACAGAGCGGCGAAATCCGTGCGATTGGGTGCGGCCGATCGGCGCCGACCGATCGCCCACACGATGCCGGCCAGCGCGATGGGCAGTGCCACCTGCGCCAGCGCGCCGTGCGTCCAGCCGCGGCGGAACGAGACCGGCAGCGTGTCGGTGAGAAACACCGCCACGTCCACGTCGGGCAGGTTCGACGCAATCATCAGCGTGGCCATGCCGTAGCGGGTTCGCGACGCCAGACCCGCCTTGCCAAGCGCGGCGCCGGTCAGGGTGTGGCAGAGGTTGTCCATCAGGGGGCGGGAAACATGTCAGGGGTCAGGGGTCAGGAGTCAGGGGTCAGCAGTCAGGGGTCAGGAGCGATACTGGAGAGCGGATACCGCAGACCGGTCTCACGCCCGCTTGGCGCTGGCCGCGTCCTCTCGCAGGTCCTTGCGGAGCACCTTCCCCACCGGTGACTTCGGCAGCTCGTCGCGGAAGATCACCAGCTTGGGCACCTTGTACGCGGTCAGGGACTCGCGGCAGTGGTCGCGGATCGCCTCAACGGTGAGCCCGCGATCCTTCCGGATGACGTACGCCACCACCCACTCACCGGTGTCCTCGTCCGGCACGCCCACCACCGCGCAGTCCTGCACACCCGGATGCGTGGCAATGACGGCCTCGACCTCGTTGGGATAGACGTTGAAGCCGCTCACCAGGATCATGTCCTTCTTCCGATCGACGATGAAGACGTAGCCCTCCTCGTCCATCACCGCCACGTCGCCCGTGTAGAGCCAGCCGTCGCGAATGGTGCGCGCCGTCTCGTCGGGACGCTGCCAGTAGCCGGGCATCACCTGCGGCCCTTTCACGATCAACTCCCCCGCCTCGCCACCGGGCACGTCACGCCCCTGCTCGTCCACGATGCGCACGTCGGTGCCCGGCAGGGGCACGCCGATCGAGGCGCGCTTCACCCGGTGGAACGGGTTCAACGTCACGACCGGGGAGGTCTCGGTGAGGCCGTAACCCTGATAGATGGGCGTCTTGGTCACCTGCTCCCACCGCTCGCCCACCGCCGGCACCAGCGCCATGCCGCCCGCCACCGAACCGCGGAAGCCCCACGAGGGCTTCTTCAGGAACCAGTCCTCGTGCATCAGGCCGGCGAAGAGCGTGTTCACCCCGGTGAACCACGTGATGGGCTCGGTCTCCATCACGGTCTTGAGGTTGGTGAGCGGGCGCGGGCTCGGCGCGAGGATGTCGCGCCCGCCGGTGACGAAGAACAACATCAGGTTCGCCGTGAACGCGAAGATGTGGTACAGCGGCAGGGCCGTCAGCATCACCTCCTCGCCGATGCGCAGCCACGGCCGCCACACCTGGACGCACTGCTCGATGTTGGCCAGGAGGTTCCCGTGCGTGAGCATCGCGCCCTTGGCCACGCCGGTGGTGCCGCCCGTGTACTGCAGCGCCGCCAGCGTGTCGTGGGTGATCGCCTTCGCGTAGACCCTCGGGTCGGCCCCGGTCGACATCCGCGTGGCGCCTTCGGCCAGCGCCCGCCGGAACGTGACGTGCGGGAAGCTGATGGGCGGGATCATCTTCTTCACGTATTTCTGCACCGCCCACACCACCGCGCGCTTGAGCGTGGGCAGCAGATCGGCGATCGAGACCACGACCACGGTGCGAATCGACGACTTCGGCAGCGCCTCGGCAACCTTCGGGGCGAACAGATCGATGGTCACGAGGCCCACCGAGCCGCTGTCGGCGAACTGGTGTGCCATCTCGGGCGGCGTGTAGAGCGGGTTGGTGTTCACCATCACCACGCCGGCCTTGAGTGCCCCGAACACCACCACCGGGTACGCCAGGCAGTTGGGCATCTGGATGGACAGCCGGTCCCCGGCCTGGAAGCCGGCCACCTCGCGCAGGTACACCGCGAAGTGGTCCGAGAGCGTGTCCACCTCGGCAAAGGTCAGCCCGCCCTGAGAGCCGTTGGGCAGCCCGAGCGTGAAGGCGGTCTTCGGGCCGAACTCCTTCGCCGCCGCGCGCACGAGCGACGGCAGGTGCGGATGTGCAAGAGGCGGAAGGTCGCGCGCGGTCTGGGGGTGGTAGAACTCGGTCCAGGGACGCAGGGGCGGCACCGGCACACGTTACAGGCGCGCGCGGTCGGTGAAAAGCAAAAACCGCCGCTCAGTGCGCACCAGCCGGGCATCGGCACGACAGCAGAGGCCTGAATCTTGCACAATGGACGACGATGTCTCGCCCGTGCGCACTCCTGCTTACCGTGGTGGCGCTGGCCCTGTCCGCCGGGGCCTGCAGCCAGAGCGCCGAATCGCCCACGTCGCCCAGCCCGGGCGGCACCGGCAGCGCCGTCAGCTACACGGCGCTCGGCGCCAGCGACGGCATCGGCTACGGCAGCAGCGTGGTCTGCGCGCCCCTCGACCTGGGGTGCGAGAACGGAACAGGCTACGCGCAAACGCTTCGACGGCTCCTGGTGGCGGACGGTCGCAGCGTGACCTACGTCAACCTCTCGATCCCCGGCTACGTGCTGTCGAGCGCCATCGTCGATCTGGCCCGCCAGTCGGGCCGCAGCGACACGCCCGGCACGTTCCTCGACCGGTACCCTCCCTTCGTGCCGCCGTCGTCCACGGTGGTCACGATTTTCGTGGGAGGCAACGACGCCAACGTCATCGGGTCGGCCGTCAGCGCGGGGCTCGGCGGGGGCGACGTGCGCGGGTTCATCGACGCGCAAGTCCGTCAGTGGAGTAACGATCTTGTCGAGTTCGTGTCGCGCATTCGCGCGCGGGCCCCCAACGCGCGCCTCGTGGCCTACAACCTGCCCAACCTGGCCGGAGCCCCCTACCTGGCCTCGCGCAGCACGCTCGAGAAGAGCATCATGCAGCGCATCGCCACCGGCCTCTCGGATCAGGTGAACGCCCTGACGAGCCGCAACGTGCTCGTGGTCGACTTGATGTGCGACCCGCGCATCGTGCAGCCGGCGAGCTTCTCCGGAGACGGCTTTCACCCGAGCGACGCGGGCTACGCGCTGATGGCCGAACTGGCCTACCCGGCCCTGCTGAACGGGACGGCCAGCACACCCGCCCCATCGTGCGGTCCCCGCACGCTGGTCCCCGTCTTCTGATCCCGCCCGGGGTGTCACCGGACCACGAACCACACGAAGGGCACGATGGACGAGGAAGCCGTTCCTTTGGTTTCCTTGTTATCTTCGCTTTTTCTTCGGCACTATCTGCCGTCGTGGTGCCCCGTGGGCCACCGTGCGGGAGAGGTCACAGAAACATGCCTGCTCTGCGTTTCTTGAACGTCATCCTGCAGTTTGACCGCCAGACAGTGGCGCTAAATCGATTCCATATTGCAGACTGATACCTGCATCGTGCATACTTTGCACATCTCAGCCATCACACACTCATCGCCTGGCGGCACCCGCCCGGGCATGGGGCCATTGTTCCGGCGGGCGCAGCAGGGGGAGAGACACACCATGGGATCCGCGGCTCTGGGCGAAGCGGTCAAGGGCATCAATGCGTGGGCGATGGAGGGCATCCGGCAGTTGAAGCCTCCGGTCCATGTGGGTGAGGTATTCGGCGCATTGGCGTTCACGGACAAGGTCCAGCAGGCCCGCCTGCCCAAGCCCGTCTACAAGTCGCTGCGCGACACCATCACCCGGGGCAAGGCCCTCGACATCTCCACCGCCGACGCCGTCGCCACGGCGCTCAAGGACTGGGCGGTCGAGCACGGGGCGTCGCACTTTACGCACTGGTTCCAGCCCATGACGGGCATCACGGCGGAGAAGCACGACAGCTTCTACAACCCCACGGGCGACGGCCGCGCGCTGGCCGAGTTCAGCGGCAAGGAGCTGGTGCGCGGCGAACCTGACGCGTCGAGCTTTCCGTCGGGGGGCATGCGCAGCACGTTCGAGGCCCGCGGCTACACGGCGTGGGACCCCACCAGCCCGCCCTGGCTGTTGCTGAACGGCAACAGCGCCACGCTGGTCATCCCCACCGCGTTCGTCAGCTGGACGGGTGAGGCGCTCGACAAGAAGACGCCCCTCCTCCGCTCGATGGAGGTGCTCTCGGCGCAGGCCGTTCGCGTCCTCAGGCTGTTCGGGTCGAGCGCCACGCGCGTCACTCCCACCTGCGGTCCCGAGCAGGAGTACTTCCTCATCGATCGCAACTTCTACTTCGCGCGCCCCGACCTCATCAACGCGGGCCGCACCCTCTTCGGCGCCAAGCCGCCGAAGGGCCAGGAGCTGGAGGATCAGTACTTCGGGTCGATCCCCGAGCGCGTGCTCGCCTGCATGGCCGAAGCCGAGGCCGAGCTCTACCGCGTGGGCGTGCCCATCAAGACGCGCCATAACGAGGTGGCGCCCTCCCAGTACGAGGTGGCGCCCATCTTCGAAAGCGCGAATGTCGCGACCGATCACCAGATGATGACGATGGAGACGCTCAAGCGCGTGGCGCCGCGCTTCGGGCTGGCCTGCCTGGTCCACGAGAAGCCCTTTGCGGGGGTGAACGGCTCGGGCAAGCACCTCAACTGGAGCATCGGCGACGACCTGGGCAACAACCTGCTGAACCCGGGCGACACGCCGCACGACAACATGCAGTTCCTGTTCTTCTGCACGGCGGTCATCCGCGCCGTGGACAAGTTCCAGGGCCTGCTCCGCATGGCGGTCGCTCATGCCGGCAACGATCACCGGCTGGGCGCCAACGAGGCACCGCCCGCCATCCTGTCGGTGTTCCTCGGCGACATGCTCACCGACATCTTCGAGCAGATCGAGAAGGGCGGTGCCAAGAGCACCAAGCACGGCGGCCTGCTCGACATCGGCGTCTCGGTGCTGCCGCAGCTGCCGCGCGATGCCGGCGACCGCAACCGCACATCGCCGTTTGCCTTCACCGGCAACAAGTTCGAGTTCCGGGCCGTGGGTTCGACGCAGAACGTGGCCTTTCCCGCCACCTGCCTCAACGTGGCCGTGGCCGAATCGCTCGACGCCATGGCGAGCGAGCTCGAGAAGATGATTGCCGCCGGCAAGGGCAAGGGCAGCAGGAAGGACACGTTCAACGACGCGGTGGCGGCACTGCTGAAGAAGACGGTCAAGCAGCACAAGCGCATCATCTTCAACGGCAACGGCTACTCGGACGAGTGGCAGAAGGAAGCCGCGGACCGCGGCCTCCTGAACCTGAAGAACACGGTGGACGCCCTCCCCGAGATCGTGAAGCCGGCGGTCGTGAAGACCTTCGAGGGCTTCAAGGTGCTGACCGGACGCGAGCTCCACGCGCGCTACGAGATCAACCTCGAGAACTACAGCAAGACCATCAACGTCGAAGCGCAGCTGATGGTGCTGATGGCCAACCGCTACATCCTCCCCGCCGGCCTCGAGTACCAGAAGCGGGTCGGCGAGAGCGTGGCGGCGGCCAAGGCGGGCGGCGTGCCGAGCAAGGAAGGCGCGAAGCACCTCGGGAAGATCGTCGGCCTCGTGGACAGGTTCCGGGCCCAGACCGAGAAGCTGGCCGCGGCCCTCGAGCACAACGGCGGGTCGGCGGAGCACCACGCGAAGTACATGCGCGACACCATCGTCCCGGGAATGGCCGCGCTCCGCGATCTGGGCGACCAGCTCGAAGTGGTCATCCCGCACGAGATCTATCCGCTGCCCACGTACCGCGAAATGCTGTTCGTGAAGTAGAACTCGGGGTTCTCGGTTCTCGGGTTCTCAGGTTCTCGGGCTCTCGGGCTCTCGAGGAACCTGGGGTCCCGGCGTGCGCCACACGCCCGCCGCCCGCGTTTGGAGTGCGTGGCGGCGGGCTTCGTTTATGATCGGGCGAGCGCGTGTTTGCCACTCATATGACCCGAAGACATCTGTGACCCGAAGACATCTGCTCCATTCGTTCGTCGCCCTTTCCCTCGCCGCGGCCTCCGCCTGCAGCGGGAGTGACTCCGCCACGCCGACCTCGCCGTCGACCGGATCGGCCCCCTTCAGCAGCACGGACCTGCGCGCCGGCACGGGCGCAACCGCGGCAACCGGCCAGGCCATCTCGGTCAACTACACCGGCTGGCTCTACAGCAACACCGCCGCCGAGAACAAAGGCACGCAGTTCGACACCTCGGCCGGGCGGGGTGTGTTCCGATTCACGCTTGGCGCCGGCCAGGTGATTCGCGGATGGGACCAGGGCATCCCGGGAATGCGCGTGGGCGGCCTCCGTCGCCTCGTCATTCCTCCCGAACTGGCGTATGGGTCGAGCGCGAACGGCCCCATTCCACCGAACGCCACGCTGCTCTTCGAGGTCGAGTTGGTGTCGATTCCGTAGGAAAAGGGTTCTGAGGTCGGGTTCTCGGGTTCTCCGGTTCCGGGCTTGTCGCGTGCCCACGCCGCAGGTCAGCGGCTCACCTCAATTGCTTTCACGCGTATTGCCAACCTTCGCGTGTCCGTGCCGCCGATATCCGCGGGGCGGACGGCGCGCGAGGTGTGCCACCAGAGCTCGTTGGTTCCCGCCAGCCAGACCCGCGCTGACACGGACCACGTGTAACGTCGCTCGCCCGCGCTCATCCGTCGCGTGCCCACGTCGATCCCATTCACCCGCAGCGTCAGCGTGATCGCGTCAGCACCAGTCGGGCGAGCCCCCGCCGTCGTCCCCCTCCGTTCATCTGTGCGGTCTGCGCCGTCTGCGGCATCTACGGCCTTGGTGTCGGCGTCTGCGGCCCTGGTGTCGCCCTCGGCGGCATCTGCGGCCCTGTCGTCTGTGTCTGCGTCGGCGTCGATCGACACCTCCACGTCTGTTGTCGCCGCCGACGGCAGCAGCATCACGGCGTCGGCGTCAGCCCACCTGAACGCCGTGCCCCCTCGGTGTTGGACGCCGTACCATCCCCTGCCGAAGACGTGCGCATCGGTCACCGAGATGCGCTCGGTGTCGGTGTCGGCAAACAGGGTCTCGCGGCCGATGGGCGCGGCGCAGATGCGTCCGCGCGCCTCGTCGTCGACCCCCGAGAGGCGGGCAATCACGCGCGGCGCGCGCC
>Ga0209706_10000016_pt1 | contig 80157 bp, 71 predicted proteins | sample PPLLaktember2015_6_FD_187263 | JGI IMG/M metagenome (GOLD analysis project Ga0209706, IMG submission 187263) | Freshwater sediment microbial communities from Prairie Pothole Lake near Jamestown, North Dakota, USA - PPLs Lake P8 Core (1) Depth... | ecosystem: Environmental > Aquatic > Freshwater...
TCTTCTGCGGCATCAGGCTGCTGCCCGTGGCCACCGCGTCGGACAGGACGAAGAAACCGAACTCCTCGCCGGTGAACAGCACCACGTCCTCGGCTAGGCGGCTCAGGTGCACCATTGCGAGGGAAGAGGCGTGGAGGAAGCTGCTGACGTAGTCGCGATCGGAGGTGGCGTCGATGCTGTTGGCCACGACCTTCGAGAAGCCCAGGCGCTCGGCCAGGAACCTGGTGTCGACGTCGTAGTTGGTCCCGGCAATGGCGCCCGCGCCCAGGGGCATCGCATCGGCCTCGGCCCGCACCGCCTCGAAGCGGTCCACGTCGCGCCTGAGCGCGTAGGCGTGTGCCAGCAGGTAGTGCGCCACCAGCACCGGCTGCGCGCGCCGCAGGTGCGTGTAGGACGGCATCACCGCGTCGCCCGCGGAGGCGGACTGGGCCACCAGCGCATCGATGACCGACCGCAGCGACTTCTGGATGTCCGGCACGCGGCGTCGCACGTAGAGCCGCATGTCCACCGCCACCTGGTCGTTGCGCGAGCGGCCGGTGTGGAGCCGTCGCCCCGGCTCACCGACGCGCTGGATGAGCACGCGCTCGACGAACGAGTGCACATCTTCGTCCGGGCCGGTCAGAAACGCAGGATTGGCTCGCGCGCTCTCGATGATGGAGGTGAGCCCGCGCCTGATGGCCGACGACTCGTCGGCGTTCAGGACGCCCGCGCGCGTCAGCGCCTCGGCCCAGGCGAGGCTGCCGGTCACGTCGTCCTCGAACAACCGCCGGTCGAATGAGAAGGACGCGCCCCAGGCCAGCAGGGCCTTGTCGGGCTCCACGTCGAACCGGCCCGACCAGAGGGGCTTGGCGGTCTCCTGCGCCATCACCGGCGCGGCCAGCAGCAACCCCAGGGCAGCCGGCACAAGGCAGCGGCAAACGCGTGCGGACATGGCTCTCTCCTTCATGGCGGGACGGGTGACCGCATCATGATATGCGGCCCGGCCGTGCCGCGCGTGCGGAAGGCCGGGCCTCCGGCTGGGGAGAGGACACGCGCCCGGGCGGGCGCGTCAGTTCTTCTTGAGCTCCTCGAGCATCACGCCGAGGATCTGTGTATAGGCGGCGTCGGCGTCCGCATGCGCCTTCATGTAGTCCTTCTCGGACATCTTGTCTTCGCGCCAGCTGCCGTCGAAGCGCACGCTCGTGGTGCCCACGTCGTGGGCATCGGCCGGCTGGTTCTTCTGGCCGCGACGCACCCCATCCGACCCGAGGTCCGTGACGATGTTGCGCGACTGCGGATCGGAGGCGCTGTTGAGGTCGATGTAGACCTCCCGGAATTCGCCCTTGATGATCTTCTCGTTGAGCACCGCCGGGGCGCTGAACTTCGCCCACACCACGATGAGCTGTCCCGGCAGCGTGAGGGCCGCGGCGAACTGGTCCTGGCTGTTGGGGAGCCGGACCGCGAAGCTATCCAGCTTCTTCGCGCTCAGTTGCTGGGCCAATTCGCGGGCCGGCGTGGCCGACTGGGGATCCTGGGCGAATGCGGGTGATGCCAGGGCGACGAGCAGGCCGGTGGCGGGAACGAGCCGGGAGAGGACGCAATTCATGCACTCCATCTATCACCCGGAGTGCGCCGGCGTCAATCCGGTGTTCACCCGATGAAGAGCGAATCGTCATCGTCCACGCCCGGCCGCGCGTTCTTCCGGCGCCGCGACGACTCGCGGATGCCCCGGAACGCCGAGAAGGCGGCCTGCACGCCCGTCAGCAGCGCCATGCCGTTCCTGGCCGGACCCTGGACGAACTTCTGCGCCGCCGCCAGTGTCTCGTCCACGCGCGTGGCGACCTCTCCGAAGAGCTGATCGACCCGTTCCACCTGCTTCGACGCCAGAGAAGCGCTTCGCGAGGCCTCGCTGGCCACCGACGTCAGATTGGCGATGATCGGCTTGATGTCCTGCTCGAGTTGCTGCGACACCTGCTCGACGCGACGCATCAGCTTGAAGCCCGCGATGATGGCCCCCACCTGGATGAGCGCCATCACCAGCACCGACACCGCGATGACCGCGAGGAAGACCTCGGCCATCGGGCTCACGCCTGCTCCCCGCGCTCCCGCGCCTGCTGGAAGGCCTCACGCCCGCGTTCGATGGCGGTGGTCACGCCCTCGCGGTTCCGCTGGTACACCTCACGACCCTGCTCGACGGCATCGCGGGCCTTGTCGCGGCCTTCGCGGGCCTTCTGGCCGATGAACTCGCGGGTTTCCTCGCCGGTCGCCGGGGCGAACAGCAGTGCCACCGCGGCACCGGCGATCGCGCCCATCATGAAGGCCAGCATCACGCTGCCCGCCTGGTTGTCTCTCGACATATTCGCCTCCGACTCAGAAGATGCTCACCTTTACGTTGAGGTACTTCTTGGGATCCTTCCGGATGTCCCCGATGAGCCCGCGCAGCTCCGACGCCGCCTGATTCATGTTCTCATATAACTGCTTGTCCTGCAGCAGCTGGCCTGCCGTGCCCTGCCCCGCGTTCAGCCGCTCGATCAGCGAGTCGAGCCGACCCGTCGTGTCGTCGAGGCGCTGGTAGAGCGCCTCGTCGGTCAGCAGCTTCCCCATCGTGCCCTCGCCCTTGGTGAGGCGCCCGGTAATCGAATCGAGGTTGGCGGTGGTCGAGGTGAGGCTGCGCGCCATGGCCGGGTCGTTCATCAGCTGCCCGAGCGTGCCCTCGCCGTTGCGGATGCGGGCCGTGATGGTGTTCAGGTTGCCCACCGACTGCTGCAGTTCCTCGTAGAGCTTCGGGTCCCGGGTCAGTCTGCCCAACGTGCCCCTCCCGTCGGCCACGGCTCGTGTGACCCGCTCGGCCGACTGGATGAATGCGTTCACGTCGCGGTACACCGCATCGTCGGTGAACAGGCGCCCGATCGTACCCTTGCCGGCGCGGATGTCCTCGATCAGGCGCCTGGCTTCCTCGAGGCTGCTGGAGGCCGTCTCGGTCAACTCCGCGATCGAGCCGGGCGCGCGTCCCGAGCGGATGTACGCCCAGTCGGGCAGCGGCGTGCCCTCGGTCGAGGCGGTGATGTCGATGGCGCCCTCCCCGAGGAGGGAGATCGACCCGATGGTGGCCAGCGAGGACGAGGTCACCAGGTGGCGCATGTCGTTGTTGACGGTGAGCCACACCTCCACGCCGGTGCCCGAGAACCTGAGCTCGGTGACCGAGCCGACCTCGACGCCGGCCACTCGCACCGGCGAGCCGGACTTGACCCCGGCGAGGTTGTCGAACCGGGCCTTGAGCGGATACTGCTGCCAGAAGAACCCGCCCCCGCCCACGGCGAAGATCAGGATGCCGGCCAGCACGATCGCGACGACGGCGATGATGCCGAGCTTGAGCTCGGCGAACGCGAGAGAGCGTGTGCGAGGCATGCGGTCGAACCCCTTACGAAAGAAACGCCTGCAGATACGGATCAGAGGATGAGCGCAGGTCCGCGGCCGATCCTTCGAACGCGATCTGGCCATCCTTGAGCATCACGAAATCGGCCTGTTCGAGCTTGTGCTCGCGGGCCGGCACCATTTCGATGGCCCCTGAGGCGGTCCGCGAGGCTTCGTGTGTGGCAATGAAGAACGCGTCGCGCAGCTGGTGGGTGACGAGCACCGACGTCACGTTCTCGAGGTCCCGGAGCTTGATGATCTCCGCGTCGATCGTCAGCGAGGTCATCGGATCGAGGCCGGTGGTCGGCTCGTCGTACAGCAGCAGCGTGGGCTTCGCCGCCATGGCCCGGGCGATGGCCACGCGCCGCCGCTGGCCGCCCGACAGCTCGGACGGCTGCTTGTCGATGTGCTCGCCGAGGCCGACGAAGCCGAGCACCTCCTCCACCCGCTGGCGCACCGACTCCAGCGACTGCCGCGTCTCCTCGTAGAGCTTGTAGCCCACGTTCTCGCCCACGGTGAACGAGTCGAACAGCGCCCCTTCCTGGAACACCATGCCCATGTGGTGGCGCACGCCCATCAGCTGCTCCTCGTTCATCAGGTCCACGCGATGGCCGAGTACCCAGATGGTTCCCGCGTCGGGTTTGAGCAGCCCGAGCAGCAGTTTCAGAATGGTCGACTTCCCCGCGCCGCTCGCGCCCAGGAAGATCTTCGTGTGTCCCGCGCGCACGTCGAACGTGATGCGGTCGAGGATCACCTTGTCATCGAATGCCAGCGACACCTTGTCGAACAGCACGACCGGCGCGTGCGGCTCGACCAGCTCGATGGGCAGCCCGAATTCTTCGAGGGATGCGCGTCTCATCAGAAGAGCACCGAAATCAGCAGGCGTGTCAGGAAGAAATCCACGACCAGCACCGTCACCGAGGCGGCCACCACGGCGCTGGTGGTCGATCGGCCCACGCCCTGGGTGCCACCGCTCGTCCGCAGGCCCACGTGGCACCCGATGGTGACGATGATGACGCCCAGGAAGAAGGGCTTGATGAGCCCCATCCAGAGGTCTTCGAGATACAGACCATCCGCCACCGACTGCCAGTAGACCGACGAGGCCACCCGCAGCTGCGAGACGGCGATGATCCAGCCGCCCAGCAGGCCGACGGCGTTGGCCACGACGGTGAGGATCGGGCACATGATGAATCCGGCGATCACGCGCGGCACCACGAGCTTGCGCACCGGGTCGGTCCCGAGCGCCCTCAGCGCGCTCACCTGGTCGGTCACCACCATCGAGCCCAGTTCGGCGGCAATGCCCGAGCCGACGCGGCCGGCGAGCATCAGCGCCGTGAGCACCGGGCCCAGCTCCTTGATCATCGAGGCGCTGACCAGGCGCCCGACATAGGGCCGGGCGCCGAACTGGTCCAGCGTCATGCCCGACTGCAGCGCCAGCACGGCACCGGTGAAGAAGCCGGTGAGCAGCACCACGGTCAGCGAGCCCAGCCCGATGACGTCGAGCTGCTCGACCACGTCGTGGGCATAGAACGGGCGTGAGAAGGTCCCCCGGACGATGGCGATGCTGAGGCGCACGTATTCCTGCACCTCGAGCAAGGCGCCCTTGATGCCCTCCACGAGCCGCTCTGGTAACAACCCAATCACGACAAGGCGGGCGCCCCGAGCCCGAGGTCGCGCGTCTTCAGCGCGCGGATCTGATCGCGGAGCGCGGCGGCTTTCTCGAAGTCGAGGTTGGCCGCGGCCGCTCGCATGTCCTTCTCCAGGCCGGCCACGTGGGCGTCGAGCTCCGCCTGCGAGCGGAACACCGGCATGCCCGCCTTCACCGGCTCGGGCGCGCCCAGGTAGTCGCGCTCGTAGATGCTGGTCAGCACGTCGTCAATGGACTTCACGATGGTGGTGGGCGTGATCCCGTGCTCGGTGTTGTAGGCCGCCTGCAGGGTGCGCCGCCGCTCGGTCTCGCCGATGGCGGCCTTCATGGAATCGGTGACCACGTCGGCATACATGATGACCCGGCCGTGGACGTTGCGCGCCGCCCGCCCGGACGTCTGGATGAGCGCCCCGCCGGAACGGAGGAAGCCCTCCTTGTCGGCGTCGAGGATGGCGACGAGCGACACCTCGGGCAGGTCCAGGCCCTCGCGCAGCAGGTTGATGCCCACCAGCACGTCGAACAGCCCGCGCCGCAGGTCGCGCAGGATCTCGACGCGCTCCAGCGTGTCGATGTCCGAGTGCAGGTAGCGCACCTTCACGCCGAGCTCCTGGTAGTACTGCGTCAGGTCCTCGGCCATCCGCTTGGTGAGCGTGGTCACCAGGACGCGCTCGCCGCGCTCGGCGCGCAGGCGGATCTCGCCGAGCAGGTCGTCTACCTGCCCCTTCACGGGGCGCACCTCGATGGGCGGATCCATCAGGCCCGTGGGCCGGATCACCTGCTCCACCACCACGCCGCCGGCCTTCTGCAGCTCGTAGGGACCGGGGGTGGCCGATACGTAGATCAGCTGGTTCACCCGTTCTTCCCACTCCTCGAAGTTCAGCGGACGGTTGTCGAGAGCCGAGGGCAACCGGAACCCGTACTCGACCAGCACTTCCTTGCGTGACCGGTCGCCGTGGTACATCCCGCGGATCTGCGGGACCGTCTGGTGGCTCTCGTCCACGATCACCAGCGCGTCGGAGGGCAGGTAATCGAGCAGCGTCGGCGGCGGCTGGCCCGGCCGGCGCCCCGTGAGGTGCCGCGAGTAGTTCTCGATGCCATGGCAGTAGCCGATCTCCTTGATCATCTCGAGATCGAACATCGTCCGCTGGTGGAGCCGCTGCGCCTCGAGGAGCCTGCCCTCGCGCTCGAGGTCGCCCCGCCGCTCGGTGAGCTCGGCCTTGATGGTCTCGACGGCCTCCTTCAACCGCTCGCGGCTGGTGACGAAGTGCGACTTCGGGTAGACCGCTGTCCGATCGTGGCGGCGGAACGCCTTGCCGGTGAGCGGGTCGAACGACACCAGTTCGTCGATCTCGTCGCCGAACAGCCCAATGCGCAGCGCCGCCTCCTCGTACGAGGGATAGACCTCGACGATGTCCCCGCGAACCCGGAAGGTGCCGCGACCGAACTCCATGTCGTTGCGCTCGTACTGGATTTCGACGAGCTTGCGCAGAATCTGGTCGCGCCCAATGCGCTGGCCCCGCTCGAGCGGCAGCACCATTCCGTAGTACGCCTCCGGCGAGCCGAGGCCGTAGATACATGACACGCTCGCGACGATGATGACGTCGCGCCGCTCGAAGAGCGACCGCGTGGCCGACAGCCGCATGCGGTCGATCTCGTCGTTGATGGTGGATTCCTTCTCGATGTACGTGTCACTGGACGGCACGTAGGCTTCGGGCTGGTAGTAGTCGTAGTAGCTGACGAAGTACTCGACGGCGTTCTCGGCGAAGAAGCGCCGGAACTCCTGGAAGAGCTGGGCCGCCAGGGTCTTGTTGTGCGCCATCACCAACGTGGGCCGATTCACCCGGGCGATGACCTGGGCCATTGAATAGGTCTTGCCCGACCCGGTGACGCCCAGCAGCACCTGGTGCTTGTCGCCGCGATTGAGGCCGTCCACCAGCTCCGGCACGGCCCGGACCTGGTCGCCCCGCAGCTCGAAATCGGACGTGAGGTGGAACCGGTCGTAGACGGACGGCATACGCGTGGCAGGAGGAATCATGCATGGTACCACAAGGCCCACGCCCTCCGGCCCGGCGGGCCTAGTGTCGCTGTGACGGCTTGTACGGGGCGAAATAGCCCCTGCGCGTGCGTACCTTCACGTCCGGGCGCTTCACCTTGACGTCCACCTTGCGCCAGTGCCCGTCGGTGGCCAGGTTGGTGGAGGCGTACCCCAGTTGATACTGCGCGCGAATCTCGTCGAGGACCTTCTCGTAGGTGGCATCGAGGTCCTTGAGCGCCGTGGGAAAGAACGCCTGGCCGCCGGTGGTCTCGGCCATCTGCTGCAGGCGCATCCGCGAGTCCATCCTGACGCTGCCGGTGTGCTCGACCAGCCCCACCGCATAGACGGTCGCCTGCGAGGCCCTGAGCAGGTCCAGGGTCTCTCCGTAGGTCAGGTTCGACCGCGAGTCGGCGCCGTCCGTGTACATCACCAGGATCGGGCGACCCGACTGCGAGGAGGCGCCGTCCAGGTACACGCCGAGCGCGTCGTAGAGGGCGGTCCACCCTTCGGGCTTCCGGTTGCGGATGCGCTCCACGACGCGCGGAAAGTCGCGCTGCGGGTAGCGCGTGACCCGCACCTCGGTGTCGAAGTCCACCAGGGTGATGTCCTCGGACTCCGGCAGCATGTTCAGGAACTTGATGGCGGCGCTGCGCGCCAGGCTGAGGTCGCGTTCCATGCTGGCGCTGGTGTCGAGCATGAGGCCGGCGTGCAGGCGGCTGAGCCCCTCGCCCCCGCCGCCCGGCGCGAAGTACTGGATAGCCTGTCTGCGCCCGTCTTCCACGATCTCGAAGTCGTCCCGGGTGAGATCGGTCACGAGGTTGCCCCGCCGGTCGGTGACGGTGACCCCGAAGGTGACCAGGTCGACGCCGGCGCGGAAGACCACCTGCTCGGCGCCGAGCCCGGCCGAGGCCGCCAGGATGGACACGCAGGCGAGCACGTGGCGCATGGCGCGGATGGTACAGGATCTCGCGGAGGAAGGATCCGCGGATTACGGGCATTTCACGACACAGGTGGTGCCAGGAACGGTTGCGCTGGCCCGGACCCGGCGGGCGCGCCCACGCCGCTGGCCGTTTCGCAGCCGCCCGGTGGGCGGCTGGCAGCACGCAGTGGGCACGTCCGCGAAAGCCGCTGATCCCCCGGTCCGCGGCATCCCCCGGCAATCCGGCGTCATGCCGATTGGGAATCCAACCTATAATCGGAGTCTGTGCGTTGTCTCGTGGTCTGTCACACGGAGCTGGTCGCCCGGCTCCTCGAGGCAGTCCTGGCCCCCCACGCCGACGTCGAGTTGATGGTGGAAAGCGCGGTGTTTGCCCGCCGCGTGGACGATACAGGCCTACCAGTCACCATCGCCGATCCGCAGCGGCTCGACAGTTTCGTCAAGGCCGACCTCACCCCGGGCACGGTCGTCCTCATCGAGGACAACGGCCGGAAGGGCTTGCGCAAGGTGCTCGATGCGGCCATCGGCGCCGGCGGCACCCTGGTCTACATCCTGGGTACGCGGGCGGACGAGATGAAGAAGGCCGAGGCGCTCAGGGCCGACTTCCCCGACGTGAACACCCTGACCCTGGCTGAACTGGTCGGCCCACCCCTGCTGACCGAGCTGGGCCGCTCGGTGACCAGACAGAAAGTGCAGCAGTATCAGCACTACTTCCGCGACGCGGACCGCGTCCTCATCCTCACGCACAACGATCCCGACCCCGACGCGCTGGCCAGCGGCCTGGCGCTGCGCAGCCTGCTGCGCCGCACGCGCCAGACGGCCATCATCGGTTGCATGCAGGGCGTGACCCGTCCCGAGAACCAGCGGATGGTGAAGCTGCTCGACCTCGGCTATGAGCTGGTCGCCGCCGACCAGTTCGCGGCGTTCGACAAGATCGCCCTCGTGGACGTCCAGCCGCACTACTTCCCCGGCCTGCTGCCCCACGCCGACCTGGTCATCGATCACCACCCGGAACAGTCGGGTTATTCGGCGGTCTACAAGGACATCCGCCCCGACTACGGCTCCACGTCCACCATCCTCACCGAGCACCTGCGGGCCGTGGACATCGACATCTCCGAACGTACGGCCACGGCGATGCTGTACGCCATCAAGTCGGACACGCTCTTCTTCAACCGGCAGGCCAACAACGCCGACCTCGACGCCTTCTCGTACCTCTACCCGCTGGCCGACGCGACGATGGTGCGGAAGATGGAGGGCTCGGAAATCACGGCCGAGCGTCTCGATTACGTGATCAAGGCGTGGCAGACCGGGCGCATGGTCGAGCACGTGTTCTGCGCGTTCCTCGGCGAGCCGCCCCGCGAGGACTTCGTGCCCTACGTGGCCGATTTCTACCTGCAGCTCGAGGACGTCCAGTGGACCGTGGTCTCGGGTGTCGTGAACGACACGTTCACCGTCTCGGTGCGCAACCTGGGCTACTCGCGTAACGCGGGCGACTTCGTGCGCCGGTGGTTCAACGACATCGGCAGCGCGGGCGGCCACCGGACGATGGCCAAGGCCGTGGTGCCGCTGGAGGCGTTCCAGCGCAAATTCGGCACCTACGAAGGCAGCCGCATCAACCAGCGCATCCTCGAGCTCGTGCTGGACTTCCTGCACGAAGTGAAGCCGGTCAAGTAGGACCGCGCGAAGCGCCGGCCCTATCCGAGCGCCTGCTCCAGGTCCTCGATGAGGTCCTGCGCATCCTCGAGGCCGATCGAGATGCGGATCATCCCCCGCGACACGCCCGCGCGCGCCAGTTCGTCGTCCGACATCCCCGTGTGCGACGTGAGGATTGGCAGGCTGCAGATGCTCTCCACCCCGCCGAGGCTGGCGGCGCGCTTGATCACCTGCAGGCGGTCGAACGTGCGAAACGCCGCCTCCTGGCCGCCGCGGACGTCGATGGTGACCATCCCGCCAAATCCCGACATCTGCCGGCGCGCGATGTCGTGATCAGGATGCGACGGCAGGCCCGGATAGTAGACGCGGGCGATCTTCGGGTTCGCCTCGAGCGCCGCGGCCACCGCCAGGGCATTCGCATTGTGCTGCGCGACGCGCAGCGGGAGCGTCTTCAGGCCGCGGCCCAGGGCATAGGCCGGCTGCGGATCCAGTATCGAGCCCATCAGCCGCCGCGCCTTCGCAATGGGATCGATGCGCGCGCGCGATCCCGACAGCACGCCGGCCGTCACATCGCTGTGCCCGTTCAGGTATTTCGTCGCGCTCTGCATCGACAGGTCCACACCCATCGACAGGACCGGCTGGTTCAGCGGGCAGGCGAAGGTGTTGTCCACCACCGACGTCACGCCGGCCGCCCGGCACGCGGCGGCCGCCGCGCGGACGTCCACGCAGCGAAGCGTCGGGTTGATGGGCGACTCGAACCACACCACCTTGGTGCGCGCCCCGATCACGCGAGCCGGGTCGGCCAGTTCCTCGAGCGTGACGAACCGGCCGGTGATGCCGAAGCGGGGCAGCAGATCCGTGATCAGATGATGGGTGCCGCCGTAAATGGCCGCGCTGCACACCACCTCGTCTCCCTGCTGCAGCAGGGTGAGCAGGGCGTGCGTGCTGGCCGCCTGCCCCGAGCTGAATAGCAGCGACCGCTCCGCGCCCTCCACCGCGGCCAGCTTCTCCTCGACGGCCACCACGGTCGGGTTCTCGTACCGCGAATAGAGGTATCCCGATGATCGGCCGGCCTGGTACGCCTGGACCTCCGCTGCGGACTCGAAGACGAACGTGCTGGTCTCGTAGATGGGCGTCGTCAGCGAGGGCGTGACGCCCGCGGTCACCCGCTCGCCCGCGTGAATCAGCTCGGTGCTCTTCCGCATCTCTCCCCCAATCCCCCGCGTGAAGCGCGGTCCCGGCTACATCCGTTCTCCGCTCGCGCCCAGCATCGGCTCGATGAACTGCCGGAACGCGTCTTCGTAACCGCGCTCCATCAGCTCGTCAATCGAGTACCGACGGTCCGAGCGCTCGTCCCACGCGCCCCGCAGGTCCAGCGGCCGCACGGGGTTGTGCGCGGGCCGGATCACATAGGTTCCGGGCACGCGGTGCTGCAGGTGCCGCAGGGCATCGCCAACGGCCGCGGTCTCGGCGGCGGCAAGCTGCTCAGCGATGCGGCCCAGGCCATCGGTCCGGGCGGGGCGCAGCTCATGCGGACCGGCGAGCTCAGGTGCCGCCGACACGACGATGAGCTGCTCGGCCCCGGCAGCGGCGGCTTCCTCGATGACGCGGCCGATCGCGGCCGTGCGGTCGGCGAAGCGATGCGATTCCCCTCGCCAGAACGCGTCGGGCGCAAAGCCAATCACGCGCGGCTGGCTCACCCCGGGCAGCGTGAGCGCCGCGCCGAGCACGTCGGCCACATGGTCGCGCGCCACGCCCGCCAGGTCGTGCGCCTCGGCACGACGGCTCGAGGCGGCGGTGGTGGCGGCGAACAGCGCCTTGCGGTACGGCTCGCGTACCAGGCCGAACACCATGTCCCGGCGCGCGTCGAGGTCGTGCACGACCAGGACGAGCTCGCGAAAGCCGGGATGGCCCAGGTTCTCCGTCAGCAGGTCGGCGTAGCGTCGGCTGAGATCCCGGGGATCCGGTGCCCGCAGCCTGGCGCCGCCACGCAGGATGTTCCAGAGCGCCGAGGTGCCTGCGCCGATGGCGCCCGTGGCGTCCACGGGGGCGCCCAGCAGCGACCACAGGGCGTGTGACGCGGCGGTCCGGCGCATGGGCGCGCGCCACGTCCCGAGTGCCAGGCCCACGCCGAGCACGGCGACACCACCCAGCGCGATGAGGGTCACGAGGCGCGGCACCCAGGTCGGGAGCCCCTCCGGCGCGAAGGCCGTGCCCACCGCGCCGATCGCGCGCTGTGCGAGCTCCGCCCCCTGCGCGAGCCCGAGCATGCCGAGGGCCAGGGCCACCGGATAGATGGCCGCCGCCAGCAGCAGGGCCAGGGCAGGGATGGCCAGTACCACCAGGGTGGACCACAGCAGCAGGCGGAGCCAGCGGAACGTCCACCGCCACCGATAGAACGCCGGTGGCGCCGTGCTTCGCCATACCCCCCCGGCTTCCCACAAGGGAGCGGCGCCGTCGATGGCGTACAGCACGGCCCCGAGCGCGCCGATGCCGCGTCCGCAGACGAGGTCGATCTTGATACCGGTTTCGTGGAGTGCGCGGAGGACGCCCGCGTGGTACGCACCGTCGGCGCCGGTTCCACTGAGGACCAACGCCGTCCGACGCTCAGGGGAATAGTGGTCGGCCACTACTCGTCGTGGATGGTCACCAGTTTCAGAATCTCGAACTTACGGCCGCCCGCCGGCGTGGTCACGACGATTTCATCACCCTCTTCCCGGTTGAGGATAGCGCGCCCGATCGGGGACGAGGTGGAGATCATGCCCTTGTCGCCATCGGCGTCCTCGGGCATGACGAGCTGATAGACGATCTGCTGTCCGGTCGACTCGCGCAGGGTGACCGTGGATCCGAACCCGGCTTTGCCGTGCGGGATCTTCTCCATGTTCATCAGCGCGATCTCGTTCATGCGCCGCCGGAGCATCCCGATGCGGGCCTGGACATAGGTCTGCCGCTCCTTGGCCGCCTGGTACTCCGCGTTCTCGCGGAGGTCGCCCAGCTCGCGCGCACGCTGGATCTCCTTGGGGAGCTCCATCTTCAGCTCGCGCTCGAGTACGGCCACCTCTTCTTCAAACCGCTTGAGAAGCTTATCCTTCATTGTTCAAACTTCAGACTTTAGCATAATTATCCCGACCCTCATGCCGCTCATCACCAGCCGCCAGCACGCAGTCGTCCGGCAGTGCCGCGCCGTCGCGCACGGCGACGCCCGCCGGCTACTGCTCGACGGATGGCACCTGCTCGACGATGCCCTGGGCGCGGGGGTCGGGGTCGAGGTCGTGGCTGCGCGCGCCGAGGTGCCCGCCGAGCACCGCGCCACGCTGGAGCGCGCGACGCGGGCCGGGGCCCACGTCCTGCGGGTGTCCGCCGCCGTCATGGACGCGCTCTCCCCGGTCCGCACCCCGTCCGGCGTCGTCGCCATCGCCGCGCGTCCCACGGTAGACCCGCGCGCCCTGAGCGCGCCCGCACCGGCCCTCGTCGTCGCTGGCTTCGGTGTCCAGGACCCCGGCAACGCCGGCGCCATCGTGCGCGCTGCCGATGCCGGCGGCGCCACGGGCGTGCTGTTCGATGCCACGTCGGCCGACCCGTGGGGGTGGAAGGCGTTGCGCGCATCGATGGGCAGCACGCTTCGACTGCCCGTGCTGCGCGACGAATCGGCGCTCGCTCTCCTGCGGGCCTGGCAGGCCGACGGCGCCCGTGTGGTGGCTGCCGATCCCGACGCCACGACCAGCATGTACGACGCGCGCCTCGGAGGGGCCATGGTGCTGGTGGTGGGTTCCGAGGGCGCTGGTGTGCCGCCCGAGGTGACACAGATGGCCGACGCGCGCGTGCGAATCCCGATGCGCGCTCGCGTCGAGTCGCTGAACGTCGCGGTGGCCGCGGCACTGCTGCTCTACGAGGCCGCTCGCCAGCGCGAGTGGGTCGAGACCGTATGAGCCTGTTCGACGTTGCCCCGGAGCCCGTGGATCCGCGGACTGTCCCGCTGCCCGAGCGCATGCGCCCGCGCACCCTGGACGAGGTCGTCGGACAGGACGAGGTCATCGGTCCCGGCCGACCGTTGCGCGAGATGATCGAGCGGGATCTGCTCCAGTCGATCATCCTCTGGGGCCCGCCGGGCACCGGCAAGACGACCCTGGCCCGCCTCATCGCCGACCTCACCCGTGCCGAGTTCGTTTCGTTTAGTGCCGTCCTGGCGGGTATCAAGGAGGTGAAGGAGGTGATGGCCTCTGCCCAGGAGCGTCGCCGGCGGCTGGGCACGCGCACCATCGTGTTCGTGGACGAGATCCACCGCTTCAACAAGGCACAGCAGGACGCCTTCCTGCCGCGCGTCGAGGCGGGGGACATTGTCCTGATCGGTGCGACCACCGAGAACCCGTCGTTCGAGGTGAATGCGGCGCTCCTGTCGCGGTCGAAGGTGTTCGTGCTGAAGCCGCTGGACGAGGCGGCCACCGTCGCGATACTCAAACGTGCCCTCGAGGATCCCGAGCGGGGCCTCGGGCGGGAGCACCCCGACGCCTCGGACGACGTGCTGGCGCACATCGCACGCTTCGCCAACGGCGACGCCAGGGCCGCGCTGAACCTGCTGCAACTCCTGGTGGCGTCGGCCCCCCAGGGAGCCGGACGCCCGACGATCGACCAGGCCCTGCTCGAGCGCACGCTGCAGCACAAGGCGCTGCTCTACGACAAGAGCGGCGAAGAGCACTACAACCTCATCTCGGCGCTGCACAAGTCGATGCGCAACAGCGACCCGGATGCCGCCGTCTACTGGCTCGCGCGCATGGTCGAGGCCGGCGAAGACCCGATGTACATCGCGCGCCGCCTGGTGCGCTTTGCGTCCGAAGACGTGGGCAACGCCGATCCGCAGGCGCTGGTCGTGACCATGGCCGCGAAAGAGGCCGCGCACATGCTGGGCTTCCCGGAGGCCAACACCGCCCTCGCGCAGGCTGCGCTCTATCTGGCCACCGCCCCGAAGAGCAACGCGGTGTACACGGCGTACGGCGCCGCGGCCGAGTCGGCCAAACACGACGTCGCCTCCCCCGTCCCGCTCCACCTTCGCAATGCGTCGACGAAGCTGATGAAGCAGCTGGACTACGGCAAGGGCTACCGGTACGCGCACGACGAGACCGAGGGCGTGGCCGACATGGACTGCCTGCCGGACAACCTGAAGGGCCGGACCTTCTACTCGCCTACGGAACGCGGCTTCGAGAAGGAGATCAAGCGACGCCTCGATGGGTGGAAGGAGATCAAGCGGCGCAGGAAGGAGCCATAGCACCGTCTCGGCGGAACTCCCGACGGCCGACTCCCAACTCCCGACCGGCTCAGATCCGGTCGAAGTTCTTCTCCACTTCGCGCCGAGTGATGCGAAGCATCACCGGGCGCCCGTGCGGGCACACCGTCGAGTAGGCCGTGGCTCGCAGCTCCTCGAGGATGTGGGCCATCTTCTCGAAGGTCAGCGGGTAGTTGGCCTTCACGGCCGCATGGCAGGCGGTGAGCGCGGCGATGCGCTTCAACCCTTCCTCCACGCCCAGGCCCCGATCGAGCCCCTCGAGATCGTTGGCCAGATCCCTCAGCGCGCTCTCGCACTCGTGATTCGGCAGCACCGCCGGGATGGCCGTCACCTTGACCGTGTCGCCGCCGAACTCCTCCACTTCGAAGCCGAACCGGCCCAGCGCATCGGCACGAGAGACCAGCGCCTGGCGCTCGGCGGGTGGCATCTCCAGGATGAGCGGCACCAGCAACCGCTGGCTCTCGAGCGGCCGCTCGGTGAGCCGCTGCATGATGCGCTCGAACAGCACCCGCTCGTGCGCCACGTGCTGATCGATGATCGCGATCCCCTCATCGTCAATTGCGATGATGAACGTGTCGCGAAACTGCCCCAGCGGGATGAGCGGCCGCAGCCCCACGACGCCCGGCGCGTGCCCCTCCGCTCCCCGAACCTCCGCGCTTTGAACCCCCGTGCTTTGAACCTGTGTGCTTTGAACCCCCGGGCCCAGCCCCCCCGTGCTTCGAACGTTAGGGCCCCACCTGGTCGTGTACACCCCTCCGCCGAGCACACCTGGTATCGCCTGGGGAATGGGTCGTCCGGGCATCACGTCCGAGGGGCGCAGCTGCAGCTCGGGAGCAGGGCCGCGCCCGAGCGCGTCGGCCACGGCGCGCCGTACCACCTCGTGCACGAGCGACTGCTCCTTGAAGCGGACCTCGGCCTTGGTCGGGTGCACGTTCACGTCGACGCGGTCGGGCGGCACCTCGAGGAACAGGTGCACCTCGGGGCTCCGCTCCTTGTTCGACGCCACGCTGTAGGCATCGAAGATGGCGTGCGCGATGGTCTTGTCCTTGACGATGCGCCGGTTGACGAACACGTGCTGGGGGCCGCGCGTGGGGCCGTGTTCGGCGAGCGCGGCGATGTAGCCGTGGATGCGGATCCCGCCCGACTCGCGCTGCACCTCGACGAGGTCGGGCCTGTCGCCGTACAACTGGTAGAGGCGATCCGACACCGACGCCACGGGGGGGCACGACAGCACCTTGCGCCCGGCGTTCACCAGCACGAAGCCGATGCGCGGGTAGCAAAGCGCCAGCTGAGTGACGGTCTTCGAGATCTGCGCGCTCTCGGCCGCGTCCGACTTCAGGAACTTGCGCCGGGCCGGCAGGTTGTAGAACAGATCCGACACCTCGACCAGCGTCCCTTCGGGCCCGCCCGCCTCCATCACGGACTCCAGCACCCCGGCGTTGACGCGAACCTCCGTGCCGCTCGGTTCGCCCCTGGCGCGCGTCCGCAAGCGAAAGTGCGACACCGACGCCATCGACGGGAGCGCCTCGCCACGAAACCCCAGCGTGACGATGGCGCCAAGGTCATCGGCGCGCCGGATCTTGCTGGTGGCGTGACGCTCCAGGCTGAGGCGCGCATCACCCGGCTCCATGCCGATGCCGTCGTCCTCGACGCGGATCAACTTCTTGCCGCCGTACTCGGTGGTGATGGTGATGCGGGCGGCCTCGGCATCGATGGCGTTCTCGACCAGCTCCTTGATGACAGAGGCCGGCCGCTCGACCACTTCGCCGGCGGCAATCTGGTTGGCCAGGTCCTCTGGCAGTCGCGTGATGCGTCCCATCGCTACGCTCCCGGCCGTCCTAGAGCCATCCCGATCTCCTGAACCACCAGTACATGCCCAGGCTCGAGAGCGCCATGACGCCGACGATCTCCCAGAACTGCGCAGTGCCGTCGCCCACCAGGCTGGGCAGCGGCACGTTCATACCGAAGAGCCCGGTGATGACGGTCAGTGGACCGAAGAGGGTGGCGATCACGGCGAGCAGGCGCGACACGTCGGCGAGGCGATTCGACACGCTCGCCAGGTGCGCGTCGAGGATGCCAGTCACGCGGTCCTGGAAGACGATGGCGTCTTCGGCCATGCGCGCGAACTGGTCGTACGTATCGCGGAAGCGATAGGCCATCTCCTGGTTGACGATCTCGAACTCCCGCCTGGCCAGCCGGCCCACGGCGTCGCGCTGGGGGACCACGATGCGTCGCAGCATCGAGATGTCGCGTTTCACCGCGAGGATATCGCCCATGAGGCCCTCGTGGTCCTCCTCGATGACCGATTTTTCGATCTCTTCCAGCCGCTCTTCCAGCTCGTCGGCCTCGGGGCGGTAGTGATCCACCATCGTGTCGACAATGCGGTGCAGCAGCGCCACGGGGCCCTCGGCCAGGATGTGGGCCGTCCGCTCGCAAAGCTCGGTGACGTGGGCAATGCTGCGGCGGCGGCCATCGTGGACGGTCACGAGATACGATGCGCCGAGGAAGAAGTCCGTGTCGTGCGTCTCGAACGTGTGTTCGGGGGCGTGGAAATTGATGCCGTGGAACACGAGATACAGATAGTCTCCGTAGGACTCGATCTTGGGATGCGGCTCTCGCTTCAGCGCCGACTCGACAGCCAGATCGTGGAAGCCGAAGACCTCGGACAACATCCGCCCCTCGGCCTCGGTGGGCTCGACAAAATCGGCCCACACCGTCACACCGCTGCCCGCCTTCAACCATGCGGGGTCGACCGACGTGACCTCGCGGGTGGCGCCGTGCTCATGGACAAAAACTCTAGTCATCACGCCCCTGGCAGCCCAAGGGCCCGCACAAGCACGGCGAACCGTGGCTCGCGCCGCAACGGGTCGAGGATCGGGTCCACGGCCATGAGCTCGATCCAGCGGCTGTGCTCTTCGAATCCACGCTCGAGCCACGTCAGCGCGGCCTCGCGGTCGCCCAGGGCCAGGTGAAGATACGCGAACTCGGCGGCCGGCACGTACCGGCGGGTCGCATGCGCCTCCATCGCGCGAAGTACCTCTCGGGCGTCCGCCGCGCGTCCGGCTTTCGCGTGCACGTAGCCCACCAGCCAGGTGGGCGTGTTGCCCATGTCGGCGCGCGACCTGAGCGCCGCGTCCATCGACTCGTCCAGCCGCCCAAGCGAGGCGAGCGTCACGCCCTGCCAGAACGCGGCCGTGGAATACCGGGAGTCCAGTTCCAGCGCGCGTTGGAAATACGGCAGAGCCTCCGCGGGCTTGCCGGTGAAGTAGTGCACGACGCCGGTGGAGCCCAGGAGCCTGGGGGATTTCGGGTCGTGCTGCAGCGCCTTCAGGCTCTGTTCGATCGCCTCGCTCGAGCGGCCGAGCCCCATCAGCAGGTGCGCCAGGAGGAACGACGGCATTTCGGCTTTGGGATCGAGCGCGAGCGCCCGTCGATAGTTCGCCTCGGCTGCCGCCCAGTCCCTGGACCAATGCACCTGCGTGTGGGCGAGCGCGCTCCACGCGAAGGCGTAGGTCGGGTCCAGTTCCAGGGCGTGGCGCGCCTCGGCCTCCGCCCGGGGCAGGACCACGGTCGGTCGCTCCAGCCCGAACACGGCGAAGAGCGTCAACGTGTTTGAAAGGGCGGCGCGAGCCGGCGCATACCGGGGGTCGGCCTTCACGGCGGCCTCGAACGCCGGCCGAGCTCGCTGCAGATCGGCCTGCGAGCGGCTCAGGAGTGCCTCGTTACCCGCCACCATCAGCTGTACCACCGCGGTGTTCAGCGTCACCTGCGGCGCGACCGGCGGCTCCCCACCAGTCGCGGGAGCCGGTGCGCGGGTGACGCCGGCGTCCCGCCCCGCCAGCGCCCAGACGCCAAGCGCGCCCAGCATGACGGCCCCCGCCGCGGCGAGCGCCCACCGTGGGCGGGTCCGACCCGTGCCCGCAGCGTCCCGGGCCGGTGGCGGCGCCGGCGTCTCTGGCGCGGAGCCGGCGGCGGGCTCGAACCGCCCATATGCGTCCGCGCCAGCGTCGGCCGGCCGCACGTCGGCGTCGAACCTGTAGCCTCTGCCGCGGATGGTGCGAATGACCTCCTGCCCCGGTTCGAGCGCCCGGCGGATGTCCACGAGGCATTGCACGATGGAGTCGTCGGTGACGGCCGCGCCACCCCAGACCGCCCCGATGAGCTCGTCCTTGCCCACCACCCGCCCGGGGTTGTTCGCGAGGTAGCTCAGCACGTCGAACGACTTGGCCCGGAGGTGGCGAGCCGTCCCGTCGCAGGTCAGCTCCCGGCGCTGCACGTCGAGCACAGCCCGGCCAAACACCAGGGGGGAATCGAGTTTCGGCGCGCTCATCGCGGATTTCGGTGGAATTTCGTCGAACCGTCGCCAATCCATCGTGACCGGGCCCCCGTGCGCCGGCTACTCCTGAGAGCGCCAGGCACCGCCCTGCTCCTATGTCCGACGGGGCGTGCCAATTATACGGCCCACCTCGAGGTCGAGGGGGGTGTCGAGGAGGACGCATGACGGGTTGGTTCTCGTTCAGACGGGTGGGGGCGGCGAGCGCCCTGTTCTGTGCCTTTGCACTACCGGCAGGCGCGCAGGTGGTCCAGGAACATGCCACGGGCCTGCGTGCCCCGGCCAGGCTCTTGTCGCTTCCGGACGGCCAACTCCTGGTCGCCGAGGCGGGTCACGGCCCCAACACCGGTCGCGTGTCCCTGGTGGACCGCGAGGGCCGGCGGTTCACCGTCGTCGATGGCCTGCCGTCCGGCCTCCACGGGCCTCGGCTCGACCCCAGCGGACCGTCGGGCCTCGTCATGGACGGACGGCGGCTCTACGTGCTCATCGGCAATGGCGATATCAGCATCCCCGGCGCGGGCCAGGGGAGCGAGATTCCGAACCCCGCTCCGGCGTCACCGCTCTTCAGCTCGGTGTTGCTCTTCGACTTCGCGGATGGGAACGTCCCGTCGCTCGGTCACGCCGTCCCCTCCGGCGCCCACGCGACCCTGGCGGCCGACCAGGCCGTGTACCTCTGGAACGCCCAGGGCGAGTCGGTCCGCGTGTCGCGGCTCGTCGACTTTCCGGACTACGTCGCCGAGCCTCGCCCCGACGAGCCACGACACGTCCGTATCTCGAATCCCTTCGGGATGGTAGGCGGCAACAGCGGCCTCGCAGTGGTAGATGCCTCGATGAACCTCGTGTGGGCGGTCACGATCCGGCCTACGCTGACCACGCCTCGCGTCCTCGCGCGCCTGGCGCCCGTACCCAACAGCATTCCCGGCATGGGACCGCCGGTCGTCGAGGCCGTTCCCGCGAGCATCCGGGTGGCCGGCGACGATTACGTCGTCTCGCTGCTGACCGGATTCCCGTTCGGGCCCGGCGCCGCCAGCCTCTGGCGCATCCGGCGTCACACGGGCGAGGTCGAGCGCATCGTGGGCGGCCTGCAGACGGCCGTGGACGTGTGGCCGCTCACCGGGACGGCAGACCAGTCGTATGTGCTCGAGTACTCGCAGCGCTTCCTCACGGGAGGGTCGGGCCGGCTGGTCCGCGTGGACGCCGCGCGGGGCACGATCCTGTCCATGGCCGACGGCCTCCGTACGCCCACCGGCCTCGCCCGCGACACGCGCACGGGCGATCTGCTCGTCACCGAGTTCGGGGCGAACCGTATTGTGAGGGTCTTGGTGCCCCGCTGAAGACCGGTGCGGGCAAGGGCCGTCGGGTGCGCGCCTAATCTCCCACCTTCACACTGAGCGCCGCCTGCGCGGCAGCCAGGCGTGCGACCGGCACGCGGTAGGGCGAGCAGCTCACGTAATCGAGGCCCACCTGGTGGAAGAAGTGCACCGAGGCCGGGTCGCCGCCGTGCTCGCCACAGATGCCCACCTTCAGGTCGGGGCGCGTGCGGCGGCCCTTCTGCACGCCCATGGCCACCAGCTGCCCCACGCCCGCGTCGTCGAAGGTGGCGAACGGGTCCTTCTCGAGGATCTTCTTGTCCTGGTAGACGCGGAGGAACTTGCCCACATCGTCACGCGAGAACCCGAAGGTCATCTGCGTGAGGTCGTTGGTCCCGAACGAGAAGAACTGCGCCTCGGTGGCCACCTCGTCGGCCGTGACGGCGCCGCGCGGCACTTCGATCATCGTACCGACGAGGTACTTGATCCTGATCTTCTGTTCCTTCATCACTTCGGCGGCCACGCGATCGACGATGGTCTTCTGGTCCTTCAGCTCCTTCACGAGTCCCACGAGTGGGATCATGATCTCGGGAACGACCTTCAGGCCTTCCTTGTTCAACTGACAGGCCGCTTCCATGATGGCGCGCGCCTGCATCTCGGTGATCTCCGGGTAGGTGATCCCGAGCCGCACGCCGCGGTGGCCGAGCATCGGGTTGAACTCGTGGAGCTGCTCCACGCGGGCCAGCAGCGTCTTCTTCTCCGACAGGGCCTTCCCGCCCTTGCCGGTGGCCTCCATCACGGCGATCTCCACCATCAGATCTTCGCGCTTCGGCAGGAACTCGTGCAGCGGCGGATCGATGGTGCGGATCGTCACCGGCGAGCCGTGCATGGCCTTGAACACGCCGTAGAAGTCCTGGCGCTGCAGCGGCAGCAACTCGGCCAGCGCCGCGCGCCGGTCGGCCTCGTTGTCGGCCAGGATCATCCGCTGGACGGCGGGTATGCGCCCTTCGCCGAAGAACATGTGCTCGGTGCGGCACAGCCCGATGCCGCGCGCGCCAAACTTGTACGCCAGCTCGGCTTGATCCGGCTGGTCAGCGTTCGCCCGGACGCCCAGGCGACGGAACTTGTCAGCCCACGTCAGCAGCTGGTTGAAGCGGCCGTAGATGTCCGACTCGGAGGGCTTCATCTTTCCGCCCACCACCTGCAGGATCTCGCTCGGGTGCGACGACACCCGGGCGATCTTCACCTCGCCGGTCAGGCCGTCGAACGCGACGTAGTCGCCCTCCTTCACGGTCTCGCCCTTCACGGTGAACGAGCGCGCGTGCTCGTCGATCGCCAGCTCGCCCGCGCCGACGATGGAGGGCTTGCCCATCTGGCGGCCGACCACGGCGGCGTGTGACGTCATGCCGCCGGTGGCGGTGAGGATGCCCTGCGACACCCACATGCCGTGGATGTCGTCCGGGGCGGTCTCACGCCGGACGAGGATGACGGGCTTGCCTTCGTTCGACCACTTCACCGCCTCTTCGGAATTGAAGACCACCTGGCCGCACGCGGCGCCCGGTGACGCGGGCAGGCCCCTGGTGGCCACCGGGATGCCCTTCCACTCCTTCGGATCGAAGCCGGGCGCCAGCAACTGCGACAGCGCTTCCGGATCCACCAGCAGCAGGGCCTCCTTCGGCGTGACGAGCTTCTCCTTCACCAGGTCCGTCGCGATGATGACCGCCGCGTACCCCGTGCGCTTGCCGCTGCGCGTCTGGAGCATGTAGAGCCGGTCGTCCTGGATGGTGAACTCGAAGTCCTGGATGTCCTTGTAGTGACGCTCGAGCCGCGTGGTGATCTGCCGCAGCTGCGCGTAGGCGTGCGGCATCACCTTCGCCAGTTCGCTGATGGGCTGCGGCGTGCGGATGCCGGCGACCACGTCCTCGCCCTGCGCGTTGATCAGGAACTCGCCGAAGAACTCCCTGGCGCCGGTCGCGGGGTTGCGCGTGAACCCGACGCCCGTGCCCGAGCGATCGCCGGTATTCCCGAACACCATCATCTGCACGTTCACGGCCGTGCCGATGGAGTCGGGAATGTCGTAGATGCGGCGGTACTCCTTCGCGCGCGGGTTGTTCCACGAGCGGAACACCGCGTTCCGGGCCATCTTCAGCTGTTCGTTCGGATCCTGCGGGAAGGGCTTGCCCGTCTTCCCCTTGACGACACCCTTGTAGGCGTCGACGACCTCGCCGAGCGCGCCCTCGTCCAGCTCGGTGTCGAGCGACACGGCCTTCGACTTCTTGACGGCCTCGAATTCGTGCTCGAACGCGGCTTTCGGGATCTCCAGCACCACGCTGCCGAACATCTGCATGAAGCGGCGGTAGCTGTCGTAGGCGAAACGCCCGTTCCCGGTGCGTCGCTTCAATCCCTCGACGGCTGCGTCGTTCAGACCGAGGTTCAGGATGGTGTCCATCATGCCGGGCATCGAGAACTTCGCGCCCGACCGGACCGAGACGAGCAACGGGTTCTCAGTGGAGCCCAGCGTGGCCCCGGCGGCCTTCTCGAGCCGCTTCAGATGCGTGGCGATCTCCGCGTCGATGGCCGCGGGCAGCTTGTGTCCCTGCGCGTAGTACAGGTTGCAGGCGTCGGTCGAGATGGTGAACCCCGGCGGCACCGGCAGGCCGGCATTGGTCATCTCGGCCAGGCCCGAGCCCTTGCCACCGAGCGTGTCCTTCATGTGGCGGTTGCCTTCGGCCTTGCCGCTGCCGAAGGAGTACACGTACTTCTTTGCGCGGCCCGACATCGCCGCGCGCGGTGCCACCTTCTTCGCTCTCCTGGTCACCGTCTTCTTCGTGGATGCTGCTGCCTTCTTCGAAGCCTTCTTGGCCATGGGCGGTTATGACTCCTGCGCTACGATTTCCGATACATCGGCGAGCTGGAGGATGAGCTGCTCCAGCGTCCACATCAACCGGAGCCGCGCCTCGCGCAGCCCCGCGTCGTCTGTCATCACCATCACGTCATCGAAAAACGTCGCGACGGACGGCCCGAACTTGGCGGCCTCCTCGAAGGCCTGCTTGAAGGAATTGCCGGCAGCCACCGCGGCATCGATGACCGGGCGGCGCTGTTGCAGCTCCTGCCAGAGCGCCTGCTCGGCCGGCTCCTTCAACAACGTGTCGAGCGGCGGGCCCTGCTCGTCGATGGAGGCCATGGCGGGCGCGGCCGGCACGTTCTTGCCGAGGATGTTGCGCACGCGCTTGAAGAGCGCGGCCAGCTGGCGGAAGTTGTCGGTGTCGGCCACCTGGGCCAGCACCTCGAGCTTGCGGCGGGCCACCAGCGGGCTGAGGTCGCGGATCTCGCCGTGCGTCACGGCGCGCACGTTCCTGATGTCGTGGCCGCGCTGCTCGAGGACATAGCGCAGCCGCTCGGTCACGAACAGCCAGAGGGCGGTGCCGTACCCCTGCGGATCCTCCTCGAGCGAGTCGCTGATGAGATCCGCAAACGGCTCCTGGGCCTTCACGACCAGTTGTGCCAGCGTCACGCGCGCATCGACACCCGCCAGCGCCGGCAGGTCGACGAGCGTCCGAATCATGCCCTGGGCCGAACGGCGCAGCCCGTACGGATCGCGCGAACCGGTGGGCCGCTCGCCCGCCGCGAACATCCCCACCAGGCTATCCACCTTGTCGGCCATCGAGACCGCGGCCCAGGTGATGGCCGCCTGGCCCAGTTGCGCCCGCGTGGGCGGCGCGTCGGCTTCGACGCCGTGCGGCAGGTAGTGATGGTAGACGGCCTTCCACACGGCTTCGGGACGGCCGTCCTCGCGCGCGTAGATGCCGCCGATGGTGCCCTGCAGCTCGGTGAGCTCGCGCACCATGTCAGTGGCCAGGTCGGCCTTGCAGAGCCGCCCGGCCTCGGCCGCGTGCGCCGCCAGGTCGGGCCGGCCCAACACCTCGCGACACAGCCACTCGGCGAGGCGGCTCACCCGCTCGGCCTTGGCCCGATAACTGCCCAGCTTCTTGTGGAACAGCACCGTGTCCAGCCGCTCGATGAACCCCTCCAGCGGCTGCTGCCGGTCGGCGTCCCAGAAGAACCGCGCATCGCGCAGCCGCGCCGTGAGCACGCGTTCGAGATTCCTCGACACCACCTCGGGCTTCTCGGGCTCGGTATTGAGCACGGCGAGGAACACCGGCAACAGCTTCCCCTGGTCGCTCAGGATCGGGAAGAAGTGCTGATGGTGGATCATCGTCGTCGTCAGCACCTCGTCGGGGAGGGACAGGAACTCCTCGGGGAAGTGTCCCGGCACGACGAACGGGAACTCCACCAGGTCCGGCACCTCCTGGAGCAGCGACTGCCCCACCAGCGCGGTAGCCACGCGTCCGCCCCTGCGACGCGACTCGACATCCAGCTCGCGCGCGATGCGGCTGTGGCGCTCGCTGTGCTCGAGCACCACGAAGTTCTCGGCGAGCCGCTTCCGGTAATCGTCGAAGCCCTTCACCTTCACCGCGCGACCCGCTCGGCCGCTGGTGGCCAGGAAGCGATGACCGTAGGTGACGGCCCCGGAACGCACCTCCTGCACGAGGCCACCCATGGCATTGGGCGTGCGCAGGATGGCGAACGGCACCACCCGGCCGCCATAGAGGAAGACGATCCAGCGGATGGGCCGGCCGAACGGCAGCTCGCCCTTGCCGTCGTCGAGCATCGCGTCCCAGCGCATCTGCCTGGGGAAGGCCAGCGACCGGAGCGTGGCCGTGAGCACGTCGGGGAGCACGTCCACGGCGGCCTTCCCGCGATGCTGCCGGCGCACCGCGAGGTAAACGCCCTTCTTCTCGGGCACTTCGAGGCGCTCGAGGGCCGACACCTCCACGCCCTGCTTGCGGGCGAAGCCCTCGGCGGCGGGCGTGGGCGCGCCGGAGGTGTCGAACGCGGCGCTGACGGGGGGACCCGTGATCACCTCTTCCAGGTCGGTCTGACGCTCGGAGACGCGCGCGAATCGCGCGGTGAGCCGGCGGGGTGTCGAGAAGGTCTCGACCGGCGAGTCGGCGCTCAGGCGGCTCGCCTTCAGGCTGGCCTCGAGCGCTGCGCCGAACGCAGTCGTCAGCGACGGCAGCCAGCCGGCGGGCAGTTCCTCGGTTCCTATCTCGATCAGCAGTTCGCGGTCCACGGCGTTACCTCTCGGGGCGTCGGGCGGTTGGCGGTCAGCGCTCGTCCGCGGGTGGGGCCGCGGCGGCGCTTTCCTCGGCGTAGCGCTTGCAGATCGCCACGGCCAGTTGCCGCACACGCAGGATGTAGGCCGTGCGCTCGGTGACGCCCACGCTGCCACTGGAGTCCAGCAGGTTGAACAGGTGCGAGCACTTCAGGCAGTGCTCCAGGGCGGGCAGCACCAGGCCCGCCGCGAGCAGTTGCTCGCCGAAGGCATAGATTTCGTCGAACTGGCGGCGGTGGAACGCCGCGAAGGTCCCCGGGGCGATGCCCGTGTCCTGGTTGAACGCGTACTTCGACTGCTCCACCTCCTCGCGCAGCCGCACGGCGCCGTACGTCACACCCGGCGCCCACTGCAGGTCGAACACGTTGTCGACGCGCTGCAGGAACATCGCGATGCGCTCGAGGCCGTAGGTGATCTCGCACGATACCGGGGAGAGGTCCACACCGCCTACCTGCTGGAAGTAGGTGAACTGCGTGATCTCGAGGCCGTCGAGCAGCACCTGCCACCCGATGCCCCAGGCGCCCAGCGTGGGCGATTCCCAGTTGTCCTCCTCGAACCGGATGTCGTGGAGCCGCGGGTTGATGCCGCAGGCCTCGAGGCTTTCGAGATAGGTCTGCTGCACCTCGTCCGGCGACGGCTTCAGGATCACCTGCATCTGGTGGTGCTTGAACAGCCGGTTCGGGTTCTGGCCGAACCGCCCGTCGTCCGGGCGCCGGGAGGGCTGGACGTAGGCCACGTTCCACGGCGTGGGACCGAGTACGCGCAGCAGGGTCTCGGGACTGGACGTGCCCGCGCCCACCTCGAGATCGAGCCCCTGCTGGATGAGGCAGCCCTTCGAAGCCCAGAAGGCCGACAGCTTGAGAATCAGGTCTTGGAAGGTCACGTGGAAAGGTTTGCCTCAGGGCGCCGGCGTGCGGCGCATTTCGTGAATCACTCGAATTGAACGCGGCTCGCGGTCCAGAAGCGAGCGAATCAGGATGCGGTGCGCGTGCTCCAACTCACGTAACGTGCGCGCCGTCGCGCCGAGCGTCTCCACCTCCAGCGGCGCCACGTGCCGGACGCCGCTCACGAACGCCGCCGCGTCGCCCGACAGCGACAGGTCCGTCGGATAGACCCCCTGGAGCTTCAGCAGCCAGCACTCGAAGTATCGCGCCAGCGGCTCGACCGACACCCCGCTCACCAGGGCGTCCAGGGTGGCCGTGCCCAGACGAAACAGCCGTTCGTCCGGATCGGCCTCCGCGGCCCATTCGTCGATGAGCTCCGCGAAGTAATGGCTGTAACCGAGCGCCTCGGGACTGGCCGCCACGAGCGGGGACGTGACGGGCTCCGCGTAGTTCAGGCCCACCAGCTCCCGCCGCTCCTTCTCGAAATACGCGACGCGCACGTGCGTCAGCGGCTCGAGTGCCCCCCGGAACCGCGACCGTGCCCGGCGCGCGTGCTCGGCGACCCCCCGCTTCTTGCCGCGGTCGGCCGTGAGAAACACCACGATCCGGTCCGCTTCGCCCAGCTTGTAGGTACGAAGCACGAGGGCGTCGGCCGTATGAAGCGGCATGCCGTGCCCGCCTATTCTATCGCGCCAGGTACTTCAGGAACACGGTGGCCAGGCCCAGGAAGGAGGCAAACCCGACCACGTCGGTGAACGTGGTGATGAACACCGCGGAGGCCAGCGCCGGGTCGACCTTGAGCGCCTTCAGCCCGAGCGGCACCAGGGTGCCGGCCGTGGCGGCTACGAACATGTTGCACACCATCGCCGCGCCCAGCAGCAGTCCGAGGATGGGGTCGGCCTTCGTGACCCAGGCCACCCCGGCGGCCACCACCCCCAGGGCCAGCCCGTTGCCGAGACCGATGAGCGATTCCTTCGCCAGGGCCTTGCGGGCGTTCACCCAAGACAATTCCCCCAACGCCAGGCCGCGCACGATGACCGTCAGGGTCTGGGTGGCGGCGTTGCCGCCCATGCCAGCGACGATGGGCATGAAGACGGCCAGCGCCGTCACCTGCTCGATGGTGCCCTCGAAGAGCGCCACCACAGAGGCCGCCACGAAGGCCGTCACCAGGTTGATGCCCAGCCACGGCAGCCGCTTCCGCAGGGCTTCGCCGGGCGGCGTGGCGATGCGCTCGTCGCCCGACACGCCGGCCAGGCGCAACAGGTCTTCGGTCGCCTCGTCCTTGATGACGTCGATGACGTCGTCCACCGTGACGACGCCGGCCAGCTTGTTCTCCTCGTCCACCACCGGCACCGCCAGCAGGTTGTAGGAGGCCACCTGCCGGGCCACTTCTTCCTGGTCGGTGTCGACGCGCACGCTGATGACGTCTGGCGTCATGATGCGCTTGAGCGGCGTTTCCGGCGACACGAGCAGCAGGCGTCGCAGCGAGGTGACGCCCACCAGGTGGCGGCGCGCATCGACGACGTAGAGGTAGAACACCATCTCGACGTCGCGCGCGCCCTGCAAGGCGGTGATGGCCTCGCCCACCGTCAGGTCCTCGTTGAGGGCGAAGACCGACGGGTTCATGATGCGGCCGGCGGTCTGTTCGCCGTACTCGAGGAGGCTCTCGACCTGCCCCGACTCCTTGCGCCGCATCAGTTCGAGCACTTCGCGAGACAGCTCGTCAGGCAGGTAGTCGAGCAGGGCCGCCGCGTCGTCGGACGGCAGCTCGTGGAGGAGCTTGGCGATGTCGTCGGCCGAGCGGCCGGTCAGCAAGTGGGCGCCCGGCTCGGGCCCCATTTCGCTGATCGCCTCCATGGCCAGCTTCGGCTGGCGCTCGACGAGCAGCGCGAAGACGGCCGAGCGTTCGGTGTCGAGGAGCGTGCCGAAGATCTGGGCGAGGTCGGCCGGGTGCTGCTTCTGCAGCAGGTTCAGCAGGTTGGCCGTCGCCCCAATGCGCAGCAGGCGCTTGACCGAATCGACGACGACATCACTCCTGCGCGGCGCGGCCATGGCAATCCGAGCAAATGTAGCACACGGGAATTACGTTCGCCGTCGCTTTCTCCGCCCTTCCACGCCCAACTCGTCGAGCGTCCGCTCGTCCTCGCGCCAGCGCTCGCGCACCTTCACGTGCAGATCGAGATAAACCCTGGTCTGGAAGAACCGCTCGAGCTCTTCGCGGGCCGCGGTGCCGATGGCCTTGATGGCCGCGCCGCCCTTGCCGATGAGGATGGGCTTCTGCGAGTCGCGCTCGACGAGAATGGTGCAGTAGAGTCGCAGGAGAGGCCCCTCCTCGAACTTGTCCACCACCACCGCCGTCGAGAACGGCAGCTCGTCGTGCGTCTGGCGCAACACCTGCTCGCGCACGAGCTCGGCCACGAAGAACCGCTCGGGATGCTCGGTGAGGTAGTCCTCGGGATAGACCGGTTCGCCCTCGGGCAGGTGCTTCAGCAGCACCTCCTCGAGGCGATCCACGTTTTCGCCGGTGAGGGCGGAGACCGGCACGATGTCGGCGAAGCCCACGTCGCTGTCGTACGCGGCGATACGCGGGAGCAGCGCCCCCTTCTCCGCCCGATCCACCTTGTTCAGGGCCAGCACCCGCGGGACCTGGACCTTCCGGATGATGTCCATCAGGAAACGGTCGCCGGCGCCGGGCGGCTCCGAGCCATCGACCACCGCCACGACCACGTCCACCTCGCGGAGTGTGTCGAGCGCGGCGTCGACCATCCGCACGTTGAGACGATGCAGGGGCCGGTGGATACCCGGCGTGTCGATGAACACGACCTCGCCACCGGGGTAGCGGCGCACGCCGATGATACGGTTGCGCGTGGTCTGGGGCTTGTCCGAGACAATGGCCAGCTTCTGCCCCACCAGCCGGTTCAGCAGGGTGGATTTGCCGGCGTTGGGGCGTCCGACCAGCGCGACGAAGCCCCGCTTCATTCGCCGTTTCCGGCCACGGGCGCGGGCTGCTCGACGGCGGGCGAGATGCGGACGCGCGTGATGCGCCGGCGTTCGGCCTCGATGACCTCGACCTGCAGCCCGTCGATCTCGAAGTGCTCGCCGACCGCGGGCACGCGGCCCAGCCGCGAGAGGAGGAATCCGCCCACGGTCTCGAAGCCCTCACCTTCCGGCGTCACGTGCAGGCGCTGCGCCAGCTCGTGGACGTGCGCCTTGCCGCTGAAGATGAAGCGCCCGCCGCCCTCGTCCACGACGGGTTCCAGCTCGACGTCGTACTCGTCGCGGATTTCCCCGACGATCTCCTCGAGCAGATCCTCGACCGTCACCAGCCCCGCCGTTCCGCCGTACTCGTCCACCACGATGGCCATCTGCAGGCGGCTGCGCTGGAACTCGCGCAGCAGATCGATGACGCGCTTGGTCTCGGGGACGAAGTTCGCCGGCCGGATGAGCGGGGTGATCGGCGCCTCGGGATTGAACGCGGCCAGCTTCTGGATCAGGTCCTTGATGAAGACGAACCCGACCACGTTGTCGAGCGTGCCCTGGAACACCGGCATGCGCGAGTACTGTTGCTCGCTGAACAGCACCTGCAGGCCGCCAATCGTCGTCTCGGCATCCACCGCCACGATGTCGGGACGGGGCGACATCACCTCGCGCACCATCGTCTCGCGGAAGTCCACGAGGGTGCGCAGCATCTCGCGCGCCTGTCCCTCTGCCAGGGGCTCGGGCTCGCCGTTGCCAGGGCTGGTGGCGGGCGCCGCTGTCTTGGCATCGGGCGCCGCTCCGGCCACCGGACGTTCGCGGCGGCGACTCGTGCCAACCCTGATGAGCGCCAGGGTGAGCGGCGAGAGCAGGCGCGCCACCACGTCGAAGGACGGCAGCAGGATGTCGAGCACGCGCTCAGGGTCGCGCCGGACGATGATGAGCGGTACCACGTGCTCGCAGAGCAGCACGAACCCCACGATGGACACGATCAGCAGCGGAAAGCGCGCCGGGTCCACACCGATCACGCGCGCCAGCAGCGCTGTCGCGAGCACCGGGATGAACCCCAGCAGCAGGCGCGCCGGGATGAACAATCGGCGCGGGTCGTGGAGATAGGGCTCGAGGCGCTCGTCGCGGCCGCTTCCCTCGGCCATGATGCGAAGCGAGAGCTGCATCAGCGCGCTGAATGCCGCAGTGACGGTGCCGACATAGATCGCGGCAACCCCGAGGAGGAACAACACCAGGGGGGTCATCGGCGAGCGCTGCGCCTGCCGGGAGTGGCGCGTCCTCGGGAACCGGGAGTGGATCGCCCACGGGAACCAGAGGCGCGGGCGATGAGGCCCGTCGACAGGCCACCCTTCTTCTGCAGGCGCGCCTCGGCGCGGGCCATCCGGCCGGCGTCCGCTTCGTGGTCGTATCCGAGCAGGTGCAGCAGCCCGTGGAGCGCGAGCACCCGGAATTCCGCGCCGACCGTGTGCCCGTGCTCCTTCGCCTGGCGAGCCGCCACGCCAGTGGCGATGACGATGTCACCAAGGCTCGGCGTTTCCAGTGCCCTTTGAACCGGCCCCGAGCCCCCTCGAGGGACCTCCGTGTCCCGACTCCCGACCGGGAAGGAGAGGACGTCCGTCGCGTGGTCCTTACCCCGGAACATGCGGTTGAGCGCGCGCATGCGGCGATCGCTCACCAGCGCCACGGTCACCTCGCCCGATGCCGACGCGGGCGCCGTGCGGCTCAACCACGCGGCCAGCCCCCGCGACGCCGGGATGGCCCGGTCGGGCGCCGAGAGGTTAACGCGAAGCCGAGCTCGTGTTGCCATATGCCTCGTACGCCTTGACGATGGCCTGCACCAGCTTGTGGCGCACCACGTCGCGCTCGTCGAAGTAGACAAACGAGATGCCTTCGACCTGGCCGACCACGTTCATCGCCTCGACCAGGCCCGAGGTCCGGCCCGTGGGCAGGTCGATCTGGGTGATGTCTCCTGTCACCACGGCCTTCGAGCCGAAGCCCAGGCGCGTGAGGAACATCTTCATCTGCTCGGTGGTGGTGTTCTGGGCCTCGTCCAGGATGACGAACGCGTCGTTCAGTGTCCGGCCGCGCATGAAGGCGATGGGCGCCACTTCGACGGTGCCGCGCTCCAGCATCCGCTCGGCCTTCTCGACCTCGAGCATGTCGTAGAGCGCGTCGTACAGCGGCCGGAGGTAGGGGTTCACCTTCTCCTGCAGGTCGCCGGGCAGGAAGCCCAGCTTCTCGCCCGCCTCGACCGCCGGCCTGGCCAGGATGATGCGGCTCACCTTCTTGGCGAGCAGGTAGTTCACGGCCTGCGCCATCGCGAGATAGGTCTTGCCGGTGCCCGCCGGCCCGATCCCGAACACGATGTCGTGATGGTCGATCGCCTCGAGATAACGTCGCTGGTTGGCCGACTTGGCCATGATGCGCCGCCGGCCGGCCTGGCGCATCTGCCCGCCCTTCAGGAAGTGCTCGCGCAGGTCGACCTCGGGGTCGGCCGCGACCAGTTGCACGGCGTCCTTGACCTCCCGCTCCGACAGCGCGTGGCCCTCGGCGATGAGCCCGCCGATCTGCTCGACGAACCGGGCCACGGTCCCGGTGTCGCCGGCCTCGCCCTCGACGAACAAGTCGTGCCCCTGCGTGCGGATGCGGACATTCAGCAGGCCTTCGAGGTGTCGCAGGTTGTCGTCGTAGGCCCCGAAGATCGTGGACAGGCCGTCTTCCGGGACGGCGATGCGGCGAGTAGCAACGGTTCCGATCGCGATATCTCCCTTTGTTACAAAGAGTTAACCGACCTAGTGCAGCGTAGCACCCCCGGCCCGCAGGGTCAAGCGAGCCCCGCCGAGGCGGAGGCTGAAGCGCGGGCGCTCGGCACACTCAGAGCTGGATCTTGATGCTCAGCTCGCGCAACTGGCGCGGGTCGACGGTCGAGGGCGCGTCGCACATCAGATCCACGGCCTGGGTGGTCTTGGGGAACGGGATTACCTCACGAATGGACGTCTCGCCCGACAGCAGCGCGCAGATGCGATCGAGGCCGAGCGCCAGGCCTCCATGCGGAGGGGTGCCGTACTCGAGCGACTCGAGGAAGAAGCCGAAGCGGTGCCTGGCGTCCTCGTCGCTCAGGCCCAGCAGTCGAAAGACCGTGGCCTGGGTCTCGCGATCGTGAATACGGATGCTGCCGCCGCCCAGCTCCCAGCCGTTCAGGATGACGTCGTAGGCCCGGGCCAGCACCGAGCCGGGATCGGATTCGAGCCGCGCCAGGTCTTCCTCGCGCGGCGCGGTGAACGGATGGTTGACCGAGTCCCAGCGCTTCTCGTCCGCGTTCCAGTCGAACAGCGGGAAGTCGGTCACCCAGAGCAGTTCCCATTTCCCCTCGCGGATGAGGTTGGCTTGCCGGGCTACCTGCAGGCGGAGCTGGCCCAGCACCTTCGACACCGCGTCCGGGGCGCCCGAGGCCATGACCAGCAGGTCCAGCGGCGTGGCGCCGGCCTGCTCGAGCACGCGACGCGTGCCGTCTTCGCCAATGGCCTTCACGGACGACTGCACGCCGTCGCCGCTGTGGCGGAGCCACACGAGCCCCGCAGCCCCGAGTTGCTTGGCCTGCTCCACGAGGCTGTCCACCTCGCGGCGTGAGTAGCCGGCCGCGCCCGGGATGACGAACCCGCGGACCGTGCCGCCGTGGGCCACGGCCTCGCGGAAGATGCCGAAGGGCGACTCCGCGAACGCCGGCCCGAAGTCCTGGATCTCGAGGCCGAACCGCAGGTCTGGCTTGTCGGACCCGTACTTCGCGATGGCCTCGGCGTACGGCATGCGGCGGAACGGCCGCGGGATCTCGACGCCGATCTCGCGGAAGCAGGCGGCCAGCGCGCCCTCGACGATCTCGAAGACGAGGGGCGGTGTGGCAAACGACATTTCGAGGTCCACCTGCGTGAATTCGAGCTGGCGGTCCGCGCGCAGGGCCTCGTCGCGGAAGCACCGCGCAATCTGCACGTAGCGGTCGAAGCCCGCGATCATCAGGATCTGCTTGAAGATCTGCGGCGACTGGGGCAGCGCGTAGAACTCGCCCGGGTGCACGCGGCTGGGCACCAGGAAGTCGCGCGCGCCCTCGGGCGTGGACTTCGTCAGGATGGGCGTCTCGATCTCGTAGAAGCCCTGCTCGTCGAAGTACTTCCGGATGGCCATCGTGATGCGGTGGCGCAGCCCGATGTTGCGTTGCAGGGCGGGGCGTCGCAGGTCGAGATAGCGGTACCGCAGCCGCGTCTCCTCCGAGACGTTCTGGTCTTCGGCGATGGAGAACGGCGGCGTTCTCGCCTCGTTGAGGATGCGAATCTCCCCGGCCCGGACCTCCACCTCCCCGGTGGGCACGTTCAGGTTCACGGTGTCGGTCGACCGGCGCTCGACCTCGCCCAGGATGGCCACCACGTACTCCGAGCGCAGGCGCTTGGCGCGCTCGAGCAGGGGCTCGTTCCCCTCGACGATCACCTGCGTGATGCCGTGGCGATCGCGGACATCGATGAAGACGAGCGCACCGAGGTCGCGAACGCGATGGACCCATCCGAGCAGCACGGCCTGCTGCCCGACGGCTGCGGGACGGAGTGCTCCACAGGTGTGGGTGCGGGCCAGGGTGCCGAGTTGTTCTGCCATAGCCAGGAATCAGGGATCAGGAGTCAGGAGTCAGGAATCAGAAGCCGGTTACCACGCCAAGACTCATGGAGCGCCGGGCCTGGCGTGCGCCCTCTAGCCCCGCCGGCCAATCACGGCCGCGACGTCGCCGCGCGGGACGCGTTGCTGCTCGCCCGTCCCGAGATTCTTCACGGTCACCACCCCGCCCGCCGCCTCGTCGTCCCCGACCACGGTGACGAAGGGGATGGCGCGGCTCGAGGCGTACTTCAACTGCTTGCCCAGCTTGTCGGCCTCCGGGTAGACCTCGACGCGCAGCCCCTCCGATCGTAACCCGGCCGCAAGCCGCAAGGCATCGGGAACCGCATCGAGATTCCAGATGGTGACCATCACGTCTGCGGGCGAGGTCGCGAGGTTGCCGGGGAACATGCCGCGCTCGCCCATCACCACGAGGATGCGTTCGAGTCCCAGCGAGATGCCGCATGCCGGCACCTCGTCGCCCAGGAACATGCCAATCAGGTTGTCGTACCGTCCGCCGCCGCCGAGGCTGCCCGCAAGGTCGGGCACCGCGATCTCGAAGATCGCGCCCGTGTAGTACGAGAGGCCGCGCGCCAGCGACGGGTCGAGTCGCAGGTGTGCGCCGGTGCCCTCCGGCCCCATCAGCCGGACGATCTGCTGGAGCTCGGCCAGCGCCTCGGGACGGGTGCCGCCAAGCAGCCCCTGCAGCCGCCCGAGCACGTCGTGGTTGAACGCCGCCGGATTGCCAGCTGCGGTCTGCTGAGCGGCCGCGACCGAGAAGAAGAACTCCAGCAGCGTCGCGGCGCCCGCGTCCGGCACGCCCCGCTGCTGCAACTCCGCCGCCACGCCGTCACGGCCCACCTTGTCGAGCTTGTCGAGGGCCACCAGCGCCTCGCCGTGCACCTCGGCGGGAACACCCGCGGCGTCGAGCATGCCGCCCAGGACGCCGCGGTGATTCAGGCGAAGCGTGTAGGTGTGGAACCCGAGACGCGACAGCACGTCGCCCGCGGCCGACAGCAGCTCGGCCTCCACGACCATCGACCGTGAACCGATGGCATCCACATCGCACTGGAAGAACTCGCGGAACCGGCCCTTCTGCGGGCGGTCGGCTCGCCACACAGGCTGTACCTGGTAGCGCTTGAAGAACTTCGGCAGCTGCGCGCGGTACTCCGCCACCACGCGCGCGAGCGGCACCGTCAGGTCGTAGCGGAGCGCGAGGTCGGCCTGTCCCGTTTCCGCCCCCTCGCCCCGCTTGAGGATCTTGAAGATGAGCCGGTCGCCCTCCTCGCCGTACTTGCCAAGCAGCGTCTCGATGTTCTCGACCGCGGGGGTCTCGAGCGGCTCGAAGCCGTACTTCTGGTAGACGTCGGCAATGACACCGATCACGTACTGTCGGCGCCGGACGTCCGCGGGGAGGAAGTCGCGCATCCCGCGCGCGGGGTTGGTGTTCATTGGCGGTACAAGGGAACGAGTGCTGGGTGCAGGGTGCGACGTGCTGCGTGCGAGCGCCGGGTGCAGAGTGCGGAGTGCGAGTGCAGAGTGCTCCTGAAGAGGGTTCCGACGGCGTGCGTGCCGATTCCGGCGGTCCAGCGCGCGGCCACCCGCCGACGCGCACGGAGCCGGCCTTCGCGTGGCGAACGACCAGCCACCCAGGGTGTGCGACAGCGCCTTTGGCACGCGCACGCGGCCCGATGCACTCGGCACTTGCACGCGGCACTCCGCACTCGGCACTCGCACGCAGCACGCCGCACCCAGCACTCCGCACTCTTCACCGCATGTACTCCAGCCGATACGCGACGTAGTTGTCGGCGTACCAGCGGATCTCGGCCACTTCCTCGTCGTTCAGCTCGCGCTTCACCTTGCCGGGGCGGCCCATGACCAGGGAGCGCGGGGGGATGCGGGTGCCCTCGGTGACGAGCGTTCCCGCCGCGACGATCGAGTCGTGGCCGATGTGCACACCATTGAGCAGCACCGCCGCCATGCCGATGAGGACGCGGTCCTCGATGGTCGCCCCGTGCACGACCGCCGAGTGCCCGATGGTCACCTCGTCGCCGATGATCGTCGGATGCGCCTCCCGCATCACGTGCACCATCGAGAGGTCCTGGATGTTGGAGCGGCGGCCGACGCGGATGTGGTGCACGTCGCCACGAATGACGACGTTCATCCAGACCGACGACTCGGCGCCGATGATCACGTCGCCGATGACCTGCGCGCTCTCGTCGACATAGGCGCCCGGATCGACGACCGGCGTGAAATCACGAAATCGCCGAATCACTCAATTACCCAATCACTAATCACCCAATCACCCAATCACCAATCACCCAATCAATCGCTCAATCACCCGATCGCCAATCCCCAATGAATCGCCCGATCGGCAATCGCCAATCGCCCAATGGTCAGATCTTCGGCAGCGTCACCCCGCGCTGGGCCTGATACTTCCCCTGCTTGTCGCGGTACGACACCTCGCAGGGCTCGTCGCTCTGGAAGAACAGCACCTGGGCGATGCCCTCGTTCGAGTAGATCTTCGCTGGCAGCGGTGTCGTGTTCGAAATCTCGATCGTGACGTGCCCTTCCCATTCCGGCTCGAAGGGCGTGACGTTCACGATGATGCCGCACCGCGCGTAGGTGGACTTCCCCAGGCAGACCGTGAGCACGTCGCGGGGGATGCGAAAGTATTCGATGGTGCGGGCCAGCGCGAAGGAGTTGGGCGGCACGATGCACGTGTCGCCCTTCATGTCGACGAACGACTTCGGGTCGAACTTCTTCGGGTCCACCACCGTGCTGAACAGGTTGGTGAACACCTTGAACTCGTCCGCCACGCGGATGTCGTAGCCGTAGGACGACAGCCCGTACGACACGACGCCCTGGCGCACCTGGCGATCCTCGAACGGCTCGATCATGCCGTGCTCGAGGGCCATCTTCCGAATCCACCGATCCGATTTGATCGCCATGGGTGCGTGTCTCCGCGCGCGCTAGCGCAGTTCCATGCCGCGGAAGAAGTAGCCCAGCTCGAACGCCGCGGTCTCGGGCGCATCCGACCCGTGCGTGGCGTTGTTGTCGATGGACGAGCCGAAATCCTTCCGGAGCGTGCCGGGCGCGGCCTTGGCCGGGTCGGTGGCGCCCATCAGATCCCGCCACTTCCTGATGGCATCCGGCGCCTCGAGGCACAGGACCACGCAGGGACCCGACGACATGAAGTCGGTGAGACCGCCGAAGAACGGCTTCTCGCGGTGGACGTGGTAGAAGCCCTCGGCCTCCGCCTTCGACATGTGAATCATCCGCAGGGCGCGGACGGCGAACCCGGCGCCCTCGATGCGGGAGAGAATCTGGCCCGCAGCCTGGCTGCGGACGGCGTCTGGCTTGATGATGGCGAATGTGCGCTGCATAAACACCTGATTATAGCGGAGGTTTCCGGGGGCACACCGGGTAGCAGCCCAGGACGCGCACCGACTGCGTCGTCACCGCCAGGCCCGCCAGCGCCGATTGCATCCGCGGCTCGGCCAGGTGGCCTTCCACGTCCACGTAGAACACGTACTCCCAGGCCATGCCCGGCCGCGGCCGCGACTCCAGTTTCGTGAGGTTCAGCGCCTCGTCCGCCAGCACGTTCAGGCACCGGACCAGGGCGCCCCGCTCGTGCCGTGTGCCGAACACCAGCGAGACCTTGGCCTCGACGAGCGGGTCGCACTCGAGTGGCGTGGCCGAGACGACGACGAACCGCGTCAGGTTCATGGCCTGGTTGGCGATGTCGCGCTTCAAGACGGTCAGACCGAACCGCTCGCCGGCGTCCTCGCTGGCAATCGCCCCCTGATGCACGTCTGCCAGTTCGGCCACCTTCGCCGCGGCCAGCGCGGTGTTGGCGGCCGCCTCCGGCTCGGCCTGTTTCAACTCGGCCAGGAACTCGCTGCACTGCGCCAGCGCCTGGGGATGCGAGTGAACCCGGCGCAACCCTGCCACCGTCGCTCCAGGCAGTCCCAGGAGGCAGTGCTGAATCTCGAGGATTTCCTCTCCCACGATCGACAGATTCATCCGGAACAACAGGTCGTAGACCTCGTAGACCGAGCCCGCGGTGCTGTTCTCGATGGGCAGCACGGCCCGTTCGACGTGCCCCTCTTGTACGGCCTCGAGCGTCTCGCGGAACGAGCGATACGCCTTCAGGGTCACCGGCCGGCGCGTGACGCCGAAGTGCTGCCGGGCGGCCTGGTGCCCGTAGGCGCCCTCGGTCCCCTGAAAGCCGACGATGAGCGGACGTTCGTCGCCAGCGGGCTGGTGGAGCCAATCCTGCTGCCGGCGCACCGAATCCTCCAGGATCTCGCGGTACACGCGTCGGACGAACGCCGGGTCCAGGCCCAGCCGTTCGCCGTAGCTCGAGCGGTGCTGCAGCAGCGCCGCCTCGCGCTCGTCGTCTCGCACCGGGCTCTCGGCTTCGGCCTTCACCTCGATGATGTCGCGCGACAATCGCGCCCGCTCGCCAAGAGCGTTCAGGATGACCTTGTCCATGTCGTCGAGCGATTGCCGCAGGTCGGCCAGGCTACGAGTCGTCATCGCATCTCCCCCAAAAAGAAAACCGCCGCCCCAGCGTTCGTGCTGGGGCGGCGGTGTGTGGTTCCGAGGTCGGTGTTCGTCGCCTCGGAGCTACACCGTCACCTTGCCGGTAAAAAAGAAACCGGGGGCTGGAACGACGGTGGCCCGACGCGAGAGAGTCACTTCTTGAGCGCCTCGACGAGGGATTCTCCCATATCCGCCGGGCTCTTGACTACCCGGACGCCTGCCGCGGTCAGGGCCGCCATCTTCTCGGCCGCCGTGCCCTTACCGCCGGCGATGATGGCCCCCGCGTGTCCCATGCGCCGCCCCGGCGGGGCGGTTTGCCCGGCGATAAACGCCACGATTGGCTTGGTGAAGCGTTCCTTGATCCAGGCCGCTGCTTCCTCTTCGGCCGACCCGCCGATCTCGCCAATCATGATGACGGCATCGGTCTCAGGGTCGTTCTGGAACAGCTCGAGCGCGTCGATGTGGGTCGTGCCGATGAGCGGGTCGCCCCCAATCCCGATGCACGTGGACTGGCCCAGCCCCCGCCGTGTCAGCTGGTCGATGGCCTCGTAGGTGAGGGTGCCGCTCTTCGACACGATACCGATGCGGCCTTCCTTGCAGATGTTCGCCGGGATGATGCCGGCCTTGCCCTTACCGGGCGAGATGATGCCCGGGCAGTTCGGGCCAATCAGGCGCGTGCCCGGCTTCGACTGCAGGAAGGTCATCGCCTTCAGCATGTCCACGACCGGAATGCCCTCGGTGATGCACACCACGAGCCCGATGCCCGCGTCGGCTGCTTCCATGATGGCATCGGCGGCAAACGGCGGCGGCACGAAGATGACCGAGGCGTTGGCGCCGGTCTGCTGCACGGCGTCGGCGACGGTGTTGAACACGGGCCAGCCCTCGTGCGTCGTCCCGCCCTTGCCCGGCGTGACCCCGCCAACGACGCTGGTGTGATACGCCGCGGCGGCCTTCGCGTGGAAGGTGCCTTCGCGGCCTGTGAGGCCCTGGACGATGAGGCGCGTGTGGTGATCGAGGAGGACCGCCATCAGCGGGCGCCTCCGGCCAGCGCCACCACGCTCGTGGCGGCCTCACCCATCGTGTCGGCGGTGGTGAAGTTGAGCCCGCTCTCCGCCAGCATCTTCTTTCCTTCCTCGACGTTCGTCCCCTTCATCCGGATGACGATCGGCACCGGCACGTGCAACTCCTGAACGGCGGCAATCACCCCGGCCGCCAGCACATCGCAGCGCAGGATGCCCCCGAAGATGTTGATGAGCACGGCCTTCACATTGGCGTCGGACATCAGGATCTTGAAGGCGTTGCGAATCTGTTCGGCGTTGGCGCCGCCGCCCACGTCGAGGAAGTTGGCCGGCATGCCGCCCGACAGCTTGATGATGTCCATGGTGGCCATGGCCAGCCCCGCCCCGTTCACCATGCAGCCGATGTTGCCGTCGAGGCGGATGTAGTTCAACGAGAACTTCGACGCTTCGACCTCGAGCGGGTCCTCTTCGCTCAGATCCCGCAGGTCGCGGATGTCCGCGTGGCGGTAAAGGGCGTTGTCGTCGAAGTTCATCTTGGCGTCGAGCGCCAGGAGGTCCCCGCCCTTGGTGGTGATGAGCGGGTTGATCTCGAGCAGCGACGCGTCGGTCGCGATGAACGCCTGGTAGAGGGCCAGCATCATCTTCGTGGCCTTCTTCACGAGGTCGCCCGTCAGCCCCACCGCAAAGGCCAGCTGCTGCGCCTGGAACGGCGCGAGCCCGATACCGGGGTGGATGAACGCCTTGTGAATCTTCTCGGGGGTGTGCGCCGCCACCTCTTCGATGTCCACGCCGCCCTCGGCGCTCACCATCAGCACCGGCTTCTGGGTGGACCGGTCGATGACGATGCTCAGGTAGAGCTCGCGGTCGATCGCCAGCCCTTCCTCGACCAGGAGACGCGAGACTTTCTGACCGTCGGGACCCGTCTGGTAGGTGACCAGCGTCCGGCCGAGCAGGTCCTTGGCCACCGCCTCGGCCTCGTCAGCCGACTGGACCACCTTCACCCCGCCGGCCTTGCCTCGACCGCCGGCGTGAATCTGGGCCTTGACGACCACTACGCCTCCGCCCAGACGGCGGGCGATTTCCGAGACTTCCTGTGCGGAGAATGCCACCTCGCCGCGAGGCACTGGCACACCGTGCCGAGCCAGAATGGCCTTGGCTTGATACTCGTGAATCTTCATGTTGGGATGGGCGCGATGAGAGCGGGCCGGGCCGAGATGTTACCACGCGGGCCCGTTTATCGGTTTCCTGACGCCAAGTGTCTCATTATGAGGCTTTGCGCCATTACGAGACATGTCCCTTAAAGTCATATGAAGTCGTGTATTTTGGGTACTTAGTCTAGCGTCATGTCTCAGTTTAGGGCATTCATGGGCGGCCAATCCCTGCAAACAGAATAGTAAGTGCCTTGTTTTCAATGGTTTGAACGGACGTACAAACGTGGCACGCTGACTGCTATTCCTGTCACGGAATGCCCGCGCCCTCGCTCCGCATCGGTGACCGCGTCAGCTCGCAGGCGCACCGACTGCTCACACCCTACGTCACGCTGGTGGTGCTGGTCGGCACGGGGCTGCTCGCCTGGGGCATTCCGCAGGCGCACTTCGAGTACCCCCTGTTGCTGGCGGCGCTCCTCGTGGGCTCGATGACGACGTCGGTGCTGAAGATCCACCTGCCACTGGCCAGCGGGCAGGCCACATTGTCTCTGTCCTATTTCACCGACTTCCTCAGCCTGGTCCTGCTGGGGCCCCACGAGGCGATGCTGGTGGCCGGTGCCAGCGCCGCCACGCAATGCATCGCGCTTCGGCGCGGCCGCTTCTCGGTGCGCCAGACGCTCTTCAGCAGCGCCACCCTCATCATCACCCTGCAGAGCGCGGGCTTCGTCGCCGGACAACTCGGGGGCTTCGACCTCAGCAGCAGCTTCAGCGCGCTGGCCAAGCCGGCCGCGGGCGGGGCATCCACCTTCTTCCTCGCCAACAGCTGGCTGGTCGCTACCGCGGTGGCCTTGTCACGTCGCCGCCCGGTGGGTGCCACGTGGCGCGACGAGTTCGCCTGGGCGGCCCCCGCCTACTTCGTCGCCGCCGGAACCGCGACGTTCTGCGCCTCGGTGATGGCCACCCAGGATGTGTGGCTCGTCCTGTTCGCCGCCTCGTTGCTGGTCCTCACCTTCAACAGCTACCGCATCTATTTCCGCCGGGTGTCCGAGCACCAGGAGCACCTGAAGGTCGTATCGAACCTCCATCTGGCGACGGTAGAAGCCCTGGCCCGCGCCATCGATGCCCGGGATCAGACCATCGATCCCGACGCCGCTTCCGAGGAGAACCACATCCGCCGCGTGGAAGCGCGCGCCGCCGCGCTCGGCGAGGCGGCCGGCATGCTGCCGGGCGAGATCGAGGGGTTGAAGGTCGCCGCGCTGCTGCACGATATCGGGAAGCTGGCCGTGCCCGAGCACATCCTCACCAAGCCGGGGCGACTCACGCCGACGGAGTTCGACTACGTGCGGCTCCACCCGAGCGTGGGCGCCAACATCATCAAGGCGGTGCCATTCCCCTATCCGGTCGCGCCCTATATCCAGAGCCATCATGAGCGCTGGGACGGCGCCGGCTACCCCGATGGGCTGGCGGGCGAGGCCATCCCGCTCGGCGCGCGCGTGCTGGCGATCGTGGACTACTACGACGCCTTGATCGCGCATCGCCCGTACCACCGGCCGATGAGCCCGGAAGACGCCGCCGCCACCCTGAAGGCCGAGGCCGGCAAGGCTCTGGATCCACGGCTGGTGACGCTGTTCCTCGAGGTGCTGCCGCAGGTGGAGGAAACGGAGGAGGCCGCGGAGGAACGCGCGCTCGTGAAGCCCGAGCCGACGGCGCCGCGGACCGGGGCGCCGGCCACGGGGTTCTCGACCGAGGGGCGTCCGGCGGAAACCACGGCCAACGTGTTTCAGAGCATCTCGCAGGCCACCCAGGAAGTGCGGGCACTCTACGACATCGCGCAGACGCTTGGGACACGCTTGAGCGTGGACGACACGATGGGCCTGCTCACCTCGAAGCTGAACAGGCTCGTGCCAGCTTCGTGCTGGGCTCTGTATCTGCCCGACGTGCGTCGCGACCAGCTCAGGTGCCGGTATGCTTCGGGCCTCTCGGCCGATGCGTTGGAAGGACTGACGATTCCTTCGGGCGAGGGCGCGACCGGGTGGGCGGCCCGCCACCAGGCGGCGGCGCTCAACGCGCGTGCCAGCTCGGACTTCGAGGCCGCCAGCGCCCCGCACGCCGGAGACTTGTTCCGATCGGCGCTGGCCTTCCCCTTGATGGACGAGCAGCGCCTGATCGGCATCCTCACGGCCTACCACGTGGGCGAGCAGCCCTACACCGAGGCCCACTTGCGGCTCCTGCAGCGGCTGGGCGGGCAGGCCGCGTCCGTGCTGAGCAACTCCATTCAGTTCGAGCGGATGCGAGCGGCGTCGCTGACCGATTCGCTGACCGATCTGCCGAACTCCCGCGCGCTCATCGGGTTCGTGGACGAACGCCTCACCCCGGGCTCCGAAGAGATGGTGCCGAGCGCGATCATCATGATCGACCTGGACGACTTCAAGACCATCAACGACGTTCACGGGCACCAGGCGGGTGACCTCGCCCTCCAGGCGGTGGCCACGGCCCTCCGTCGGCAGATCCGCGCCTCGGACTTCTGCGCGCGCTACGGCGGCGACGAGTTCATCGTCGCCCTCTCGTGTCCCGATCGGTCGGAAGCGGAGCGGCGCGCCTCCGACCTGCAGCGCGCGGTGGCCCGGCAGAAGGTGGTCCTGCCTGACGGGTCCGCCCTGTCGGTCGGGATCAGCGTCGGCGTGGCGATGAGCGGCGAGGACGGCGCCACGTTCGACGAGCTGCTCGAGGCGGCCGACCGTCGCATGTACGAGGACAAGCGCCAGCGCCGGGCCGCGGCTCGCGTCGCCGCTGCCGCGGGGACGCCCATTCGCCTGGCGCACCCGTCGCGCTGAGCGTCGCCGCTTTTCCCGAAGCCCGTCCGCGGCGAACCGCGGGGCCGGGCGCGCGCGTCCCTGATCATGGGCGGCGTGAATCGCATACAATCACGGGTTGGGCATTCCTCATGCGACTTCAGCAGGCATCTGCATCCTCCATTGGCTCGAAAATCCTCATCGCGCTCACCGGGCTCGCCCTGTTCGTCTTCCTCATCGGGCACCTGGCCGGCAATCTCCTGTTCCTCGCCGGACCTGACGCGTTCAACCAGTACTCGCACAAGCTGATCAGCAACCCCCTGGTGTACGTGGCCGAGGCTGGGCTGCTGGCGGTGTTTTTCCTGCACGTGGCCAAGGCGGTGGCCGGAGTGCTCACCAACCGCGCGGCGCGGCCGACGGCCTATGCCACGCGCCGGTGGGCGAAGACCAAGAACCCGCGAAGCCGCAAGAGCCTCGCCTCGACGACGATGATCGTCACGGGCAGCATCACGGCCCTGTTCGTGGCCACGCACCTGGCCACCTTCAAGTTCGGCACGTTCTACGAATCGGCTGGCGTTCGCGATCTCTACCGGCTGCAGCTCGAGATCTTCACCGCGCCGGGCTACGTGGTGTTCTATCTCGTGGCCATGGGCCTCATCTTCTTCCACCTCTGGCACGGGCTGTCGAGCGCGGCCCAGTCCCTGGGCGTCGATCATCCCCAGTGGACGCCTCGCATCCTCGTGCTCGGCCGCGTGCTGTCCATCGTCATCGCGGGGGGGTTCTTCATCATCCCGATCTACACCTTTCTCCTCTCGCGGGGCGTGCTATGACGCTGGACTCCAGGATCCCCGGCGGCTCGATTGCCGAAAAGTGGGACCGTCGCAAGTTCGAGAACAAGCTGGTCAACCCCGCCAACCGGCGCAAGCACGACCTCATCGTGGTCGGCACGGGCCTGGCCGGCGCGTCGGCCGCCGCCTCGCTCGGTGAGCTCGGCTACAAGGTGAAGCTGTTCGGCATTCACGACAGCCCGCGCCGCGCGCACAGCATTGCCGCGCAGGGCGGCATCAACGCGGCGAAGAACTACCGCAACGACGGCGACAGCATCTACCGGCTCTTCTACGACACCATCAAGGGCGGGGACTACCGCGCGCGAGAGGCCAACGTCTACCGCCTCGCCCAGGTGTCGGTGGACATCATCGACCAGTGCGTGGCCCAGGGCGTGCCGTTCGCGCGCGAGTACGGCGGCCTGCTCGACAACCGCTCGTTCGGCGGCGCGCAGGTGTCGCGCACCTTCTACGCGCGCGGCCAGACGGGCCAGCAGCTGCTGCTCGGTGCCTATCAGTCGCTGATGCGGCAGGTGGACGCCGGCACGGTGGACATGTACCAGCGCCGCGAGATGCTCGACCTCGTGCTCGTCAACGGCCAGGCGCGCGGCATCGTCTGCCGGAATCTGATCACGGGCGAGCTCGAGGCGCACGCCGGGCATGCCGTCCTGCTCTGCTCGGGCGGCTACGGCACGGTGTTCTACCTCTCCACCAACGCGGTCAACTCGAACGTGACGGCGGCGTGGCGCGCCCACAAGCGGGGGGCGTTCTTCGCCAATCCGTGCTTCACGCAGATTCACCCGACGTGCATTCCCGTCAGCGGCGATCACCAGTCGAAGCTCACCCTCATGTCCGAGAGCCTCCGGAACGACGGCCGGGTGTGGGTGCCGAAGAACCAGGGCGACCGGCGGCCGCCCGCCCAGATTCCCGACGCGGATCGCGACTACTACCTGGAACGCCGCTATCCGAGCTTCGGCAACCTCGTGCCGCGCGACGTCGCGTCACGCGCCGCAAAAGGGGTGTGCGACGAGGGCCGCGGTGTTGGGGAGACGGGGCTGTCGGTCTATCTCGACTTCGCCGATGCCATCCGGCGTCTGGGCGCCGACACCATCCGGGCGCGCTACGGCAACCTCTTCGATATGTACAAGCGCATCACGGACGAGGACCCCTACCAGGTCCCGATGCGCATCTACCCCGCCGTCCACTACACGATGGGCGGGCTGTGGGTGGACTACAACCTGATGTCCACCATCCCCGGGCTGTTCGTGCTCGGCGAAGCTAATTTCTCGGACCACGGGGCCAATCGCCTGGGCGCCAGCGCGCTCATGCAGGGTCTGGCCGACGGGTACTTCGTGGCCCCGTACACCGTGGCCAACTACCTGGGCGGCACGCCCACGCCTGCCGTGACCACGGATCATGACGCGTTCAAGGAAGCGCGCGCAGCCTCGCAAGGGCGCATCGACCAGGTGCTGGCCGTGAAGGGATCGCGGACGATTCGCAACTTCCACCGCGCCATCGGGGCCATCTGCTGGGACTACGTCGGCATGGCGCGCAACGAGGCAGGCCTCCAGCAGGCCATCACCGAGATTCGACGGCTCCGCGACGAGTTCTGGCAGGACGTATCAGTGCCGGGCGACAAGAACAACCTCAACCCCGCACTCGACTACGCGGGGCGCGTGGCCGACTACATGGAGTTCGCGGAGATCCTCGCCCTCGATGCCCTCGAGCGGCGAGAGTCGTGTGGCGGCCACTTCCGCGAGGAGTTCCAGACGCCCGACGGCGAGGCGCTCCGGAAGGACGACCAGTTCTCGTACGTGGCGGCGTGGGAGTTCCAGGGAGTGGGCGCCCGGCCGGCACTGCACAAGGAGCCGCTGGTGTTCGAGGAAGTCCATCCCTCGCAGCGGAGCTACAAGTAGGGTCCCGCGGCGCCGCCCAGGACCCAAGACCCAGGACCCAAGACCATGGCAATGACAGTCACCCTCAGAGTCTGGCGGCAGGCGGGCCCAACGGCTCCGGGCCGCCTCGAGACCTATACGGCGAGGAACGTGCACCCGGACATGTCGTTCCTCGAGATGCTCGACGTCGTGAACGAAGACCTCATCAAGGCCGGCCACGACCCGATCGCGTTCGACTCGGACTGCCGCGAGGGCATCTGCGGCAGCTGCGGGCTGGTCATCGACGGCATCCCGCACGGGCCCGACCGCGGCGCCACGACGTGCCAGGTCCACATGCGGCGTTTCAGGAACGGCGACACCATCACCATCGAGCCGTTCCGGGCCCGAGCCTTCCCGGTGCTGAAAGACCTCATCGTCGATCGCAGTGCCTTCGACCGCATCATCGCCGCCGGCGGCTACGTGTCGATGAACGTCGGCGGGGCGCCGGACGGCAACAGCCTGCCGATTCCCAAGGACGTGGCCGACCTGGCCATGGACAATGCCCAGTGCATCGGCTGTGGGGCCTGTGTGGCCGCGTGCAAGAACGCCGCGGCTCACCTGTTCACGTCGGCCAAGATCTCGCACCTCGGACTGCTGCCACAGGGCCAGGCCGAGCGGGGCCGCCGGGTCGTGCAGATGGCTGACCAGATGGACGCGGAGGGGTTCGGGAGCTGCTCGAACGAGGGCGAGTGCGAGGCGGTGTGCCCGAAGGAGATCTCCATCGCGAGCATTGCCCGCATGAACCGGGACTACCTGAAGACGGCCGTCGGCAAGTAGGGCAGAACGAAACCACGAAGTCACGAAGGGAATCACGAGGCCGCGAAGTCCTTTGGGGGTTTTCCCAGGATGCTTCGTGCTGTCTTCGTGTCCTTCGTGTCTTCGTGGTTTCTTTGACCGCGGAGCCGCCTACACCTTGATGACGTCCACCAGCTCCTTCACGGCGCCGGCGGACTTGTGGAGGGCGGCCTTCTCCTCGTCGGTCAGCGGCACCTGGACGATTTCCTCGGCGCCCCTGGCCCCCACCTTCACGGGCACGCCCACGAACAGGTCGTTGATGCCGTACTCGCCCTGCAGGAACACCGAGCACGGCATGATGCGCTTCTGATCCTTCAGGATGGCCTCGACCATGTCGGCCGCCGAGGCGCCGGGCGCGTACCACGCGCTCGTGCCCACCAGCTTGGTGATCTCCGCGCCGCCGTTGGCGGTGCGCGTGCAGATGTCGTCCAGCCTGGCCTGCGACAGCTTGCCCATCTTCACCAGCTCGGTGAGCGGGATGCCCGCCACGGTGGAGAGCCGCGGCAGCGGCACCATCGTGTCGCCGTGGCCGCCGAGCACGAACGCCGTGACGTCGGAGACCGACACGTTGAGCTCCATCGCGATGAAGGTGCGCATGCGGGCCGAATCGAGGACGCCGGCCATGCCCAGCACGCGCTCGCGCGGGAAGCCACTGAGGCGGTAGACCGCCTGCGACATCGCGTCGAGCGGGTTGGCCACGGGGACGATGATGCAATTGGGCGAGTACTTGACGACCTCAGCCGTCACCTCCTGCATGATCGTGTAATTAACGTTCAGCAGGTCGTCGCGGCTCATGCCGGGCTTGCGCGGCATGCCCGACGTGATGACCACGACGTCGGAGTTCGCGCTCTCGGCGAAGTCCTTCGTTCCGACGCCGAGGACGCGCGAGGCCGACCCCTCGATGGCGCACGACTGGTAGATGTCGAGCGCCACGCCTGCGGCCTTCGTGTCGGCGAGGTCCACCACGACGACGTCCGCCAGCTCCTTCTGGGAAACCGCGCGCGCCACCGTTGCGCCCACGTTGCCCGCACCACCGACCACCGTGACCTTACGATTCATGCCTCACTCCTGAACAAGATTGACTTTAGGTCAGTTTGCCTCGCCACCCGCGGGCTGCGTCCACAACAACTGTGGAAAACCTTGTGGATAACACCGTGTGAACACCGCGTAACGGCACCGAATCCCGAAGAAATCTACGGATTGCACCACGGATGATGCACCCGCGCCACCGGCGCGTCTTTCCGATTCATCCTGAACCTGTCATTATATCTGGCTGGTTCTTCCTGGAGAGTTCACCCCGTGCGCATAGTTGTTGCTGACGATCTGCCGCAGTCCGCCCTCGACGTGCTCCGTGCCGAAGGTTGGCATGTCGATGCCCGTTCCGGACGCACCCCTGACCAACTGAAGGCCGACCTCGTCGAGGCCGACGCCATCGTCGTGCGGAGCGCCACCAAGGTCACCGCCGACATCATTGCGGCTGCGCCTGCCCTGCGGGCGATTGCCCGCGCCGGCACCGGCGTGGACAACGTCGATGTCGACGCCGCCAGCACGCGCGGCATCGTCGTGATGAATGCGCCTGGGGCGAACAGCATCAGCGTCGCCGAGCTCGCCATGGCGCAGATCCTGGCGCTGGCACGGAAGCTGCCTGGAGCCGACGCCTCCATGAAGCAGGGCGTCTGGGACAAGAAGAGCTTCATGGGCGAGGAGATCCGCGGCAAGGTGCTGGGCCTGGCCGGCCTGGGCCGCATCGGCCAGGAGGTGGCACGCCGCGCGCAGGCGTTCGAGATGACCGTCATCGCGCACGACCCGTTCATCTCGGCGCAGGTGGCGGCGGACCTCGGGATCGAGCTCGTTTCGCTCGACGACCTCTGCGCGCGCGCCGACTTCCTCTCGCTGCACATGCCCTCCACGCCGCAGACCCGGAGGACGTTCAACGCGGAGCGGTTGGCCCGCTGCAAGAAGGGACTGCGCCTCATCAACACGGCGCGCGGCGACCTGATCGACGAGGCGGCGCTGGTGGCGGCCATCGAAAGCGGTCACCTCGGCGGGGCGGCCCTCGACGTCTACAACCAGGAGCCCACGAAGGACCACGCCTTGCAGAAGCTGGCGAAGGTCGTCGCGAGCCCGCACATCGCCGCGTCCACGCGCGAAGGCCAGGAACTGGTCGGCGTCGAGACGGCGTCCGCACTCCGCGACTTCCTCAAGTCGGGCGTCATTCGCAACGCGGTCAACTTCCCGACCGTGCCCGCCGACGAATTCCTGCGGCTTCAGCCCTACATGGCGCTTGCCGAGCAGCTTGGCGGCCTTGTGGGGCAGATGGGCGAGGCCCGTATCGAAAGCCTGGGCGTGCGCTATTACGGCGAGCTCGCCGGCCAGCAGCCCCTGATTGTCAACTCGGTGCTCGTCGGCCTGTTCAGGGCCATCCTGTCCGACCCGGTCACCGCGGTGAACGCGCGTGCCACGGCGGCTTTGCGCGGTATCGACATCGTCGAGTCGTCCAGCTCGCGGGCGCGGAACTTCCGCAGCCTCCTCTCGGTGAAGCTCGTCACCGATGCCGGCGAGCGCTGGGTCGAGGGGACGGTCGCCGACCGGAACCCGCGCCTGGTGTTGCTCAACGGCGTGCCGGTGGACGCGCCGCTCGGCGGCGCGCTGCTGCTGATCAGCAACAACGATCAGCCGGGGGTCATCGGCGAGGTCGGCACCGTCCTTGGCCGGCATGGCGTGAACATCGCGAACTTTGCGCTGGGACGCGCCGACGGCGGCGCCGTTGGCGTCGTCAATGTGGACGACCCCGCGGGCAAGATGGAAGGCCTGCTGGGAGAGATCCGCGCGGTGAAGGCCGTAAAGGACGCCTGGGCCGTGCGCGTCTGAGCAATCAGCGCAGCCGGAGGGTCCGCTCGCCGCCCGACTCGTCGCGAAGCGTGATCATCGTCTCCTGGACATCGACGACAGTGTAGCCGCCAGGCAGGGTGTCACCCTGCTTCACGAAGTGGAGCCCCGCGCCGTCACTGACGATCGCGGTGTACTCGATGCCGTCGTCCGACGGGTTCGACGCCATGCCGGAGAGCGAGAGCGTGGGGCCTGCCGCTGGCGGCGCGGCTGGTTCCACCGGAGGGTCGCCGAGCGCGGGCGCAGGGGCCGGGCTGCCGGCGTCGGGCACGGATCCTCGCCTCGCGCCGAAGGAAAACGGGTTGCGCGACGATCGCGGGCCCTTCGGCTGCTGCTCGAGCTTCAGGCGTAGTCGTTCGGTGAACGGCCCAGAGGGCATGGCCTGCTCCAGCCCGAGCGGCCGGGGGCCTCGGGAGACGGCGCCGCCAGGCCGGTCGCCCGGTGACGGCGTGCCGAAACGCCCCCCGAGGGCCCACCCCGCTGCGAGGGTGAGCGCTCCGATGAGTGCCACCGTCCGTGGGTGCATGACGCTCATTGTATCGGCCTCTCGGAGGGTCCGTGGTAGACTTCTGTGTGCCGGTCAGTCTGCCGTTCAAACTGACTGAATCCTCGGTGGTCGCGATCATCCCCGCGCGATACCAGTCGACCCGCCTCCCCGCCAAGCCCCTCGCCGACATCGCCGGTCGCCCCATGATCGAGCACGTGTACCGCCGTGCCTCCGAGGCCCGTTCGGTCACCGGAGTCATCGTCGCCACCGACGACGAGCGAATCGCGCGGGCGGTGGAAGCGTTCGGAGGCGCGGCCGTGATGACTCGGCTCGACCACGTCACCGGCACCGACCGACTGGCTGAGGTGGCCGCTTCCCTTTCCTGTCGCGTGGTGGTGAACGTTCAGGGCGACGAACCGCTCGTCGACCCCGCGGTGATCGACGCGGTGGTGCAGCCCCTGCTGGACGACGAGCAGTTGGAGATGGCCACGGCCTGCCGTCCCCTCCGGTCGCCGGACGAGTACGCGAATCCCACCGTCGTGAAGGTCGTGCACGACGTGAGCGGCCGCGCGCTGTATTTTTCTCGTGCACCCATACCTCACGAGCGCGACGCCGGCGGCCTCGCGCCCGCCATGGCCCGCGCCCACGTGGGCCTCTACGCATACCGCCGCGACGTGCTCATCCGCCTGGCGGCCCTGCCGGCCGTGGAGCTGGAACGCACCGAGTCGCTCGAGCAGTTGCGGGCGCTGGCGCACGGCATCGGCATTCAGGTCGTCGAGACCCGTCATCATTCCATCGGGGTGGATACCCCGGAAGATCTGGCGCGCGTGCGCCAGTGGCTGTTGACCGAATCGAGAAGCTGAGACCATGGAATCGAACAAGCGACCGACCAAGTACATCTTCGTCACGGGCGGCGTGGTGTCCTCGCTGGGCAAGGGCCTGGCCGCGGCCTCGATAGGCGCGTTGCTCGAGGGGCACGGCTACAAGGTGACCCTGCAGAAGTTCGATCCCTACATCAACGTCGATCCCGGCACGATGAGCCCGTACCAGCACGGCGAAGTCTACGTCACCGACGACGGTGCGGAGACGGACCTCGACCTCGGACACTACGAGCGCTTCACGAGCATGACCACGACGCGCAACAACAACTGGACCACCGGCAAGATCTATATGTCGGTCATCCAGAAGGAGCGCCGCGGCGACTATCTCGGCCGGACCGTCCAGGTCATTCCGCACATCACCAACGAAATCAAGGACTGCATCCGCGCCGTGGGGCGCGACGTGGACGTGGTGCTGGTGGAAATCGGCGGCACGGTCGGCGACATCGAGAGCCTGCCCTTCCTCGAGGCCATCCGCCAGTTCCGGCAGGACGTGGGCCGCGAGAACACCGTCTACGTCCACCTGACACTGGTGCCCTACATCGGCACCGCGGGCGAGCTGAAGACCAAGCCCACCCAGCACAGCGTGCGCGACCTGCGGTCCATCGGCATCCAGCCCGACATACTGCTGTGCCGCACCGACCGGCAGCTGCCGCGCGACATCAAGCAGAAGATCGGCCTGTTCTGCGACGTGCCCGAAGAGGCGGTCATTACCGCGCGCGACGTGCAGACCATCTACGAGGTCCCGCTGGCGCTCCAGCAGGAGGGACTCGACCACGTGCTGTTGAAATTGCTGGGCCTGCCGGCCACCGAGCCGCACATGGAGGCGTGGGAAGAGCTCGTCGATCGCATCAAGAACCCGTCGGACGAGATCACGATTCACGTGGTGGGCAAGTACACGGGCTACGAGGATTCGTACAAGTCGCTGAACGAGGCGCTCTATCATGGCGGGTTCGCCAACCGGACGCGTATCAACATCCAGTGGGTGGAATCCGAGGCGCTCGAGCAGGAGGGCGGCACGCGCCTGCTCGAGGGCGCGCACGCAGTGCTCGTGCCGGGCGGGTTTGGCTCGCGCGGCACGCGCGGCATGATGAAGGCGGCCGAGTACGCGCGGACGCGAGGGCTCCCCTACTTCGGCATCTGCTACGGCTTCCAGTGGGCGACGGTGGAGTTCGCGCGGAACGTGTGCGGGCTGGACGGTGCGGATTCGACCGAAGTGGACGAGTCGGCGCCCCACAAGGTCATCTACAAGCTGCGCGACCTGCTGGGCGTGGACGAACTCGGCGGCACGATGCGCCTGGGCCGCTATGCCTGCGAACTGGCCGAGGGCTCGCTGGCCCGCAAGATCTACGGCACGGCGCTCATCCACGAGCGGCATCGCCACCGGTTCGAGTTCAACTGCCTGTACGAGCCGGGCCTGGCCGAGAAGGGCATGCGCATCTCGGGCCGATCGCCCGACGGCAAGTTCGTCGAGATCGCCGAGCTGCCGTCACATCCCTGGTTCGTCGCCGTGCAGTTCCACCCCGAGTTCCAGTCGCGCCCCCTCAAGCCGCACCCGCTGTTTGCGAGCTTCGTCGAGGCCGCCCTGCGGCAGAAGAACGGCGTTCCCGCGCCGGCCCAGTCCGTGGCCTCGCATGGCTGAGGCCCCGGCAGTCGCCATCGTCCCCGCAGGCGACGTGCGGTTTGGCCCCGGTCACCCGCTGGCCTTCGTGCTCGGGCCGTGTGTCATCGAAAGCGAGGCGCACGCCGTCGACATCGGACTCGAGCTGTCGGCCCTCGCGCGCCGGACCGGCTACCCGGTGGTGTTCAAGGCGTCGTACGACAAGGCCAATCGGACGTCCATCACCTCCTATCGCGGCCCCGGGCTCGTCGAGGGCCTGCGCATCCTCGCGGCCGTGAAGGCGCGGACCGGCCTCCCCGTGCTCACCGACATCCACGAGCCATCGCACGCCGCGCCCGCCGCGGACGTCGCCGACGTGCTGCAGATCCCCGCGTTCCTGTGCCGCCAGACCGACCTGCTGGTGGCCGCCGCGCGGACGGGCCGGACCGTGAACGTGAAGAAGGGTCAGTTCCTGGCGCCGAAGGACATGCGCCACGTGGTGGCCAAGCTCACCGACTCGGGCAATACGCGCATCCTGCTCACCGAGCGCGGTAGCTCGTTTGGCTATAACAATCTCGTGGTGGACATGCGCGGGTTGCCGATGCTGCGCGAGCTGGGCTTCCCGGTGGTTTTCGACGTGACCCACAGCCTCCAGCTGCCCGGCGCGGGCGACGGGGTGACGGCCGGCCTGGCGGAATACATCCAGCCTCTGGCGCAGGCCGGCGTGGGTGCCGGTGTGGACGGGGTCTTCATGGAGGTCCACGAGAATCCCCCCAGGGCCAGGAGCGACGCCGCCAACGCCCTGCGGCTCGACCTCCTCGAGCCCCTGCTCCGCCGCCTGGTCGCCATTGACAGGGTCGTGAACCGTGGTTGACGTCACGCTGGCGCGCAAAGTGCTGCAGACGGAGGCCGCGGCGATTCTGGGGCTGCTCGAGCGCATCGATGGCCGCTTTTCTCGCGCCGTGGAACTGGTGCGCGACTGCCGGGGCCGGGTGATCCTGACCGGCATGGGCAAGAGCGGCATCATCTGCCGGAAGATCGCGGCCACGCTGTCGAGCACCGGCACTCCGGCGTTCTTCCTGCACCCGGCCGAGGCCGTGCACGGCGATCTCGGCGTCCTCCAGTCAGACGACGTGATCATCGCCGTGTCGTACAGCGGCGAGACCGAGGAGCTCACGCGCGTCCTCGAGACCATCAAGCGGCTGGGCGCCACGCTCATCGCGATCACGGGCGTTCCGGCCTCGACCCTCGCGCAGGCGGCCGATGTCGCGCTCGATTGCCACGTGTCCGAGGAAGCCTGCCCCATGAACCTCGTCCCGACGGCCTCGACCACGGCGGCCCTCGCGCTCGGCGACGCCCTGGCCATGACGGTCCTGGTCGAGAAGGGCTTCAAGCCCGAGGATTTCGCCAACCTGCACCCGGGCGGCAAGCTCGGCAAGCGGCTGATGCGGGCCCGGCAGCTGATGCACGGTGGAGACGCGCTACCCGTCGTGCGGCTCGACACCGCCATGCGCGACATCATCTACACGATGTCGAGCAAGGGCCTCGGGATGACGTCGGTCGTGGACGGCGACGGGCGGCTCGCCGGCATCATCACGGACGGTGACCTGCGGCGGAAGATGGCGGTCACGCCCGACATCCAGGACCTGGTCGCGCGCGACGTGATGACCGACAACCCCGTGACGATCGGGCCGGAGACGCTGGCGGTCGAGGCGCTCGCGCTGCTCGAGCAACGCAAGATCACCTCCGTGGTGGTCATCGACGCCACCCGCCGCGTGTCGGGCGTGCTGCACCTGCACGACCTCTGGCGCACCGAGATGGTGTAGGCGGAGACTGCCCCGTGGACGTCGGCTCGTACCTTCCGCTCATCTCGGCACTCGTCGCCCTCCTCCTGGGCCTCGCCATCGGCAAGGCCTGGGAGCGCTACAAGCTGCGCGACGGCCGCTGGATCGATCGCCGAAAGGCGCGCGACTCGCAGCACTACGTGCTCGGGCTGAACTTCCTCGTCTCCAACCAGATCGACCTGGCCATCGAAGAGCTCAGCCGCGCCGCCCGCGTGGACGCCGATGCGCTCGAGATCCACATGATCCTCGGCAACGTCTACCGCGAGCGGGGCCAGGTGTCGCGGGCCATCCAGGTGCACCAGGCCCTGCTGCAGCGGCCGAAGCTGACGCGCCTCGAGCACAGCTACGTGCTGCTGTGCCTCGGCCTCGACTACAAGCGGGGCGGTTTCGTGGACCGCGCCCTCGAGGCCTTCAAGGAGACCCTCCGGCTGGCCCCCGAGAACCCCTACGCGCTGCTCTATCTCGAGAAGCTCTACGAGGAGCAGCACCAGTGGGCCGAGGCCTTTCGCATCCGCCGGCAGCTGGTCGAGCTGAGCGGGCCGGACACGCAGCCGAAGAACCAGGCGATCCTCGGCTTCCTCGAGAATGCGCTGGGCAGCGAGGCATTGAAGGAGAACCGCGCCACCGAGGCGGCCAGGCACTTCGAGTCCGCGATTGCCCACGACGCCGCCACCACGCCCGCCTATCTCAACCTCGGCGACGTCCGGCTGGCCTCGGGCGACGTGGCCGGCGCCGTCGCCGCGTGGAATCAGCTCATCGACGTCGCGCCCGAGCGCGCGCACCTGGCGCTGGCGCGCCTCGAGCGGCTCCATGAACAGGAGGGCGCGCCGCACAAATTCGTCGACCGGTGCCGCACGTTCATCGCCGGCCGGCCCCACGACTGGCGTGTCCGCCTCACCCTGGGCGCGCACCTCACGCGGCGGGGGCAGGCGGCGGATGCGTTCGGTTTGCTGCTCGAAGCCCTCGAGCAGAATCCACACGGCCTCACCGTGCACCAGGCGGTCTGGAATGCGCTGCTCCAGCTGGATCTGCATCGGCCACTGGTGCAGCGCTATATCGAGGCCGCCAGGGGCGCGGTCTTCTTCCTCGATCCGCACGTGTGCCTGAAGTGCCATTACCGCAGCACGGAGCTGCTCTGGCAGTGCCCGCATTGCCACGAGTGGAACTCGTTCGTCGAAGAGCGGATTGCGGCCGTGCGGCAGGCGTCAGCCGAGATGTGACACGCGCGTGGCCGCGCGTCAGCGCCGCGTGGCGCGGTTGCGCAACGCGGCGAGCACTTCGTCCACCGCCGCGTCGGTGTCGGCGTACGAGCCGCTGGTGTCGATGACGTAGTCGGCGCGCCGCACCTTGTCCTCGATCGGCAGCTGTGCGGCCATGCGCTGCAGGGCCTGCTCGCGGCTGGTGCCGTCGCGGGCGACGACGCGGGCCACCTGCAGGTCGGGGGGGCAGGCGGCGACCACGACGGCATCGTACTCGGCCGCTCGCCCGGTTTCGAACAACAGGGGAATATCGGCCACGGCGACACGAGTGCCCGCTGGCAGCGCCTGGAAGAAACGCTCGATTCCCGCACGGACCGCTGGATGCACGATGGCCTCGAGGTCGCTTCGTGCGGCAGGGTCGCGGAACACCATATCGGCCAGGCGCGCGCGGTCGAGCGCACCATCGGGCCCGATCACCCCGGCGCCAAAGCGCCCGGCAATCGCCGCGAGTCCGGGCGTGCCCGGCGCCACGACCTCACGGGCGAGGACATCGGCATCCACCACCGGCACGTCTGCCGCCCGCATGCGACCGGCGACGTAGCTCTTGCCGGTGGCGATGCCTCCGGTCAGTGCCACGCGCAGCATCAGAGTGTTGCCTGAACGCGCAACTCCGCCGCGGTGATGGTGTTCCTCAGCACCATGGCAATGGTCAGGGGGCCGACGCCCCCGGGCACCGGCGTCAGCGCCCCGGCCACCCCTTCCACCTCGGGGTGCACGTCGCCGATGAGCACGTTGCCCTTGTCGGCGAACTGCCGTCGCTTGGCGCTGCCCTCCGGAAACAGCCGATGCACCTCCGACTCGTCCGCCAGGCGGTTGATGCCCACGTCGATGACGGTGGCGCCCGGCTTGACAAAGTCTGCCGTCACGAAGCCCGGGCGTCCGATCGCGGCCACCAGCACGTCGGCGGTGCGGCACACCGCCGGCAGGTCAACCGTGCGGGAGTGGCAGATCGTGACGGTGGCGTCCCTGTGGAGCAGCAGCAGCGCCATCGGCTTGCCGACGATGTCACTTCGCCCGATGACCACCGCGTGCTTCCCGCGCAGGGGGATCCCTTCGCGGTCCAGCAGTTCCGCACACCCGAGAGGCGTGCACGCCACCAGCGCCGGCCGCTTCTGCACCAGCAACCCGACATTGGTGGGATGGAAGCCGTCCACGTCCTTGGCCGGGTCCACGGCGTCGAAGACGCGCTGCTCGGCGTCGTCGCCCATTCCCGGCGGCAGGGGCGACTGCACCAGGATGCCGTCGAACTCGTCGTCGCGATTCAGGCGGTCGACGAGCGCCAGCGCGTCGTCCACCAGCGCGGTGTCGGGGAGCCGGAACAGCTCCCCGCGACAGCCGTGCTGGGCCACCGTCGCGATCTTGTTCCGGACATAGATCTCCGATGCCGGATTGCTGCCCGCAAGGACCACCGCAAGTCCGGGCGGACGGCCGTGGAGGTCCGCGAACCGCTCGACGCGTGGCCCGAGCTCAGCGCGGATGCGCGTGGCCCAGGCCGTTCCGTCCAGTCGCTTGGCCGCCATCAATTCGACGAGATCGCCTTCTCGCCCGATGCCCTGGTCAGGGCAAAGCCCACGGCCCACACCGCCACCGCGACCGCCAGGAACCGCAGGCCGAACGCATCGGCCTCCTCGGCCGTCACGCCGATCTCGCTCCACTTCGCCGTCGTTTCGTTGGTCATGCCGAACTCGGTCATGTAGCCGAGGATGGCGATGCAGGCCGCGTTGAACACGAGCAGCAGGCCGAGCGTCGTGATGAAGTTGGCCAGCGACTGCAGCGGCGTGCGCGCCGACGCCTCCTTCTTATCCACCAGCGGGCTGTGCGTGCGTCCGTAGAACCAGTAGATCACCATGCCGATGTCCAGCCACACGAGGAACCGCACCCAGGTCAGCACGGGCAGGCTGAGCATGAGGTAGGCACACGAGAGGATGCCCATTACCGGGAAGATTGGGCCGAAGGGAACGCGGAAGGGGCGCTTGGCCTCGGGCCGCTTTGCCCTGAGCATCAGCACGGCGGCACAGACCACCACGAAGGCGAAGAGCGTCCCGATACTGGTCATCTCGCCCACCACCTGGATCTGCGTGACGCCGGCGACGAGCGCCACGACGACGCAGGTGATGATCGTCGTGATGTAGGGCGTGCCGAACTTCGGGTGCACCTTGCTGACGCCCTGCGGGAGCAGGTTGTCGCGGCTCATGGCGAAGAAGATGCGGGGCTGGCTCATGAGCATGACCAGAAGCACAGAGGTGATGCCCGCCACCGCGCCAGCCGACACCAGGCCGGCTGCCCAGTCCTGGCCAATCACGGAAAGCGCAAACGCGACCGGGGCGTTGAGGAACTTGACCGACTCGGCCTGGTCCACCATCGCGACCCCGGGGAGCGCCTCGGCCACCGCGCGGTACTCGACCACCGGCACCATGCCGGTCAGCACGGCGCCCACGGCCAGATACAGGATCGTGCAGACCACGAGCGAGGCGATGATGCCGATTGGCAGGTCGCGCTGCGGGTTCTTCGCCTCTTCGGCGGTGGTCGAGACCGCGTCGAATCCGATGTAGGCGAAGAACACCACCGCGGCGGCGGCCATGATGCCCGGCCAGCCGTAGGGCGCGAACGGCTGCCAGTTCGTCGGTTCAACGTAGCTGATGCCGGCCGCGAGGAAGAACAGGACCGCCGCCAGCTTGATCGCCACCATGGCCGCGTTGAAGCGCGCGGACTCGCGGATGCCAATCACCAGCAGGACCATGATCATGAGAACGATGATGACGGCGGGCAGGTTGATGATGCCGACCGGGGGCGCCGCGGCCAGCGAGGCGGGCAGGCTGATGCCGAACCCGGCCATCAGCCGCTGCATGTAGCCGCTCCACCCGATGGCCACGGTCATCGATCCCACGGCGTACTCGAGGATGAGGTCCCAGCCGATCATCCACGCGACCAGCTCGCCCAGGGTCGCGTAGGCGTAGGTATACGCACTGCCGGCGATGGGAATCATGGAGGCGAACTCGGCATAGCAGAGGGCCGCGAACGCGCACGCCAGGCCGGCGGCCAGATACGACATCGTGATCGCGGGACCGGCCTGGTTGGCCGCCGCCGTTCCGGTCAGGACGAAGATCCCGGTCCCGATGATGGCGCCGATGCCGAGCAGCGTGAGATCCCACGCGGTCAAGCTGCGCCTGAGCGACTTGCTCCCGTGCTCGACGTCGCCGACGAGCTGCTCGATCGACTTCGTCCTGAACAGGTTCGAATCCATTCGTCCTCCGGCCCCGGATTGTAACGCAGATGAGTTGTGCCTGAGACGCGGAAAGGGCCGAAAAACGGCCGCAGATGCGCAGATGGGCCCGTCCTGCGCGAGGCCCGGCGTCCCACAGAGAAGTCGAAAGGCTGCAGGTGCCCAGAGTCCCAGGCGGGCCCGTCTTCGCCCCACTTTCAAGCGGACCACGACCGCCGAACGCTGAACCTTGACGTGTGAACGCCCTAGCGCCCCAGGGCCGCGACGTACTCTCGAGCGCGTGCGGCGGGATCGCCGCGCAGCAGGTCGGAGATCACGCACACCGACGAGGCCCCTGCGGCCAGTACATCGCGAGCCCGGTCCAGGGTGATGCCTCCGATGGCCACCACCGGCACCGCGCGCGGTCCGGCCAGCGCGGCCACCTGCGCCACCATCTCCAGCCCGACCGCGGGGTAGCCCGTGTCCTTGGTGTTCGTTCCAAGGACCGGCCCAATGGCCACGTAGCTGACGGGAAGCCGCAGCGCCGCCTCCGCCTGCGCCACGCTATGCGTGGACAGGCCGACGATGGCGTGCTCGCCCACCAGGCGCCGCACATCGTCCACACCGAGATCGTCCTGCCCGACGTGCACGCCGGCGGCGCCCGACAGCACGGCGATGTCGGCCCGGTCGTTGATGATGATCCGCGCTTCCGCCCCCGCCCGCGCCACGACGTCGGACGAGAGCCGCAGGAGATCGGCGCTGGCCATCGCCTTCGCACGGACCTGGAGCAGCGACACACCCGCACCCAGGAAGGCGTCGGCCACGGCAAGCGGGGCTCGACCGGCCCGCGCGCAGACATCGACGTCGACCACCGCGTAGAGCTGCGGCCACGTCACGGCATCCTCACGGGCTCAGGCGGTCTCGGCCAGCGTCGACGGCTTCTTCACGGGCTGGAACCGCTCCATGAAGTGCGTGTTGAGGCGCCCGGCCACGAAGTCGGGGTCGTTGAGGATGCGGAGGTGCAGGGGAATCGACGTCCGGATGCCCTCCACCACCGACATCTCCAGCACCCGTTTCATCCGGGCGATGGCCTCCTGGCGGTCGCGGCCATGGACGATGATCTTCGCAATCATCGAGTCGTAGTTCGGCGGGATGGTGCACTCGGCGTGCGCGGCCGTGTCGACGCGCACCCCAGGACCTCCGGGGATGCTGAACGCGTGGATGAGGCCGGGCGACGGCACGAAGGTCACGGGATCCTCGGCGTTCACGCGGCACTCCATGGCGTGCCCCGTGAAGGTCACCTCGCTCTGCTTGAACGACAACCGCTCGCCCGCCGCGATGCGGATCTGCTCCTTGACGATGTCCAGCCCGGTGACGAACTCGGTGACCGGGTGCTCCACCTGGATGCGGGTGTTCACTTCCATGAAATAGAAGTTGCCCTTGGCATCCATCAGGAACTCGAAGGTGCCCGCGTTGGTGTACTGGACGGCACGCGCCGCGTCGACCACGACCGCGCCCATCTTGCGCCGGACCTTGTCGGAGACCGCCATCGAGGGTGACTCCTCGATGAGCTTCTGGTGGCGTCGCTGGATGGAGCACTCGCGCTCGCCCAGGTGAACGACGTTGCCGTGGTGATCGCCGAGAATCTGGTACTCGATGTGCCGCGGCGACTCCAGGTACTTCTCGATGTAGACATCGCCGACGCCGAACGCCGCCTCGGCTTCGCGCTGGGCCGTGCGGAAGGCGTGCGCGAGCTCCCTCGGCTCCTTCACGATGCGCATCCCGCGGCCGCCGCCGCCGGCCACGGCCTTGATGATCACCGGGTAGCCGATGTCGCGCGCGACTCTCGTCGCGGCCTCTTCGCTCTCGACCGGCCCGTCGCTGCCGGGTAGCATCGGCACGCCGGCCTTCTTCATCGCGCGCCGCGCCTTGGCCTTGTCGCCCAGCAGGCGGATGACGCTCGGATCCGGCCCGATGAACCGGATGTGGCATGCCTCGCACACCTCGGCCAGGTACGCGCTCTCGGAGAGGAAGCCGTAACCGGGGTGGATGGCGTCGGCGCCGGTGATCTCTGCCGCGCTGATGATGGCGGGGACGTTCAGGTAGCTGTCGGCGCTGCGGGCAGGGCCGATGCAGATGTCCTCGTCCGCGAAGCGGACGTGCAGCGAGTTCTCGTCCGCCTCGGAGTACACCGCCACCGTCTTGATGCCGAGCTCACGGCACGCGAAGATGACGCGCAGGGCGATCTCGCCGCGATTGGCGACCAGGATTTTCTTGAACATGGGCGTCAGGACTTGAGGCGGATGGCGAACAGCCGTTCGCCGTACTGCACCGCCTGGCCATTCTGCACGTAGATGCTGACGACTTCGCCGTCCACTTCGGAATCGATTTCGTTCATCAGCTTCATCGCTTCGATGATGCACAGGACCTGGCCCTTGCGGACCGTGTCACCCACGTCGACGAACGCCTTTGCGCCGGGCTCCGCGGCGCGATAGAACGTGCCCACGATGGGCGAGGTCACGATGGCCAGGTCCTCGCCAGGCGGTTCGTCCGCAACGGCGCCGGGCGCCGCGCCCGCCCCGGGCGCCACGGCCACCGGCAGCGCGGCGGGCGCCAACGTCACGGGCGCGGCCACCGCATGCACGGCGACTCCGCTCTTCACGCGAAGCCGGAAGTCGGCGCGCTCGAGCTCGAATTCGCTCAACTCTCGCTCGCGTATGAAATCGATGAGCTGCTTGATCTCGTCCAGGGTCATCAGGTCGCTCGCACCTCGGCGACCGGCTCGGTGAGCCACTCCGGCCCCGCGTCGGTCGCCAACACGTCGTCCTCGATTCGCACTCCGCCCCAGCCAGGAAAGTAGACACCCGGCTCGAGCGTGAAAACCATCCCGGCCGCCAGCGGCCCTTCGGAGGCCCCCGGCCGCCGGCGTGACAGCCGCGGCCGCTCGTGCACTTCGAGCCCGAGCCCATGTCCCAGGCCGTGCCCGAAAGCCTCGGCCATTCCCGCCGCGGCCAGCGCGTCCCGCGCCGCGGCATCGACGTCTTCAACGTCCATTCCCACCCGCGCGGCCGCAAACGCTGCTCGCTGCGCCGATGCCACCGCGAGCCAGCACGCCCGCTGCCGCGCATCGGGCGCCCCCACCGTCACCGTGCGTGTCATGTCCACGGCGTAGCCGTCGAGCATGCCACCGAAGTCGATGACCACGAGGTCCCCATCGGCCAGGCGCCGGGCGCCGGCTCGATGGTGAGGCAGCGCGGCGTTCGGCCCGGAGGCGACGATGGTATCAAACGCTGGCTTGTCGAACCCCTTCTGTCGGAGCTCCCACTCGATCCGGGCGGCCAGGTCGCGCTCGGCCAATCCCGCTAAGGCATTTGGGATTATACACTTAGCGACGTCCGAAAGTCTCCGGCCGGCTTCACGCAACTTGTGCACTTCCCAGGCGTCCTTGACGGCCCGAAGCGTCTCCACGACCCCCTCGGTTGGAACCAGGGCCGCCCCACACCCGGCGGCGGCCAGTCGGTCCGCGAGATCCACATGCTGGCGTACCGTGAGGTTGGCGCTCTCGAAGCCCACACGTGAAGGAGCAAGCGCGGCGACTCCCTCGACAAGGCTCTCTTCTGCGCTGCCGCTACCAGGCGCCGTGACGACGACGGCTACGCCCGGTACGCGCCGGGCGATGTCGTGGAGCGCCTCGCCATAACGCGAATCGCTCAGCAGCAGCAGGCCATCGGCCGTCGCCAGCAGCATTCCAGCGCTGCCGAAGAACCCGGTCAGGTAGGCGATGTTCGGACGAGAGCTCACCACCAGCGCATCCAGCCCCTGGGCCTTGAGGGTGCGAGAGAGCGAGAGGCGACGGCCTTCCAGGTACTCGGCCGGGGCCGATGTCATCGTGGGGCGGTGCGAAGGGCCTCGAGCCAGTGCTCGAGCTCGACCAGGGCCTCGGTGTCGTCGGGAGCCGGGGGCCCGGCGTCCTGCGGCGCCTCGGGTGGCGCCCCCTGGGACTCATGCGCCCTGAGGCCGGCTTCGAGGTTGGCGAAGGGATCGTGGTCCGCGACCGTAACGGGGCCCGGCGACGCTGCGGTCGCGGGCGTCGCGACGGGGCCTTCTCGCATCGCGTCGAGCGCCACGACCCCGGGCGGCGTCTCCGCGCCGAGTTGCTCCACCAGCCGATCGAAGTCGAACAGGGCCTCGATGGAAACCTCGGGCTCGGCCGCCGCTGGCGGAGCCAGTTCCTTCTCCATGCGCTCGACGGTCTCTTCGAGATCGGGATCGTGCCGGGCCAGCTCGAGCGCCCGGCGGTAATGCGACAGGGCCTCGGCGATCTCCCCCCGACGCTGGTGGATCTCGGCCAGCCCGCGAATAGCGGCCAGGTTGTCTGGAGCGCTGGTGACCACGACCGACAGCTCGGTGTGAGCATCGTCGAGCCGGTCCAGCTCGAGAAGGGCGCGTCCCAGCGTCACGCGGGCCGACAGGTAACCGGGATGCCGCGCCAGGCCCCCGCGGCACACCTCGATCGCCTCGCTATTCTCGCCCGCCCGGCGGAGTTCCTCTCCGAGCTGCGCAAACGCAATCGACGACGGGTCCGCCTGGACCCGTCGTCGAAGTTCGAGAATGCGCGCGCTCTCCGAAGCCACTGGGATCCAGTCCTCAGGGGATCACGGTGACCGGCCGGGTGATTGTCGCCTGTTGGAACGCGTCGTCGGTGACGGTGAGCGTGACGTTGTAGGTCCCCGGCGTGTCGTAGCGCTTGGCCACGGTCACGCCGGTGCCGGTGCGGCCGCTGCCAAAGTTCCAGTCGTAGGCGACGATGCGCCGTCCATTGGCCGCGCGCGAGGCCTCGGCGGTGAAGAAGATGTCCTGGCTGGTGCGCGGTGACTCAGGCGAGAAGACGAAGGACGCCGTGGGAGGCGTGCCTGCGGCCACCGCAATGGTCTGCGAGATCTGCGCCGTCTGGCCGTCCGCGTTGGTGACGCGCAGCGTGACCACGTAGCTGCCGGCGGCGCGGAACTCGTGGGTCGTCGTCTGGCCCGTGGATGAGCCCCCGTCGCCAAAGGCCCACGCGTAGGAGCAGCTGCTGCCGCAGGCCACGCCGTTGTCGGTGGTCGTGGACGCATCGAACAGGACCGTCTGGAACGACGTCACCGCCGTCGGCGAAAAGACGAACTTCGGATCGATGCGGTTGGGCCCGACAATCTTTCCGGGTGGCAGCACGCGGACATCCACCTGCCTCACGGTCTCGCCCCGGTAGTCGCCGCCGATGGGCGTCACCAGAAACGTCACGAGCGAGCCCTCGCCCGTGGAGACCGACGGGCGCGGCGGCGCCGTGTAGGTGACACGCGCCCGGCCGTCGTCACCGGTGACGACGCTCCTGGCCGACAGGGTGCCGAAGTCGGCGACGACGCCGTCCACGGCCATCTCGACGCGCAAGGCCACCCCACGGGCCGGCTGGCTGTTCGGCCCGCGAGCCTCGATCGTGATCGCCGACTGCGACACGCCGTCCTGGTAGACGCTGTCGGGCACCGCCTGCAGGTTGAGCGACAGCGCCAGTTCCGACGGGCCTGCCAGCGCGGGCGCCTCGGTTTCCTTGACGGTGCACGACGCGGCGACCATCGCCAGCGCCAGCACTCCGATGATCCGTGATCCCCTTGTCCGCATGATGCGCTCCACGCTGCCCTTCCTATTGGTCCGAATCGGCGAAGTCGGCGAAGTTCACGCTCAGCGTGCCGCTGGCGGTGACTTCGTTGCCGGCCTGATCACGTCCGAAGAACGTGACCTCCGCGATGGTGCTGATGATCAGCGAGCCGCCAAGGCCGCGCAGGTTGCGCAGCGGCGACTCGAGCTTCGCCTGGTTGCGCACGACTTCGAACACCACGTCGGCCGCGCCATCGGCGGGAATCGTCACCGTGGCGGCGCCATCGAACGCGTAGGGCACGTCCACGCCCTGCGTGTTGCGGCCGTCCGTGCGGCGGAACTCCACGCGGTACCGCGTGAGGGTGATCGAATTGAGCGGCGACGGGGTGGTCGGCGAGGTGCTCGTGCCGGGATTCCTGAGCCCGATGCGCATGGTCGCCCGCCCCAGGTCGTTGAACGTGCCGCCCCCCGTCTGAACATCGGAGGCCAAGGGCACGCCGAACGTTTCCGGGTCGGCCCCTGATGCCCCCTGGATGGAATCGATGATGACGAAGGCGGGTGACGAGCCGGTCCGCGTGAGATCGCTGGCGCAGGACGTGAGGCCAACGATGCCCGACACGGCGACCGCAAGGCCTGCGAGCGTGCGAGTACTGAAGATGCTGTGCATGGCGTCGGTCCTACCCCTTCGTGATCCGCGGCGTGATGAAGATCAGCAGCTCGCGGTTCTCTTCACTCATCTCATCGCGCTTGAACAACCACCCGAGCAGCGGGACGCGGTGCAAGAACGGCGTCCGGCCTTCGACCAACTGCTCGCGGCTGGTGTAGATGCCGCCGATGACCGTCGTCTCGCCGTCCGAGACGAGGACGCTGGTCACCGCCCGCTGCGTGTCGATGGGCGGAATGCCGTTCACCTGGCGGCTGTAGTCGGGCGCGGCGTTCTCGATGGAGATACGCATGATCACCGTCCCGGCCGCGGTGATCTGCGGGGTCACCCGCAGTTGCAGCGCGGCGTCCTTGAAGGTCACGGTGATCGTGTTGTTCGCCTGCGTCTGGATGGGAATCTGCACGCCCTGGGTGATTTCGGCCTCGACGTTGTTCTGCGTCGAGACGCGGGGCGTCGACAGCAGGCGGCCCTTGCCGGTCCGCTCGAGCGCCGTGAGGGCCACGTCCAGGTTGAGCGCGCCGTTGATGGAGCCGAGGGCGATGCCGAGGGCGCTGGTGGCGCCCTGGGGCACCGGCAGGTTCGTCGCGCCGGTGACGGCCGCCGAGTTCGGGAACGCGAGGTTCGTGGTGTTGCCGAGCGCCGCGTTCGCCTGGCCGTTGAAGCCCCACTGCACGCCCAGCGACCGCGCGAAGTCGCGGTTCGTCTGCACGATGCGCGCTTCAATCTCCACCTGCGGCTGCGGCGAATCGAGTGTGGTGATGAGATCGCCTGCCGCCGTCAACCGCTCAGGCAGGTCACGGATGATGAGCGTGTTGGTCCGCTGGTCGATCTGCACGTCGCCACGCTGCGAGAGCGCGCTCTTCGTGATGATCGGCACCAGTTCCGCCGCCTTGGCGTAGCTCAGCGGCCGGGTCATGACGCGCAGCTCGCCGGCCAGGGCCTGTGCCTCGGTCAGCTTCCGTCGCTCCTCGTTCTCCTGGGCCAGCACCGCCAGCGGCACGATTCGGACGATGGTGCCGTCCACCGCGTACCCCAGCTTGTTGGCCTTGAGGATGATGTCGAGCGCCTGGTCCCACGGCACCTCGCGCAGCGAGACGTCCACGGTGCCCTGAATGGTGGGATCGATCACGACGTTCAGGCCGCTGATCTCTGCGAAGGTGCGCAGCACGGCGCGCAGGTCGGCGCCCTGGAAGTCGAAGGTGACCGGGTGGCCGCTGAAGCGCGGTTGCGCGGGCTCGGCCGGCGCCGGCTGGCTGCCCAGCACCGTCGGTGCCGGCGTCTGGGCCGCGGCCAGCATGTTGGCCGCGCTCGGCGCCGGCGCCTGGGTGGCGGCAGACGGGGCCGCGGCGGTCGCGCTCGCCGGATCGGCCGCGGGCGTCGCCGGCGCAGCGCTCGGCGTCTCGGGTGCGGCCGCAGTGGGCTCGGGACGCGCCGGCTCGGAGCCCGTGACCAGCGAGGTCGCGGCCTCGGCGGCGCGCGCGAACAGCACGCGCAGCTCCTCGCCCACCGTTTCGACCGTGTAAGGGATCTGCTTCGCGAGGTCGATGACGACCCGGGTGATGAGCGGCTCGGTGCTGTTGACGCCCACGCGCACGCGACGGACGTCACCCTGGTTCACCATCGTCGCGGCAGGCACGGCCCCCATGGCCACGCCCTCGAAGTCGAGGAGCACGCGTGCCGGCAACTCCGGCACCTCCTCGACCTTCGAGGCCACCAGGCGGCCGTTGCCCGAAAGCGCGATGGCCGTGCCGTTGGGCAGGGCCATTGGCTTCACGCCGGTCAGCCGCGTCGCCATCCGCTCGACAACCGACTGCGAGGCGGTGCCGGCCACTTCCTGGGCCGTCTCCGGCCTGGCCGCCGCCGGAGCGCGCAGCAGGACCGGGGCCACGCGCGGCGCGACCGCCTGCGCCTGGTTGCGGTCGACCTCGACGTAGATGAGGTTTCGGGATGACCGCACGCGGTGCGGGGCCGGATGCGCCAGCGCCACGCGCACGCGCGCCACCGGAGCGCCGTCGGGCGCCGTGGCCTGCTCGAGGCGCACGTCCGAGACCGGCAGCTCCATCGCCCCGAGGCTGCTGGCATCCAGGCTCTCGGCGCGCGCGTTACGCAGGTCCACGAACACGGTCCGTGGATCGGGCTGGCTGGTGAGGTAAGCCACCGGCTCGCTCGATTCGATGAGAACGGTGCTGACGCCCCCGTCAAGTCGGCCCGAAATGGACCGCACGGCGGGGCCGTCCGCAACTGGCGGCCCGCTGGCCGTCAGCGTCACGGCAAGAGCCGCCATCAAAGGCGCGGCCCAGATCAGTCGAGGGTAGCGACTGCCCATCACTTGTTGTCTCCACCACGAAGGAACTTGCGCACTTCGCGCTGCTTTTCGAGCGACAGAGGATCGTTGACTTGCTGCAGGATGATGACCATCTGAGGCGTGATCGTCCGGACGGTCCCGTCGGCGAGCCGGTCTCCGGAGCGAACCGTGTACACCTTTCCACTGGCGCCGGACACCATCGCCGCCAGGGTGCCGCGGTTGTCGATGATGCCCCGCACGACAATCTCTTCGGCCGTGAGGCCCGCCACGCCCTCGACCCGCGTCTCGGTGGTCGCCTTGCCCGTCTGCACCCCGCCCTTGCTGATGAGCGAGACGAAGGGGTCGCGGCGACCGTCCACCGCGTAGCCGTAGTTGGCCGGCGGCGTGGGCGCGTTACTGGCTGGCGGCTGCGCGGCCGCCGGAGGTTGCGGAGCGGCGGGTGCCTGCGCGACCGGTCGGCCCACGCCTGCCGTCACGAGGGCCACCGCCACGATGAATGGATGGAGGCGGTTCATTCTGTCTTCTGCGCCGGCGCTTTCTTCTGCGCTGGCGCCCCTTTCTTGGCGCCCGCCGGGGGCGCCGCGGTTTGATCGACCAGGACGAACGTCGTCGCCGTGCACGACACCTCGATGGTCGCGGTGCCGGTCTGGTCGCTCTTCGACGTGATGTCGAGGCTGCCCACGTTGATGATGCGCGGGAAGCGGCTGACGCGGTCGAGGAACGCCCCGAGGCTGTGATACGTGCCCTCGAGCTCGAGTCCAATCGGCCACTCGGCATGCAGCTCGCGCGTGGCGATGGGCTGCGGCCGGAACCCGCGGATCGTCAGGTTCGACTGTGTGGCCAGCGTCTGTATCCGGCGGAGCAGGTCGCCCACGTCCTTCTCCTCGGGGAGAATGGGCTTCAGCGCTTCGAGCCGGGCCTCGAGGTCGGCCACCTGCGCGCGGAACGCCGGGAGCTGGCGGGCCGTCTCGCTGCCGCGGTTGTTGCGGGCGCGGATGTCGTCCAGCTCGCGGTTCCGCGCGGTGAGGATTTCCTGCTGCGGTATTTCGTACAGGTAATAGAAGGCCCCGGCGCCCGCCAGCGCGATGACCACGAAGAGGCCCAGCTGAACGTGCCAGGGGTACTTGCCCACCCCGAGACTAGCCACGGGGACCTCCCTTCACGGCCCGGCCCTTGGACGACGCAGGGGGCGGCAGATTCTCGATACCCGCCATTTGGAACGAGCCCCGAATCGAGAACCGGATGGTCTCGGGATCGCCCGCGGCGCCGGCGACGACCTCGCTCGAGAGGATCTCGACCGGCCGCTTGAAGTAGCGCGAAGCCTCGAGGTTCCCGACGAAGTCGGACAGCGAGGTGAGCGAAAGGCAGCGCCCCTCGATCGTGACCTCGAACCCCTGCTGCTTGAGGCCGGTCAGCCAGGTCATCTCCGGCAGGGCGCGGCTCACCTGGTCCACGATGTGGACCGGCGCGCCCTGGCCCCGCCGCAACTCGTCGATCAGGGTGGCCCGCTGCTGGAGCTGAGCCCGCCGCGCTTCGAAGGTCGAGACCTCCTTGAGGATCTCGGCCAGCCGCTGTTCCTCGCGCCGTGCCTCGGCGAGCTGCCGGTCGGCGGTGGCCACCATCTGACCCAGCGCCCAGTACCGCCAGCCGATGCCCAGCGCGGCCAGTACCAGGATGAGGCTGCCGATGACCGTCAGCTTCTGGGCGGTTTGCAGACCTTTCGACGCCGCCTTCGCCGCGCGGCGCTCCGCCGCGAGCAGGTTGATGCGAATCATCGGTCGCCCACCTTGCGCAGCGCGAGCCCGAGGGCTACCGCGGCCACGGGCGCCAGCTCCTCGGCCGACGCCACCCCCAACTTGGCCGGATCGATGGCCACCTGGCGGAACGGATCGAATGTGGTGACTTCGGTGTGGAACCGCGCCGCCAGCGCCTCGGCGAAGCCCTCGATGCGGGAGGCGCCCCCGCTGAGCACGATGCGGTCGATCCGGTCGTTCGACGCCGTCGCCTTGAAGAAGTCGAAGGTCTTCTCGACCTCGAGGAGGATGTTGTCGGTCATGGCCTTCAGCACGGGACGGGCGTCTTCATAGGTCGCCCCCTCGATGTCCTCACCCTTCTTGAGCTGCTCGGCCAGCTCGTAGGGCAAGCCCAGCTCGCGCTGCACCGCTTCGGTGAAGGCGTTGCCGCCCATCGAGATGTCGCGCGTGAAGACCGACTGCGCCCCGTTCAGGATGTTGATGTTCGTCGCGCTGGCGCCCATGTTGAGCAGCGCCACCACCGCGCCGGTCTCGAACCCGTAGTTGGCCTCGTAGGCGTTCTGGAGGGCGAAGGCGTCCACGTCCACGACGACCGGCGTCCGGCCGGCCTGCAGGATGACGTTGGTGTAGTCGGCGATCTTGTCCTTCTTCGCCGCCACCAGCAGCACGTCCATCGTGCCCTGTCCCTGGGCCGCGGCCGACGGGGTCAGGATCTCGTAGTCGAGGTTCACGTCCTGGATGTCGAACGGGATGTACTGCTCGGCTTCCCAGTAGATGGACTCGCCCAATTCCTGCTCCGTCATCGAGGGCAGGGTGATCTTCTTGACGATGACTGAGTTGCCGGACAGGGAGGCCACCACGTCGCGGGCCTTGAACTGCTTGTTCTCGAAGATACGGCGAACCGCGTCGGCCACGGCCCCGCCGTCGATGATGGCGCCGTCGACGATGCTGTCGGGGGGGATGGGCTCCACCCCGATGGCCGAGACGCGGTAGCCCTTGCCGGCGGGCTTGAGTTCGATGGCTTTGACGGCACTTGACCCAATGTCAAGCCCTATCAACCCTTTGCTTAGGCGAAAGAACAATTGAGTGGTCTCCGCTTCTTCGTTCACCCGTCGCAAGGGCAAAGCTGGTACCAGCCCTGCCCAGGGCCCCTTGGCCGACAAAATTGGCCGAAAGGGCTGGTTCTTCGAGTCGGCGGCCGGCTAAGGCTAACCGCAGCAATAACAAAACTGCAAGCGCCTGACGAAAACTGCGTATTGCCCGCCGATCCAACTCGGCAATCGCCCCCGCGATTCCGTTCAGGGTTATCGGGCCGTGGCCGGGCTGGAACAGGGTGGGCGCGCTCCCGGGTCCCCGAGTCGGCGCGGCGGGTCTTCGCGAACGCTCGAGGGGCGTTGCGGATCGCCGGGAGAGACCGGCTGCGGCCCCTCGGGGCCGGAACTCCCGCCTGCGCCGCTAGTTCCGGACGTTCTCACCCTTGCAATCGGGAAAAGTTCGTCGTATCATTTTGGTTTGCCGTGCCCGAGGACGGGCGTGGCAGGGATCTGCACCCAGGAACCGATTCATGCCTACTTACGTTGCGACCCCGACGAGCGTGACCAGCCGCTGGCACCTCATCGACGCCGAGGGGAAGGTGCTCGGCCGCGTGGCCAGCCACGCCGCCCGCCTGCTCCAGGGCAAGCACAAGGCGACCTATACCCCGTTCATCGACACGGGCGATCACGTCGTCATCATCAACGTGGCCAAGGTCAAGCTCACGGGCAACAAGGAAGACCAGAAGCTCTATCGCCGCCACAGCGGCTACTCGGGCGGCTTGCGCGAGGAGACCGCGAAGGTGGTACGCGAGCGCCAGCCCGTGCGCCTCATGGAAGCGGCCGTGCGCGGCATGCTGCCGAAGTCGAAGCTCGGCGACGCCATGTTTCGCAAGGTGAAGGTGTACGCGGGCGGCACGCACCCGCATCAGGCTCAGCAACCCACTCAGTTCGAGGTCGCATAAATCTTGGCTGCTACCCAGTTCTACGCCACAGGGCGCCGCAAGGAATCGACGGCGCGCGTGTTCCTTCGTCCCGGCTCGGGCGCCATCACGATCAACCACCGCGCCTTCGACAACTACTTCCCCACCGAGGCCCTGCGCGTGCAGGTGAAGGTGCCGCTGGCCCTCACCGAGACGGCCGGCCAGTTCGACGTGCTGGCCACGGTCAGCGGCGGCGGCGTCACGGGCCAGGCCGGTGCCCTCCGCCTCGGCATCGCGCGCGCCCTGTGCGCCTTCAACGCCGAGATGCGGCCACGCCTCAAGAAGGAAGGCCTGCTCACGCGCGACGCGCGCGCCAAGGAACGCAAGAAGTACGGGATGGCTGGAGCGCGCAAGCGGTTCCAGTTCAGCAAGCGCTAGTTCGAATCGTCACGTGGCCCCGCATGGTGCGGGGCTGGAATCTGGAGGAAGCTTGACCCCGCTCGCGATGAAGGACCTGCTCGAAGCAGGCGCACATTTCGGCCACCAGACGAAGCGCTGGAATCCCAAGATGAAGCCGTTCATCTTCGGTGAGCGCAGCGGCATCTACATTCTCGACCTCGGCAAGACCGTCAAGCTGTACAACGAGGCCGAGGGCTACATCCGGCAACTGGCGGCCGAAGGCAAGACCATCCTCTTCGTGGGCACCAAGCGCCAGGCGCAGGACGTGGTGGCCGAGGAGGCCGCGCGCTGCGGCATGTACTACGTCAACGAGCGGTGGCTGGGCGGGCTCCTCACCAACTTCACCACGATCCAGCGGAGCATCGCGCGGCTGCGCGACCTCGAGACCATGGCCACCGACGGGCGCTACGAGTTCATGCCCAAGAAGGAAATCGCCCGGGCCGAAAAGGAGAAGCGGAAGCTCCAGAAGAACCTCGACGGCATCCGCCACATGGGCCGGCTGCCCGATGCGCTCTTCGTCGTCGACACGCGCAAGGAACAAATTGCCGTGGACGAGGCCCGCAAGCTGAAGATTCCCGTGATCGGCGTGGTCGATACCAACTGCGATCCCGATCAGGTCGATTTCGTGATCCCGGGCAATGACGATGCGCTGCGGTCCATTCGGCTCTTCGCCTCCCGCGTGGCCGACGCCGTCATGGACGGGCGCGCCGAACGTGAGTCGCAGATCGCCGAGCAGGCGCAGGCCGACGCCGAGGCCGCCGCGGCCGACGAAGCCAGCCGCACCGTGCGGCCCGCCAACCTCCGCAAGCCGCAGCGCCCGTCCGAATCGCCGGTCACCCAGGGGTAGGCGTCCCGGACCTGTTCTCTGCGCCGGCTCCGAGTGAACCCGGGCCGGCGCATTTCATGTACGGGCCCCCGAGCCCCGAGCCCGCGGGTCCATGCTCTCTTCCAGGAGTCAAAGAACGATGTCAGCAATCACGGCAGAACTGGTGAAGCAGCTGCGCGACAAGACCGGCGCCGGCATGATGGACTGCAAGGCGGCCCTCACCGAAACCGGCGGCGACATGGACAAGGCCATCGAGGTGCTCCGCAAGAAGGGGCTGGCCTCGGCCGCGAAGCGCGCGGGCCGCGCCACCAACAACGGCCTGATCGGCCACTACATCCACATGGGCGGCAAGGTGGGCGTGCTCGTCGAAGTGAACTGCGAGACCGACTTCGTGGCGCGCACCGACGACTTCCAGACGCTCGCCAGGGAGGTGGCGATGCACATCGCGGCCGCCGACCCCAAGTTCGTCCGTCGCGAGGACATCACCGCCGATGTGCTCGAGAAGGAGCGCGAGATCTACCGCGCGCAGTTCGCCGGATCGGGCAAGCCGGCCAACGTGATCGAGAAGATCGTGGACGGCAAGCTCGAGAGCTACTACGCCCAGGCGTGCTTGATGGACCAGCCGTCGGTGCGGGACCCCAACGTCACGATCCAGCAGATGATCTCCGCCGCCACCGCGAAGACCGGCGAGAACGTCACCATCGCCCGCTTCGCACGCTTCAAGCTCGGCGAGACGGCGGAATAACCAGGCGCTCGGGTGCCGGGGTTCTCGGGTTCTGAGGTTCCGGTGCTCGGGGCGTTCGAGGCCCCGGTTCAGCGGTCCAGCGAACCGCAGAACTCCAGCACCCGAGACCTTCAGAACCCTGGTTTCCCTCGACTATAATTGCCCTGTGCCCGAGCCTGCCGAGCCCTCCTACAGACGCATCCTCCTCAAGCTCTCCGGCGAAGCGCTGATGGGCGACCAGTCCTACGGCGTCGATCCCGCGGTCACCACCCGCATTGCCCAGGACATCGTCGATATCCGCGCGCTCGGCGTGCAGACATCCATTGTCATTGGCGGCGGCAACATCTTTCGCGGCCTGGCGGCCAGCGCGCGCGGCATGGACCGTTCGACCGCCGACTACATGGGCATGCTCGCCACGGTCATCAACGCGCTGGCGCTGCAGGACGCGCTCGAACAACACGGCGTGGCCACGCGCGTGCTCACCGCCATCGAGATGCGCGCGGTCGCCGAGCCCTTCATCCGCCGGCGCGCGGTCCGCCACCTCGAGAAGGGCCGCGTCGTCGTGTTCGCCGCGGGCACCGGCAACCCCTACTTCACCACCGACACCGCCGCCGCCCTGCGGGCGATGGAGATGCGGGCGGAGGTGATCCTGAAGGCGACCAAGGTGGACGGCATCTACACGGCCGATCCGGTGAAGCACGCCGACGCCACGCGCTACGAGCGCATCTCGTACCTGCAGGTGCTGCAGGAACGGCTCCAGGTGATGGACGCCACCGCCATCTCGCTCTGCATGGACAACAAGCTCCCCATCGTCGTCTTCAACCTGAACGAGCCGGGCAGCATCCGGAGGGTCGTGATGGGAGAAGCGGTGGGCACGACGGTGACGGCCTAGCACGAGGCACGGCGGTTCAAAGCACGGCGGTTCAAAGCACGAGGGTTCAGCGATGGATGTCAGCGACCTTAAAGGGCTGTTCGGAGAGGTGAAGAAGCGGATGGACGGGCAGGTCGAGTTCGTGCGCAAGGAACTCGCGCAGGTGCGCACGGGGCGCGCGACGACGGGCTTGCTCGACAGCGTGCACGTGGAGGCCTACGGGTCGAAGATGCCGCTCAACCAGGTGGCCAGCCTCTCGATTCCCGAGCCGACGATGATCGTCGCGCAGCCCTTCGACCAGTCGCTGATGGGCGCCATCGAGCGCGCCATTCGCAGCTCGGACCTGGGCCTCAATCCGGCCAACGACGGCAAGGTTGTCCGCATCCCGATCCCGCCGCTGAACGACGAGCGCCGCAAGGAGCTCTCCCGGCACGTCCACAAGATGACCGAGGAGGGCCGCAACCACGTTCGCACCGTGCGCCGCGACGCCAACGACAAGCTGAAGAAGATGCTCAAGGAGCACCAGATCTCCGAGGACGACGAGAAGCGCGCGCTGGCCGACGTGCAGAAGACGACCGACGATCACATCAAGGCCATCGACGACCTGCAGCAGAAGAAGGATGCGGAACTGCTGGGAAAGTAGCGGCGTGAGTTTGAACTCTTACGCCATGTACTTCCGCCACCTGGAATGCGCGAGCGGTTGCGGCGACGGGCCGTTCGATCCGCGCGAGCGCCATTTTCTCTGTCCGTCCTGCGGCTTGCCGCTGCTGGCGTGTTACGACCTGACCGCCGCGCGTGCCTGGTCGCGCGACTCGCTCGTCGGCCGCGAGCCGAACATGTGGCGCTACCGCGAGCTGATGCCCCTCTTGCCCGGTGACGAGCCGGTGACGCTGGGCGAGGGGTTCACGCCCCTGCTGCACGCGCGTCGGCTCGGCGGGTCGCTCGGGCTCGAGCGCTTGTTCATCAAGGACGAGTCACTGAACCCGACGAACTCGTTCAAGGCGCGCGGGCAGTCGGCCGCCATCACCCGCGCGAAGGCGCTGGGCGCCACCACCATCGCCCTCCCCACCGCGGGTAACGCCGGCAACGCCGCGGCGGCCTACTCCGCCGCCGCCGGCCTCGAGTGCCAGGTGTTCATCCCGAAGGACGCGAAGCGGCCGTTCATCGACGAATGCCGCCTCTACGGCGCCACGGTCACGCTTGTCGACGGCCTGATCACCGACGCCGGGAAGATGGCCGGCGAACAGGGCAAGCCGCTCGGGTGGTACGACGTATCGACCCTGAAGGAGCCGTACCGCGTCGAGGGCAAGAAGACCATGGGGTACGAGCTGGCCGAGCAGTTCGGGTGGACGCTGCCCGACTGGATCATCTATCCGACCGGCGGCGGCACGGGCCTCGTCGGCATGTGGAAGGCCTTTGCCGAGATGGAGGCGATCGGGTGGCTGCCGTCCGGACACCGGCCGCGCATGGTCTCGGTCCAGGCGTCAGGCTGCGCGCCCATCGTCCGCGCCTTCGAACAGGGCGCCGAGAAGGCCGCCCCGTGGGAGAACGCCCACACGCGGGCCGATGGCCTCCGCGTGCCGCGCGCCATTGGCGACTTCCTCATCCTGAAGGCCGTCCGCGATAGCGGCGGCGCGGCTCTGGCGGTGAGTGATGACCAGATGGTGGACGACATGCTCGCCATCGGGAAGCTCGAGGGCGTGAGCGCAGCCCCCGAAGGCGGCGCGGCGCTTTCCGCGATCCGCCGCCTCGTGGCCGACGGCCGCATCAAGCGCGACGAGACCGTCGTGCTTTTCAACACTGGCGGGGCACTGAAGTACCTCGACGTGTTGGCACGGTAGGTTCCGGGCACGGAGGTTCAAAACACGGAAGTTCAAAGCAAGGATGTTCAAAGCAAGGATGTTCAAAACACGGAAGTTCAAAGCAAGGATGTTCAAAGCACGGGGGTTCGAGATACCGGTGTCCGTGCGGCGTCGAACGCCCGTGCTTTGAACCTGGCGTGCTTTGCACGACCGTGCTTTGAACGCTCGTGCCTCACTCTCCGAAGGAGATGCCGATCGCTCTCGCCGTCGTGAGCAGGTCGTAGTCCAGCGGTACGGTACGCGTGCGGCCCACCACATCCGCCAGCGGCACCGGCACCATGTCGGGCGGGTGGTTTGCCACCATCTTGCCGAACACGCCGCGCCGCAGCAGTTCCACGGCCTTGCCACCCAGGCGTGTGGCCAGCACGCGGTCGAAGGCCGTGGGTGCCCCGCCCCGCTGCAGGTGTCCCAGGACCACGTAGCGCGACTCCTTGCCCGTCATGTCCTCCAGGGCCGCGGCCACGTGCGCCCCGACGCCGCCCAGCCGCTCGACATGGCCCGCGCGCGCGGCCTCCATCACAGTGGCGGAGCCGCCCACCGGCTTGGCGCCCTCGGCCACGACCACGATGCTGAACTTCGCGCCCAGCTTCTCCCGCTGCCGCACATGCTCGGCCACCTGCTCGATCTTGTAAGGGAGTTCCGGCATCAGGATGACGTCGGCGCCACCAGCCACGCCGGCATGGAGCGCAATCCATCCCGCGTAGCGGCCCATCACCTCCACCACCATCACGCGCTTGTGCGCCTCCGCGGTCGAGTGCAGCCGGTCGATGGCATCCGCGGCAAACGACACCGCCGTGTCGAACCCGAAGCACGTCGTCGTGCCCACGATGTCGTTGTCGATGGTCTTCGGGACGCCGACGAGTGGGATGCCCTTGAGGAAGAACTGGTGCGCGATGGCGAGGGTCCCGTCCCCGCCGATGGCCACCAGCGCGTCGAGGCCCATCTTCTGGAAGTTCTCGACCACGCGGTCCGAGTAATCCACCTTGCCCTCAGGCGTGTCGACGGGATACTCGAAGGGGTTGCCTCGATTGGTCGTGCCGAGGATGGTGCCACCAAGCCGGAGGATGCCGGTGACATCGGCGGGCGTGAGCGGCCGCGTCCGGGACGGGTCCAGGAGCCCGTCGAAACTGTCTTCCAGCCCGATGACCTCGATGTTGGCGTTGCAGGCTGCCTTGACGACGGCTCGAATGACCGCATTCAGGCCCGGCGCATCGCCGCCGCCCGTGAGCACTCCGATCTTCCCAATGTGCATGCGTCCCGACTATAGCATCGCGACTTTTGCACGGCTGAGCCAGACTTGATGGCCTCGTCGAGAGAGCCGTGGTATATTCGACGACGGTTTTTCACCCGTGGGGCCTCCCAGCCCCCCCGGATAGGAATCCCAAGCCTCTCCCCTACCGCGCTGAAAGGACGTTTGCGATGATGGTGTGGGCAGAATCACGAAGGGCTTGGAGAGCGGGGCTGGCGGCCGTCATCGTAGCGCTCGTCACCTCCCCCGTTCTCCAGGCCATCCCTGGGACGCCGACGCTCTTCGCGCCGGTCGTTGCCGGACAACAGGTCACCCTCAGCTGGTCGGCGGTGCCGGGCGCCACGGCGTACCGTCTTGGCATCGGCATCACGCCGGGCGTCGTGAACTACTCGGAGATCGTCGGCCCCGTCACCACCCTCACGTTCCGGTCACCCTTCGTGGGCACGGGGTACGTCCGCGTCCAGGCGCTCGACGCCACGGGCGCCGGCGCCCCCTCGAACGAGGTCACCCTCGTCGTCGGCGGGGGGGCCACCGCGGTGCCGGCAGCACCGGTCAACCTGCAGGCCGTGCCTGTCGGCAGCTCCGTGCACTTCTCGTGGGGAGCGGGCATGGGCGGTGGCCTCCCGCTCGGCGTGATCCTCGAAGCCGGCACGTTCCCCGGTGGCGCCAACCTGGGCGCCGTTCCCCTCCCGATCTCCACGAGCGTCACCGTTCCGGGCGTCCCGCCCGGCATCTACTACGTGCGCGCATACGCGGCCAACGCCGCCGGGCGGAGCCTCCCCTCAAACGAAGTGCTCGTGAACACGACGCCGGGCGGGGGGTGCACAGCGCCGGGGGCGTCCACGCTGTCGGCCTCGGTCAGCGGCAGCACCGTCTCGTTCGCGTGGGTGCCTGTCGCGGGCGTGGCCGGCTATCGCATCGAGGTGACCAACACGCCGGGCGGCCCGACGCTCGTCTCGGACACGTTCGGCGCGGGTACGACGTCGGCGTCCTACCCGGGCGCCCCCCCGGGCACCTACTACGCGCGCATCGTGAGCGCGGTGGCCTGCGGCGCCCAGACCACGTCCGAGACGACGTCGTTCACCGTCGCCGCGCCCCCGCCGGGCAGCGGTCCGCGCACGCCCAACCCGCCCCCCGGTCAGCGGCTGCCATTGCCCAACATGTCGTCAGTGGTCGAGGCCGTCGGCCGGGCGTACCCGGCTGAGTTGCGGAATTCGTGCGTCGAACACGGGGGCAACAACGCCTGGCTGTTCCGGCTGGTCCAGGAACTGCGCCGCTACGACACGCGGTGGGGGCTCAACTGGAAGCGCGGACGTGTGGGTGACATGTCTCAGGACATCGTCAACTACAACTTCGGCTCCGATCCCGATGAGGGCACCACGAACGTCTACATCATCGATGTCATCGGCGGGCACTGCGGCGGAAGCCCGGGCGCCGCGTGGATCGATAACACCGAGGCCACACGCGCCGCCGGTACCATCGGGCGCTGGACGCTGCAACCTTACATCGCGGCGGGCGGACAACCGTAGGAAGTCAGAAGTGAAGAGCAGGAAGTGGGAAGGAAGAAGTGAGAAGCACAACTTGGGCGGCGGGGCCCGACTGGGAAAGGAAACAAGGATGAAGGTGTTGAGTCTACCCCCCACTCGCCTGGGCGCGCTGGCGATCGTGTTGGCCGCGGCGATGTTCAGCGGGAGCGCGCGGCTGAGCGCGGTTCCGCTGGCCCCCACGATGAACCCGGCTGTGGTGCTGGGACCGAACGTCACACTGTCGTGGACCGCCGTTCCGGGTGCCACGTCCTACCGCCTCGCGGCGGGTCTCACGCCGGGCGGCACCGTCTTCACGCAGAACGTCGGAAACGTCACCAGCGTCAGCGTGAACGCGCCCCTCGGCACCTTCCATGTGCGCGTCATTGCCATCGACGCGAGCGGGGAGGGTCCCCCGTCGGGTGAAATCGAGGTCAGCGTGACCTCGCTCTTCGTTCGTCCCGCGGCGCCCACCAACCTCACGGGCTACATCAACAACCTCTCGGCCCTGTTGACCTGGGAGTTGGGCCAGGGCGGTGGCCAACCCGCAGGCCTGCTCCTGTATGCGGGCACGACGCCGGGAGCCTCGGACGTGGGCATCTTCCCGATCCCGGTAGGCACCCAGATGGCGGTGCCGGTGCTGGCGACCGGCACCTACCACGTGCGTCTGACGGCCGTGAACCAGGGCGGCCAGAGCGCGGCGTCGAACGAGTTTCAGCTCGTGATGCCCAACGGCGGCGGCTGCACGGCCCCGCCCGCGCGCGCCATGGCGCCGACAATCTTCGGCCGCTACGTCCAGCTCGACTGGCAGGGCGTGCCCGGCGCGGCGGGGTACCGGCTGAACTT
>Ga0209706_10000018_pt1 | contig 77211 bp, 67 predicted proteins | sample PPLLaktember2015_6_FD_187263 | JGI IMG/M metagenome (GOLD analysis project Ga0209706, IMG submission 187263) | Freshwater sediment microbial communities from Prairie Pothole Lake near Jamestown, North Dakota, USA - PPLs Lake P8 Core (1) Depth... | ecosystem: Environmental > Aquatic > Freshwater...
CTCAGCGCTTGCGGAGGTTGGCGGGGAGGATCTTCTTGCGCAGGCGGATGCTCTCGGGGGTGACCTCGAGGAGCTCGTCGGTCTCGATCCACTCGAGGGCGCGCTCGATGGTGATCTCGCGCGGCGTCGAGAGCAGCGTGTTCTCGTCGCGACCGGCGGCGCGGATGTTGGTGAGCTTCTTGGCGCGCACCACGTTGACGTTCATGTCGCCGGCGCGGCGGTTCTCGCCGACGATCTGCCCCTCGTAGACCGGCACCCCGGCGCCAACGAAGAGGGTCGAGCGCTCCTGGATGTGGAACAGCGCGTAGGTGGTGGTCTTGCCGGCCTCGCTGGAGACGATCGCGCCGACCGGGCGGCGCGGCAGCTCGCCGGCGAAGGGCTCGTAGCCGCGCACGGTGCGGTGCAGCACGCCCTCGCCGCGGGTGTCGGAGAGGAACTCGCTGCGGTAGCCGAACAGGCCCCGGCTCGGCACCACGAAGCGCAGCGTCACGCGTCCGCCGTGGGTCTCCATCGTGGTGAGCCGGCCCTTGCGCCCGGCCAGGCGCTCCATCACGGCGCCGGCGCTGGCCTCGGGCACCTCGGCCACGACGTCCTCCACGGGCTCGCAGCGCACGCCGTCGACCTCGCGGGGGATGATCTCGGGCCGCGAGACGCTGAACTCGTAGCCCTCGCGCCGCATCGTCTCGATCAGCACGCCGATCTGGAGCTCGCCGCGCCCCGCCACCACGAACACGTCGGCGGCGTCGGTGCGCTCGAAGCGGATGCCTACGTTGGATAGCGCCTCGCGGCGCAGGCGGTCGTCGATCTGGCGGCTGGTGACGTAGCGGCCCTCGCGGCCCGCGAAGGGCGAGGTGTTCGGCGAGAAGCAGACGCGCAGGGTCGGCGGGTCCACCAGGATGCGCGGCAGCGCCTCCGGCCGCTCCGGATCGCACAGCGTGTCGCCGATCTCGATGCGCTCGAGGCCGGCGAGGATCACGATGTCGCCGGCCTCGGCGGCGTCGAGATCCACGCGCTCGAGGCCGCGCGTGCCGAACAGCTTGGTGACGCGGAAGGACTCGGGCGGGCCGCTCTCGGGCAGGCGCACCGCCGTCTGGCCGCGCCGGATGCGGCCGCGCTCGATGCGGCCGATCACCAGGCGGCCCACGAAGTCGTCCCAGCCGAGGGTGCAGGCCTGGAGCTGGAGGGGACCCTCGCGGTCTACGCACGGGGCGGGCGCCTGCTCCAGGATGGTGTCGAGGAGAGGCCGCAGGTCCCGCCGCGGGGCCTCCGGCTCGAGGGCCGCGGTGCCCTCCACGGCGGAGCAGTAGACCACCGGGAAGTCGAGCTGGCGGTCGTCCGCTCCGAGCTCGACGAGCAGGTCGAACACCTGGTCGACCACCGCCGCGGCGCGCTGCTCCGCGCGGTCGACCTTGTTCACCACCACGATCGGCCGCAGGCCGTGGGCGAGCGCCTTGCCGAGCACGAAGCGGGTCTGGGGCATCGGGCCGTCGACCGCGTCCACCACCAGCAGCACGCCGTCGACCAGCCCGAGCACGCGCTCGACCTCGCCGCCGAAGTCCGCGTGGCCGGGGGTGTCGACGAGCTGGATGCGCACGCCCTCGAACTCGATGGAGGTGACCTTCGAGAGGATCGTGATGCCGCGCTCGCGCTCGAGGTCGCCCGAGTCCATCGCCCGCTCGGGGACGAGCTGGTGCGCGCGGACCGCCCCCGTGAAGCGGAACAGCGCGTCGACGAGGGTGGTCTTCCCGTGGTCGACGTGGGCGATGATCGCCAGGTTCCGGAGGTCTTTGCGGGGAGCGGCGGTGATCATGCGCGGCCGGACCCTAGCAGTCGCCCCGGCCCGGGCCAGCAGGCGCCCGCGCGGAGACCCCGCAGCGCGCGCTGCAGTCAAGTTGCGCGCCCCCGATGCCGATGCCGTGCGGGGGCCTGGAGCCTGGGCCGGATGGAAGTCCTGATCTGCCACGACGGCGAGCTCGGTGACGTCAGCGCGCTGCTGCGCGAGCTGCACGGCGAGCTCACCGAGCGTCTCGGTGGCCCGCCCCTCGCCGACCTGACGCGCCGCTTCGACCTCGTGATCGCGACGCCCGCGCGGGCGCTGCGGCTCGGCCGGATCCTGGAACGTCCGGAGACGCGGTCGATCGTGGTGGCCGAGTCGGGCACGCGCACGGCGGGGCGGCGCCTGCACCAGCTCGGCGTCGAGTGGATCGTGCGACGGCCGGTGCATCCCGCCGCCCTGCGCCTGCTGCTCCAGCACGCCCTCTACCGCGGGCCCGAGCGCCGGCGCACCCAGCGGGTGAGCGTCGGGCTCCCGATCCGCTATCGCGCCGGCTGGCTGCCGCGCCGCGCGGTGCTCCGCGAGCTCTCGCTGCGCGGCGCCAGTCTGATCGCGGGCCGGCGCGTGGCGCCCGGCCGCCGCATCTCGCTGCGCATCCAAGAAGCCGGGCTGCCGCTCTCGCTGCGCGGCGAGGTCGTGCGCTGCCGGCCGCTCGAGGCGGGCCAGCTCGAGCTGGGCATCGCCTTCGACGCGCATCCGGGCATCCCGCTCCAGGCGCTGCGCCGCATCGTGGAGCGCTACGCCCGCGGCCCGGCGACCTGCGCCGCCACCAAGCCGCCGGCCGCGGCGGGCTCGCTCGACGAGGCGTCCTCACCCGCGGCGGCGCCCCGCGCCGGCGACCGTCGCGAGAGCGCGCGTCACGCCTTCCCGCGGCGCGTGATCGCGGTGGGCGACCAGGCGCCCCGGGTGCTGATCGGCCGGGACCTCTCCCTCGGCGGCATGCGCGTCGAGACGCATGCGCCCCTCGCGCCGGGGGAGCGCCTGCGGCTCGCCCTCCACGTGCGTCCCGGGGAGATCCCGCTGGTCGTCGAGGCCGAGGTGGTGCGCAGCGACGCCAGCGGCAGCGGACTGCGCTTCACGTCGCTCGGCGAGGCCAGCCGCGACTACCTCGCCAAGATGCTCGATTCCCTGCCCGCCCTCGCCGCGCCGAGCGAGGCCGGGGGCGAAGAGCGCCGGGTGCTGGCCGAGCTGGTGCCGCGCTGAGGTCCGCGTCTCGCTAGCGCCGCCGCGGCGGCCCTTCGGCGAGGCGGGCGGCGAGGCTGCGGATCATGCGCACCGCGACCGCCGGGTTGCAGGTGACCAGCTGCTCGAGCTCGGCCTCGTTGAAGATGCAGCACCAGACCGTCCCGCGCGCGCGCAGCGTCACCTCGCGCGGCACGCCCGTCAGCGTCGACACCGCGCACAGGAAGGTGCCCTCGCGGCTCTCGCGGTCGAGCACGCGGCCGTCGCGCTCGACCTCCACGTGGCCCGCGAGCAGCAGGAAGGTGTGGTGCACCGAGGCGCCGGTGCCGGCGATCACCTCGCCGTCGTCGAACTTCACGAAGAAGCGCTCGAAGCCCGGCTGGCGGCAGACCGAGGACCACAGCGGGTCGACCAGCCCTTCGATCACCGTGCGCACCTCGCTCGAGTCGGCCTTCTCGCGGCGCGAGGCCGCGACCGTCTGGCTGTCGAGTCCGAAGCCCTGGGCGATCGCCTGCACGCGCGTCAGCACCTCGGCGGCGCCGCCCGGCCGGCGCGCCGGGTCGATGTAGAGCAGCTCCATCACCACCTCCTCGAGGGGCGGCGGGCAGTGGAGGCGCACGTCGGAGAGGCGCTGCAGGCCGTAGACGTTGCCCTGCTCCTTGTGGCGCAGCACGTCCTGGCGGCGGTTCAGGTCGATGCCGGTGTAGAGCGCCCAGGCGGTGGCGCCGACGCCCCACAGGTCGGTGCGCAGGTCGAAGGAGCCGTAGGTGCGCTCGGCCTGCTCGGGCGCGCGGTAGCCGTGGGTGCCGAGCCCGACCAGGAGCTGGCCGTGGTGCAGCATGCCCTTCGTCATCCGCGAGCCGTGGGCGACACCGAAATCCGTCAGCACGAAGCCGCCGTGGTCGTCGATCAGCACGTTCGACGGCTTCACGTCGAGGTGCAGGATCGAGGCGCGGTGGGCGGCGTTCAGCGCGGAGAGCAGGTCGGTGAGCAGGCGCCAGGTCTGCTCCTCGCTGAAGCGCCCGATGCTCGGCCAGGCGTCGGCGAGGCTGCCCTGCGGATAGTGATGGAGCACCGCGAACGAGAGGTCGTGGTCCACGCACCAGTCGTAGAGCCGCGGGATGCGCTCGTGCTGGATCGCCAGCAGCGCGGCGAGCTCCTGCTTCAACGAGGTGCGCGCGTGGGCGCCCTTGGTGCGGCCCAGCACCTTGACCGCCACCTGCTCCGGCGGCGCGCCCGGGTCCTCGGGATCCGCGTCGAGGGTCCGCGCCAGGAACACCGACCCGAAGCCGCCCTTGCCGAGCCGCCGCACCAGGCCGTAGCGCCAGCGGCCCTGGATCACGTCTCCCGGCTTCGGGCCGTCGAGGTGGACCGACGGCGCGGGCGCGCGCCGTCCCGATCGGGACGGGCCCCCGGGATTGGTGACGTCCGAGCTGTCGGGGCCGGGGCCCACTCGCCGCGGGGGAGCGCCCATATGGCCGGCCTTATCGGCGAAGCGGGCGTCGGGCCGGAGCCCCGGCCGGAGGCGCCCCCTCCCCTACAATGCGCCCGTGGAGATCGCCCCCGCTTCGGCGCCCGAGGTCCCCGAGGCCGTGCGCGGGGTGATCGCCACCCTGGCGGGCGCCGGCCACGAGGCCGCCCTGGTGGGGGGCTGCCTGCGGGACCTGTGCCTGGGCCGGGCCGTGACCGACTGGGACGTGACCACCTCGGCCCCTCCCGCGGCGGTCCTGGCCCTCTTTCCCCGGGCCATCCCGATCGGGCTCCGGCACGGCACCGTGATGGTCCCGAGCGCGGCGGGGCCGATCGACGTGACCACCTGGCGCGCCGGTGACCTGGCCGGGGACCTCGCCCGTCGCGACTTCACGATCAACGCCATGGCGCTCACCCTGGCCCCCCCGGGATGGATCGATCCCGAGGGGGGCCGTGCCGACCTGCGAGCCGGCCGCCTGCGCGCCGTGCGGTCGGCCCGCGATCGGCTTCGCGAGGATCCCGCTCGCGCGCTCCGCGCCCTGCGGCTGGTCTCGGAGCTCGGTCTGGAGCTGGATGGGGAGCTCGCCACGGCGCTCCGCGAGGCGGCGCCGGCCGTCCGCGGCGTGGCCGCCGAGCGCATCCGCGGCGAACTCGAGCGGCTCCTGCTCGGGCGCTTCGCGGGGCGGGCGCTCGGCCTGCTGCGCGAGCTCGGCCTCGAACGCGAGCTGGTCGGCGCCCCGATCGCGGCCGACGCCCCGCAGGTCGTGGCCGCGCTGCCTCCGGATCTCACGCTCCGCCTCGCGGCGTGGCTGCGCGGCCGGGACGCCGCGGCCTTGCTGGGCCGGCTCCGCTTCCCCCGGCAGCGCGCGACGGAGGTGGGCCGGCTCGTGCGCCTCCACCCGATCGACGCCGGCCGCGGCCCGAGCGAGATCGGACGCCTGCTGCTCCGCCTCGAGCGCGGCGGCGTCGAGGCCCTGCTGGCGCTCCGCGAAGCCGAGCTCGCTGCGGGCCCCGGGACCGGGGACACCGAGGCAGCGCGCGCGCGGCTGGCCGAGCTGCGCCGCGGGCTCGAGCTGCGGGTGCGCGCCGGCGTGCTGCAGGACGGCCGGCCCCGGCTCGCCGTCGGCGGCGCGGAGGTGATGGCCTGGCTCGGCTGCCGGCCGGGTCCCGAGGTCGGCCGGGCGCTGCACTACCTGACGCTCCGGGTGCTCGAGGATCCCGCGCGCAACGACCCGGAGACGCTGCGCGAGCTGCTGCGCGGGTGGCGCGCCTCGTGACTTCGGCCCGCGGATCCGGCATCCATCTCGCCCCGTGAAGCCCTCGGTCCTCTGCATCGTCCGCCACGGCGAGACGCCCGCCAACCGGCTCGGCGTCTGGCACGGCTCGATCGACACCGAGCTCACCGAGCGCGGCCACCTCCAGGCGAGCCAGGTCGCGGCGGAGCTCGCAGGGGCGTCGCCGCGCCCCACGGCGCTCTACTCGAGCCCGCTGCGCCGCGCGCGGGATACGGCGCGCGCCATCGAAGCGGCGCTCGGTCTCGAAGCGCGCCTCGAGGCCGACCTCGCCGAGTATCACCTCGGCGACTTCGAGGGCCGCAGCTACCGCGAGCTGGTCGCCGAGCACGACCTGTTCGGGCGCATGCGCGAGGACCCGGACTGGCGCCCCGGCGGCGGCGAGTCGCCGCGCCAGGTCGCCGAGCGCTGCGCGGCGGCGCTCCAGCGGATCGCCGCCGGCCACCGCGGCGAGCGGGTGGTCGTGGTCTCCCACGGCGGCGCGCTGACCCTCGGCCTCGGCCTGCTGCTCGACGCCGACCCGGGCGCCTGGCGGCGCGTCATGGACAACTGCGGCATCACCGAGCTCGCGCTCGAGCCCGCACCGGCGCTGCTCTCGTTCAACCGCATCGCGCACCTCGCCGACGCGGAGTAGGCGTCGCTCGCGGGGCTAGAGCGTCGCCGCCACCCCGATCGCGAGTCCCGCGCCGGCGACCACCCAGCTCACCCAATCGCGCACCGCGAAGGCGACCGGATCGTCGTTCATGTCGCCCCGGTGGGAGAGCAGCCACATGCGGCTGGTCCAGTAGGCGACGAGCGGCGCCGCCAGCCAGAGGCGGCCGGGATTGCGGTAGAGCAGGCGCACGCTCTCGCTCTGGATGTAGAGCGCCAGGATCACGAGGGCCATGTAGCCCGCGGCGAGCCCCATGCTAGCGAGGAGCGGCAGGTCCGACGCCTGGTAGTCGCGGCCCGGCGTTCGGTCGCCGGCCGCCGCGTCGAGGCGCCGCACGTCGACGTGGCGCTTCAGGAAGGCGAGGTTCAGGAAGAAGAAGAGCGAGAAGCCGAGCAGCCAGGGCGAAGGCGTCACGCCGATGGCCACGCCGCCGGCCACGACGCGCAGCGTGTACAGCGAGGCCAGCAGGATCACGTCGGCGATCGCCACGCGCTTCAGCCACACGCTGTAGAGCGCGTTCGCCGCCACGTAGACGCCGAGCACTCCCAGGAAAGCGGGCGGGAGCCCCCAGATCGCGAGAGCCGCCGCGAGCCCGAGGAGCAGCGGAATCGCCAGTGCGCCCTTCGCGATCGGCAGCGCGCCGCTCGCGAAGGGCCTGCGCTGCTTCGTCGGATGGGCGCGATCGGCGGCGAGATCGAGCAGATCGTTCGCCACGTAGACCGCCGAGGCCGCCAGCGAGAACGCCGCGAAGGCGAGCGCCGCCGGGGCCCAGAGCGCCGGCTCGCCGAGCCGGTGGGAGGCGAGCAGCGGCAGCAGCACTAGCGCGTTCTTCACCCATTGGTGGACCCGCAGCGCGCGCAGCCAGGCGCGCGCCCGCTCCCCCGGACCGCCGCGCGTCCCGAGGCTGCGCGCGACCGGCAGCCGCGCCGCGACCCGCCGCTCCAGGGAGCCCGACGGCGCCACGAGGCTCGCGGCGCCCGCCGCCTCCCAGACCGGGAGATCCGCCCTGGCATCGCCCAGGTACTCGAAGCCGCCGCGGCCGAAGCGCTGGCCGAGCTCGTCGGCCTTGCTCCGCCCTTTCAGGTTGTCCGCTCCGTCGCTGGCCAGCACCTCGTCGAAGAGCCCGAGGTGCGCCGCCACCGCCTCCGCCACCCGCCGATCCGCTGCGGTGACGAGCACGCACGGCCGGCCCTCGGCGCGCGCCGCCCGCAAGGCCTCCAGCACCTCGCCGCGGTAGGGAAGGTGCGCCGCGTCGAGGGCGACGCGCTCCGCGAGGCGCGCCTTCAGGTAGGCCCTCCCGCCGGCGAGCCAGCCGGGGATGCGGAGCAGGTCGAGGGGGCGCTGCCCGGCCAGACCGACGGCCAGCTCGTGGAGGCTGTCGGTGACGAGCAGGGTGCCGTCGAGGTCCACGCACAGCGGCAGCGCTCCGCCCGCGCCGCCCACGCGGCCGCTCTGCTCCGGCCCGGAGTGGCTCACGGCGCCGACCCTATCCTATTCATTGGCCCCTCGCTGCGTGGGCGAGCGAAAGGCGCCGGTTGCCGGAGATCGAAGCGTTCCTCGCCTCCCTCGACGCCGGCCGTCCCTCGGCCGAGGCGCTCGCGCGCTTCGGCGAGCCCGAGCCGGCCCGCGCGCTCGCCGCGCTGGCGCGCGCGCGCGCCCATCCCGACCTCGCCGCGCGCACCGCCGACTGGGCCCGCGAGGCGCTGCTCGCGGCCCGGCCCGCGCTGGCCATCGAGCAGCTCGTCGAGCTGGCGGACCAGCGGACCGAGGCGGGCACGGCCCCGCTTTCGGCGGAGCTGCTGCCGGCGCTGGCGCGGGTGCTCGGCAACAGCAGCTTCCTGGCCCGGGTGGTGGCCGCGCGTCCCGCCTGGGCGGAGGAGCTGGGCGGGCTGCCGGCCCCGGACGGCGCGCCGATCCCGCCGGACTGGCAGGCGATCCGCGAGGCGAAGTACCGCGGCCTGCTGCGCATCGCCGCCCGCGATCTCGCGGGCCGGCCCTTCCGCGGGAGCCTGCGCGAGCTCTCGGACCTCGCCGACGGCTGCCTCGCGGCCGCGTTGGCGTGCGCCGCCGCCGAGACGGGCGTGGCGGCGCCGGCGCTGGTCGCGCTCGGCAAGCTCGGGGGGCGCGAGCTGAACTTCTCCTCCGACGTCGACGTGCTCTTCGTCTACGACGCGCCGCCGACGATGGAGGCGGACTTCGAGCACAACCGCGCCGTGGCGCGGCTGGTGCGCGCCTTCCACCAGGGACTCGAGGGCCGCGGCCCGCTCGGCTTCGGCTATCGCGTCGACCTCGAGCTGCGCCCGGAGGGCCCGCACGGCCCGCTCGCGAACTCGGTCGACGCCGCCCTTTCCTACTACGAGAGCTTCGGCGCGGAGTGGGAGCGCCAGGCGCTGATCCGGCTGCGGCGCGTCGCGGGCCCTCCGGCTCCGGCCGAGGCGCTGCTGGGCGGCGTCGCGCCGTTCGTCTGGCGGCGCTCGATCTCGCCCGACGCGCTGCGCGCCGTGCGCGCCATGAAGCAGAAGATCGAGCGCGAGCGTCGCGCCGCGGGGCGCGACCTCGACGCCGACCTGAAGGAAGGCCCCGGCGGCATCCGCGACGTCGAGTTCCTGGTGCAGGCGCTGCAGCTCTTCCTCGGCGGCCGCGAGCCGAGCGTGCGCTCGGGCAACGTGCTCGACGCGCTCGAGGCCCTCGCGGGCGTGGGCGCGCTGCCCGAGGCGTCGGCCGCGGCGCTGGCGCGCGGCTACCTCTGGCTGCGGCGCGCCGAGCATGCGGCCCAGCTCGACGAGGAGCGGCAGACCCACGCGTTCCCGCGCGACGCGCGCGGTCAGGCGGCGTTGGCTCGCCGGATGGGCTACGCCGAGCCGGACGCCGACGTGGCGCGCACCCGGCTGGTCGCGGACTGGACCTTCGTGCGCAGCGACGTCCGCGCGCACTTCGACGAGCTGCTGCCGGCGGAGACGGCATGAGCGACGCGACGCGCGAGCGCGTGCGCGAGGCCCTGGCAGGCGGCTCCTTCGCGGAGCGCAGCGCCGCCGTCGCCGCGCTGCTCGGCGAGGCGCCCGAGGCCGAGGCGTCCCTCCGGCGCTGCCCGGACCCGCTCTTCGCCGGGCTCGCTCGCGCAGCGGCGGCCAACCCCGAGCAGGCGCGCTTCGGGATCCGGCGCCGAGGCCTGCTGGAGCGCGCGGCGGGCCTGTCCGGGGAGTGGCTCGCGCGGCGCGCGGCGGAGCTCGATGCCGAGCCGGCGGGAGAGGTGGCGGACCTCGAGGACTTCCTCGATGCGATCCGCCTGCTGCGCCGCGAGGAGATGCTGCTCGCCGCGTGCGTCGACTTCGCGGGGCTCGCGGACTTCGAGGACGTCTCGCGGCTGCTCTCGGCCCTCGCCGAAGCGATCGTGCGGCGCGCGCTCGCGGCCGCGTCGCGCTCGCTGCGCGGGCCGGTCCCGCTCCTCGCCGTGGTGGCGATGGGAAAGCTCGGCGGGCGCGAGTTCACCTACCACTCCGACCTCGACCTGATCTTCCTCGGCGAGGGCGGCGTCGACGCGGTGCATGCGGCGTCGCGCGTCGCGCAGAAGCTGATCTCCTACGTCTCGACGATGACCGGAGCGGGCTACGCCTATTCCGTCGACTCGCGGCTCCGGCCTTCCGGCAGCCAGGGCATGCTCGTGACCTCCTTCGACGGCTTCGAGGCGTACCAGACCTCCGAGGCGGCCACCTGGGAGTACCTGGCGCTGGTGCGCGCGCGCACCGTCGCCGGCGAGCGCGAGGGCGCCGGCCGGGTGCTGCAGCGCGTGAAGGAGCGCGCCTTCGGGCGCGGCGGCGGGCGCTGGGCCGAGATCGCCGACATGCGGCGCCGCGTCGAGGCGGAGCGCGTGGGATCCGAGAGCCGGGCCCTCGAGCTGAAGATCGGCGCGGGCGGACTGATGGACGTCGAGTTCCTCGCGGAGGGCGGCGTGCTGGAGAAGGGCGACGCGCAGGCGGCGGAGGTGCCGGGCATCCCCCGGCTGCTGCGCGCCTCCGCGGGCGCAGCCGCGGAGGAGACGCTGCGCCACTACCGGCTGCTGCGCCGCGTGGAGAGCCGCATGCGCTGGTGCGCGGGACGCGCAGTGGAGAGCCTCGACCGCGACGACGCCCGCCTCGCCGACGTCGCCGAGCTCGTCGAGCCGGGCCTCGCCGTGCCCGCCCTCGTCGCCCGGATCGAAGCGAGCCGCACCGCGATCCGCCGCGCCTTCGACGCGGTGGTGCGCGCAGGGACGATCGACGCGCTCGACGCGCTCGGGGCGCTCGGGGCGCTCGGGGACGGAGTCAACTAATCAACTAACTGCCCCCGCGGGTAGCCGGCTGCCGTGCTTGCGGAGAGGCCATTCTTGGCCTTTCTTCCGCACGCACCCCGCTGGTTCCCGTTGGCTCCCGACATGCCTCGTGTCGCTCGCGTCGATGCGCCCGGCGCCCTCCACCACGTCATGATCCGCGGCCTCGAGAAGCGCGAGATCTTTCGGGATGACGGCGACCGCTGGGACCTGCTCGCCCGCCTGTGCGATCTGGTGCCCCGCTGGGCGGGCGACTGCCTCGGATGGACGTTCATGGGGAACCACGTCCACTTCGTGCTGCGAACGGGCCCGCTTCCCCTCGCCTGGCTGATGCGACGTCTGAACACCGGCTACGCGCTGCACTTCAATCGCAGGCACGAACGCGTCGGATATCTGCTCCAGGATCGCTTCAAATCCCTGATCCTCGACGAAAACGACGACGTTCGCGTCTTGTTGAGATACGTGCACCTGAATCCCCTGCGAGCCGGCCTCGTCCGAGATCTCGTCGAGCTGGAACGCTACCCGTGGTGCGGATACGGAGCGCTGCTCGGCAGGCGGCGGCCCTTCGCCTTCGAGAACGTGGGGCTTTCACTCGGGTTGTTCGATGACGATCCGAGGCAGGCACGCTGGCGGGTTCGTGCCTGGATGTCGATCGAAGAGGAGGGGGCGGAGGTCCCGGAATCGGGCGGCGAGCGCCGGGTAGCGCAGGCTCCCTCACGGACGTGGCAGAGGCCTTCGGCTGGCGGCGCCTGCGAGTGCGGCGCGCCGGACCCTTCGAGCCCGTCGCTCGAGGATCTGATCAGCGGCGTAGCCCGGCATTTCGGCGTGGCGCCCGCCGAGCTGGCGCGTGGCGCGCGACACGATCGCGCGAGCCGAGCCCGCGCTGCGATCGCCTTCATCGGCGTGACGCAATGCCGGATCCCCGCGAACCGATTGGCCCCCGTCCTCGGAGTCTCACCGCAGGCGATCTCCAAGGCGATGGCTCGCGGTGCTGGCATCGCCAGGGAGGAGGGACCTCGCCTCTCCCCGCGAGGGGACTTAGTTGATTAGTTGACTCCGTCCCCACCTCGAGGCGGGGCGCCTCAAGCCCACCCCCCCACCCTCCGATGCGCCCGGGGTGCGGCGGCCTGCGCTTGCGATCGCCTTGATGCTGGCGGCGGCCTCGGGGCCGCTGGCGCTGCCTGCGCGCACGGCGGTGCCGGAGAGCCTCGCGGAGATCGAAGGGCGCGGGCCCGGAGCGCCCGGGTCGGCCGGGGCGGAGCTCGCCGCGGGAGGCTCGGAGCCGCTGCGCTTCGCGGCGCCGGCGGGCGGCGCGGCGCAGCTGGTGCTGTACCTCGCCGCCGTGCCCGGACCCGCCGGGCTCGAGCTGCGGGGCAGCGCCGCGCTGGCGTCGCTCCTCGGCGTTCCCGGCGAGATCCGGCTGGGCGAGCTCACCGGGCTCTACGGGCTCGCGACGCTCGACGCGCCGCTCGAGACGACCCCGCAGCCGGTGCCGGAGCCCAGCGCGCTGGCGCTGCTGGCGCTCGGCCTCGGCGCGCTCGCGCGCGTGGCCCGCCGGCGCGCCTCCTGTCACCCTGCCGGGCGATGGAGTGGACCGCCGCAAGGCTGAGGCGCCATCTGCTCGAGGAGCTGCTGCCCTGGTGGGCGGAGCACGGCATCGACCGCCGTCGCGGCGGCTTCCACGGGCGCCTCGCCGGCGACGGCCGGCCGCTCGCCGATCCCGAGCGCCGCCTGCTCGTCCAGGCGCGCCAGATCTACGCCTTCAGCGAGGCGTCCCGGCTCGGCGCCGGCTGGGCGCTCGAGCTCGCGGCGCTCGGCGTCGCGTTTCTCGAGGAGCGCTTCCTCGACACCGAGCGGGGCGGCTGGCACCACACGATCGCTCCGGGCGGCGAGCCCCTCGACCGGCGGCGCGACTGCTACGGCCATGCCTTCGTCGTGTTCGCGCTCGCCAGCTTCCACGCCGCCTCGGGCGAGCGCCGCGCCCTGGAGCGCGCCCGCGAGACCGTCGAGCTCGTGCAGGCGCGCATGCGCGACCCCGTGCACGGTGGCTACCACGAGGCGGCCGACGAGCGCTGGCGCGCGCTCGGCGGGGGGCCGCGCCGCCAGAACCCGCACATGCACTGGGTGGAGGCGCTGCTCGCGCTGCACGCGACGGCGCCGGACGCGGCGCTGCTCGCCGAGGCAGACCGGCTGGTCGAGCAGCTCCGCACGCGCTGGTTCGACGCCACGCACGGCTGCCTCGGCGAGTTCTTCGCCGCCGACTGGACCCCGCTTCCCGGGCCGCAGGGCGAGATCGTCGAGCCGGGGCACCACTACGAATGGGTGTGGCTGCTCGCGCGCCACGCCGCTGCGCGCGGCGACGCCGCGCCCCACCCGCTCGCCGACGCGCTCTTCTCCTTCGCCGAGCGTCACGGCGTCGACGCCGACGGCGGCGTCTTCGACCGCGTCGACCGGCGCGGAAAGCTGCTCGACGGCAGCAAGCGCCTCTGGCCCCAGACCGAGCGTCTGAAGGCCCTCGCCGTGCGAGGCGCGCGCGACGAGCTGGCCGCCAGCCTCGGCCGTGTGTTCACCCGCTACGCGCGGCCGGAAGGAGGCTGGACGGAGCACCTCGCGCGCGACGGAAAGCCGCTCGGAGACGTCCAGAACGCCACCAGCGTCTACCACGTCGTGCTGGCGCTGCGCGAAGCGATGGAGGCGCTGGGCCGGTGACGTCCTGGCGAGCGCTCCGCCGCCGCGCCGCGGCGCCCGCCGCGCTGCTGGCCGCCGCCCTGGCAGGGCCCGCGGGCGCGGCGGGCTTCGACGCGGATCTCTGGGACGCGCTCCTCGGCCGCTACACGCGCGAGGTCGCCGACCCGGCCGGCGTGCGGGTCGACTACCGCGGCCTCGCCGCCGAGCCGCGCTGGCGCGAGCTGCTGGAGGGCCTCGCGGCTGCGCCGGAGCCGGTGGAGCGGTCGGCGCGCCTCGCCTTCTGGATCGACGCCTACAACGTGCTCGCGATCGACGTCGTGCTCCGACACCAGCCGGTGGAGTCGATCCGCGACGCCGGCTCCCTGCTGCGGCCGGTCTGGAAGCAGCCGGCCGGCCGCGCCGCCGGCGCCACCCGCACCCTCGACGAGATCGAGCACGCGATCCTGCGGCCGCTGGGGGAGCCCCGCATCCACGCGGCGATCGTCTGCGCGTCGGTGTCCTGCCCGTCGCTCCGCCGCGAGGCGTTCCGCGCCGAGCGCCTCGAGGCGCAGCTCGAGGACGCCCTGACAGGCTTCCTCGCCGACCCGCGCAAGGGCTCGCGGCTGGACGAGGCGCGCGGGGAGCTCTGGCTGAGCCCCCTCTTCGACTGGTTCGCGGAGGACTTCGCGACCGCCGGCGGCATTCCGGCGGCGCTGGCGCCGCGGCTCCCGGAGGCGACCCGGCGGGCCCTCGCCGCGCGCGGCGGCGCCCTGCGCGTGCGCTTCTTCGACTACGACTGGCGCCTCAACGATCTGGCTGCGGCGCCCTGAGCCGGAGCGCGAAGAGCGCACAGCCCGCGAGGACGAGGCACCAGCCGGCGAGCGAGAAGAAGGCGTCGGCGACTCCCCGCGCATCGCCCACGACGCCGGCCAGCCAGGGCACCACGAAGCCGCCCGCCGCGCCCGCCCCGGTGACGATGCCCGTGGCCGTCCCCCGCGCGGCCGGGAAGCGCAGCGCCGTGAGCGCGACGAACACCGGAAAGACGAGGCCGAGCAGCAGCCCGAGCGCGCCCACCAGCAGTTCGAGGGCGCGGAGCTCGGCCGCCACGCCCGCGGCCAGCAGCGCGGCGGAGGCGAGCCCGGCGCCCAGCAGGAGCCGCGCGTCGACGGGCCCGCGCCACAGCAGGAACAGCAGCCGCCCCGCGAGGAGCCCGAGCCAGAACGCGCTGATCGCCGCGACGCCGCGCTCCGCGGGCAGCCCGAGCGCGCGCGCGTAGGGCGTCGCGAAGATCGTGACCGCCGTCTCGACGCCGACGTAGCAGGCCGCGACCCCGGCGTAGGGCAGGATCGCAGCGCTCACTCCGCGCGCGCCGGACCCCGGCCGACCCGCCGCCACGCCGGAGGGTCCCTGGAAGCGGAGCGCGAGACCCACCAGGCCGAGGAGTGCGAAGGCGGCGGCGCTGGCGCGGAAGCTAGCGACCCAGTGGCTCGCGGCGGCCAGCCAGGCGATGGCCGGCGCGCCGAGCACCGCGCCGAGGGTGGCCCCGCTGTGCACGAAGGTGAGCGGGCGCGCCGCACGCTCCCGGTACCGCTCCGCGACCAGCGTATTCAGGAGCGTCTCGTAGAAGCCGAGCGCGAAGCCGAGGGCGGCGAGGCAGGCGAGCGCGCGCGGGAAGCCCATCTCCGCACTCACCGCGCCGAGCGCGAGCGCGGCGCCCGCCGAGGCGCCGACGAAGAGCGGGCGGCGGCGCACGGCGTCGACCAGGGGGCCGGAGACGAGGACGCCCGCACCGATGCCGAGGGAGAGGCTCGCCGCCAGCATGCCCGAGGCCGCGAGGTCGAGCCCCAGCGCGGCCGAGAGGTCCGCCTGGTTCGCCCCGACGATCACCAGCGCCACCCCGAAGGCGCAGAAGGCGACGAAGGCGAGGGCGAGCACGCCCGCTAGGTAGCAGAGGCGCCGCCCCCGGGGCCCGGGGCTCTTCTCCCCCGGCGCTCGGCAACTCCAGCCTTCCGCTGCGGTGTCCGATCCGAGGGACGTTTGCGATGATCGGGAGGCGCCCCCCGCCCCGGTTCGTGCCCGAACGACGCCCTTGGAAGAGCTCGCACGCGGGCGAGGAGGAGGCATGGTGGACCACCCCGCCGACGTCGATCCCGACGAGACCCGGGAGTGGCTCGAGGCCCTCGACTCGGTCCTCCAGCAGGAGGGGCCGGAGCGCGCCCACTTCCTGATCGAGAAGCTGATCGACAAGGCGCGGCGCTCGGGCGCGCACCTGCCGTACAAGCTCACCACGGCCTACCTGAACACCATTCCGGTGCAGGACGAGGAGAAGTGCCCGGGCGAGCCGGGTCTCGAGCACCGCATCCGCTCCATCATCCGCTGGAACGCGCTGGCGATGGTGGTGCAGGCGAACCGGCGCCACGGCGAGCTCGGCGGGCACATCGCCAGCTTCGCGTCGGCCGCGACGCTCTACGACGTCGGCTTCAACCACTTCTTCCGCGGCGCGGGCGACGCGTCGGGCGGCGACCTCGTCTACATCCAGGGCCACAGCGCGCCGGGCCTCTACGCGCGCGCGTACCTCGAGGGGCGCCTCTCGGAGGAGCAGCTCTCCCGCTTCCGGCAGGAGGTCGACGGCGGCGGGCTGGCCTCCTACCCGCATCCCTGGCTGATGCCCGGCTTCTGGCAGTTCCCGACCGTCTCGATGGGCCTCGGGCCGATGCTGGCGATCTACCAGGCGCGGCTGATGAAGTACCTCGACAACCGCGAGCTGCTGGCCACCGCCGGGCGCAAGGTCTGGTGCTTCGTCGGCGACGGCGAGATGGACGAGCCCGAATCCCTCGGCGGCCTGGCGCTGGCCGGGCGCGAGGGGCTCGACAACCTGATCTTCGTGGTGAACTGCAACCTGCAGCGCCTCGACGGGCCGGTGCGGGGCAACGGCAAGATCATCCAGGAGCTGGAGGGCACCTTCCGCGGCGCGGGCTGGAACGTGCTGAAGGTGATCTGGGGCGACCGCTGGGATCCGCTGCTCGCCAAGGACAAGAAGGGCCTGCTGCTCGACCGCATGGAGCAGGCCGTCGACGGCGACTACCAGAACTACCGGGTGCGCGGCGGCGCCTACACCCGCGAGCACTTCTTCGGCGCGCACCCCGAGCTGCGCGCGCTGGTCGCCAATCTGACCGACGACGACATCTGGCAGCTCAACCGGGGCGGCCACGACCCGCAGAAGCTCTACGCCGCCTACGCCGCCGCGGTGAAGCACGCCGGCCAGCCCACCGTGATCCTCGCCAAGACCGTGAAGGGCTACGGGATGGGCGAGGCCGGCGAGGGCATGAACATCACCCATCAGCAGAAGAAGTTCGGCGAGAACGCGCTGAAGGCCTTCCGCGACCGCTACCGCATCCCGATCTCCGACGAGGAGCTGGAGCAGGTCCCGTTCTACAAGCCGCCGGAGAGCAGCCCGGAGCTGCGCTACATGCACGAGCGCAGGAAGGCCTCGGCGGCTACCTGCCCGTGCGCCGGCTCTCCGCTCCGCCGCTGCGCATCCCGTCCCTCGAGGTGTTCGCCGCCCAGCTCAAGGGGTCCGGCGAGCGCGAGATCTCGACCACGATGGCCTTCGTGCGGCTGCTCACCGCGCTGTTGCGCGACCCGGAGCTCGGCCCGCGCGTGGTTCCGATCGTGGCCGACGAGGCCCGCACCTTCGGCATGGAAGGGCTGTTCCGACAGCTCGGCATCTACGCCGCCGAGGGCCAGCTCTACGAGCCCGTCGACCACGACCAGGTGATGTACTACCGCGAGGACAAGAAGGGCCAGATCCTCCAGGAGGGGATCTGCGAGGCGGGCGCGCTGGCCTCCTGGCTCGCGGCCGCCACCTCCTACAGCAACCACGGCTGCTATCTGGTCCCCTTCTACGCCTTCTACTCGATGTTCGGCTTCCAGCGCGTCGGCGACTTCATCTGGGCCGCCGGCGACAGCCGCGCGCGCGGTTTCCTGATCGGCGGCACCTCGGGCCGCACGACCCTCGCCGGCGAAGGGCTCCAGCACCAGGACGGCCACAGCCAGGTGGCGGCGGCGGCGGTGCCGAACTGCGTCTCCTACGACCCGACCTACGCCTACGAGCTCGCGGTCATCCTCCACGACGGGATGCGTCGTATGTACGTCGAGCAGGAGAGCGTGTTCTACTACGTGACCGTCGCCAACGAGAACTACGTGCAGCCCCCCCTGCCGGACGGCGCGGCCGAGGGCATCGTGCGCGGCATGTACCTGCTGCGCGAGGGCGAGGGCGAGGGGCCGCGCGTGCAGCTGCTCGGCTCGGGGGCGATCCTGCGCGAGGTGCTCGCCGCCGCGGAGCTGCTGCGCGACGACTTCCGCGTCGAGGCCGACGTGTGGAGCGTCACCAGCTTCAGCGAGCTGCAGCGCGAGGGCGCGGACGCCGAGCGCTGGAACCTGCTGCACCCGGACGCGCCGCGGCGCGCGTCCTACGTCGAGGGCTGCCTCGCGCCCCGCGCCGAGGGGCCGGTGGTGGCCGCCAGCGACTGGGTGCGCGCCCACGCCGAGCAGATCCGCCCGTTCGTGCCGCGCCGCTACCGCGTGCTCGGCACCGACGGCTTCGGCCGCTCCGACCGTCGCGCGCGGCTGCGCAGCCACTTCGAGGTCGACCGCCACTGGATCGCGGTGGCGGCGCTCCAGGCGCTGGCCGACGAGGGGCGCGTCGCCGCCGGCGAGCTGCGCCGCGCGCTGGAGAAGTACGCGATCGACCCCGACAAGCCGAACCCGCGGACGGTCTAGGGGGCAGCGGTGGCGGCCGAGCGCGAGATCCAGGTTCCGGACATCGGTGACTTCTCCGACGTCGAGGTGATCGAGGTGCTGGTCGCGCCCGGCGACCGCGTCGACGCCGAAGACTCGCTGATCACGCTGGAGAGCGAGAAGGCCACCCTCGAGATCCCCTCGCCTGCAGCGGGCGTCGTGAAGGAGATCCTGGTCCGGGTGGGCGACAAGGTGAGCCAGGGCCACCCGATCCTGCGCCTCGACGTGGCGGAGGCGAGCGAGTCGGCGGCGCCGGCCGCGCGCGAGAAGCGCGCCGAGGCGCCGAGCCCGGCCCGCAGCGAGCCGTCCGCGCCGCGTCCCGAGAGCGCGCCGGCGCCGCGGCGCGAGAGCGCAGCCGCGGCCCGCGAAAGCTCCGGCGCCGGGCTGCCGCGCTCCTTCGACCTCGCGCCCAGCGATCTCGACGAGCCGGCGCCCCGCACGCGGGCCCACGCCAGCCCCTCGGTGCGCCGGCTGGCGCGCGAGCTCGGCGTCGACCTCAGCCTCGTGCCGCCGGGCGGCCCCAAGGGCCGCATCCTCAAGGAGGACCTGCAGGCGTACGTGAAGAGCGTGCTCGCGCACGGCGGCGCAGCCGGCGTCCCGATCGCCGGCGTGGCCGTCGCACGACCGCCCGAGATCGACTTCGCCAAGTTCGGCCCGACCGAGCTCCAGCCGCTGAACCGGGTGCGCAGGCTCTCCGCCGCCAACCTGCACCGGAGCTGGGTGACGGTTCCCCACGTCACCCAGTTCGACGCGGCCGACGTCACGGACCTCGAGGAGTTCCGCAAGCAGCAGAAGGAGCAGGGCGAGGCGGAGGGCGTGAAGCTCACCTTCCTCCCCTTCGTGGTGAAGGCGGTCTGCCGCGCGCTCCGCGAGATGCCCCACTTCAACTCGTCCCTCGACCGCAGCGGCGAGAACCTGATCGTGAAGCGCTACCTCCACATCGGCGTGGCCGTCGACACCGAGCACGGCCTGGTGGTGCCGGTGGTGCGCGACGCCGACCGCAAGGGCATCTTCGAGCTCGCGCGCGAGGTGCAGGACCTCTCGGAGCGCGCCCGCACGCGCAAGCTCGCGCCGGGCGACATGCAGGGAGCGAGCTTCAGCATCTCGAGCCTCGGTGGGATCGGCGGCACGGCGTTCACGCCGATCGTGAACCACCCCGAGGTCGCGATCCTCGGCGTCTCGCGCATGGAGTGGCGCCCGGTCTGGCGGGACGGCGCGTTCGTGCCGCGCCGCATGCTCCCGCTCTCCCTCTCCTACGACCATCGCGTGATCGACGGGGCCGACGCCGCCCGCTTCACCACGCGGCTGGCGGGCCTCCTCGGAGACCTGCGCCTGCTGGTGCTCTGATGGCCGCCGGCCGCGTGGTCGTGCGCGTCCCCGACATCGGCGACTTCCAGGACGTGGAGGTCGTCGAGGTGCTGGTGGCGCCCGGCGACCGGGTGGAGGCGGAGACCTCGCTCATCACCCTCGAGAGCGACAAGGCCTCCGTCGAGGTCCCCTCGCCGCGGGCCGGGGTGGTGGCGGAGCTGCGCGTGCGCGAGGGCGACCGCGTGAGCGAGGGCTCGGAGATCCTGGTCCTCGAGGTGCCCGAGGCGGCGGACGCGGCGGCGCCGCCCGCGCGCGACTCCGCGCCCCGGGAGGCGGCGGGCGCTGCGCCCGAGCCCGAGCCCGCGCCGCGTTCGGCTCCCGCTGCTCGCCCCGCGCCGCGCGCGGGCGCGGCCGGCGAGCGGCTGCAGACCGACGTGCTGGTGCTGGGCGGCGGCCCCGGCGGCTACACCGCAGCGTTTCGGGCCGCGGACCTCGGCAAGCGCGTGACGCTGGTCGAGCGCTTCCCGGTGCTGGGGGGCGTCTGCCTGCACGTGGGCTGCATTCCCTCGAAGGCGCTGCTGCACGTGGCCGAGGGCATCCAGGAAGCCGCGGCGCTGGCGGCGGCGGGCGTCGAGTTCGGCGAGCCGAAGCTCGACCTCGCCCGCCTGCGCGCGCGCCGGGACGGCGTGGTGGCGCGCCTCGCCGAAGGCCTCGGCAGCCTGGCGAAGCGCCGCAACGTGGAGGTTCTCACCGGGTTCGGCCGCTTCGAGGACGCCCGCCACGTCCTCGTCGAGGCGGGCGGCGCGAGCACGCGCGTCGAGTTCGAGCACGCGATCGTGGCGGTCGGCTCGCGGCCCGTGGCGCTCCCGGGGCTGCCCGATGACCCGCGCGTCGTGGACTCGACCGGGGCGCTCGCGCTCGGCGACGTGCCGCGCCGCCTGCTGGTGGTCGGCGGCGGCGTGATCGGCCTCGAGCTGGCGACGGTCTACGAGTCGCTGGGCTCGCGGGTCAGCGTCGTGGAGCTGCTGCCGGAGCTGCTGAGCGGCGTAGACGCCGACCTCGTGCGCCCGCTGCGCAAGCGGCTCGAGCGGCGCTACGAGGCGATCTGGTGCGGCACCCGGCTGCTCGAGCTGAGCGCGGGCCCGGAGGAGCTGCGCGCCCGCTTCGAGGGGCCCGGCGCCCCCGCGGAGGCGCGCTTCGATCGCGCGCTCGTCGCGGTGGGCCGGACCGGCCGGGGCAACGAGATCGCCGCCGAGCGCGCCGGCCTGCGCGTCGACGAGCGCGGCTACCTGGCGGTCGACGCGCAGCAGCGCACGAACCTGCCCCACGTCTTCGCGATCGGCGACGTGACGGGGCCGCCCCTGCTCGCCCACCGCGCCATGCATCAGGGCAAGGTCGCGGCGGAGGTGATCGCCGGACTGCCTGCGGCCTTCGACCCCGCCGCGGTTCCGTCGGTCGCCTACACCGATCCGGAGATCGCCTGGGCGGGGCTCACCGAAGCCGAGGCGAAGCGCAGCGGGCTCGCGGTGCGCAAGGCGGTGTACCCGTGGTCGGCCAGCGGCCGCGCGCTGGGCCTCGGCCGGGAGGAAGGCTTCACCAAGCTGCTGTTCGCGGAGGACGGAGGCCGCCTGGTAGGCGCGGGGATCGTCGGGGCGCGCGCCGGCGACCTGATCGCCGAGGCGGTGCTCGCCATCGAGCTGGGCGCCGACGCCGAGGACCTCGCGCTCACCATCCATCCGCACCCCACCCTCTCCGAGAGCCTCGGGCTCGCGGCGGAGCTCGCCGCCGGCACCATCACCGACCTGATGCCTCCGCGGCGCCGCAAGCCGGGCTCCCCATGAGCGTACGGCTGCCGGCTCTGCTCGCCGGGCTGCTGCTGGCCACGGCCGCCGCCGGCGCCGACCTGCGCGCCCCGGGCGAGACGCCCGTCGCCGACGTGCTGCAGATCATCCTGCTCGAACGCGACGTGGTGGCGGTCGACGGGCTCGCGGGCACCGAGCTGCGCCAGCGTCTCGAGCTCGGCGAGGCGGTCCACTACGCCGAGTCGCGCGGCCGGGTCGGGATCGTGCTCACCGACCGCCGCGTGCTCGCGGTCGGGGTCCGCTCCGGGGCCTGGCAGGAGGCCCGCTACCGGCGCGGCGAGCCGCCTCCGGCGGGCGCATTCCTCGGCGAGCAGGTGGCGCTCGTGGTCACCAGCAAGCGCGCGCTCGGCTTCGACGGCGGCAGCGGCAACCTGGTCGAGCGCAGCCTCGGCCCCCGCGAGCGCGTGATCGCGGCCGATGCCTCGGGCGCCGTCGGCGTGATCGTCACCGACCGCCGCGCCCTCGGCGTCTCGCCCTTCGCGGGGGGCTTCTTCGTCGCGAAGCTCCGCGTCGAGGAGAGCGTCGACGCGGTCTCCGCCAGCGGCAACGTCGCCACGGTGCGCACCTCGCGCCGCCTGCTCACCTTCCAGGCGGCATCGGGGACGTGGGTCGAGGTCTCCCTGCGCTGACCCGGATCAGTCCTCTTCGAGGTACTCCCGGGCTTCGGCGGCGGCCTCGCGCACCTCCTGGTTCGGGTGGCTCTCGAGCCGGCGGAGGTCCGCCACGACGTTCTCGTCGCCCACGAACTCGAGCGCGTCGATCGCTTCGAGCACGACCTCCGGATCGGCGTCCTGGAGGGCGCTCACCAGGCCGCCGACGGCCTCGGGAGAGTCTGAGTCTTCGAGCTGACTGATCACCGCCATGCGGACCTCGGGGTCGGGGTCGCGCAGGGTGTCGACGAGGGTGCGCAGCCCGACGCCCTCGGGCTCGATGTCGAGCACCGCGTCGGCGCGCTCCTCCGCGTCCGAGCTGCGCAGCGCGTTCAGGGCCTCCGCGAGCTCCTGCGGATCCTGGGGAGGCGTCTCGGCGGCGGGGCGCTTCTCCATCCCTCCCTTCTCTCCCATCTCGGGCGCCTTGCCTGCTTCCTCGGCGGGCGGCGCGGGCGGCGGCGTCGCGGGCGGAGCCGCGGGAGTGGCCGCCGGGGCGGGCGCCTCGGGGGTCGCAGTCGTCTCGCTCCGCTCGCAGCGCGAGCAAGCGGAGCCCAGCAGCGCGGCGGCGAGCAGGGCGCAGCCTAGCGTGGCGGCGCCGCGCAGGTTTCGGAGAACCAGAGTTCGGTGCATCGAGAGTTCCTCCCCTCTGCGAAAGCTCGTCGAAAGCGCTTCCGGAAGCCGGCTCCCGAAGGCCGGCCGAGGTTAATGCAATCTCACGCGGGCTTCATGCGTCGGGGCTAGCCTGCCGACCCCCCATGGAGACACCGATCTTCGCCCGGCGGTTTGCCTGGGTGCTGCTGGCCGCGCTGGGCTGCGGCGCGCCCGAGACGCGCCTGGCGGGCGGGGCCGGGGTCTCGCTGCTGGCCGTGGGCGATACGGGAAAGCCCGCCCAGGCGCTGAACGCGCTGGATCCGGGCCGCGCGGTGGCGTCGGCGATGGCGGCGGAGGACGTGCGCGATCCCGTCGACGGCGTGGTGCTGCTCGGAGACAACTTCTACCCCGACGGCCTCGACGAGGACGAGGTCAAGGATCGCCTCCGCGAGAACCTGGTCGGACCCTTCTGCCACTTCGTCGAGCTCACCCGGCGCGGCGCCGGCAGCCTGCGCGATGCGTGTCCCGAGGCGCGCGCCCTGCATCCGGTCCCGCTCTTCGCGGTCCTCGGCAACCACGACTACGGCGAGCCGGAGAGCCCGGAGCTCCAGCGCCGGCTGGTTCCGGAGTACGTGTCGAGCTGGCAGATGCCGCCGGGCGACGTCGAGCTGCGCGAGCTCGAAGGCGGGGTGAGCCTGATCCTGGTGGATTCGAATCGCATCCTGCGCGGGGCGGGGGACGGCGAGCTGGTGCGCGCGCTGCGCCGCTCGCGCGGACCCTGGCGCGTGGTGGCGGCCCACCACCCGATGCTCGACGCCGGCCGGGGCTACGATCCGCGCTTCGAGAAGCGCATGGCGGAGCTGCTGGAGAAGGGAGGGGTTCCCATCCATCTCTACGTCGCCGGCCACGAGCACAATCTCCAGGCCATCGAGGGCGAGTCGCCCGGCCCCCTGCTCCAGGTCGTGGCGGGCAGCGGCTCGGACGTGCGGGAGGTTTCGCCGAGCGGGGCGACGCGCCCGTTCACCTCCGCGTCCCTCGGCTTCGCGCGCATCGACCTCGATGCGGAGCCCGAGCCGCGCCTGATCGCGACCCTCTTCGAAGTAGCGGGCCCTCCCCGGCCATCCCGCGCACGTCCCGTCGCGCGCTTCGAAGTGGGCCTCCGCGGGCCCGCCCGCGCTCTTCCGCTAGAAGATGCAGGCTCCTGAGCCGGCAACGCTGCGCCGGAATCGGTTTGTGTGATTTTCCACACGAGTTTCGCACCCATCGCGCCGATAGGTCCGGTGCACCCCCCCCCGAGGCGAGCAGCCTTCGCTCGGTCCGGGCCGGTGCGCCCGATCTAGTGGAGGCCTGCGATGGCGGCGACCGATCTCCTCACCGAAGCGCACGCGGATCATCTGCTGAGGCGCGCGGCCTTCGGCCCGCGATCCGGCCAGGTCCAGGCGCTCGCGGGCAAGACCCGCGCGAACGCCGTGGCCGGCCTGCTCGGGAGCAAGGTCCGCAAGACCCGGCCCCCCGCCAAGAACAACAACTTCGACACCTTGCGCCGCATGCAGCGCTGGTGGCTCCAGCAGATGCGCAACCCGAAGTTCGCGGCCCAGGAGAAGCTCGTGCTGTTCTGGCACGACCATTTCCCGAGCAGCTACGGCGTCGTCAACGAGCTGCGCTGGATGTCGACGCAGAACGCCCTGTTCCGCGAGATGTGCCTCGGCAACTTCCGCGATCTCGTGTTCCGGGTGACGCGCGACGCGGCGATGCTCCAGTACCTCGACGGCTTCCGGAACCGCGCGCAGAACCCGAACGAGAACTACGCGCGCGAGGTGATGGAGCTGTTCGCGCTCGGGCGCGAGGACCTGCTCGGCGTCCCCAACTACACCCAGGAAGACGTCGTCCAGATGGCGCGCGCCTTCACCGGCTTCGGCCTGCTCTACAAGCGCAACCGGCGCACCGACACGGTGACCCTCTACTCCGAGAACTTCGACGCGGGCGCGAAGACCCTGTTCGCGGGCATGCCCTACGAGGTGACCGGAAACCTCGGCGTGGAGAACGCCGACGGCGTGCCCTTCCCGCCCCACATCAACGTCATCGACCTGCTCTTCACCCACACCGACAGCCAGGGTCGCCCCACGGCCGCCCGCTTCATCGCCAAGAAGCTCTGGGAGTGGTACGCGTACCCGAACCCGGCGCTGCCCCTGGTCGACGAGCTGGCCGACGTCTTCGTGGCCTCGGGCTACGAGATCCGCGCGCTGGTCGAAGCGCTGCTCGTCCACGACGAGTTCTACACCGATCAGGCGATGAGCTCGACCGCCAAGAACCCGGTCGAGTTCGCCACGCAGATGATCGTCGCGCTCGACGCCAAGAGCAGCTTCGAGAACCTGCCCAGCAACCTCGACCGCATGGGCATGGACCTCTTCAACCCGCCCTCGGTGAACGGCTGGAACCACTCGGAGGCGTGGCTGGCGACGGCGCGCTTCCGCGAGCGCTTCTTCCTGGCCCAGCGGCTGGCCGCCGGTCGCAGCAAGAAGGACGGCGGCTACTCGGTGAAGGCGGCCAAGCTGCTCGACCCCTCGGTGACGGACACCGGCCAGATCGTCGACGGGATGCTGGCCCGCTTCGGCATCCGCAACCTGCCCAGCGCCTCGCGGCAGGAGCTGATCGACTACCTCGACGGCGGTCTCGCGCTGAGCGACGAGGACTGGCTGGAGATCAAGTTCCGCGGGCTGCTGGTGCTGCTCTTCACGCTGCCCGAGTTCCAGGTCCACTAGGGAGGAGCGCCATGCGCATCGACCGACGACAGTTCCTGAAGGGCGCTTCGGCGTCCGCCTTCCTCGCCGGCAGCGGCGTGCTGTCCCTCGCCGCACGGCGCGCCTCCGCCTTCTCGGCGAACGGCCGCGCGGTGGTGATGATCAACCTCTCCGGCGGCAACGACTACCTGAACACGGTGATTCCCACCGACGACGTGGGCGCCGACCAGCGCAGCGTCTACGAGGCGGGACGCCCGGACCTCGCCGTATCGCTGGCGGCCCTCTCGGCGACGCAGATCGCCCCCTGCGCCGCCCTCGGCACCGGGCTCGCCCTGCACCCGCAGATGGGCGGGCTGGCGACGCTGTTCCAGGAGGGCAAGCTCGCCGTGGTGAACGGCGTCGGCTACCCCGACCACTCGCTCTCCCACTTCGAGGCCGAGGCGGTCTGGTGGGCGGGCAATCCCCAGCCGCAGGGCACCGGGTGGATGGGTCGCTACCTCGACGCGTCGCTGCCCCTCGACGTGACCCATGCGCTCTCGTTCGGCGGCGAGGTGAACCCCACCTTCGTCGCCCAGGCCGCCGACGCCCTCGGCGTGCGCGAGGTGGCCCGCTTCGGCCTTCCCGACGACCCCGAAGGCGAGTTCCGCGACGTCGACAATCGCCGGCCGGCATGGGCCGACATCTTCGGCGACTCGCGACCGCCGGACAGCATCCTCGCCAAGATCGCGCGCTCCGGCACCAACCTGATCGAGAAGTCGGCGCTGTTCGAGACCATCGAGGTGGACGAGTGGGGCTCGCTCAACCAGGACGGCGAGTCGGACCTCGCCTTCCAGATGCGCCAGATCGCCTCGGTGCTGCGCCACGATCTGAACAACCAGGGCAATCCGTCGAACCAGACCGGGCTCTCGTTCTTCCACGGCCACATCGGCGGCTTCGACACCCACACCCAGCAGGGCCGGGACGAGCCCGCGGACTGGCACCCGAGCCTGATGCGCTGGGTGTCCCAGGCGATGACCAACTTCCAGCGCGACCTCGAGGCGCTGGGCATCGCCGACAAGGTGGTGACGATCACCTACTCGGAGTTCGGCCGGCGCATCCAGCAGAACGACTCGGGCCGCACCGCGGGCACCGACCACGGCACCGCGAACTGCATGTTCGTGATGGGCGATGCGACCGTCCTGAACGGCGGCACCTACGGCCAGCTCCCGGTGCTCTCGGATCCCGACGACCACGACAACATGAAGATCCACGTCGACTTCCGGCAGGTCTACGCGTCGGTGATCGACCAGTGGCTGGGCGGGAACCACGTCCCGCTCCTCGGCTCCTTCACGGCGCTGCCCCTGTTCGTCTGAGGCCGGCTGCGGGGCGCCTACGCTCCGACGAGCATCACCGTGGTGGAGCGCGGCCCCTGGGCGCCGACCACGAGGGACTGCTCGATGTCGGCCGTCTTCGAAGGGCCGGCCACGAAGACCCCGAAGCCCGGGCCCTCGAAGCGCAGGCGGGCGTAGGCGGCGTGGAGCTGGGGCACGAGGTCCGCGGCGGGGAGCGCGAGCACCAGGTGCTCGGCGAGCCAGAGCACCGCGCGCTGGGGGAGCGCCCCGGCGTCGACCCAGACCGCCCCGCTCTCGGCCACGCCGAGGACGCCGGGCAGGACGGCCAGCTCGAGGCCCGCGAGGCGGCGCGGCTCCGCCAGCTCGTCGGGCGCGAAGTGCGCGCCCGCGAAGCCAGGGTGCGCGGAGTAGATGCGCGCGGCGCGAGCGGCCTCGGGCAGCGCGCGCAGCGCGGCCTCGAGGCCCGCCGCCTCGGGCACGCGCACGCAGCGCCCGCCTGCCGCGGCGCAGGCGCGAGCGAAGCCTTCCGCCAGGTCGCCGGCCCCGGGCCACGCGCCGTCGTCCGGAGGCAGCGGAGCCGGCTCCGTGCGGGCGCGCCGCACGGCGGCCAGGATCGCGGCGCGGCTAGCGTCCACGGCGCCGCCATTCCTCGCGGAAGCTCCGGCGCGGAAGCGGAGGGCGCGCGCGCCCGCGGCCCCACGGCGTGCGTCGCCACCAGGACTCGGGCAACACCGCGAGCAGGCCCCGGGCGAGACGCGCGGCCCCCTCGAACAGCGCCGGCCGCGCCATCGCCGCGGCGGCCAGGCGCAGCGCCAGGCGCCGCGGCGTGCGCTCCCGCCCGCGCAGCCGGCCGCGCAGTGCGACGAGCTGGAGCGGGAGATCGATGCGCACGGGGCAGACCTCGCGGCACGACCCGCACAGGCTGCAGGCAAACGGCAGGCTCGCGTGCCGCTCCGGCTCGCGGGCGGCGCCCAGCACCGACCCGATCGGCCCGGCCACGGGCGTGGCGTAGCTGTGGCCGCCGCTCCGGCGGTACACCGGACAGGTGTTGAGGCACGCGCCGCAGCGGATGCACGCCAGCGCCCCGCGCAGCTCGGCGTCGGCGAGCAGCGCGCTGCGCCCGTTGTCGACCAGCACCACGTGGAGCTCGCCGCCCGGACGCGGGCCGTGGACGTGGGAGCTGTAGGCGGTAATCGCCTGGCCGGTCGCCGAGCGCGCCAGCAGCCGCAGGAACACCGCGAGGTCCGCCGCGCGGGGCAGCAGCTTCTCGATGCCGAGGCAGGCGACGTGCAGCGGCGGCAGCGTCATGCCGAGGTCGGCGTTGCCTTCGTTGGTGCAGATCACGAGGCCGCCGCTCTCGGCGAGCGCGAAGTTCACGCCGGTGAGGCCCGCCTGCGCTCCCAGGAAGGCCGCGCGGAGCGCGCGCCGCGCAACCTCCGCCAGCTCCGCGGGGTCGTCGAGGCCCGCCGCGCTCCCGAGGTGCTCGTGGAACAGCGCGCCGACCTCCTGCCGGCGCAGGTGCACGGCGGGCAGCACGATGTGGCTCGGCGGCTCGCGGCGGAGCTGGACGATGCGCTCGCCGAGGTCGGTGTCGACGACCTCGATGCCGCGCGCCTCGAGGTGCGCGTTGAGGCCGCACTCCTCGGTGAGCATCGACTTGCTCTTCACCGCGCGCCGGACGCCGCGCTCGCGCAGGATGCCCTCGACGATCGCGTTGTGCTCGGCGGCGTCTCGCGCCCAGTGGACGTGGGCGCCGAGCCGGGTCGCGTTGCGCTCGAACTCCTCGAGGTAGGCGCCCAGGTTCGCGAGCGTGTGGCGGCGGATCGCGGCGGCGCGCTCGCGGAGCCGCTCCCACTCCGGGAGCGCCGCCGCGGCGGCGTCGCGCCGCGCGCGCACGTGCCAGAGCGTCTCGTCGTGCCAGGCGGCGCGCGCTTCGTCGCGCAGGAAGCGCGCCGCGGCCTCCGGGTGGGACGCGCTCAGGGCGGCGGCTCCCGGCCGGCCAGGATCTCGGCCACGTGCATCATGCGCAGCGCGCTGCCGCGCCGCTCGGCGAGCCCGCGCAGGTGGAGCAGGCACGAGGCGTCCGTGGAGGTGAGCACCTCCGCGCCGGCGGCCTCGAGGGCCGCCAGCCGGTCGAGCCCCATGCGGCAGGACACCTCGGGCTCCTCGACGGAGAAGCTGCCGCCGAAGCCGCAGCACTCGTCGCCGCGCGCAGCCGCCACGAGCTCGAGGCCGCCCACGGACGCGAGCAGCGCGCCCACCTTGTCGAAGTCGGGCCCCACGCGCTCGGAGGGCCGCGCCAGGCCGAGCTCGCGGACGCCGTGGCACCCCGGCTGGAGGCCCACGCGGCGCGGGAAGCGCCCGCCGACGGCGCGCACCCCGAGCTCGTCCACCAGGAACTCGCAGAGCTCGTAGACGCGGCCGGCGAGCGCCGCGGATCCGGCTCCGAGCAGCCGCGGGAGCTGGTGGCGCAGCATCGCCGCGCAGCTCGCCGATGGACACACCACGGGCTCTTCGCCTTCGAAGGCAGCCGCGCAGCGCTGCGCCAGCGCGCGCGCCTCCGCCGGCAGGCCGGCGTTGAGGAAGGGCTGTCCGCAGCAGGTCTGCTCCGGCGAGAAGCGCACCTCGACGCCGAAGCGCTCCAGCAGATCGGCGCTCGCCAGCGCCACCTCGGGCCAGAGCTGGTCGACGTAGCAGGGCACGAACAGCGCCGCGCGCACCGGCCTAGCGCCTCCGCAGCCGTGCGATCAGCGACGAGGTGTCCCAGCGGCGGCCGCCCATGGCCTCGACCTCGGCGTAGAGCTGGTCGACCAGCGCGGCGACCGGCAGGGCCGCGCCGCGCCGCCGGGCCTCGGCGAGCGCGAGGCCGAGATCCTTGCGCATCCACTCGACGGCGAAGCCGTGGTCGAACTCGCCTGCGAGCATCGTGCGGTGGCGGTGGTCCATCTGCCAGGACTGCGCCGCCCCCTTCGAGATCACGTCGACCACCGCCTCGGCGTCGAGCCCCGCGGCCTCCGCGAAGTGGAGGCCCTCGGCGAGCCCCTCGAGCAGGCCCGCGATGCAGATCTGGTTCACCATCTTGGCGAGCTGCCCGCTCCCGGCGGGCCCGAGGCGCCGCACCTGCCGGGCGTAGCAGCGGAGCACGGGGAGCGCGCGCTCGTAGGGCTCTTCGGCGCCGCCCACCATCACCGTCAACGCCCCTTGCTCCGCGCCCGCCTGGCCTCCCGAGACCGGCGCATCGAGGGCCGCCGCGTCGCGCTCGCCGGCGCGCGCCTCGAGCTCGCGCGCCAGCTCCGCCGAGGCGGTCGTGTGATCCACCAGCACGGCCCCCGGTCCGAGGCCGGCGAGCGCGCCTTCGGGCCCGAGCACGACCTCGCGAACGTCGGCATCGCGCCCGACGCAGACGAATACGAAGGCGGCTCCGCGCGCTGCGTCCGCAGGGCTCGCCGCCCGGCGCGCGGGATGGCCGGCCACGAAGCGCTCCGCGCGCGCGGGGCTGCGGTTCCAGACGGCGACCTCGTGCCCGCTCCGCGCCAGATGCCCCGCCATCGGGAATCCCATCACCCCGAGGCCCAGGAACGCCACCCGCTCGCCCATCTGGCCAGGGTAGCTGCCTCTCAGGGAGAGCCGCCGACCTGCCGATCTCCGCGCCGTGGACCCGGTCGTGATCCAGGCGGGATTGGTGGTTCCCCTGACCCTGGGGCTCTCCGCCCGGATCCTGCTGCGGCCGCGCAACGGCCCGGTGCACTGGCTGCTCGCCGGCCTGCTCGCCTCGCTCGGCGCGTGGGTGGCGGCCAACGCGGTGAGCGAGCTGACGCACGGCTCGGCCGTGGGCGCCGGCGGCATCCCGGCCCTCGTGGTCGGATGTCCGCTCACGGTGCTCTTCCTGCTGACGATGGCCTTCCACGCGCGCATCGCGCTGTTCGAGAACAGCCGCGCCATGTGCATCGCCGCCTGCGTGCCCTTCGTCTGCCTGGGGGCGGTGATCGCGACGAACTCCTGGCACCACCTCGTCTTCGTACGGAACCCGAGCCTCTACCTGCCCGCCTCGGTCTGGGCCGGCCCCTTCTTCTGGGTCTTCCAGGTCTGGAGCTACGCGTACATGCTGACGGGGCTCGCCTTCCTGCTGAGCGGCCTGCGTCCGTCTGCGCCGCGCAGCCTGCGGCGTCAGACCGCTCTCATCCTCGCGGCCTCCACGCTCCCCCTCCTCGCCCACTCGGCCGCGCTGTTCGGCTGGCTAGGCCTCGGCTTTCCGCTGACGCCGGCGGCGATGGGCATCTCGGCGGTGCTCGTGGTGGTGGCGATCGATCGCTACGCGCTGCTCGACGCGCAGCCGATGGTCCAGCGCGACGTGATCGAGCAGCTCCACGACGGCGTGGTGCTGAGCGACGCCGACGGCGTGCTCTTCGACGTGAACCGCGCCGGCGAGCGGATCCTCGGCGACCCGCGCGACAATCTACGCGGGCGCCTGCTCGGCGACGTCCTGCGCGGGCTCGCCCGGCCCGGCGAGGGCGAGGCGCTGCTCTGGCGCCTGGCGGAGGCGGAGCGCGGCGAGACGGAGGTCGAGACCGCCGACGGGCGCCGCGTGGAGATCCGCAGCGGCTCGGTACGGACTTTCTCGGACCAGCCCGCCGGCCGCTTCCTGGTGCTGCGCGACCGCACCGAGCAGTGGCGCCACCAGCAGCTCCTGCAGCAGCGGCAGCGGCTCGAAAGCGTGGGCATCCTCGCGGCGGGCGTGGCCCACGAGGTGAACAATCCGCTGGCCTTCGTGCGCGCCAATCTCGCGCACCTCGGGGAGCTCGCCAGCCAGCTTCCCAAGCTGGTCGCGCCGCATGCGTCCGACGCGCCGGGCGAGCTGCTCGAGATGGGGGACGTGGTCGCCGAGAGCATCGAAGGCCTCGACCGCATCGCGCGGATCGTCGAGAGCCTGCTCCACTTCGCGCGCTCGCCCCGCGAGGACCGCCGCGCCGTGTCGCTGGTGCGGGTGGCGGAGGAGGCGCTGCGCTTCGCCGCGCTCCACCGCGGCCAGCCGATCCGCGTGGAGACCGATTTCGCCGCCGACCTGCCTGCGGTGGAGGCCTCGGAGGACCGGCTGGTGCAGGTGGTGCTGAACCTGCTCTTGAACGCCCGCCACACCCTCGCCGGGCAGCCGGGCGGCTGGATCCGGGTCGAGGTGAGCGTGGAAGGCGGAACGGTAGTCCTGCGGGTGCGGGACAACGGCCCCGGAGTGCCCGACGAGATCCGCGAGCGGATCTTCGACCCGTTCTTCACCACCCGGCGTCCCGGCGAGGGCACCGGCCTCGGCCTCTCCATCGCGTTCGACATCGTGCGGGAGCACGACGGCACCCTCGAGCTGGAGGGGCGCGGGCCCGGCGCCTGCTTTGCGCTCCGGCTGCCGGCCTCGCCCGCGCGCTGAGCGACCGGTCCGCCCCTTGCTCCCGCGCTGCGGGAAGCGGACCATGGGACCATCCGCACCAGCAGGCGGGGAGGAGGGTTGCATGAGGCGAATCGCCGTCGGGATCGTGTTGATCGGAGCGCTGGGACTCTGGAGCTGCGGCTCGGAGGAGACCCCTTCCGAGAAGGCGTCGCGCGAGATGAAGGAGGCCGTCGAGCAGGCCGGCGAGGCGGCCAGGGCGGCCGGTGAAGCCGCGAAGCAGGCCAGCGAAGAGGCCATGAAGCAGGCGCAAGAGGCCGCCAAGGCCGCCGGCGAGCAGGCCGCCGATGCGATGAAGCAGGCGCGCGAGGCCACCGCCGCCGACACCGCGGAGGAAGCGGCCGACGCGACGGCCGACGCCGCCGACGAGGCCGAGAAGAAGGCCAGGGAAGCGGCGCAGGAGGCCGAGCAGGCCGTCGAGTAACCCCGGGGGCGGGGTGCGCAAGAACGCGGGCCGCCCGATCGGTATGCTCGCCGCATGCCCGCCCCGCCCCGGCTCGAGGCCGCGCTCTTCGACTTCGGCGGCGTCTTCACCGAGTCGCCCTTCGGGGCCGCCGAGTCCCTCGGCGCCGAGCTCGGCGCGCCGCCCGGCCGGCTGCTCGAGCTGGTCTTCGGCCCGTACCACGCCGACACCGATCACCCCTGGCACCGGCTCGAGCGCGGCGAGCTCGACTTCCTCGCCGCCCGCGAGGAGATCCTGGCCCTCGGCCGCGCCGCCGGCTTCGACGCCGACCCGCTGCGCGTCTTCCAGAAGATGGGCATGGGCGGCGGCGGCGGCGTGCGCGAAGCGATGGTCGAGCGCGTGCGCCGCCTGCGCGGCGCGGGCGTGCGCACGGCCCTCGTCACCAACAACGCCCGCGAGTTCCGCGAGCGCTGGCGCGCGCTGCTGCCCGCCGACGAGCTGTTCGAGCACGTGGTCGACTCGAGCGAGGTGGGCGTGCGCAAGCCCGACCCGGCGATCTTCCGGATCGCGCTCGAGCGCCTCGGGAACCCGGCCCCCGAGCGCACGCTCTTCCTCGACGACTTCGAGGGCAACGTGAGCGCCGCGCGCGCGCTCGGCCTGCGCGCGCTGCTCGTCGAGGCGGATCCGGGGCCGACGCTCGCCGCCCTCGACGCCCTGCTCGCGGAGCTATGATCCGCCCTCCATGAGCGACCCGATCGCAGCGCTGCGCGCCGCCGAGCAGCGGCTCCTCGCGCCGGGCGGGCCCTTCGAGGTCGGGGTCGAGGACGTGCTCGGCCAGCCGCTCGCGGTGTTCCGCCAGCGGACGCGCTCGCTGCGCGAGTTGCTCGAGCGCTCGGCGGGCTTCGGCGACAAGGAGTACCTCGTCTACGAGGACCGCCGCCTGGGCTACGCGCAGCACCTGCGGGCGGTCGCATCGGTGGCGCGCGCGCTGGAGGAGCGCTTCGGGGTGCGGCGCGGCGACCGGGTGGCGATCGTGGCGGCGAACTGCCCGGAGTGGCTGATCACGTTCTGGGCCGCGACGAGCCTCGGCGCGATCGCCGTCGGGCTGAACGGCTGGTGGGCGGGCGACGAGATCCGCTACGGCATCGGCGATGCGGAGCCGAAGCTGCTGGTCGGCGACGCGCGTCGCCTGGCGCGGCTCGGCCGCGGCGACCCCGGTGTCCCCGTCGTCGAGATCGAGTCGGACTTCGCCGCGCTGCTCGCCCACGCCCCCGACGCGCCGGTGCCGTCCGCGCCCATCGAGGAGGACGACCCCGCCTGCATCCTCTACACGAGCGGGACGACGGGCCGCCCGAAGGGCGCGGTGAGCAGCCATCGCGCGATCCTCGCGCTGGTCTCGCTGAACCTCTTCAACGGCATGCGCACGATGCTCGCCGCCGCCGAGACGCGCGCCGCCGATCCGGCCGCGGCCGCCGCGCCCGCTCCGCCGCCCCGCCCCCCCTGCGCGCTGGTGACGACACCGTTCTTCCACGTCTCGGGGCTCTACACCGGCGGCGTGATGATGCTCGCCGTCGGTGCGAAGATCGTGATGCGCTCCGGGCGCTTCGATCCCGTGGATGCGATGCGCCTCATCGAGCGCGAGCAGGTGACGAGCTGGGGCCCGATGGGCACCATGGCCTATCGCGTGGTGCACCATCCCGACCGCGCGCGCTTCGACCTCTCGAGCATCACGCAGATCGGCTCGGGCGGCGCGCCGATGCACCCGGACCTCCAGGCGCGTATCCGCGAGGCCTTTCCGAGCGCCCGGCGCAGCCTCGGCCTCGGCTACGGCCTCACCGAGTCGGGCGCCCTCGCCACGGTGTGCTCCGGCGAGGAGCTGGTGCGCTACCCGGAGTCCGTGGGGCGCCCGCTCCCGACCGTCGAGCTCGAGATCCGCGACGCCTTCGGTCGCCCGCTGCCCGAGGGCGAAGAGGGCGAGATCCACCTCCGCAGCCCGCTGCTGATGCTCGAGTACTGGCGCCGCCCCGAAGCGACGAAGGAGACGCTGCTCCCCGGCCGCTGGCTGCGCACCGGCGACATCGGAAGGCTCGAGGGCGGCCGGCTCACCGTGAACTCCCGCGCGCGCGACCTGATCCTGCGAGGCGGCGAGAACGTCTACCCCGTCGAGATCGAGCAGCGCCTCGAGGCCCACGCGGACGTGCAGGAGGTCGCCGTCGTCGGCGCGCCGAACGAGGAGCTCGGTCAGGAGGTGAAGGCGATCGTGGTCCCGGCGCCGGGACGAGAGCCGCGCCCGGAGGCGCTCGCCGCCTGGGTGGCGGAGCGCCTCGCGGCCTTCAAGGTGCCCTCGCAGTGGGAAATCCGTCTCGAGCCGCTGCCTCGCAATGCCGCGGGCAAGGTGTTGAAGCACGTGCTGCTCGGCGAGGCGGAGAACACGTTCCGCGAGGAGTAGGCCGACGTTTCCGAGGAGGTTCGTCCCGGACCTGCGGTCGGGTCTCCGGAACGGACGGCTAACTGGCTGCCCGCGGAAGTGCGTGGGTGCAGCGCGCGCCAGGCGCCGGTCGCATTTCGGGCCGGAGGAACGACGCAATGGCGCGCTCCGGCGGGCTGCGAGGTCGCCGGAGGCGATTACGGAAGCGGTCGCATCGTGACGTCGCGAAGTACGCGAGGCTCCGGGCGGGCGGCCGTCCCCAGCTCGCAGTGTGGGGTGATCACAGGGCCCCGCGGCGGCCCGGCGCGAGATGGAGCACGGCAGTGGGCGGGTGCCGCGGGCGAGCGGTCATCGCATCGTCGCACATCGCACACACGCGAAACGGTGGGCCGCGCATCTCACCTCGCCGACCGCACATCGCGACTGCATATCGCCAAACAGGTCGCGATGAACGTGCGACATCGGGCAGGCGATCCCTCTTTTTAAGAGCCATGTTCACTAAATGGCTTGACTTCGTTCGTAGAACGCCATATTCTAGCTCGCGATGAAGCGATCGAAGCAGGGCGAGCTGCCGCTCTGGCGCGGAAAGTGGGGCGGATGGCGGCCGGGCGCCGGGCGCAAGCCCGGACCGAAGCCGGCGGTGCAGCACCGGTCGCGCGACCGCTTCCCCGCGTCGCATCCCTGCCTCGTCACGCTGAAGGTGCTGGAGGGCGTGAGCTCTCTGCGGACGCGAGACGTCGTGCGCGAGATCGAAGGGAGCTTCCGGCGCGGGGCCGAGCGCGGGGAGTTCCGGCTGGTCGAGTACTCGATCCAGGGCGACCACCTGCATGCGATCGTCGAGGCGGAGGGGCCGGAGGCGCTCGGGAGAGGGATGAGGTCGCTCGGGGCGCGCTTCGCGCGGGCGGTGAACCGGGCGCTGAGAAGGAGCGGGCCCGTGGTGCGCGAGCGCTACCACCTGGCGGTGCTGCGCACGCCCACGCAGGTGAGGAATGCGCTCCGTTACGTGCTGCTGAACGCCCGCCGGCACTGGGCGAAGCGGCGCGGGAGCAAGGCGCTGCCCGGGCCCGTGCGGCTCGATCCGGCGTCGTCGGCGCGCTGGTTCAGCGGCTGGCGGAGCGAGAGCGTAGGAGACGAGGAGGCATCGCAGGCGGTAGATGCGCCTGCGGTGGGGGCTCCGCGCACGTGGCTGTTGTCCGTAGGCTGGCGGCGGCTCGGGCTGCTCGATCCAGCGGAGGTGCCCGGGTAGAACGTGGCGTGGACGTGCCGGGGAGGCGCGGAGGGTCTCGAGAGCTCGAGAAGCCGTTCCCGCGGAAGGCGAGGCTCGAAAATGGGCCCCCCTCGCCCGCACCGTCGCGAGAAGCAAGGATCGCGCGAGGAGGGCGCGCGTGCACGGGAGCGCTCCATCGACGCTGCTCGCCGGCAGCCACCCGCCACGCCAGGCGGTCGCCGATGAGGCTCCACATAGACTTCCGCCTCTCTCTCCTTCCCTTAATCGCCTCCGGCGACCCCGCAGCCCAGCCCAGCGCGCTCCCGCGCAGCAGCGTACAACCGACTGCGAACTCTCTACGAAACACGGGCGCGAAGGAGTTGTCGAAGAATGCGCGATGACGGCGCAGTGCGACGTGTGTGACCGTGACGCGTCCGGCCACGGCGCTGCCCAGGATCAGCCGGCGGGTTCCTCGCGCGAGTCGATCCGCAGCCTCCTCGGGTGAGCCGGCCGCAGAGAACGACACCAGTACGCTCTCGTAGAGCTCCGCCCGGCGTTCCCCGAAGGGCTCCCTGCGAGCCGATACGAGATATGCTCCCCGGACCGGAGGTCCCGATGTCGCTCCATCCCCAGGCCCAGGCCCTGCTCGAACAGCTCGCGGCCGCGGGCGAGGTCGACCTGACCCAGCTTCCGCCTCCCGCCGTCCGCGACGTGTACGCGCAGATGTCCCTCGCGCGGTCGCCCGCGCCCGTCGCGTCGGTGAGCGACCGCAGCATCCCGGGCCCCGGCGGCCCGCTCGGCCTGCGCATCTACCGGCCCGCCGCGGGACCGCGCCCTGCCCTCGTTTACTTCCACGGCGGCGGCTTCGTGATCGGGAGCCTCGAGACCCACGACGGCACCTGCCGCGCCCTGGCCAACGCATCCGGCTGCACGATCGTCTCGGTCGACTACCGGCTGGCGCCGGAGCACCGCTTCCCCGCCGCCCCCGAGGATTGCTACGCGGCGCTGCGCTTCGCCGCCGAGGCGGGCGCCGAGATCGGCGTCGACCCGTCGCGCCTCGCCGTCGGCGGCGACAGCGCGGGCGGGAACCTCGCGGCGGTGACCGCCCTGCTCGCCCGCGAGCGGCGCGGCCCGGATCTCGCCTTCCAGCTCCTCGTCTACCCCGTCACCGACGCGCGCTTCGACACGCCTTCGTACCGCGAGAACGCGGAGGGCTACTTCCTCACGGCGAAGATGATGCGCTGGTTCTGGGATCACTACCTGGAGCACGCCCACCAGGCGGAGGATCCCCTCGCCTCGCCGCTCCGCGCCAAGGACCTCGCGGGGCTCCCGCCCGCGCTGGTGGTGACCGCGGGCTACGACCCGCTGCGCGACGAGGGCGAGGCCTACGCGGCGCGCCTCCGCGAGGCGGGCGTCGACACCGAGCTGAAGCGTTACCCGGGCATGTTCCACGGCTTCTTCAGCATGTACGACGCGCTCGACGACGGCCGCGACGCCCTCGAGCGGGCGGGCGCCGCGCTGCGGCGCGCGCTCTCGACGTAGCGGTGGGGATCGAGCTCTACGAGGCGCTGCGCACCACGCGCGCGGTGCGCCGCCTGCGGCCCGATCCGGTGGCCGACGACGTGCTGCAGCGCGTGCTCGAGGCCGCCACCTGGGCGCCCACCGGCGGCAACGCGCAGCCCTGGCGCGTCGTCGCGGTGAGGGAAGCCGAGGCGAAGCGCGCGCTGCAGGCGCTCTACCAGCCGCGCTGGGACGCCTACGCGGCCCACCACCGGAAGCTCCTGGAGGGCGCCCCCGCGGAGCTGCGGGAGCGGCAGGAGCGCATGCTGCGCGCGGCGGACCACCTGGCGCGCCACCTCCACGAGGCGCCCGTGATCCTGGTGTTCTGCTTCGACCCCGCGGCGATGGCGATCACCGACGCCGGCCTCGGCCGACCGAGCGTGGTGGGCGGCGCATCGGTGTACCCGGCGGTGCAGAACGCGCTGCTCGCCTGCCGCGCCGAAGGGCTCGGCTGCACGCTCACCACGCTGCTCTGCGCCGCCGAGGCCGAGGTGAAGCAGCTGCTCGGGATCCCCGACGACTGGGGGACCGCCGCCCACGTTCCGATCGGCTGGCCGGCGAGCCGCGGCCACGGGCCGCTGCGCCGGCGGCCCGTCTCGAAGAGCGCGTACCTCGATCGCTGGGGGCAACCCTTCCCGGGGTGACGGCGATTGCTCCACGGGATCGCAACCTGGCGGATCGTCGCCGAAGGACCCGGGCCGACGCCCGAGGCGACGGTGGCGCGCGACGCCGCGCTGCTCGAAGCGGTGCGCGGCGGAGCCGAGCCGGCGACCGCGCGGGTGTGGGAGAACGTGCGCTGCCTGGTGGTAGCCCGAGCGGACCGCCGGCTCCCGCGCTTCGACGCCGCGAGCGCCGCGCTCGCACGAAGCGGCTGGCCCGTGATCGTGCGCGAGTCGGGCGGCACCGCGGTGCCCCACGGGCCGGGCATTCTCTCGCTGAGCCTCGCCTTCCGCCCGCCCGCCCGCATCCCTTGCACGCTCGAGTCCACGTACGACGCCCTGTGCCAGCCCCTCGAGGAGGCGCTCGCGAGCCTCGGCGTGCGCGCGGCGCGGGGCGAGGTACCGGGCGCCTTCTGCGACGGGCGCTACGACCTGGCCGTCGCGGGGCGGAAGCTCGCGGGAACGGCCCAGCGCTGGCGCGCCGGCCCCGGCGGCCCGGCGCCGGAGCGGGGCGCGGTGCTGGCCCACGCCGTGCTGCTGGTCGACGTCGACCGCGAGGCCGCGAGCGAGGCGCTGAATCGGTTCTACGCGGCGGCCGGTGGGGAGCGCCGCGCCGACCCGGCGGCGTCGATCACGCTGCGCGAGGCCCTCGCCGCGATCGGCTCGACGCTGGCGAAAGCGCCTCCCGGCGACCTCTCGGCCGCGGTCCGAGAGGCGCTCCTCGCCGCGCTGCGCGCGCGCGCCGGCTGTGCTTGACTCCAGCCTTTCGTCGGGAGGACCCATGCGCGACATCCTCGGCTATCAGGGCAAGTGCGTCGTCGTGACCGGCGCCCACTCGGGCATGGGAGCCGCCGCCGCGCGCACCCTGGTCGAGCTCGGCGCCGAGGTGCACGCCCTCGACGTGAAGCCGATCGAGGCGCCGGTGAAGCAGGCGCTCGTCTGCGACCTCTCGAAGCGCGAGTCGATCGAGGCGGCGGCGCAGAAGCTGCCGGCGTCCATCGACCGGCTCTTCAACTGCGCCGGCCTGCCCGGGCCCCCGTTCTCGAACCTCGACACCACCCTCGTGAACTTCGTCGGCCTGCGGCACCTGAGCGAGCAGCTGATCCCGCGCCTCCCGGAAGGCGGCGCGATCGCCAGCATCACCTCGGTGGCGGGCATGGGCTGGGCGAAGAACCTCGACAACGTGAAGGCGCTGGTCGGGACCGAGGGCTTCGACGCGGGCAAGGCCTGGCTCGAGGCCCATCCCAACGAGAACAACGGCTACCTGTTCTCCAAGCAGTGCATCATCTACTGGACCAAGCTGCGCTCCGTCGACCTCGTCGGGAAGAAGCTCCGCATCAACTGCCTCTCGCCGGCGCCGACCGACACCCCCATGCTGCCCACCTTTCACAAGCAGGCCTCGAAGGAGTTCATCGAGACCCATTTCCTGGCCCCGATCGGCCGCAACGCCACCCCCGAGGAGATGGCCGAGCCGCTCATCCTGCTGAACTCCGACGCCGCGCGCTTCGTCTCCGGCCAGAACCTCATGGTCGACTTCGGCTACGTAGCGTCGGTCGAGGTGGGGGCGAAGCAGGGGCTGCTCTAGCACGGAGCGGGGACGGTCTTTAGTAGTTAAGTAACTTCACCCACGGGGATGATTTCTTAAGTACTTAAGACCGTCCCCGCTTTGTAGAAACGTCGCGCTCCTCCGAGCGTCAGGGCGCCGGCTGCGAGCAGCAGGGCGGCGGCCGGCTCGGGCACCGGAACCGTCTCGATGCGCGCCCGCAGCGTGTGCGTGCCCGTGGCCGTGTCCGAGAGCTCGGCAGCCGCGATCAGGATGGCGCGGTACTCCTCGTCCGGCTCCAGCTCCACCTCGAAGCGCAGCTCCCCGTCGTCTTCGTCGTCGAGGTCCTCGAAGAGATCGACGCCCGGGCCCAGCACCGCCAGCGACAGCTCCTGCTCCTCGAGCTCGCCGCTGCGGGCGATCTCCAGGATCACCTCGGCCTGCACGTCCTGGTCCGCTTCCGGGGCGCGGAAGCGCGCCTCTCCCGTGGCGGCCACCGAGATCGAGGCGAAGTCGTCGACGTCGAGCTCCAGCTCGTTGCTGACCTCGAGGGTGAAGCCATCCTCCGAGCGCACCAGGCCGACGGCGCTCACCGTGGCCGCCGAGGTCTCGTCCACGAAGCCGACGCGGTTCCAGTCCCCGACTGCCGACGGACCGCACTCGCCCAGCTCCCGCTGCGTCTCGAACTCGGGGGAGCTGTCGACGTAGAGGAGCACCACGGAGGCGCCGTCGTCGCACGCGATCGGGAGGGGCTCGCCTCGGGCGGCCCCCGCCAGGAGGGTGAGCAGGCCGATCAGGAGGGGAATCATGACCTCGATGATTGCATGGCGCGTGCCATCTGCCCCTTCCGCAGCGCGTCGCGCAGGATCGCGCACAGCCCGTCCGGATCGAAGGGCTTCTGGACCAGGGCGAAGGCGCCGTCCCGCCCCAGCCGGTCGGAGGCGAGCTCGCGCTTGTAGCCGCTGGCGACCACCACGGGGAGCCACGGCTGCTCCGCGGCCAGGATGCGGAGCACATCGGCGCCCGAGAGCTCGGGCATCACCAGGTCGAGCAGCAGCGCGCCGACGCCTCCAGCGCGCACGCGGGCCAGCGCCTCGCGGCCGCCGGCGGCCGTCTCCACGCTGAACCCGCCCTTGCGGAGCAGTGCCTCTGCGATCTCCCGGACGGCTTCGTCGTCGTCGACGACCAGCACCAGCCCCGGGGGCGCCGGCGACGCCTCCTCGATCGGGCTCGCGGACGCGACCGCCGGCAAGGGCGCCGAGGGGGGCAGCAGCAGACAGATGCGCGTCCCCCCGCCTTCCGCCGGCGTCACCCGGACCACGCCTCCGTGGGCTCTGGCGATACCCAGCACGGCCGCGAGGCCGAGACCTCGTCCCGCTCCCTTGCTGCTGAAGAACGGCTCGAAGATCCGCCCGCGCAGCGCCTCGTCGATGCCGGGGCCGTCGTCGGCGACCTCGAGCAGCGCCCAGGTGCCGCCCGGCCGCTCCGCGGACCCGAAGGCGTCGGCCAGCGCCGCGCAGCTGGCTTCCACGCAGCCGGTTCGCACCCGGATGGTGCCGGTCCCGTCCTCGCCGATCGCCTCCGAGGCGTTCGTCACCAGATTGAGGAGCACCTGGCGCAGGCGCGTCGGGTCGCCGCGCACGGCCGGGAGGTCGGAGGCGAGCTCCAGGACGAGCCGGCTCTTCTTGGAGATCGACGCGCGCAGCAGGTCTTCGGTCTGCCGCACCACGGCGGACAGGTCGAGGGGGACGAGCTCCGCGACCGACTTGCCCGCATAAGCCAGCATCTGGTCGGTGAGCGCCTCGGCGTGGCGGCTCGCCGCCACGATGCGCCGCAGCCGGCTGCGCGTCTCTTCGCCGCCGCCCGCATCCTCCTCGAGCAGCGCCGCGTTCCCGAGGATCACCGCGAGCAGGTTGTTGAAGTCGTGGGCGATGCCGCCCGCCATCACGCCGAGGCTCTCGAGGCGCTGCACCTCCTGCATGTGGGCCGCCAGCCGCGCGCGCTCCTCCTCCGCGTGCTTCGCCTCGGTGACGTCGCGCCCCATCGAGACGAAGCGCAGCTCGCCGCGCACCGTGTAGTAGGCCCGGCCGGTGTTGTCGAACCAGCGCCAGCTTCCGTCGGCGTGTCGCAGCCGGTGGAGCGCGCGGGCCGTGCCCCGCTCGAGGAAGGCGCGCGCCATGCCGGCGCGCGAGTCCGCGAGGTCGTCGGGGTGGATCAGCGACTCCGGGACGGTGCCGATCAGGGTCGCGGGATCGCGGCCGAGGAGGTCGCGGAAGCTCTCGTTGGCGAACGTGTAGCGACCGCGGTCGTCGAACTCGGAGACGAGCTCCGGTGCGTGCTCCGCCAGCGCCCGGAAGCGCGCCTCGCTCGCCTCGAGCGCCGCGGTGCGGTCCCTCACCGCCAGCTCGAGCTCCTCGCGCATGCGCGCCCCGCGCTCCTCGCGGGCGCGCCGGTCGGTGACGTCCTGGGTGGTCATCACCCAGCGGCGCTGGCCGTCCGGCGTGGTGAACAGGCTCGCCGCGCACTCGACCCAGACGTAGTGGCCCGCGCAGTGGCGCGCGCGCACGACGAGGCCCGCGGCGCGCCCCTCCTGGGACGCCAGCTCGGCGAAGCGCGCGGCCGCGGCCCGGTCGAGCGGATCGATGAGATCCACCGCTCGCATCCCGATCAGCGACTCGCGCGGGTAGCCGAGCGCCTCTTCGTAGCGCGGGTTCACGTAGGTGAAGCGCTCGTCGCCGTCGAGCTCCGCCACGAGATCGAAGGCGCTCTCGGTCAGCGCGCGGAAGCGCTCGCGGCTCTCGACCAGCTCCGCCTCCGCGCGTTCCCGGAGCCCGGCCTGCCGGCGCAGATCCTGACGGGACGCCAGCCGGAGCTGGAGCGGCAGGCCGACCGCCAGGAGCACCAGCCACAGGACGCCGATCGGCAGCGGCACCTCGCCGCTCCGTCCCTGGGTCCAGCCGGAGATCCCGTCCGCGAAGGCCGCGACGACGAGCAGCGCCGCGACGACGGAAGCGCTCCTCGCCGAGTCCTCGCGCCAGGCGCTCCGCATCAGGACCCACGCGGCGAGCAGGGTGGGCAGCGGCTCGAGGGCCACTCCGATCGCGAGGTCGAGATCGGCGAACCCGCCCGCGCGCGCCAGCGCCCGGGCGCTGGCGAAGCCGATCGTGGCCGCGACGAGCCAGAGCGGGGCGCTGCCGCGGGTCGCCGCGTAGGCGCCCGCGAGCTGGCAGCCAGGGAAGAACGGGGACACGAAGGCCAGGCCCAGCAACGCCGCCGGCGAGGGGGCAAGCACCGCCGCTCCGGCGCCGAGCACGGAGACCCAGGCGGCTGTCCACAACACCGTGGCGCGCCCGCGTGCCGCCAGCAGCCCCGCCGCGGCGACGAAGGCCGCCGCGACGCAAGCCATGCCGAGGAGCGCGAGGGGCAAGCCAGCCCTCCGAAAACCCGACCCCTTATACCACCTGGAAGGTGGCAACAGGGATCGCATTTCCGCGGGACGCAGCAGCCCGCAAGGAAGGTTGCGGGATCGTGGGCGTCCCGAGGCCGCCTACCCGCTGCTCCGGGGCCGCTCGTGCAGCGGCCCCGCAGGAAGGCGCCCGTCGACGTCCCGGAAGCCGTAGGCGTCCGCGAGCTCCCGCGACGAAAAGGCGCGGCCCGTCCGCGCGAGCACCCCGGGATCGGCGGCCAGCGCCGCGGCGGCTCGCCCCGTGAAGCGCTGCGACTCGGCGCCGGCGAAGTCGAGGGAAGGCAGCGCTTCGCGGGCGCGCGAAGTGCGCTCCGTGAGCACCAGTCCCGGCCAGAGCGACACCACGGCGACGCCGAAAGGCCGCAGCTCGCGCGCGGTGTCGGCGGTCAGCCGATCGAGGGCGGCCTTGCCGACCCCGTAGGCGACGTGCCACGCGTACTCCGCCGCGCCCGACGAGCTGACGTTCACGATCAGCCCCCGACCCTGCGCCACCAGCAGCGGCGCGGCGAAGTGGCTGGCGACGTAGGCCGAGCGGGTGCCGACGTCCAGCATGTCGTCCCAGTTCGAGATCGGCGTCTCCCAGAACGGCCGGCCGGAGGTGAGCTCCTTCGGGATCAGGAACGCGTTGTTGACGAGCACGTCGAGGCGGCCGGCTTCCTCGCGCACGCGCGCGAAGAGCGCGCCCACCTGCTCGTCGTCCCGGTGATCGCAGCGCACCGCGATCCCCCGCCCTCCCTCGGCGCTCACCTGCGCGGCCGTCGCCGCGATGCTGCCGGGCAGCGCGGCCGCGCCCTCCTCCAGCGTGCGGCCCGTCACGTAGACGGTCGCGCCGGCTGCGCCGAGCTCGAGGGCGCAGCCTTTGCCGACGCCGCGGCTGGCCCCCGTCACGATCGCGACGCGCCCGGCGAGGGGCTTCACCGCGCCGGCGCCTCGGCGCGCAGGGCCGCGGCTTCCTTCTCGACCGCCGTCCCCTCGAAGAAGCGCGGGTTCACGGCGGTGTAGAAGCGCACGGGGTTCCCGAACACGAAGTCGCGGAAGTCCGACTCCGAGAGGTGTCCGTGCTCCACCAGCTCGTGGGCCTCGGGCAGGATCTCGCCCATGTCCGGCACGTCCCAATGGCCGAGGTCCGAGCTGAACATCGCGCGCAGCTTGCTCCCGCCGGGGTTCTTGCGCGCGTCGAAGGCCCAGGCCACGGTGGGATCGTCCGCCTCGCAGCCGAAGTAGAAGCGCGGCACGAAGAGCGCGAGCAGCTCCTCCTCGCTCCGCGCTCCGACGGCCCGCCACTCGTCGAGCTCGGGCGGCTCCGGCTCGAGCCGCGTGAAGGACTCGCGCAGGCCCGCGAGGTCGGCGCGGAAGCGCCCCTCGCCGTAGCGCTCGAAGAGCTGCATCAGCAGCTCCGTGTCGATGCGCGCGGGATCGAGCCGATGGATGGCCTGCGCGTTGCGCTTCTCCCAGTGGCCGACCAGGTCCGCGAGCAGCGCGCAGGCCCATGCCACCCCGCCCTCGAGCAGCCCGAAGGCGAGCCCCGGGAAGCGCCGCGTGACGCCGCCCAGGAACAGCGCCTTGCAGAACGCCTCCATGCTCGCGCCGAAGGAGCCGATGTGGTTGTAGACGTAGCTCGAGATCGAGCGGCGGCTGCCCCAGCCCATGCCCGGCGTGTGGGAGGCCGGCGCCACCCCGAGCTCGAGGCAGCGCTTCCAGAACGGGTCGTAGTCGTAGGCGCTGTCGAGGCCGAGGGCGTCGATCCGCTGGCCGGAGCCCGAGCCCCAGTTCGGCAGGCGCGGATCCGCCGCCCCGGCCTCGCCGATGGGTCGGTGCACGAGGCCGTTCACGAGGATCGCCTTGAAGCCGAGCCCGACGGCGTGCTCGAGCGCGTCGATCGCCTCGTCCGGAGTGTGGGTCGGGATCTGCGCCACCGGCGTCAGCCGATCGGCGTAGGGGCGGTAGACCTCGGCACAGAACTCGTTCAGCACGCGGCACGCGAGCTGGCGCACCTCCGCCTCCTGGATCGCGGTGGTGGTCAGGGTGCGGCTCGGGTAGAGGATCGCGAAGTCGATGCCGAGGTCGCCGAGCCGCTCGTGGAGCAGACGCGGGAGGTGCGCGGTCGCGCGGTCCAGCGTGTTCGCCGCCGGCAGGCTCCACCAGGGCGGCCGCGTCGCCCAGCTTCGCCGGCGCTCGGCCTCGGAGAGGCGGCTCCAGGGACGCAGCACGGTGTCGTCGTAGTCGATGCCTCCCGCGGCCTCGAAACGCGCGGCGAGGTCGCCGCCGCCGAGCGCGCGGGCGCGCTCGCGCACGAACTCCTTCACCACGGGCCCCGTCTCGATGTAGTGGCCGTCGGCGTCGACCACCGGGTGGCCGAGCCGCGCGCGCAGCGCGGCCGCCCGGCCGGAGCGGCTGCCGATCGCCGTCACCCTCGGCCCTCCGCCGCGGCGCGAGCCCGGAACGCGGCTTCGGCCACGCGCGGCAGCACGCGCGCCAGGGCCTCCGCGTCGACAAGCGCGGCCAGCTCGGCGGCCCCCGCCCGCTCGAGCATCTGCGGGAGCCGCGTGCGGATGCGCTCCAGCGCCCAGGCGAGCGGGTCGCCTTCGGCCGCGGGGTCGAGGTGCAGCATGTGGTTGAAACGCTCGCGCCAGGAGATGTAGTGGTAGTGCGGGTCCTCCTGGAAGCAGTCGAAGCGCAGCGCCTCGGCGCGCGCGCCCTCGCGGGAGTCGCAGACGTGGAGCGAGACGCCGCGGTCGTCGAGCCCGGTGGCCGCGGCCTGCGCCGAGCCGGCGAGGCCCACCGCCTCCTGCTTCTCCGCCGCCGCCGCGAGCGCGTCGTCGAGCAGCCGGTACTCGACGCCGATCGCGATCGGGCCCGCCTCGAACCAGGTGGTGCGCGCCTCGACCGGCGGGATCGGCATGAGATCGTAGCGGGTCACCCCGTCGCTCATCCGGCCCTCCGCGCCGCGTCCTCGCGCAGCGCGCCCTTGGCGATCTTCCCGCCCGAGGCGCGCGGCAGCTCGGCCAGCACCACCAGCCGCTCGGGGAAGCTCTCCTTGCCGAGCTCGCGCGCCTCGAGGTGGGCCACCAGCTCCTCCAGGGTGAGCGTGCTTCCGGGGCGCAGCTCCACGTACACGCAGACGCGCTCGCCGAAGGTCGGGTCGGGCATCGCGACCGCCGCCGCCAGGGCGACCGCCGGGTGCGTCGCGACCTCGGCTTCCACCTCGGCGGCGCTCACGTTCTTGCCGCCGCGGATGATGAAGTCCGCCTTGCGACCCACGACGCGCAGCACGCCGTCGGCGGACAGCTCGGCGACGTCACCGGTCAGCATCCAGCCGTCCTCGGTGTAGAGCTTGCGGTTGGCCTCCGGGTCGTTCCAGTAGCCGCGGCTCGTCGCGGGGCCGCGACAGCCCGGCTGGCCGCGGCCCGACGCGGTGACGTCGCGGCGCTCGTCGTCGAAGAGACGCACCTGCATCTCGGGAATCACGTGGCCCGCCGTGCGGTGCCGCAGCGCCGGGCCATCGCGCAGGGTGGTGCGCGAGAGCGCGCCGGTCTCGTTCGAGCCGTAGAACTGGAGCACGCGCGCGCCGGTGCGCTCCTCGAAGCGCGCGGCCCGCGCCTCGGGCACCGCCTCGCCTCCGGTGAAGAGCACGCGCAGCGAGGAAAGGTCGAGGCCCGCGAGGGCCGCGCCCCCCGGACCGTCGAGCGCCTCGAGCATCAGCACGAACTGCGTGCTCACCGCGGCCAGCACGCTCACCCGCTGCGCCTCGATCGCGCGCAGCGCCGGGGCCGCCTCGAAGCGCGGTGCGAGCCAGGTAGGCGCGCCGAGCAGGGTGGGCGTCACGTGGGCCGTCCAGATGCCGAAGCCGAAGGGCGTCGGGAGCGCCGAGAAGAACACGTCCGCGGGCGAGAGCGCGCCCGCGTCGACCGCCCACTCGTGGAAGGCGAGCCAACGGCGCTGGTCGTGGGTCACGCACTTCGGCAGCCCGGTGGTCCCCGAGGTCGAGTTCAACAGGAACAGCTCGTCCGCGGCGAGCGCGCGCGCGGGCGGCGGCTCGCCGTCCGCCGCCAGGCGCTCGCCGTCGAGGACGAGGGCCGAGCCGTCCTCGAGCTCCGCTTCGACCCGCAGGTGGTGCGCGAGGGGCGAGCCCGCGGCCCGCAGCTCGGCGACGAGCCCGGCGAGGTCGACCCCGCGGTGCTCCGCCCGGCTCACCAGCACGCGCGCCCCCGACACCGCCAGCAGGTGACGGAGCTCGCGGAGGCCGGCGCGCGGGCCGACGCCCACCACCACGAAGCCCGCCTTCTCGCAGCCCAGGTAGACGGCGTGGATGCCCGGCCCGTCGGGCAGCCACACGGCGACGCGCTCGCCGCGCGCGAGGCCCGTCGCGAGCAGCGCCTGCGCCACGCGGCCCCCCCGGCGCGCGTAGTCCGCCCACGTCATGCGCGCGCCCTCGCAGGCGAAGGCCACGGCCTCGCCGCGGCTGCGCGCGTGCGCGGCGACGTGACCGGCGAGGGACTCCACTGCGCTACTCCGCTCCGCCCGACCGCACGCGGAAACGGTACCTCGTCTCCTGGCGGTAGACCTCGCCAGGGCGCAGGATCGCCGGCGGGAACGCGGGCTGGTTCGGCGCGTCGGGGAAGCCCTGCGCCTCGAGGCACACGCCGCGCGCGGGGCCGTGGCGCCAGCCCGCCTTGCCGGGCCCCTCGGCGAGGTGCTGGCCGCCGTAGAGCTGGAGGCACGGCGCCGTGGTGAAGATCTCGAGCGCGCGGCCGCTGCGCCGCTCGGCCAGCCGCGCGGCGAAGCGCAGGGCGCCGGCGGCTCCGCGCAGCAGGAAGGGGTGGTCGTAGCCGGCGTGGACGGCGAGCTCGGGATCGCCGCGGCCGAGCGCGTGCCCGAGCGCGCGGGGAGCGCGGAAGTCGAAGACCGTCCCGTCCACGGCCCGCAGCTCGCCCGTCGGGAGGTGCTCGCCGTCCACCGGCGCGTAGCGGTCCGCCGCGATCTCGAGCTCGTGATCGAGCACCGGCTCGCCGGGCGGACCGGCGAGGTTCCACCAGGCGTGCTGGGTGAGCGAGAGAGGCGTCGCACGGTCGGTGCGCGCCTCGAAGACGATCGCCAGCTCTCCCGGCCCGGCGATCGTGTACACCACGCTGCACGCCACGTTCCCGGGGTAGCCCTCCTCGCCGTCGCGGCTCTCCAGCGAGAGGCGGACACCCGGCGCACCCGCGAGCGCCTCCGCGCGCCAGACGCGCCGATCGAAGCCCCGCTCGCCGCCGTGCAGGTGGTGCCGCCCTTCGTTGGCGGTGAGCGCGTGCTCGCGCCCGTCGAGCCGGAAGCGCGCCCCGGCGATGCGGTTGGCGAAGCGGCCGACGACGCCGCCGAGGTGGGCGCCGCTGGTCTGGTAGTCCGCGACCCGGTCGAAGCCGAGCACGACGTCCGCCAGCCCGCCCGCACGATCGGGGGCTTCGAGCCGCGCCAGGGTCGCGCCGTAGGCGAGCACCCCGGCGCGAAGGCCTCCCCCCTCGAAGCCGAGGACCTCGGGCTCAGCCACCGGCCGGCTGGCGCGCCAGGGCGCCGGGATCCTCGCGGCGCGGATCGAAGGCGCGCAGCCGCCAGCGGAAGCGATGGCGGCCGGCGCCGATCCGGTAGCGCGGCAACGTGTCGGGCCCGCAGCTCGCCGTGCCGACGCCGCGGTTCCAGAGGTCGAGGTGCAGGATCGTCTCCGGCCGCCGCTCGAGGTCGAGGCGGGTCTTCGCGGCGTAGAGATCCGCGGCGGTGTAGTGCCCGGCGCCGAACTCGCCGCCCGCCGGCGGCACCAGCAGCAGGCCGCGGCCGCCGCCGTCGCTCACCGCGACCCAGCGCACGTCGCAGCGATTGCCGTGCTCCTGGGGCACGACGTAGGGCTCCAGGAAGTCGTCGACCCGCGCCGAGAAGCGCCCCAGCCGGGCGCCGGCCTTGCGGTCGCGGTAGCACTCGTGCGGGCCGCGCCCGAACCATTCCACCTGCTCCATGCCTTCGGCGAGGGCGAGCACGACGCCGAGGCGCGGCAGGTCGTCGTACTTCGCCGGCACCGTGACGTCCTCGTCCACGAGCAGCTCGCCGCTCGACAGGAAGCGCAGGCGCCGGCGCTCGACGATCGGCGCGGCGGGATCGGCGCTCCGCCAGCGCTGCACGGCGGTCACCTCGAAGCCGCCCCGCGTGCCCTTCAGCGTGCAGGCCAGGACCTCCTCGCGCAGCGCGTCGAGCCCCCACGCCAGCCACTTGCGCCGCACGCCCAGCACCGCAGAGGTGGGCCCCTGCTTCACGCCGTCGTTGTCCGTCGGCGCGCGCCAGAGCGAGAGCTGCGGCGGCGCGGCGAGCAGCGGGGCGCCGGCGAGGCCGAGCGCGAGCAGCGCGCCGCTCGCCTCGTCGATCTCGGCTCGCACCGGGCCCGCGGCGAGCCGGCGCCGCCCTCCCCCGCTCGCGCTCTCGATGCGTTCCTTCGCCGCCCGCGCGCGCGGCCGCGGCGCGCGCCAGGGGAGCGCGAACTGCTCCCACGCCACCTCGAACCCCGCCGGCGCCCAGTCGCAGGCGCGCGCGGTCTCGAAGCGCAGCAGCAGGTGCGCCTCCTCGCCCGGCGCGAGGGCGGGCCGGCGCAGCGGCAGCTCCAGCTCGCCGCGCGCCCCGGGCGCGAGGCGCGGCAGCGCCAGCCTCCCCCGCTGCACCACGCGCCCGTCCACGCTCACCTCGAAGTGCGCGCGCAACCCGCGCAGCTCCGAGAAGTCCTGCCGGTTCTCGAGCTCGAGCCGGCCGCGCCGCAGGTCGCGCGCGCGGACGCGCAGCGGCTGGCCGAGCTTCTTGTGCTCGAGCAGCGCCGGGTGCGGCGTGCGGTCTGGCCCGACCAGGCCGTCGCAGCAGAAGTTCGCGTCGTTCGGCTCGTCGCCGAAGTGCCCGCCGTAGGCGAAGTGCTCGCGGCCCCGGGGCGCGCTCGCGAGGATCCCGTGGTCGCACCACTCCCAGATGAACCCGCCCTGGAGGCCCGGCAGGCGCTCGATCAGCTCCCAGTAGTCGGCCAGGCTGCCGTTGCTGTTGCCCATCGCGTGCGAGTACTCGCAGAGGATGAGGGGCTTCGTTCCCGCCTCGCGCTTCGACCATTCCGCCAGCGCCCCGAGCGAGGGGTACATCGGGCAGATGACGTCCGTGACGGGCGCGTCGACCGGCTGGTACGGACCCGGGGCGCGCCCCTGGACGCGCGCCTCGAGGGCGTGCCAGCGCTCCATCAGCGCGCCCTCGTAGTGCAGCGGGCGGCTCGGGTCGGTGCGGCGGATCCAGGCGGCGAGGGCGTCGTGGGCGGCGCCGTAGCCGGCCTCGTTGCCGAGGGACCAGAGGATCACGCAGGCGTGGCTGCGGTCGCGCAGCACCATGCGCATGCCGCGGTCGAGGGTCGCGGCGGCGTAGCGAGGGTCGTGGCACAGGCTGCGCTGGCGCGCGTGGCTCTCGAGGTCGTTCTCGTCGACCACGTAGAGGCCGAGCTCGTCGCACAGGTCGTAGAAGTGGGGGTCGTTCGGGTAGTGGGAGGTGCGGACGGCGTTGAAGTGGTGCTGCTTCATCAGCGCCAGATCGCGGCGCGTGAGCTCCGGTGTCACCGAGCGGCCGCGCACCGGGTCGTGCTCGTGGCGGTTCACCCCGCGGATCGGCACCGCGCGTCCGTTCACGCGCAGCTCGCCGCCGCGGATCTCCACGCGCCGGAAGCCGACGCGCAGCGCCGTCGCCTCGCGCATCCGCCCCTCGGCGTCGCGCAGCTCCACCAGCAGCCGATAGAGGTTCGGCGTCTCGCTCGACCAGCGCGCCACGCGCGGCACGCGCAGCTCGGCCTCCACCGCCGAGCCCGTGAAACGCATCCCGGAGAGCATCTCGAGCAGCGGGGGGCCGTGCTGGAACTGCGGCACCTCCCCGCCCAGCTCGGGTCCGACCGCTCTCCCCGCCGCCGTCTCGAGCCGGAACGCCACGCGCCAGCCCGGCTCGGGCGCGCCGCGGAAGGCGACCTCGGCGCGCGCGCGCAACACGCCGGTGGCGAGATCGTCCGCCAGGCCGGCGTCGGCGTACACGTCCGCCAGATACCCGCGGTCCGTCGCGAGGAGGCGCACGCCGCGCTGGAGGCCGGCGTGCCACCACTGGTCCTGGTCCTCGATCCAGCTCGCGTCGGACCAGCGCACCACCAGCGCGGCCACCACGTTCTCGCCCGGGCGCACGCAGTCGCTGACGTCGAACTCGGCCGGGAGGCGCGAGCCCTTGCTCATGCCGACCGCGCGGCCGTTGACGTACGCGTAGAGCACGCTCTCGGCGCCGCCGAAGGACAGCACGACGCGCCGCCCCTCGAACGCCTCGGGCAGCGCGAAGCGCGTCCGGTAGAGACCGGTCGGGTTCTTCTCGGGCACCTGCGGCGGGTCCGCCGCGAACGGCATCATCACGTTCGTGTAGTGCGGCCGGTCGAAGCCCTGGAGCGTCCAGGCGCCGGGCACGTCGATCTCCGCCCAGCCGCGGTCGTCGAAGGCCGGCTCGGCGAAGTCGGCGGGCGCGTCCTCGGGGCGCCCGACCAGCCGGAAGCGCCAGCGCCCATCGAGGGAGAGTACCCACGGCGAGTCCACCCCCCGCCGCGCGGAAGCCGCGTCGGGATGCGGGAGCAGCGGGCCGCGCGCCGGCAAGCGCCCGATCCCCGTGCACTCGGGACGCTCCCAGGAGCGCGCTAGCAGCGCGCCTTCGCCCGGCACCGGCACGCCGCGCCCTCTCAGCCGGCCGGGAGCTCGCTACGCCCGCCGGTGCCCCACCAGCTCGCGGTGAGACGCAGGCCGGGCACGTCCTTGCGCGACTGGATCTCCTCGTAGGTGCGCTTGTAGCCGGTGCGGCGGATCAGCCAGCGGCCGTCCTGCTTGACGTACTCGTCCTCGTAGAAGGCGGCGCCGCGGATGGTGATGCCCCACTTCTCCTCGATCACCACGTCCTCGAGGGCCCAGGTGGCCGTGGCCTCGCTCGGCGAGCGCAGCTCGATCTCCGGGTGGTGCACGCGGTGGCTCGAGAGGAACGTCTCGGCGCCCATCGCGCGGCGCAGGAAGTCGAGGATGGCGTCGCGACCGTCGTAGGCGTACTTCCCGCCGCTGTAGGCGGCCACCGCGTCCTCGGTGAAGCACTCGCGCATCTCGTCCCAGCGCTTCTGGTCGAGGCAGCGCAGGTACTTGTACTTGAGGCGCTTGATCGCCTCGTGCTCGACGAGGTCGGCGGGGGTCATCGGGCTCCTCCTTGGCGGAGGCGACAGCCTACCGCAGGGAGGGCTTCACGAGCCGCTCGATCCAGTTGCGGACCTCGAGCCGGCGCTGCCCGTCGTCGAGCACGTCGCGGTCGACGCCGAGCCGCCAGGCCAGGTCGGCGCGCGCGGGGTCCGCGGCGAGCGACTCGGCCTCCTCCGCCCAGGCCAGCGCCGCCGCCTCGTCGCGGAAGGTGCCCTGGGCGACCAGCCCCGGCGCGCGCACGCGCGCCAGCCGCGCGACCTCGCGCAGGTCGTACTCCGGGTGGTACTGCACCGCCCAGAACTCGCCGCGGCCCCGCCGCACGGCGATCGCCTGGACGTGGGTCCAGCCGTTCGAGGCCAGCACCTCGCCGCCCGGCGGCAGCGACTCGACCTCGTCGCCGTGGCTGGTCCAGGCGTCGAACACCGCGGGCTTCCCGGCGAAGAGCGGATGCGCGCGCCCCGCCGCGGAGAGCTCGATCTTCCGCGCCAGCCCGAACTCGCGTCCGTTGGGGTTCGCGCGCACGCTGCCCCCGGCCGCGACGGCCACGAGCTGCGCCGCGAAGCAGCTCCCGAAGCTCGGCAGGCCGGCGTCGAGCGACGCCCGCACCAGCTCGAGCTGGCGGCGCACCGGCGGCTCCGCCGCGTCGCGCAGCGAGAGGCTGGATCCCGTCCAGAGCAGGCCGTCGTAGTCCGCGAGCCCGGCGCCGGCGGGCAGCCCCGGGTCGGCCTCCGCCGGGTAGGCGACGTCGACCTGCGCCGCCGGCTCGAGCGCCCGCAGCATCCGCGCGTAGAGTGCCCCCGCCTCGCTCGCCCCGTGGCGGCGCAGCTCGTCGCGCCCCGCGCGATCGTAGCTGTCGAGCACCAGCAGGCGCAGGCGGCGGTTCAGAACGGCACGTCACCTGCGATCGTCACGCGATGCATCACGCGCTCGTGCTCGCGGTAGTCGTCGAGCGCGTAGTGCCACACGCAGCGGTTGTCCCAGAGCGCGACGGAGCCCGCCGTCCAGCGGAAGCGGCAGCTCCAGTCCGGCTTCGCGCAGTGCTCGAACAGGAAGCCGAGCAGCGCGTCGCCCTCCGCCTGGCTCATCCCCCTGATGCGCAGCGTGAACATCGGATTCACGTAGAGGGACTTGCGGCCGGTGTCGGGGTGCGTGCGCACCACCGGATGCTCGACCTCGTCGCGGATCGAGTCCGACCAGCGGTACTTCATGGGCGCCTCGCCGCGGTACTTCGCCTCGCCCACCCGCGCCGGATCGTAGGCGCGGCTCGCGCTGTGGATCCCGACCAGCCCCGCGAGCACGCGCCGCATCTCTTCGGAGAGCGCGTCGTAGGCCCGCTCCATGCTCGAGAAGATCGTGTCGCCGCCGTAGGGCGGGATCACCACGCCGTAGAGCACCGAGCCGAGGCTCGGCCGCGCGAAGAACGAGTTGTCCGTGTGCCAGCCCGTTCCGAAGCTCGCCGACTGCCCCGCCGGCTTCCAGACGCGCACCAGCTCGGGATGCTCCTGGCTCCCCTCCACGATCGGGTGGACCTCGGGCTCCCCGAAGCGCCGCGCGAACGCGATCTGCTGCGCCGGAGAGAGCTGCTGTCCGCGGAAGAACAGCACCGCGTGCTCGAGGAAGGCCTGGCGCACTTCGCCGAACACCTCGTCCGCGAGCGCCTTCGAGAGATCGACTCCCCCGATCTCGGCGCCGAGCGCCCCGGAGATCGGCCGCACCTCGATGTGTCGATAGCCCATGATCGAAGCGGCAAGTTAGCACGCTACGCTCCCGTCGCGATGACACCGGACGCGGCGCGGGGGGCCCTGGGGTCGGCGATCGAGGCGGCGAGCGCTGCCGTCGCCGCGGACGAGCGCGGGCTCTTCACGCTCTTCGCCACCACGTTCCTGGCCGGCGTCGACGCCCGCGCCGTGCGCACCCGGGGCGCCGCGACGCTCGCCGAGATCACGCGCGAGGGCTTCGCGCTGCTGCGGCGCCGCGCGTCCGGCGAGCGCCGCGTCCTGCTGCACGACCCTCCCGACCGCCCCGGCCGGAGCGTGCTCTGGGTGCTCCAGGACGACCGCCCCTTCCTCGTCGACACCATCCGCCTGACGCTCCGCCGGCACGCGCTCGCCGAGCAGATCCTGCTGCACCCGATCCTCACCGCGCAGCGGGCCGCCGACGGGAGCCTGCGCTCGCTCGCGCACGGAGCGGAGGCCCAGCGCGAGTCCTTCATCTACGTCGAGATCTTCCCGCGCCTCGAGCGGGCCGAGGAGCGCGCGGCCTTCGAGGCGGAGCTCGGCTCCGCCCTCGCGATGAACGCGGACGTCACCGACGACTACCGGCGCATGACGGCCGCGGTGCGCGAAGCCGCTGGAGAGGTCGAGAGCGCCGGCCGCCTGCTGCCCGACGGCGCCGAACGCGCCGGCAAGATCGGCCGCTTTCTCGACTGGCTGCTCGCCGACCACTTCGTGCTGCTGGGCTTCCGCAGCTACGACGTCGACGTGCGCGGCGGCGAGCGCGAGGTGAGGCTGCGCGCGGACTCGGGCCTCGGCATGTGGCGCGATCCGGCGTCGAGCCGCTTCGTGCAGGCGCAGCGCGGCGCCGAGATCCCCGCGGAGCTGCATCGCATCCTCGACGACCCGCGCATCATCCTGATCGGCAAGGCGCGCATCGAGTCGCGCATCCACCGCGCCGGACGCCTCGACCGCGTGCTGCTGAAGCGCTACGACGACGCCGGCCACGTCGCGGGCTTCGCGATCCTCGCGGGCCTCTTCACCTTCCGCGCGCTGCGCACCCCCGCGAGCCAGGTGCCGCTCCTCAGCGAGCGACTCGACGCGATCCTCTCGCACGAGCAGGCGACGCCCGGCTCCCACCGCCACAAGGCTCTGGTCACCGCATTCGACTCCGCGCCGGTGGAGTTCCTGCTCTCGAGCGACCTCGAGAGCAACGCCACGCTGATCCGGGAGATGGCGGGCGCGGAGGGCTCCGAAGAAGCGCGTCTGGTGCTACACGCCGACCGCGACGGCCGCTCCTTCTACGCCGCGGTGCTGCTGCCGCGCGAGCGTTACAGCGAAGAGCTGCGCGGCGCGGTCCGCGCCGTGCTCGAGCAACGCACCGCCGCCGGCTTCATCGACGATCGCGTGACCTTCCTCGAGGAAGGCGCGGCGGTGCTGCACTTCTTCTGTACGACCGAGGGCGACGCCCCGGTGCCGACCGACAGCGAAGCGCTCGAGGCCGAGCTCGAGCTGCTGACGGCGCCCTGGGAGGAGCGCTTCCAGGACGCGCTGATCGCGCGCAGCGGCGAAGCCGAGGGGCCCGCGCTCGCCGCCCGCTACGGCCCGGCCCTCCCCGACGCGCTGCGCGTCATCACCGATCCGGCCGATGCCGTGTACGACGTCGCCGGTCTCGAAGCGCTCTACGCCCGGGGCGAGCCGCAGTTCGCCTTCTACTTCGACCACGGCGCCGCCGTTCCCGAGTCGACCACCGTCCGCATCTACCTGGCCAAGCCGCGGCTGCTCTCGGACCTCCTCCCCGTGGTGGACCACTTCGGGATCCGCGTGGTGGACGCGCGCCAGACGCGGGTGGCGCCGCGCGACCGGGATGCGGCGGTGATCGACACGCTGCGCGTCCTGCCCCTCGGCGGCGTGCAGGAGGACCTCGACGCGATCGCGCCGCGGCTGTCCGAGGCGCTCTCGGCGGCCCTGCGCGGGGTGGTGGCGGACGACGAGCTGAACGGCCTCGTGCTGGGAGCCGGGCTCGACTGGCGCGAGGTCGACCTGGTGCGCGCCTACCTCGAGTACTTCAACCAGATCCAGGGCGCGCTGACGCGGCCCTTCGTGCGCAGCGTCCTGCTCGAGAACCCGCTCGCGGTGCGACTGCTGATCCGTTACCACGAGGCGCGCCTGCGGCCGGGCCTGGCGAAGGAGGAGCGCGCCGCCGCCGAGGCGCGCGTCCGCCAGAGCTTCCAGACCTACCGCGACCGCATCAGCGCGCTGAACGAGGACCGCGCCCTCGGCGCCCTCTACGAGCTCATCGACGCCACCTTGCGCACCAGCTTCTTCCAGCCGCGCGACGAGCCCTGGCGGCTTTCCTTCAAGCTCGACCCGCGCCGGCTCCCGGGCCTGCGCGCGCCCCAGCCGTATCGCGAGATCTTCGTGCACGCCGCCGGTGTCGACGGCGTGCACCTGCGCGGCGGCCCGGTGGCGCGCGGCGGCCTGCGCTGGAGCGACCGCCTCGACGACTTCCGCACCGAGGTCCACGGCCTGATGCGCACCCAGACGCTGAAGAACGGCCTGATCGTGCCCGTCGGCGCCAAGGGCGGCTTCGTGCTGCGGAAGGGAGGCCTCTCCGCGCGCGAGGCGCGCGCCCTGGCCGACGCGCAGTACCGGGTGTTCGTGTCGGGCCTGCTGGACGTGACGGACGATCTCGACGCCGCCGGCCGCGTGGCGCCGCCCGCAGGCGTGCACCGGCGGGACGGCGACGATCCCTACCTGGTGGTGGCCGCCGACAAGGGAACGGCGCACCTCTCCGACGCGGCCAACGAGATCGCGGTGGCGCGCGGCTTCTGGCTGGGCGACGCCTTCGCCTCGGGCGGCTCGGAAGGATACGACCACAAGCAGCTCGCCATCACCGCGCGCGGCGCCTGGGAGTGCGCGAAGCACCACTTCGCCGAGGCCGGCGTCGACCCGGAGCGCGACGCGTTCACGATCGCCGGCATCGGCGACATGTCGGGGGACGTCTTCGGCAACGGCCTGCTGCTGGCGCGGCGCGGCAAGCTGCTCGCAGCCTTCGACCATCGCCACGTGTTCCTCGATCCGGATCCCGACCCCGACGCCGCCCACGCCGAGCGGGAGCGCCTGTTCGCCCTGCCGGGATCGAGCTGGGCGGACTACGACCCGGCCAAGATCTCGCCGGGGGGAGGGGTGTGGCCGCGCGGCTCGAAGAGCATCCCGCTCTCCGCCGCTGCGCGCGAGCGGCTGGGAATCGACGCGGAGCGCGTCACCGGCCAGGAGCTGGTGCGCGCGATTCTCGCCATGCCCGTCGACCTGCTCTGGAACGGCGGCATCGGCACCTACGTGAAGGCCGTGGGCGAGAGCCACGCCCAGGTCGGCGACCGGGCCAACGACGCCGTGCGCATCGACGCGGCGGCGCTGCGCGCGCGGATCGTGGCCGAGGGCGGCAACCTCGGCTTCACCCAGTCGGCGCGCGTGGAGGCGGCGCTGCGCGGCGTGCGCCTCGACAGCGACGCGGTGCACAACTCGGGGGGCGTCGACCTCTCGGACCACGAAGTGAACTACAAGATCCTGCTCTCGCCGCTGCTGCGCTCGGGCGCGATCGGGCCGGCGGAGCGGCGCGCGGCGCTGCTCGACGCCGCCGACGACGCCTGCCAGAGCGTGCTCGCCCACAATCGCGCCCAGGCGCTCTGCATCTCGCTCGACGAGCGCCGCTCGCGCGAGGACCCGCAGCTCTTCCTGTGGGCGATCGAGTACCTGGGCGAGGCCACCGGCAACGACCCGCGCGAGCTGGGGCTGCCCGACGCCGCCGTCCTGACCGCGCGGCGCGGCACCGGAACGGGCCTGCTGCGGCCGGAGCTGGCGGTGCTGCTCGGCCTGGCGAAGCTGCACGCGCGCGCCGCCCTGAACGGAGACGCCGTGCTCGACCGCCCGCTGTTCCGGCCGCTGCTCGACGGCTACTTCCCCGCGCGCTTCCGCGAGCGCTGGCCGCACGCGGTGGAGAGCCACCGGCTGCGCCGCGAGATCACCGCCCTCGTGGCGACGAACCGGCTGGTGGACGCCCATGGCGTCGGCTGGATCCCCGCGCTCGTGGCCCGGCGCGGCCTGCCGGTGGGGAGCGCGATCGCCGCCGCCCTCGCCGCGGACGAGCTGCTCGACGCCCCGCGCTACCGGGCGCGCCTGCTGGCCGCGCTGGCGACCGCCCCGCGCGAGGCGGTCTACGGCGCCCTGCTGGCGCTTTCGTCCGCAGTGGTCGACGTGGCGCGCTACCTGCTGGCCGCCGGCGAGGGCGCGCTCGAAGAGGCCTCCCTCATCCGCTGGCGCGCCGACATCTTCTCGCTGCGCGACGCGATGCGGCAGTTCCTGTCGGCCAGCGAGACGGCGGAGCTCGAGGACCGCCGGCGCCGGCTCGCCGAGACCGGCCTGCCGGCGGAGCTCGCCGACGAGGTCGCGAGCTTCCCGCTGGCGGATCGCGGGCTGAACGTGGTGCGGATTCTCGAGCGAACGGACCTCTCGCCGGTGGACGTGGGCCTCGTCTACGCACGCATCGGGGAGGGCACGGGGCTCAACTGGGTGTACCAACGGCTCCCGGCGGCGGAGACGACCGACCCGTGGGATCGCATGGTCGTCGCGGACCTCCGCACCCAGCTCCTCGACCTGCAGCGCCGGCTCACCGAGCGCGTCCTGGCGGAGAAGCCGCCGGACCCGCGCGCCGCCGCCGACGCGTTCCTCTCGGAGCACGCCGAGCGGATCGCTCGGGTCGAGGCGCTGCAGCAGCCGGCGGGGAGCCGCGCCTCCGCGAGCGCGCTGTCGGTGGTGACCCAGGCGCTTCTGCGGCTGCGCGAAGGCCCGCTCTAGGAACGGGGACGGCCGCGAGTCCGCGCCCCCCAACCCTCCGGCGCTACGCCCCGCTCCCCGTGACCCCACCACACGCGGCGAGCCGGGCCTCGAGCTCCGCGACCCGCGCCCGCCGCCGCTCGCGCTTCGCGTCGGAGTCGCAGAGGCGGTCGAGCACCTCCTGTCCCCAGGCGATGTGGCGACGCGTCTTGCGCAGGATCTCGTCCAGCAGCTCGATGGTCGGGGCGTCGGCGATCTGGTCCGTCTCGCGCATGGTGGTCTCGTAGACGCGCGCGAGGTGGGGCTTCAGCACGTCGAAGACGCCGGCGAGCTTCTCGATGCTCTGGTCCGGACGCTCCGGCTCGGAGAGCCCGACGACGACGTCCGCGAAGCCCTGGTTCGGCGACTCCGAGGCCTCGACCGCGCGGCGGCCGCAGCGCAGCTCCGGGAGTCGCTTGCCGAGCGCGTCGGCGGCCTGGGCGCACTCCCACACGATCTTGCCGAGGCCGGTCTTCACGGGCACCTCGGGAACCGTGGCGAGCCAGCCGCCGAGGATCATCATCGTCCACTCCTCCGCGTAGCGGAAGTTGCGGACGCGGCGGGCGGTGGACTCGACGTCGTAGCGGCCGTGCAGCTCGCGCAGATCGGCGGGCACGTCGAAGGCCGAGTACGGCGTGAAGGTCGTGCGCTCCTCCGGGCGCATGCCCGGGTACATGCGCTCGCTCACGCCGCGGCCTCCCCCGCCGCCCGCTTCGCGAGGTGCCGCTCGCGCAGGATGCGCGCGGCGGCCATGAGCGTCTCCTTTTTCGGGCCCTCGCCCGAGATCTGGGTGAGCTCGCGCAGCTCGTCGTCGGTGAAGCCGGCCTCCTTGCGGTCGGCCCAGGCGATCGGGATGGCGGCGTCTTCGCGGTCGGAGCGCGCCCCGCCGAAGCTGAACTGCTTGTCCACCTGCCTGCGGAAGTCCTGCGCGCGCTTGAAGCGCTCGGGGTCGTCGCGGGTGAACTCCTTCACCCACTCGCTGCCGAAGCGCACGTGGGTGAGCTCGTCGGCCAGCACGTAGTCCACCGCCTGGCGCATCGTCTCGTCGCCGGTCGCCTCCGCGTAGCGGATCATGTCGCGGAACACGTCGCAGGCGAGGCCCTCGAGGCCGCGGTTGACGCCCGCCACGCGCAGCGCCGGATCGTCGGAGCAGGCGCATTCGAAGAGGAAGGTGCTCTCGGGGAACATGCCGACGTAGCCGCCCACGTGGCTGAGCAGCTTCTCGTAGATCTGGACGTGGCGCGCCTCGTCCCAGCACTGGCGCGCCATGTTCATCTTGAACTCCCAGGGCGCGTCGGGAAAATCCCAGAGCGACCGGCCGGCGCCCTCCAGCGCCTGGAGCTCGCCGACGAAGATGCCGTGCATGCGCATCTGGAGGCGCGTCTTCGCGGCGGCGTCGCCGGGACGCAGGGGCTCGTTCAGGACGGTGAGCCCGAAGCCGGGACCGTAGGCCTCGAAGAGCGGCTCGGCCGCCGTGCCCTTCACCGAGGCCTCGATCATCGGCGCGAACTGCTCGAACACCTTGACGACGGCGTCGACGTCGTCGGGCAGCGACGAGAGCACGGTCGCCTGGGCGTTGTCCTGGCGCACGAAGCGGCTGTCGCGCGCGAGCTCGGAATGCTGGATGAAGCGTCTCATCTGGACCTCCCCGCTCGATCCGGACAGCGTAGTCCAGCCCGACGTCCCTGCTACCCTGGGCGGTCAGCTGGGAGGCCGCGATGGATCAGCCCCGGGTGCTCCGCTGGGAGACCCTCACCAAGAAGCAGTTCGACGCCCTCGACCGCAGCCGCGCCGTCGTCCTCGTCACCGGCTCCCCGATGGAGGTGCACGGACCGCACCTGCCCCTCGGCGCGGACTGCCTCGAGGGCGAGGGCCTCGCCGAGCGGATGCTGCGCTTCCTGCCGGAGCGCCACCGGGACCGCGTGTTCCTGAAGCTCCCCTTCGTCTACTGCGCGGCCGACCCGGTGCCGCAGCCGGGCTCCCTCTCCTTCCGGCCGTCGACCACGATCGCCTTCTTCGAGGATCTCGGCCGCTCGCTCGCGGCCCAGGGCTTCCGCCACGTGCTGGTGTCGAACTTCCACGGCAGCCCGCGCCACTTCCTCGCCCTCGAGGTCGCCTGCGACCGCGTCGCCCGCGAGCGCGGCATCGCCATGCTGTGCGTGTTCTCGGCGATGCTCTCGCGGCTGACGCGCGACGGCGGCTCGGAGCTGGGCGACGTGCTCGGCCACCTGCCGGGGGTGACGAAGGAGGACTTCGTCGGCGACACCCACGGCGGCCTGGTCGAGACGTCGCAGCTGCTGGCCCTCCATCCCGAGCTCGTGGACGTCGACTACAAGAGCCTGCCGCGGCGGACCGTGGAGCTCTGGCTCGACGAGCGCGGCGAGGCCCGGCCGGCCGCCCAGCGCGGGAAGCTCGCCGCCCTGGGGGCGATGCTCGAATCGTTCCGCGCCGGGATCCGCTTCTTCGGTGAGGAGACCTACTCGGGCCTGCCCGGGAAGGCCTCGGCGGAGCTGGGCGAGCAGATCCTCGACACGCTGGCGGGTGCGGGCGGCGAGCTGGTGACGCAGCTCCTCGACGGGGCGCTGCCGGAGAGCGAGTGGCACTCGCCGCTCTGGAAGCTGCGCCACGTCTTCACCCATCCGGCGGCGGTGCGGCTCGCCGACGCCTGGCTCGGCGTCCCGAAGACGATCCGCTAGGCGCGCCGTGGCCGGCCGCCTGCGCACGATCACCCCCATCGACGGCAGCGTGTACGTCGAGCGGCCGCTGTCGGATCGCGGGGAGATCGCGCGCCGGGTGGAGCGCGCGCGTGCGGCGCAGCGTGACTGGCGGCAGGTGCCCCTGGCCGAGCGCCTGGCCCTGCTCGGCGCGGCGGTGCGCGCCTTCGTGGCGCGCCGCGACGAGATCGCCCTCGAGATCACCTGGCAGATGGGCCGGCCGCTGCGCGACGCGCCCGGCGAGGTGCGGGGCTTCGAAGAGCGCGCGCTCCACATGCTCGCGATCGCCCCCGAGGCGCTGGCGACCTTGACGCTCCCCGAGAAGCCCGGCTTCTCGCGCTTCGTGCGCCGCGAGCCGGTGGGCCTCGTGCTCACCATCGCGCCCTGGAACTACCCGTACCTCACCGCGGTGAACTCGGTGGTGCCGGCCCTGGCGGCGGGCAACGCCGTGATCCTGCGCCACTCCGCGCAGACGCCGCTCTGCGCCGAGCGCTTCGGCGAGGCGTTCGACGCCGCAGGCCTCCCGCCCGGCGTGTTCCAGTTCCTGCACGCCGAGCACGAGGACGTGGAGTGGCTGGTGCGCGAGCTGCCGGTGGACCACGTCGCCTTCACCGGCTCGGTCGACGCCGGGCGCACCCTGCAGCGCGCCGCCGCGGCGCTGCGCTTCCCCGGCGTGGGCCTCGAGCTCGGGGGCAAGGACCCCGCCTACGTGCGGCCCGACGCCGACCTCGGCCACGCGGTGGCCGGCCTCGTCGATGGCGCCTTCTTCAACGCGGGCCAGAGCTGCTGCGGCATCGAGCGCATCTACGTGCACGAGGCGGTGTACGATCGCTTCGTCGAGGCCTTCGTGGAGACGACGCGCACCTACCGCCTCGGCGACCCGCGCGACGCCGCGACCACCCTCGGCCCGATGGTGCGCGCCGCCGCCGCAGAGCTCGTGCGAGGCCAGGTGGCCGAGGCGGTCGCTGCGGGCGCCCGCTGCCTGGTCGACCGGGTCAGCTTCCCGGCCGACGCACCCGGCACGCCGTACCTGGCGCCGCGGGTGCTGGTGGACGTCGACCACTCGATGCGCCTGATGACCGAGGAGACCTTCGGCCCCGCGGTGGGCATCCAGCGCGTGGCGAGCGACGACGAAGCGGTGACGCGGATGAACGACAGCGCCTACGGGCTCACCGCTTCGATCTGGACCGCGGACGAGGACGCCGCGCTCGCGATCGGCGACCGCGTGGAGACGGGCACCTGGTTCCAGAACCGCTGCGACTACCTGGATCCGGGCCTGGCCTGGACCGGCGTGAAGGACTCGGGCCGCGGCTGCACGCTGTCGCGCATCGGCTACGAGGCGCTGACGCGGCCGAAGTCCTTCCATCTCCGAACCGAAACCTGACCGCGCGCCGCGCGCGCACCCGGGAGCCCCATGCTGAGCCGCCTCGACGACTATCCGATCCACCAGACCCAGGCGCCCGTCGCGAAGCCGGCGACCACGGACCGGAACTTCTACGACCGCTACTGGTTCAACGGCTTCCAGCGCGAGGGCGGCTTCTACTTCGGCGCGGGGCTGGGCCTCTACCCGAACCGGCGCGTGATGGACGCCGCGTTCTCCTTCGTGAAGGACGGCGTGCAGCACTCGCTCCACGCCTCGCGTCTCGCCCCCGACGATCCGAGCGAGACCCGGGTGGGACCGCTGCGCATCGAGGTGATCCAGCCGATGCGCGAGCTGCGCATCGTGATCGAGCCCAACGAGACGGGCATCGTCGCCGAGCTCCGCTTCCGCGCGCACAGCGCCTGCCTCGAGGAGGAGCGCGCCCCGATGGTGCGCGACCGCCGCCTGGTGATGGACACGACGCGCTTCACCCAGTTCGGGCGCTGGGACGGCTGGCTCGAGGCGGGCGGGCAGCGCCAGCCGATCGACGCTCGCGAGGTGCTGGCCACGCGCGACCGCTCCTGGGGCCTCCGCCCGGTGGGCGAGCCCGCCGGCGGGCGTCCCGCCGGCGACCCGCAGCTGTTCTTCTTCTGGGCCCCGCTCCAGTTCGACGACTGCGCCACCCACGCGGCGACGTTCGAGACCTCCGACGGCCAACCCTTCGACAACTTCGCCTGGATCGCGCCGCTCCACGCCGCGAGCGAGGCAGTGCCGGGGGTGCTCGACCCGGCGGCGCAGCGTCTGCTCGGCGTGCGTCACCACATCGAGTGGCGCCCGGGCACGCGCTGGGCGCGCGCCGCGGAGCTCGAGCTGCTGCGGCCCGCCGGCGAGCCGGAGCGCATCCGCGTCGAGCCGCTACTGCGCTTCCAGATGCTCGGCATCGGCTACCTGCACCCGGAGTGGGGACACGGCGTCTGGAAGGGCGACTCCGCCCTCGCCGGCGAGAGCTGGAAGGTGGACGAGCTGAACCCGCTGCTGCCCCAGCACCTGCACGTGCAGCAGGTGGTGCGCGCGGAGTGGGGCAAGCGCCGCGGCGTCGGGGTGCTGGAGCAGATCGTGCTGGGCCCCTACCCGCGCTACGGCTTCCGCGAGCTGTTCGACGGGGCTCGCGGGTGACCGGCGATCTGGCGAGCCGCATCGAGCGGCTCGAGTCGCTCGACGAGATCCGCCAGCTCGTCGCGCGCTACGCCCTCGCTCTCGACCAGCGCGACCTCGACGCCCTCTGCGGGCTGTTCCCGCCCGACGTGCGCGTCGGCCGCGAGGAGCGCGGGCGCGACGCCCTGAAGCGGTGGTTCGACGACACCCTGCGCAGCCAGTTCACCGGCACCGCCCACGTCACCGGCAACCACATCATCGAGCTCGACGCTCCGGACCGCGCGCGCGGCGTCCTCTACAGCCGCAACGAGCACGAGACCGGCGACGCCTGGGTCTGCATGACCATGCTCTACGTCGACGACTACGAACGCAGCGCCGGCCGCTGGTACTTCCGCCGCCGGCTCCCGCTCTACTGGTACGCCGCCGACCTGCGCCAGCCGCCCCTCGGCGCCAGCAAGATGCGCTGGCCGGGCCGCGACCCCTACGACGGCGGCTACCACGACTGGTTCCCGTCCTGGCGCGAGTTCTGGTCGCGCGCCCCCGACGACCTCGGCCCGGTCCCCGAGCCCGCGCCCCTCGGCGAGTTCCTGGCGCGCATGCGCGGGGGAGAGCGGCCGGTCTCGGTGCGGGTGCGGTAGCGATCCGGCGTGCCGGGCGCGGGCGGTGCTCCGGCGCGGAGCGCCGACGAAGCGACCACCCCTCGTCGCAGCTGTTGGAGCCGTGAGTCGGGCGGCAGGCTCGTGCGACGACGCGACGGCGCGCTCCGCCGGGCTGCGGGGGCGCCGGAAGCGATTAACGTGAATAGGTGCATCGTGCATCGTGGCGACCGCGAGGCCAGGGGCGTGCCGTCGCGAGAATTCAGCGGGGTCGTGAACGCGCGGCATCGGTGGACCACTGTCGTGGCGTCGCAGCGCGGCGACCGCGAGACCTCAAGCAAGCGAGACATCGTTTGTTATGAACTGAACGCCCGGCGGCACTGGGCGAAGCGGCGGGGGAGCAAGGTGCTGCCCGGGCCCGTGCGGCTCGATCCGGCGTCGTCGGCGCGCTGGTTCCGCGGCTGGCGGAGCGGGAGCGTGGGGGCGGAGGAGGCGGCGCGCGCGGCGGATGCCCCCGCGGTGCGGGCGCCGCGCACGTGGCTGCTCGCGGTGGGCTGGCGACGACTCGGGCTGCTGGATCCAGCGGAGGTGCCCGGGTAGCCGCCGTCCACGGCACGCCCCCCGGCGCAGCAGGACCGACGAGGCTCCTCGGCCACGCGTTCGCCGGCTTAGCTCGCTCGGACTCCGCCCTCTTTGCCGTAATCGCCTCCGGCGACCCCGCCGCCGCGCCCGGGCGCGCCGCTCCGTCGTGGCGATCCGAAAATATCTTGCGAGAAAGCTTTCCTGAACGTAAACTTCCCCCATGGCCTCCCCGGCCCGCCCCCTCAGAGCCCTCCCCCCCGACGCCCTCGCCGCCGATCTGCGGCGCGAGCACCCGGGGGTCGACGTTTCGACGCTCCCTCCGCTGGTGCGCCTCGCGCGTCTCGTGGATCTCGGCGACGCCTTCCAGCGCACGGTGCTCGCCCCTTTCTCGCTCGCCGTCGGCGACTACATGGTGCTCTCCGCTCTGCGCCGCGCCGGAGCGGCGCAGGAGCTGACGCCGAGCCAGCTGTGCGGGCGGCTGGAACGCTCGTCGGGTGGCATGACCAAGATCCTGAAGCGCCTCGAGGAGCAGGGTCTGGTGCGGCGGGCGCCGGACCCGGACGACGGGCGCGGCTCGCGGGTCGCGCTGACCGCCGCCGGCCTGAAGACGCAGCAGCGCGTGTTCGAGGCCTTCCTGTCCGCATCCAGGGACCTGCTGGATCCCCTTCCCGCGGCGCAGCGCCGCGAGGTCGACCGCGCGCTCCGCACCCTGGTCGACGCCTTCGAAACCTTCCTCCCGGCCTGACGGCCCAACCCGGAGACCCCCCCGTGCGCACCGAGCTCTGCCGATCGCTTCGGCCTCGACGTCCCGATCTTCGCCTTCAGCCACTGCCGCGACGTGGTCGCGGCCGTCAGCAAGGCGGGCGGCATGGGCGTGCTCGGCGCCCTCGCCTTCAGCCCCGAGCAGCTCGAGATCGAGCTGCGCTGGATCGACGAGCACGTCGAGGGCAAGCCCTACGGCGTCGACATCGTGATGCCGGCGAAGTATGCGGGGAAGGAGCAGGGCCTCGGCCGCGCCGACGCGGCGGGCCAGGTCGACGCCTCGGTGTTCGAGAAGATGATCCCCCAGGCGACGCGCGACTGGATGGAGAAGGTGCTCGAGGAGTACCAGGTGCCGCCGCTTCCCGAGAACGCGCCGCGCCGCGAGGGAAGCGGCCTGCTCGGCTGGACCGACGGCGGCGGGCGCAGCCAGGTCGAGATCGCGCTGAAGCACCCGACGCGCCTGCTGGTGAACGCCCTCGGCCCGCCGCCGAAGGACGTGATCGAGCTCGCGCACCAGCACGGCGTCCAGGTGGCCGCGCTGGTCGGCACCGTGGAGCACGCGCTGCGCCAGAAGGCGCAGGGAGTCGACATCATCGTGGCCCAGGGCACCGAGGCGGGCGGGCACACCGGCGAGATCGGCTCGATGGTGCTGATCCCCGACGTGGTCGACGCCGTGGCCCCGACGCCCGTGCTCGGCGCCGGCGGCATCGCCAGCGGCCGCCAGGTGGCCGCCGCCCTCGCCCTCGGCGCCCAGGGCGTGTGGACCGGCTCGGTGTGGCTCACGGTCGCCGAGGCCGACGTCAGCCCGATCGTGAAGGAGAAGCTGCTGCGCGCCGGCTCGAAGGACGCGGTGCGCTCGCGCAGCCTCTCGGGCAAGCCCGCGCGCCTGCTGCGCACCGGCTGGACCGAGGCCTGGGAGCGGCCGGACTGCCCGGGCACCCTGCCGATGCCGCTCCAGTACATGGCGACCGCGGAGGCGAGTGCGCGCATCGGCTACTGGTCGCGCTCCGAGAAGAGCCGCGCCCGCGAGCTGCTCGGCATGCCCGTCGGCCAGGTGGTGAGCCGCATGAACCAGGAGCAGGGCTCGGCGGAGGTGGTGCGCGGCTTCATCGAGGAGTTCGTCGACACCCTCGAGCGCCTGAACGGCCTGCTGGACGCGGCCGAGAGCCGGGGCTGAGGCGATGGCGGCCGCGAGCCCCGATCGACCCTACGTGCTGATCTCCGCCGACACCCACGCGGGCGCGAGCGTGGAGGGCTATCGCGCCTACCTCGACGCCGAGCACCAGCGCCTCTTCGACGCGTGGCGCGAGGGCTACCGGAACCCCCAGCGCCAGCACATCGGCAGCAAGAAGCACAAGAACTGGGACGACGCCGAGCGGCTGCGCGACATGGAGAGCGAGGGCGTGGTCGGCGAGATCGTGTTCCCGAACACGGTGCCGCCCTTCTTCAAGACCAGCGTGCTGATCTGCGGCAACCCCTCCCGCGAGGACTACCCGCTGCGCCTCGCCGGCATCCGCGCCCACAACCGCTGGCTCGTCGACTGGTGCGCCGAGCACCCGGAGCGGCGCGCCGGCATCGGCCTCGTCTATCTGAACGACATCGACGAGGCGATCGCCGACCTGAGGTGGATCGCCGAGCACGGGCTGCGCGGCGGCGTGCTGCTGCCCCACGTGCCCCCCGACTGCACGCACATCCTGCCGCTGTACGCCCCCGAGTACGAGCGCTTCTGGGCCGTCTGCCAGGACCTCGACGTGGTGATCAATCAGCACGGCGGCACCGGCTCGCCCGACTACGGGCCCTGGCCCATCTCGCTGCCGATCCGCCTGCTCGAGACCGGCTTCTTCTCCACGCGCAGCTACCCGCACCTGCTGATGTCGGGCGTCTTCGAGCGCTTTCCGAAGCTGCGCTACATCGTCACCGAGTCCGGCTGCGCGTGGGTGCCGGCCACGCTCCAGCAGCTCGACTGGATCTGGAGCCGGGTGAGGACGGGCGCGGTGGGCGAGTTCCAGTTCGCCGAGGGCGTGATGCCGCCGAACCCGCCGAGCTTCTACGCGCGCCGCAACTGCTACTACGGCGCCAGCTCGCCCTCGCGCGGCGAGCTGGCCGGACGTCACCAGATCGGCGTCGACCACATCCTGTGGGGCACCGACTACCCGCACTACGAAGGCACGTACCCCCATACGCGGAAGGCGCTGCGCCACACCTTCCACGACGTCGCGCCCGAGGAGACGCGCGCCATCCTCGGCGAGAACGCAGCGCGCCTCTACGGCTTCGACCTCGAGAAGCTGGCCCCGCTCGCGGCGCGCTGCGGGCCGACGCCGGCGGAGGTCGCCACGCCGCTCCCGGCGGACGAGATCCCGAAGAACGTCCACACCAACGCGTTCCGATGAGGGACGGAGTCAACTAATCAACTAACTCGTCCCGCGGGTGGACTTAGTTGATTAGTTGACTCCGTCCCCCCTCCGGGGCCCCCTCCGGGGTGTCGCGGAAGGGGCCGAGCTTCAGGCGCTCGAGCTCCGCGGTCGCCTGGCGGCGGAACTCGCGGTTGTTCAGCATCACCATCGCGATGGTTCCGACGTAGCCGTAGGGAAGGATCGGCGCCTCGGGCACTACGCGCAGCCGCTGGAAGGGCCGCGAGCCGTAGGTGTGGTGGTCGGCGTGGCGCGAGAGGCCGATCAGGGACCAGTAGGTGAACCAGGAGTGCGTATCCCACGACTCGCTCGGGCCCACCCGCGCCCCCTTCCGCTCGAGCCCCCAGTGCTCGAAGTAGTTGACGATCTCGAGCAGCCGGCTGGCCAGGAAGGCCTGCAGCACGAAGGCGACGAAGGCGACCCAGCCGAAGCCCACCGCGATCGCGCCGGCGAGGCCCCACTCCACCAGCAGGCCGTGGAGCACGCGATGGCGCAGCATGCGCGGGTCGAGGTTGGACATCGACTCGTCGCCGAGGCGCTTCTTCTCGAGGCGCCACGCGCTCGCGAACTGGGCGGGCACCGTGCGGCGGTAGAAGCGGTGGAAGCTCTCGCCGAAGCGCGCCGTGGCCGGATCGTCGGGCGTTGCCACGCGCAGGTGGTGGCCTCGCAGGTGCTCGGTGTAGAAGTGCTCGTAGAGCACCGTGCAGAGCAGCGCGCGGCCGAGGCGCTGCTCCCACTCGCTCTTGCGGTGGATCAGCTCGTGGGCCGTGATGATCGAGTAGCCGGAGCTGGCGCCGACCACGATGTGGGCGATCAGGAAGTCGAAGGAGAGCAGGTCCTGCACGGCGAACAGGCGCGCGAGCAGGAAGATGTTCGCGATCTGCACCGCCGAGAGGGCGTAGACGATCGCGTCGAACGGCCAGTCGGGCAGCCCCTCGGGCGGTTGCCGCAGCTCGCGGCGGCCCGAGGTGTCGAGCACGTGGGCGACGACCAGCGGAATCACGAACGGCAGCGCGAGGTACCAGGGATGCGGCCCGCTCACGAGGAACGCGAAGGCCGTGCCCGGGAACCAGAACGCGATCAGGTGGCGGGCGAAGAGCGAGGCGGTCTCGCGCGCCGTCGCGCGGGGGGCGGCGCTCGCGCTGGAGAGGGGGGCTTCGGCAGCGGCCATGCGGTCGACTCCTCGCATACGGGCGCGTATGCGACCTTGATTTTCCACATACGCTTCGGTATGTCAAGGGGGTGACGGAAGCGACTGCCCCGACCACCGAGCCCTCGCGCCGCCAGGCCGCCAAGCAGGAGACCCGCGAGGCCCTGCTCCAGGCCGCCATGGCCGAGTTCGCCGAGAAGGGCCTCGATCTGCCGAGCCTCGACGCCATCTGCGCGCGGGCGGGCTTCACCCGCGGCGCCTTCTACGTGCACTTCCGCGATCGCGAGGAGCTGGTGGCGGCGGTGATGGAGCGCGTACTGGGGGTGTTCCTCGACCTCGTGATCGGCGGCGAGGGCGCCGGCGACCTGGCCGGCACCATCGCTCGCTTCACCGTGCTCGCCGCGCACGGGATCGACGACACCGGCGCCGGTCCCCCGGCGGCGCCGCCGGGCTTCCCGCCGGGCGTCCCCTTCCACCAGATCCTCGCGGCCTGCCAGCGCAGCGAAGGCACGCGGGCGCGCATGGTGTCGACCCTGGCCCGGGCCGCCGCGCGGCTCGGCGAAGCGGCCGCGACCGACCGGCGGAGCGGCCGCCTGCGCGGCGACGTCGCCCCGCGCGAGCTCGCCAGCCTGCTCCTGCTGCTCTCCCTCGGCGTGCGCGTGGCGGCGGACCTGCACGTCCCCCTCGACGTCGCCGCCACCCGCGACGCCCTGCTCCAGCTGCTCTCCCCGCTTTAGAAAGGGGACGGACTTAAGAATTTAGAATCGATGCCCTTGCCCAGACTCGAGGCTCAGCGCTCGACCTCGACCCCTCGCCAGAACGCGACGTAGTCGCGGACCTCGACAGCCGCGGGCTTCGGATCGGGGTAGTACCAGGCGGCGTCCCGGCTCTCGCGGCCGCCCGCCTCGACGTGGTAGTAGGAGGCGACCCCCTTCCAGGGGCAGGTGGTGTGGGTGTCGCTCGGGCGCAGGTGCTCCCGTCGCACCGAGTCGGGCGGGAAGTAGTGGTTTCCTTCGACGACGCGGGTCGCGTCGCTCTCGGCGATCACCTGGCCGTTCCAGATCGCGCGCACGGAGAGAGGGTAGGACGGATGGAGCGAATCGTGCTCGCCGTGCATGGAGGCGCCGGCAGGCTCTACGCCGACCCGGCCGACGCCGCCGAGGCCGCCCGCGCGCTGGCCGGCAGCCTGCGGGCGGGATTCAACGTGCTCTCCCGCGGCCGGAGAGCCCTCGACGCCGTGGAGTGCGCGGTGGCCGTGCTCGAGGACCACCCGCTCTTCAACGCAGGCCGCGGCGCCGTGCTGACGGCCGCCGGCGAGGTCGAGCTCGACGCCGCGGTGATGGACGGGCGCAGCTGCGCCGCCGGCGCGGTGGCCTGCGTGCGCGGCATCGCCAACCCGGTACGCGCGGCGCGCCTCGTCATGGAGCGCTCGCCCCACGTACTGCTCGCCGGGGCCGGCGCCGAGGCCTTCGCGGCTGCCCAGGGCCTCCCGCGCGTCGATCCCGGGACGCTCGTCACCTCCGCCCGACGCGCGGACCTGGAGCGGGAGCGACCCGGAGGCCGGGCAGCCGAAGGGGGCGGCACGGTCGGCGCCGTCGCGCGCGACGCTGCCGGGCACCTCGCCGCGGCCACCTCGACGGGCGGCCTCAGCGGCCAGCTCGCGGGCCGCATCGGCGACAGCCCGCTGGTCGGCGCCGGCACCTGGGCCGACGACCGCACCTGCGCGGTGTCGGCCAGCGGCGCCGGCGAAGCCTTCGTGCGCGCCGCCTTCGCCCACGAGGTCGACGCGCGCATGCGCCTGCTCGGCGCCTCCCTGGAGGACGCCTGCCGCGCCGCGCTGGAGCGGGTGGCGGCGCTCGGCGCGCAGGGCGGCTGCGTCGCCGTCGACGGCGCGGGCCGCCTCGCCCTCCCCTTCACGACCGCCTCGATGAGCCGCGGCTGGATCCGCGCCGACGGCGCTCCCTGCGTCTCCGCCGGCCCGGAGGCCCCGCGACCCGCGGACGCCCCCGGGGCCGACTGCTAGGCTGCGCGCCCGACATGTGCGGAATCTTCGGCTTTGCGGGCTTCGAGCGGCCGGAGCTGCTGCGCCGCATGGCCGACACCATCCGCCACCGCGGCCCGGACGGCGAGGGCTTCTTCCGCCACGGCCGCTTCTCGATGGGGATGCGGCGCCTCTCCATCATCGACCTCGCCGGCGGCGGCCAGCCCATCTACAACGAGGACCACTCGCTCGCCGTCTGCTTCAACGGCGAGATCTACAACTACGTGGAGCTGGTGAAGGAGCTGGAGGAGAAAGGCCACCGCTTCCGCACCCACTCCGACACCGAGGTGATCGTCCACGCCTACGAGCAGTGGGGCGCGGACTGCCTCGAGCGCCTGAACGGCATGTTCGCCTTCGCCCTCTACGACAAGGGCCGCGAGGAGCTCTTCGCCGCCCGCGACCGCACCGGCCAGAAGCCGCTCTACTACTGGCAGGGCGGCGGGCGCTTCGTGTTCGCCTCGGAGGTGAAGGCGATCCTCGAGTGCGACGAGGCTCCGCGCCAGGCCAACCTGCGGGCGATCGACGGCTACCTGGCCCTCCGCTACGTGCCCCAGCCCGAGACCCTCTTCGAAGGCATCCGCGTGCTGCCGGCGGGCCACTGGCTGCGCCTGCGGCGCGGCGAGCTCGAGCTGCGCCGCTACTGGGAGGTGACGCCGTCGGACGGCCCCTACCGCAGCGACGCCGAGTACCAGGAGGAGTTCGAGGCGCTGTTCCTCGACGCCGTGCGCCTCACCCTGCGCAGCGACGTGCCGGTGGGCGCCTACCTCTCGGGGGGCATCGACTCGAGCCTGGTGGTGGCCGCCATCACCCGCTTCAAGAGCGAGCTGAAGACCTTCTCGATCGGCTTCCGCTCGCCGATCGACGAGACCCACGAGGCGGCGGCGCTGGCCCGGAAGCTCGGCACCGAGCACCACGAGATCCATCTGCTGCCGGAGCACTTCGCCGAGCTGCCGAAGGCGCTCTGGCACCTCGAGCGCCCGATCGGCGACGCGCTGATCCTCGCCTACTACCAGCTCGCGCGCGAGACCTCGAAGCATCTGAAGGTGGTGCTCTCGGGCGAGGGCGCCGACGAGAGCTACGCCGGCTACTCCTTCCACAAGATCATCCTCTGGGCCGAGCGCTACCGGCGCCTGGTGCCGCGCGCGATCAACCGCGGCCTGGTGGCGCCGGCGCTCGCCGCGGTGCCCGTGGGGCTGCTCGACAAGCTGTTCGTCTACCCCGCCTACCTCGGGCAGGTCGGCAAGGCGAAAACCGTCGACTTCGTGCGCGGCTACTACGACCGCGACCTCGCCGAGAGCTACGTCAGCCTGAAGGCCCTCTGGGACCGACCGGAGCGCGAGCGGCTCTACACGCCGGCGCTGCGCGCGCTGTCGAACGAGTCGTGGATGCACCATTCGCGCGCCGAGGGCGGCCCCTTCCTCGACCGCCTGCTCCAGCTCCAGTACGACGACTGGCTCCAGGACAACCTGCTGCTGCGCCAGGACAAGAACACCATGGCGTTCGGCCTGGAGCTGCGCTGCCCCTTCCTGGACCACCGGGTGATCGAGCAGGCCTTCCGCATGCCGCCGCGCATGAAGGTGCGCGGGCTGCGCGACAAGTGGGTGGAGCGGGAGCTCGGCCGCAAGTGGCTTCCCCCCGAGAACGTGAAGCGCAGCAAGAACCCATTCTACCTGCCGCTCGAGTACTTCCACGAGCACCCGGAGATCCGCGACCTGATCCAGATGACTCTGAGTCGCGAGCAGGTCGCGCGGCGCGGTTGGTTCGACCCCGCCTACGTGGGCTGGCTGGTCGACCGGATGGAGACCGGAGAGTTCCTGTACTTGAAGCAGGTTCTCTCGCTCGTCATCCTCGAGCTGTGGCATCGCGTGTTCATCGACAGGGAGCGCCTCTGGTAGCCGAGGTCGGCCACCGGAGCGTCCCGAGGTACAGCCAAACATGATCCTGGTGACCGGTGGCGCGGGAGTGATGGGCTCCCGCCTGGTGCGTGGCCTGGTAGAAGCGGGCAACCGCGTGCGCGTGCTGACCCTGCCCGGCGATCCGCTCGTCTCCCGCCTCGACGGGCTCGGCGTCGACATCCGCTACGGCGACGTCGGCGACCGCAAGACCCTCGAGGGGCTCTGCGACGGCGTCGACACCGTCTACCACCTGGCGGCGATTCTGCTCTCCCGCGACCCGGCGCTCTTCGAGCGCGTGAACGTCGGCGGCACCCGGAATCTGGTGGAGCTCTCCGTGAAGGCGGGGGTGAAGCACTTCATCCTGGTCTCCTCGATCTCCGTCACCTACCCCTACACGACGCCCTACTCCCTCTCGAAGCGCGAGTGCGAGCGCGTCCTGAAGGAACAGAGCGCGATGCACTGGACGATCGTGCGTCCGACCCTCGCCTACAACGAACACGGCGGCGAGGAGTTCTTGATGTACAACGACTACCTGAAGCGCTTCCCGGTGGTGCCGTTCATCGGAAACGGGCGAGCGCTCAAGAACCCCGTGCACGTCGACGACCTGATGCGCGGATTCCTGGCCATCGCCAACAACCCGAACACCTTCGGCAAGACCTACGCCTTCTCCGGCAGCGAGGAGATCAGCATCTGGGACCTTGGCAAGGAGATGCTGCGCCACCAGGGCATCTCGAAGGTCTTCGTGCCGATCCCGGTGTGGATCTGCAAGATCATCGCCTGGGTGATGGGCGCGACCATGCAGAAGCCGCCGCTCACCTGGAACGCGATCGCGGGCCTCACCCAGGACGCGAATCCGGACTGGTCCGCGGGCAAGACGGACTTCGGCTACGACCCGATCGGGATCCGGGCGGGGCTGCCGAGGGCGTTCCCCAGGCGCTAGGGGGCCGCCAGCTCGGGGCAGGCCTCGAGCAGGCGCCGGCGCGATCGGGAGAGCCGCGACTTCACCGCATCGCGGGACAGGCCGGTGAGCTGGACGAGCTCGTCCAGGTCTGTGCGCCCCAGCGCGTAATCGAGCAGCCGAGCCCATTCCGCGGCGCCGAGCTGCGCCGGGCCCACGGCTTCGACCTGGGCGAGCGCGCGGGCGACCGCGAGCGAGTCGACGGGCGTGCGCTCGTCCGCCAGCTCGCCGGGCGCCAGCTCGTCGAGCGACACGCGGGGCGCCGCCCGCTTGAGACGCCCGCGCGCCCGCGCCTGCTCTCGCCACACGTTGCGGGCGACGCCGAACACCCAGGCATCGACGTCGCTCTCTCCGCGATAGCCCGGCAGCGAGCAGTGGAGAGCGAGAAAGGCGTCCTGGGTCAGGTCCTCCGCGTCGAGCGGCCCCGAGGTCCGGCGCAGCGCCCAGCCGTACAAGCGGCGCGCGTAGCGGTGATAGAGCGCATCGGTCTCCATGGTTTCCTCCGTCCGATCCTGCTGCAATCGGGCGCAGGATGGCGGGGACCCGCAGCGCTTCCAGGGGGGAAGGCGAACCTTGGGGGAATCGTCGAACGGCTTCACCCGCCCGTGCCGAGGCGACGCGAATCGCCTTCGGGCGTGCGCGCCTCCGACGCGGGGCGCGCACCGGGCCTTCGCGAAGGCCGCGCGCTCGTTACGGCTGTGCGCCCTCCGTGAAGGAGCAGGTGATGCCGTCCTCCACGGTCCAGAACGGGAGCTGCCGCTCGCCGCGGCGCACCTTCACCAGACCCTGCGCGGGCCGCCGCTCCAGCACCTGCACGGCGTGGCCGCCGACGAGCCGCATCGTCTGACCGGTGTCGAGGAACTTGCGGAGACCCGCCTCGTCGCGCGCCTCCATCCGCTCGCGCATGCCCGTGACCAGCGCTTCGCTGGTCGCAGCCGGCGCTCCGTCGACGGTGGTGCAGCGCGGCGGCTCGGAAGCGCGCGCGGCTCCGACTCCCGCGGCGAGGGCTGCGGCGGCCAGCTGGAGCGCGAGCCGCCTCACGAAGCGCCGCCGTCCGAGGCGACGGCGGGCGTCTCGCCCGTCTCCTCGCCGCTTCCGAGCCCGTAGACCTCCGCGACGCGGTCGCGGATCCGCGCCACGAGGCTCGCCCCCACGCGCATCGCCTCCGCGTCGTCGGCCGGCAGGGAGCTGCGCGCGGTTTCCGCGAGCACGGGGTCGCCCGGCCAGGCGGCGGCCACCTCGTTCAGGAACTCGCGCAGACTCTTCACGCGCAGACGGCGCGCCCATTCCGGATCGTCCGGACGCAGCTCGCGGGCCAGCACGGCGGCCTGGTCCCTGAAGGTCAGCGCCCGGGCGCGCGCGATCGAGAGCTCCTTCTCGAGTTCCGCGTGGCGCGCCGCGCCCTCCTGCAGACGCTGCTGGAGCGCGTGGATCTCCTGGTTCAGCGTCGCGTTGCGCGCGATCTCCCGCTGCAGCGCGGCCTCCGCGGCGCCGATTTCGGCCTGCGCCTCGCCGAACTCGGCGCGCAGGGCGGCCAGCTCGGGCTCGTGGGCCGCGATCTCCGCCTCCGCCGCCTCCACCTCGGCGCGCATCCGCTCGAAGGACGCCTTCGCCACGCGCGCCTCCTGGAGCTCCACCAGCTCCTGCGCCAGCTCCGCCGCGCGCGGATCGCTGCAGGCGACGAGCGCCAGGGCGAGCGCCAGCAGCGCCGCGAGCCTCCGCTTCATCCTCCGGGCCCCCGGGCGCTCTGCCAACCCGCAAGGGTCGCTTCGAGCGCGCGGAGCGCCTCGGCGAGCTCCGCTTCGCGCCGCGCGAGCTCCGCCTGCGCCTCCTCCGCGCGCGCGTTGATCTCCTGTGCGCTCGCCAGCGACGGCTCCACCCCCGCGCCGCGCGCCGCGAGCGCCGCATGCTCCGCGCGGATCGCGGCCTCTTCGTCGCGCAGGCCCGCCAGGCGCTTCGCGGCGGCGCCCTTGCGCTCCACCTCCGCCCAGAACGCCTTCTTCTCGACCGTCGTCTCCAGCAGCTCCCGCTTCTGCGCCTCCAGCACCGCCACCGGGTCCTCGCCGCCGCAGATCGGCGCGGCGAGCAGGACGGCGGCGAGGGGAACGGCGCGCAGCAGCATGCTCAGAACTCCGCCGTGAGGTCGATCTGGATGCGCTTGCGGTGGTGGAGGCTGGTGCGCCGGAAGTCCGCCGCCGTCGAGAGCGCCTCGGCGGTGGCCGAGTCGCAAAACAGCGCCGGGGTGGCCGCCTCGCCGTAGGCCTCGATCGCGAGGCAGCGCCGCTCGGCTACGCGCGCGGAGTAGTAGCTGAGGCGCAGGGTCACGTGGTCCGAGAGCTTGCGCGCCACGGAGACGTGCCAGCCCTTCG